>Ga0307486_1000793_pt1 | contig 26712 bp, 25 predicted proteins | sample CBIW02metaG_FD_203663 | JGI IMG/M metagenome (GOLD analysis project Ga0307486, IMG submission 203663) | Sea-ice brine microbial communities from Beaufort Sea near Barrow, Alaska, United States - CBIW 0.2 | ecosystem: Environmental > Aquatic > Marine > Coastal | place: USA: Alaska | collected...
GCAGAGCCTTATCGGCGATCCCGACGGGGCTACCCGAGTAGCGGATGGCCATGCCGTTCCGGGTGATCTGGTCACCGTTGCGGACGGTCAGTTTGTCGGCATACTCCCGAAGCTGTTCAAAGGTCTTCGGGGGGTTCGCCGGATCCAGACCCACCTCCTTGAATTGCGCGACGTTGTAGTACAACTGCATGCCCAGGTCGGTTGAGACCGGGTATCCATACCACTTGCCGTCGAGCTGGAATGCGGGAGCAGTCGAGGCGACTAGGTTCTCGGTCCACTCCTTCTGCAGATTCTCAGGTGCGGGGGCGGACACCCCGAGCCCTCCGGCGTAGTAGGCGACCTGCCCCATGAAGATGTCGGGAGCCTCGTTTCCGCTGGCAAAGCCTGCGGCGTACCGCGCCTCGTACTCGCCGTACGGGACGTCGACGACTTTGACGTCGACGTTAGGGTGACTCTCCTTGAACACCGTGAAGTCGTTCATGAGGTAGTCGCTGGTCGCGCGCCACTGATCTTGAGGGTTCCAGATCGTCAGGCCATCGGTGCATTGAGCAGACCCCGAAGAGCCTGCCTCACTTGTGCCACTCGTCTCTGTGGAACTTCCGCTGCATCCGGTCGCGACGACAGCCACTGCCGCCACCCATGCAAACGTCATGCCGGTCTTCCGCTTGATGCCCATGTGTCCTCCTTGACAGCCTGTGCGTATTGCGCACAGCGTGTGCGTTGCGGTGATTCAGTGTCTCAGGCTGGGCATCTGATGTCAATGGGAATCTTCACTTTGCGTGGCCGAGCCTCCGGGGTCGACTACCGGGCGGCCAGAGCACACCCTCCGCCTCAAGATGTCAAGCCAAAAACAACCGCGCTCTACGACACCACCGCAACACCGGAAGAAGGCCTCTGGGCCCGCAAAGGATGGGCAGGACGCTCAACATGACACCCCGACACGCCGAAATCAGACACACATTTTGTCCGCTAACCCCAACATGACACCCCCGACACGCCGTCACCAGACACACATTTATGCCCCTAACCCCCTAACCCCTAACCCTTGCATCGCCCTTGGGCATAAAAAAACTCCCCACCGCCATTAGCGATGAGGAGATTTTGGTAGCCCCGACGGGATTCGAACCCGCGCTACCGCCGTGAGAGGGCGGCGTGCTAGGCCGCTACACAACGGGGCCCTAGCGACGTTCTCCCCAAGTGGCGGGGAACGCGATTACAAAGATTACAGCATGGTGAGGCTCGCGCGCCAATCCGTCGCACTTACGTGTCAACGGCGTGTCACGGCCACAAAAAAGGCCCGCAATCGCGGACCTACTTTGTTGGCTGGGGTACCAGGACTCGAACCTAGACTAAATGAACCAGAATCACTCGTGCTGCCAATTACACCATACCCCAAAGGCCTCACCCGAAGGCCGGGCCGACGCACTACTTTAGCGTGTTCTTCGCCTCATCCAAAACCAACGCCTTGGCGCCACTCGCCGATGCGCCAATTGCCGCCAAAAGCGCCTCCAGCGAGCCGATGCGCAGAGTCGGATTTTGCTCGCTTTCACCGACCGAGGGGGCCACATTGTTCGCGTCGTCTGACTGGATGTCCCCCGAGCGGTCGATCCACACCCCTTTCAGCCCCGCACGAGCCGCAGCGACGGCGTCGATGTCGTACTCGTCGCCAACGTACGCGATAGCACCCGGATCCAGGCCTAACTTCTCGGCGGCCAAGTGAAAGACACGCGGGTCTGGCTTGCCAAAACCCAAGGTGTCAACGCCTACCAGCATCGGTACTCGCTCAAGGCCCACGGCGTGGAGCTTTTGCCTCTGGTAATCGAACCGCGCGTTGCTCAGCGCGCCGTAGGGAATCCCCGCCGCGTCAAGTGCGTCCAAGCAAGCTGCCGCATCGTCGTGGGCACGCCATCCCTCCTGAAAGGACTGCTCGAACACCTCGTCCCACGAGTCGTACGCATCGTCGTCCAGTAGCGGGCCGCCAAACTCCGCATGAAGGTCATTGGCGCGCCTCTTGCGTTGCTCCCGATGGTCCATCTCGCCGCGCGTGTGCGCACGGTAGGAGCCGTGGCGATCCGCGCGCCAGAATAAGGCGACTGCAGCCAAGCCAGCATCGGCCGTCAGGTATTGGCGAGCGACTCCGGCGAGGGCATGGCGGAATGCGCCCTTGGTATCTACCAGGGTGTCATCCACGTCAAACAGCACGCCGCTAACGCGAGCGCCGCTCACTTCCGCAATTTCCGTCACCATGCCGCGCCTGCTCTACAGCGAAGCGCGCAGGGCGCGCAGACGGGTAAGCGAATGATCCTGGCCCAGCAATTCCATCGACTCGAACAGCGGCGGGGACACCAGGCGCCCCGTGATCGCGACGCGCAATGGGCCAAACGCAAACCGCGGCTTAATGCCGAGGTCTTCCACCAACACAGTCGTGAGCGCACTCTGCTGCGCCTCGGGGCTGAAGTCGTCAAGCCCCTCGATCACCTCGATCGCGCGGTCCAAGACCTCGGCGGCGTTGTCCGGCAACTTGGCACGTGCCGCATCGTCGATGACAACCGCGCTGTCCGCCACAAACAAGAACCCGAGCATGCCGGGCGCCTCGCCCAGCAGCGTCATGCGCGTCTGTACCAGCGGCGCGGCAACGGCAAGGGTGGCTTCCTCGTGCGGGGTGAGAGCATGAGCATCGGACGTTGACACTAGCCCGGCAGCATGCAGGTACGGCACGATCCGCTCGACGTAATCCCCGACCGGCAACATGCGCATGTGCTCGGCGTTGATGGATTCGGCCTTCTTGAGGTCAAAGCGCGACGGGTTGGGGTTCACATCAGCGATGTCGAACGCCTCGATGAGCTCCGGAACCGTGAAGATGTCGCGATCGGCGGCAATGCTCCAGCCCAGCAGGGACAGGTAGTTCAGCAGGCCTTCGGGCAGGAAGCCCCGCTCACGGTGGAGGAACAGATTCGACTCGGGCGCACGCTTGGACAACTTTTTATTGCCCTCACCTGTGACCATCGGCATGTGGGCGAAGTCAGGAACCAACTCCGCGACCCCCAATTCGACCATCGCGCGGTACAGCACGATTTGGCGCGGGGTCGAGCTCAGCAGGTCCTCGCCACGCAGCACGTGAGTGATCTTCATGAGCGCGTCATCAACGGGATTGACCAACGTGTACAACGGGTCGCCGGTGCCACGCACGATCACGTAGTCAGGAATGGTACCTGCGGGGAATGTGACCTCGCCGCGGATCAGGTCGTTGAACGTGATGTCCTCGTCGGGCATGCGCATGCGTATGACGGGATCTCGGCCTTCGGCGCGGAAGGCTGCCTTCTGGTCCTCGCTCAGGCCGCGATCAAAACCGTCGTACCCCAGCGCCTTATGGCGGCCGGCGGCCTCGTGGCGGGCTTCGATCTCAGCGGCGGTGGAGAACGATTCGTAGGCATATCCGCCCTCGAGGAGGCGACGTGCCACGTCCATGTGCAGGTCGCGACGCTCGCTCTGACGGTAGGGACCGTAAGGGCCTCCTACCTCGGGGCCCTCGTCCCACGTCATACCCAACCACCGCATCGCGTCCAGGAGCTGCTCGTAGCTCTCCTGCGAGTCGCGCGAGGAGTCAGTGTCCTCGATGCGGAAGACGAAGTCACCGCCGGTGTGACGCGCATACGCCCAGTTGAACAGCGCAGTACGGATCAGGCCTACATGGGGCACACCGGTGGGGGACGGGCAGAATCGGACGCGAACCTTGCTCATGGAACCTTCCTCAAAACCTTAAACAGTGGGGGGTGCTGGCGGGTGTTAGCCGCGGCGGATCACGGGGTTGCGGAGCAGACCCAGGTCCTCAATTTCGATCTCGACGATGTCGCCGTGATTCATGGTGGTGACCCCTGACGGGGTGCCGGTCAAAATGATGTCGCCAGGAAGTAGCGTCACAATCTCACTCACCATCGCGACCGCGTTGGGCACATCGACAATCATTTCCGCGGAGTTGCCCTCCTGGCACACGTTGCCATTCAGCCGGGATGAGATCTTGACGTCGTTGTACGGCAGGTCAGTCTCGATCCACGGGCCTAGCGGCAGCGAGGTGTCGAAGGCCTTGGCGCGGAACCATTGGTCCTCTTGGCGTTGCAGATCGCGCGCAGTCACATCGTTGGCACAGGTGTAGCCGTAGATGTATTGCTCGGCGTTGTCGGCAGAGACGTCCTTAGCCACGCGGCCGATGATGATGGCAAGTTCGGCTTCCATCTGGACATCCTGGCTATAAGACGGCAACACGATGGGGTCGTCCGGTCCGATCACGGCTGTATTGGGCTTGAGAAACAGGATTGGCACGTCGGAGGCAGGACCGCGGGCAGGGATCTCCTTGGCGTGGGCGCTGTAGTTCTTGCCCAGACACACAATCTTGGAGCGAGGAATGACGGGCGCGAGCAATCGCACGTCGTCAGTCAGCGCAATACGCTCCCCCGTAATACTGCCCGGCGTGTACATAGGGTCACCGGTGAGGACGACCAACTCTTCGGCGCCCGGATCACCGTCCACCATTGCGTAGCGGGGGTCTTCTCCGGTCGAAAATCTGGCGATGCGCATGAATCCCAGCGTAGCCGCTCGCGCGCGGCCTGGCGGAGCATCGGCCGCGGTGTCGCCTGCCAGCGACAATTCTCGACCCTACGATGAACATATGACGGAGCCGCCAACTGCCGAAGCTCGCACTCCGGCTACGCACAAGAAAACCCGAATCGAGGGGCTCGATGTTGCGAGAGCTCTCGCGATCCTCGGGATGTTCGCGGCACACTTCGGCGAGGACACTCCCGAGACGGGCTGGACATGGCTAGCGGTTTCGCACGGCCGGTCCTCCGCACTCTTCGCCATTTTGGCGGGCGTCTCGATCGCGTTAATGCTCACGCGCAAGGCCGGCGTTCCCGGCAATCTGGCCGGCCCCGGAGATGTCGCGCATACCCGATGGCGCGTCGGAGTTCGAGGCCTCATGCTGATTCCGCTGGGGTACCTGTTGAGCGCAGTCGGCACCCCCGTGATCATCATCCTGGCCAATCTTGGGGTGATGTTCCTCTTGTCCCTGATCGCGTTTCGATGGTCCACGTGGGCATTGTGGAGCGCAGCGGGCGCATTCATGGTGTTCGAGCAGGCACTCGTGACAGAGATCACGGTCTTGGCGCAAAGTTCGGGTGTGTACGGGCTGCCCGTGATCGAAAACCTCTGGAGTGAGTACTACCCCGCAGTGAGTTGGATGGGTTACATCCTGGTCGGTATGGCCATGGGCCGGCTCGCACTTCGGGCGCGGCGCACTCAGATCATCCTGGCAACGGCGGGCGGGGTGGGGCTCGCGGTCGCGAAGGTGATCGACGTGGTTGCGGGCGGCCCGCAAGCGACGATGCAGTCGCAATGGCTGAGCACCGAGGCCCACTCCTACAGCCCGCTGGAAATGTTCGGCAACGTGGCATCAGCGTGCCTGGTGATTGGCATCTGCCTGTGGCTGGCGCAGGTCGCTCGGTCCCTAGTATTGCCGCTCATCGCTGCCGGGTCTATGGCGCTCACGCTATACGCCGCGCAGGTCGTTGTGATCGCTGCGGTAGGCAATGAGATCGTGTGGCAGCCCTCCAACGCGTCCTTGGTCACGCTGTGCCTCAGCGCCGTGGCATTCGCGTCCCTGTGGCGCTGGTTGATCGGCCAGGGTCTGCTCGAGAACTTGCTGTCGGTCACGTCAATGGCTGCGGCCGATGCCGCGGTGGGCAAGGCGCCGACAGATGGCGTGGCGGGGGACGACGCAGCGACGGACGCGGCGGCGGGCAACGCGGCGACGAGGGGCGTCGATCGTCACGCCAGCACCGTGTGGCGCGGCGACGGTTCGTAGCCTCGCTTGTTCCGTAGCCTTTGCGCATGAGCTTTCTCGCCGGCCTCGGTCTTGGCCTGTCCCTGATCGTCGCGATCGGCGCTCAGAACGTGTTCGTTCTTCGACAGGGCCTGCGCAAGGAACACGTCGGCTGGGTCGTCGCAATCTGCGCGGTGTCCGACGCCCTACTCATCCTCCTTGGCGTCTCCGGCATGGGCGCGGCAGTGGCCAACCTGCCATGGCTCGCGACCGGCGCGCGGTGGGCAGGCGCTGCGTTCTTGCTTGGATACGCATTCCTGGCTGCACGGCGTGCCTGGCAGAAAGAACCTGACGCCATCCACCTGGATGGCCCCGGAACCGATGAGACTCGCAACGGCAACCGCGGACCGGATTCGACGGCCCCCACCACGCTGCGCACGGTAGTGCTGACATGCCTCGCGCTGACCTGGCTCAACCCCCACGTCTACCTCGACACTGTGTTTTTGCTCGGCACCGTCGCCGCGTCCCACGGCGATGCAAGGTGGATATTCGCCGCTGGCGCGGTGACCGGGTCGGTGCTGTGGTTCGTGTCGCTCGGGTACGGCGCGCGGCTGCTCAACCGGTGGCTGAACCGCCCGCAGGCATGGCGCGTGCTGGACGGCGCAATCGCGATCATCATGGCGATACTCGCGGTGATGCTCGCCGCCAGCGCGTGACGTTACCCGCCAGTGCTGACTTGACCCCTCGATGCTGAGCGACAATAAGGGCATGCTCTCCCCCGCCGCCGCCGAAGCGCGTGTCACTCCCGGCGCACCGCGCGTGCTCGCGCGCTCCGAATGGGAAGCACTAGAGGCCGCGCACCACGCACGAGTTGACGCCGCCACCGCGGGTCACCGCCAGCGCCGTGCCGCGGGCACCTCTCACGCTGTTGAGGACTTCCTCTACGAATATAACTGTGCAAAGCCCGCCCAACTGCGGCGCTGGCATCCCGGCCCCGGCATCGTCCTCCAGGACGCAGAACTCCACGCCGGGTGGAAATGGTACTCGGCGGCGTCACCCACGACCGGCGCATCGGGAACAGTTTTTGACGCGGCGGCTTTTACAGCCAAGCGGGGGTCGACGGTCGACTTCGTGGAAACGCTCATGCAGCGCACTGCACAGCGGCCGATGCACCTGGGATGCTTTGGGCTACACGAGTGGGCAATGGTCTATAAGTCCGGCGACCCCGAACGTCGGCACACGCTGCCGCTACGCCTGGGCCGCGAGGGCACCGATGCCGTGGTCGAGTCTCACCCCATCGCGTGCACCCACTTCGACGCGTTCCGGTTTTTCACGCCGGAGGCGCGACCGCTGAATGCGACGCAACTGACGCGCGAGAGGCAGGTCGCATCGGAGCAACCGGGCTGCCTGCATGCGACGATGGACCTGTTCAAGTGGTGCCTCAAGCTGTCGCCCGCCATTCCCAGCGAACTCCAGCAGGACTGCTTTGACCTGGCGATGGAGGTACGGCGGGTGGACATGCGTGCCTCTCCCTATGACGTGAGTGTCTACGGACTTGAGGCGATCGCAATCGAGACTGCGGAAGGCAAGCGCGAGTACGCGGCGCTGCAGCGCGACTTCACACGGCGCGGGGCGGCACTGCGGCTGCGAATTGTCGATGCTTGCCGAGCGATTCGGGCGGCGGCGTAGCAATTCTCGGCGCTGAGGCCGGCTTCTCTGAAAGCGCCGTCGCGCAGGTCCGCGCTACGTCCACCTAAAGCCGCGCGCGGGTGATGTCGACACCCTTGTTGGCCAACGCATCGGCGCGTTCATTACCCGGATCCCCTGCGTGGCCCTTGACCCAAACCCAAGTGATCTCGTGGCAGGCGACCTCTGCGTCGAGCTCCTGCCACAGTTCCTTGTTCTTGACGGGCTTCTTGTCGCCCGTCTTCCAACCGTTGCGCTTCCACCCCTTCATCCACTTGGTGACGCCATTCATGACGTACTGCGAGTCGATGTGTAGCGTGATGTCGCACGGCTTCTTCAGCAGGCGCAGGCCCTCGATGACGGCCTGAAGCTCCATTTTGTTATTGGTCGTGTGGGGCTCTCCACCACAGATTTCTTTTTCCTTGCCGCCCGAGCGCATCCACGTGCCCCACCCACCGATTCCGGGGTTGCCCTTGCAGGCGCCGTCTGTCCACATGTCCACCTGGGGGCGCTTGGTCGCGCCGGAATCTCCCTGTTTACTCACGCCGCAACCCTAAGCCACCGCGTGCGCGTGTCAGGGCAGGCAGGGCGATGCGAACAGGTGCGAGTGGGGTGCAGCGCAGCGACGGTAAGTGCCACACTGGGCGTGTGAGTAAGCACGGAGCCAAGAGACACGCGGAGCACGCAAGCACGCCTGCCGTTGCCGTACTCCTTGCGGCGGGCATCGCCCACACGCTGCACCCTTATGACCATGATCCTGACTCGGATCTCAGTTACGGACTCGAGGCTGCCCGGGCGATCGGGATCGACGCCGCCCAGGTCTTCAAGACGCTGTGCGTGTACGCGGACGGTGCACTAGCCATGGGTGTGGTGCCCGTAGACCACACTCTCGACACCAAGGCCATCGCTCACGCCCTTGGCGCCAAGAAGGCACAGATGGCCCTCGCGGCCGATGCTGAGCGCGCCACCGGCTACGTCGTAGGCGGGATTTCTCCGCTAGGCGGCAAGAGGCAGCTGCCGTTGGTGCTGCACGATTCGGCGCTCGGCTTGAGCGCCATCTACGTCTCGGGCGGTCGCCGCGGATTCGACATCGGGCTTGCCCCCACCGACCTGGTCGCCGTCACCGGCGGCTCAATCGCCCCCATCGCCAAGGAGTCCTAAAGGTGTCCCGAGAACTGGCCCCGTCCCCCATCGACTGGGACTACAAAACCGCGATCGACGACGCTAAGGCCAGTATCCACATCGCCGAGGCACAATGCGGGCGCGCGGGTTCGGGGGTGAGGCTGCTGGTCGCCACCAAGTCGTGGGACGCTCACGCAGCATCGGCCGTGGTAGCCGCAGGCGCGATTCTTGTGGGGGAAAGCCGCATGCAGGAACTCGCCGTGAAGGGCGAGTCGCTGCGGGCCGCAGGCGCACACGTGCACGTGATTGGTGAACTCCAGCGCAACAAGGCAGCCATCGCGGTCCAGTACGCGGAATGCGTCCAGACGGTCGACTCCCTCAAGCTTGCCGAGCGGTTATCGCGTCTTTGTCTTCAGGCCGAACGCGAACTCGACGTCATGATTCAGGTCAACGTCTCGGGCGAGGCCTCGAAGGCCGGCGTGGACCCCGCGGATGCACTCGCGCTGGCCGATGCCGTGCAGGCGCTGGACGCGCTCACCGTGACGGGCTTCATGACCATTGGGCTCAACTCTCCTGATGAGGACGCGGTGCGCGCGGGTTACCGCACACTGCGCCACCTCCGCGATGAGGCACTGATCAGTTCCGAGACAGGCCGTCGTGATCTACGAGCGGCGTGGCAACTGTCGATGGGCATGTCCAGCGATCTGGAGTGGGCGATTTCCGAGGGCGCCACCACGGTCCGAATCGGCACCGCGGTCATGGGCCACCGCGCTTAAGTCGGAGCCCGGCCGCTGGGCACCGTACTCCCACCGTTTGACACGGCTGGCAGTGTCAAGCAGACTTGTCATGTAAAGGTTGCTTGACAGTACTCGCGCTTCGACAGAATGCGCGCCGTGCGGCTCACCAGGGCCCGCACGGGTCGCCAAGCAACGCAACATGAGGAGGCCCCAATTTTCACCCGCATACGCAAGGATCCCTTCGGCCGGAGCATGCTGCGCGTGCTCGCGCTGGTCTTGGTAGTTATTGTCGCGGGGTTTGTCGCGGCAGCATTCGACGTCCCTGGCGTCAATGTGTCGACAACGGCGGGCGTACTCGTGGGTGCCGTCGCCGTGGTGACCGTCACACTGGTGGCGCGCAATGCACAGCTAGTGAAGCGCGACGAGTCCGACGCCGCCAGCCCCGAGCCAGACGCGCGCTAAGCCCCGTGCGCAACGACATCCCTGCGCGCCGAGCGCATCGACCCCTGTCGCAAGGCGCCCTCGCGGAGGCGCTCGGTGTTTCGCGCCAGACGATCAACTCGATCGAGAAGGGTCGCTACGACCCCTCTCTGCCACTCGCGTTCGCCATCGCCGCCTTCTTTGAAACGACTATCGAGGAGATCTTCCATGTCAACTAGCCAGTCTCGCAAGGGCGCTCGCCCGCCGATGGTCGCGCGAGCGGCATCCGTGATCGCGGCGCTCGCAGCGCTCACCACCTTCGCCCTCATCGCGCACTCCACAGGTCACGACGACATGGCACAGGGCGCGATCGTCGGTGGCGCTGTGACAATCCTGGCAATCACGGCGCTGTGGGCCTTTGGCGTCCGCGCGGGCACCCCCGGTCGCATCGTCAGCGGCGCGGCCGACGAGCGAGACCGCACACACGTGACCGCGGCGCTTGCCGACTCGGCCAAGGCGATGGCGCTCGCCGCACTCGCATTCACTATCGCTGCATTATACGGAATGCCCGCTCCGCTCGTCGGCGGAGCGATCCTGTGGGCGGGCCTGCTCACGGGCTTGAGTAGCCTCATCATCCGTATCCGCCGGGGATAGCGAGTCCCTCCATATACCCTAATACCTGGAAGTTCGGCTTGCCGAAGACAGGTAGACCTTGCTAGCGGACGGGCATAGCTCGCGGCTAACGTAGCCGCATGAGCAACATCACGTCGCCCGAGAACCACGCCACTGGCCCCAATGAGTCCGCCATTTCCTCACGCATGAACTCATTGCGTGCCGGCGTCCTGGGCGCGAATGACGGCATCGTGTCGATGGCGGCCCTGCTGGTAGGAGTCGCGGCAGCCTCGCCGAGCAACGGAGCACTCCTCACCGCGGGTGTCGCAGGACTGAGCGCAGGCGCCTTGTCCATGGGAATCGGAGAGTACGTCTCTGTGTCAAGTCAGCGCGACGCCGAAAGGGCGCAGATTGAGCGTGAAACAAAGTGGCAGGAGATTCGCCCCGAGTGGGAACTTGAGCAACTCGTGGAGCTCAACATGAGGACGGGCATGTCTCAGGACGTCGCGCGGATGGCTGCGTCTGAGCAAATGAAACACGACGCACTAGCAATCCACGCGCTCATGCACTTGGGCATCAACCCCCACGAATTCACTAACCCGTGGGCTGCCGGCATCGCTTCGCTCGTGGCGTTCACCGCGGGCGGCATCATCCCCACTGTGACCATCCTGCTACTGCCGGATGCCTGGGCGATCGGCGCTACATTCGTGGCCGTGATCCTGGCGCTGGCCATCACTGGACTCACCTCGGCCCGTGTCGCGCACTCGTCAAAACGCACCGCGCTGGTGCGCAACGTACTGGGCGGGTCGCTGGCAATGCTCATCACGTATGGAATCGGCGCGCTGCTGGGCACGCAAGTCCTCTAGTCGCATTACGCAAGTTGCAATACGCAAGGTTGTTGCGATCAGCGCTGCGTAGACGTCCCGCTGCGCCTTAAGGCAGCTCTGCGGTGACGGGAACGCCGAACGCGTAGCACTCCACCACCCGCGACGCACGGGACAATAGGTTTGATGACTGCCGCCGACACCCCCCTCCTGGACCGTTTGCCCGACCCTGTTCCGGGTGCGGCCCCCAACCCGGACGCCCTCTACGAGGCCTTCTCGGGTTGGGCCGATGACCAGCACCTCCCCCTGTACCCGCACCAAGACGAAGCCCTCATCGAGATCGTCTCCGGCTCGCACGTGATTCTCGCCACCCCCACCGGGTCCGGTAAGTCGCTCGTCGCTGCAGGCGCACACTTCGCCGCGCTAGCCGCGCATCGGGCAGGCACAGGCGGGCGCACCTACTACACCGCGCCACTGAAGGCGCTGGTGAGCGAGAAGTTCTTCGACCTCATCGCGCTGTTCGGCACGCAGAACGTCGGTCTGATGACCGGCGACTCGGCGGTCAATCCCGACGCCCCTATCATCTGCTGCACCGCAGAGATTCTGGCGAACCTGACGTTGCGCGACGGCGCGGCTACTGATGCGTCGCTAGTCGTCATGGACGAGTTCCACTTCTACGCCGATCCACAGCGCGGGTGGGCGTGGCAGGTGCCGCTACTCGAGTTGCCGGACACACAGTTCGTCCTCATGTCCGCCACCTTGGGCGACACCGACTGGCTGGTCGAGGAACTTGAACGCCGCAGCGATCGCGCCGTGGCCGCGGTCACTACGCTCGTGCGCCCCGTTCCGCTGAGCTACGACTATTGCGTTGAGCCACTGCCCGAGGTAGTCGAGCGCCTGGTGCAAACCGGTCACGCGCCGGTCTACATCGTGCACTTCACACAAAAGGACGCCGTCGACCGGGCGCAGGCCCTTTTGAGTCAGCAGGTGGCGAGCAAGGAGGAGCGCCAAACAATCGCCGATGCGCTGGACGGCGTGCGCTTCAGCACCGGCTTTGGCAAGACGCTGAGCAAGTTCCTGCGTGCGGGCATCGGGGTACACCACGCGGGCATGTTGCCCAAGTACCGCCGCATCGTGGAGCGCCTCACACAGCAGGGCGTGCTCAAGGTGGTGTGCGGCACCGATACGCTCGGCGTTGGCATCAATGTGCCCATCCGCACGGTGCTGCTGACCTCGCTGGTGAAGTACGACGGCGAACGCATGCGCCACCTCAGCGCGCGCGAGTTTCACCAGATCGCGGGGCGCGCGGGGCGCGCCGGATTCGACACCGAGGGCGACGTCCTGGTGATGGCGCCTGAGCATGTGATTGAGAACCGCAAGTCACTCGCGAAGGCCGGGGACGACCCCAAAAAGCGCAAGAAAATCGTGCGCAAGGGCGCTCCCGCAGGTTCCGTGAACTGGACCGATGCGACGTTCGAGCGGCTGCGTGACGCGCCCCCGGAACCCCTCACCAGTCACTTCTCCGTGAACCACGCCATGGTGCTCAACATCCTTTCCCGTGGTACCGCTAACCCTGCCGTGGGGCGCGAGGCGCAGGATCCCGTGCTCGCGATGCGTTCCCTGCTGGAGTCCGTTCACGAGACCCCCGCCCAGCGATCTGCACATATGCGCCAGGGCTTAAGGATCTACCGTTCGCTGCGCATCGCGGGCGTGGTCGAGCACCTCCGGGTGCCGGACCCCGCGCACCCTCGGGGCGAGCGGCCGTCCGTGCGCCTCACGGTGGACGTGCCGCGCAACTTCGCGCTCAATCAGCCGCTGTCCCCCTTCGCCCTGGCGGCGATGGACCTGGTCAACGTGGACTCTCCAGACCACGCGATGGACGTCGTGTCCGTCATCGAGGCCACGCTGTCCGACCCACGCCAGATCCTCATCGCGCAGCAGCACCAGGCTCGCGGCGAGGCGGTCGCGGCGATGAAGGCTGACGGCATTGAGTACGAGGCTCGGATGGAGCTTCTTGACGAGGTCACGTGGCCCAAGCCGCTCGCCGACCTGCTCGAGCCCGCCTTCATCACGTATCGTCGCACCAACCCATGGATCCTCGGGGCGGAGTTGTCGCCCAAGTCCGTGGTCCGCGACATGCTGGAAAAGGCGATGTCGTTCAGCAACCTGGTCTCCGCATACGGCCTGGAGCGCACCGAGGGCATCGTGCTGAGGTATTTGGCCGAGGCCTACCGGGCGCTGCGGCAGACGGTGCCCGAAGATCACCGGACCGATGACGTGGTGGCCATCACGGAATGGCTTGGTGGGATTGTGCGCTCCACCGACTCGTCGCTGCTGGACGAGTGGGAGCACCTCAGCAACCCTGATGCCGCACTCGGCGGCGCGGGGGTGCTGGCCGACGATGCAGACCCCGCGTCGGCCGCCAACTCACCCGGCATGGCCGGTCCCGTGCGGCCTATGTCCGGCAACCCCGGGATGCTGCGGCGCCTGGTTCGCAACGCGCTATTTCGCCGGGTGGAACTCGCGTCCCGCGAGGACTACGCGGCGCTGGGCGCTCTCGATGGGGCCGCCGGTTGGAATGCGGAGGCTTGGGCGTCGGCGCTTGACCCGCTATTCGAGGCGCAGGGAGACGCAGCGATCAGCATCGGCCCGAACGCCCGGTCCGCGGCACTGGTGACTTTCGTCGAACCGGACGGGGACCATAGCCAAGCTCACGCGCGGGCGGCGCTGGTCGCGACGCCGGATGGCGTGCTGCCGGAGGGTAGCTGGATGGTGCGTCAGGTGTTCGACGACCTCGACGGCGACCACGACTGGGCGATCGTCGCCGTCGTGAACCTCGATGCCTCGGATGAGGCCGGAGCACCCGTGATCGAGTTGCTCAGCGTGGGGGCGCAGTAGTCGAAGCACCTCCGTGACGAACCCCGACGCAAAATGCATCGATTCCTAGACCGTCAGCGACCACGAGACCGTGGCGTAGGTCTACGGCACCCACCCGAGCCACTCGGGCGTGCCGAACTTCTGCTCGGCGAAGCGCTCGGCGTCCGCTAGTTCAGCTTCGGAGACCACGCTCCGCTCAGTCGCATATCGGCTGGCAAAATGCGCCAGGAACGCGTCGATGATGGCTTCGCGAGTCATCCCAGTCTGACTGCGTAGCGGGTCGACGCGCTTGTTCGCTGATTTGGTGCCCTTGTCGGACAACTTCTCGCGGCCGATGCGCAACACCTCAAGCATCGCATCCGCATCGATGTCATACGCCATGGTCACGTGGTGAAGCACGGCGCCGGCGGCATAACGCTTCTGGGCGGCGCCCGCGATCTTTCCCGACGGCGAGGTGATGTCGTTGAGCGGCACGTACGTTGCGGCGATGCCCAACTCGCGCAGAGCACCCAGCACCCAGTCATCGAGGAACGCGTAGGACTGCTCAAAGGTCAGCCCCTCCACCAGCGACGACGGCACGGAGATCGAATAGGTAATGGTGTTGCCGGGCTGGATGAACATCGCGCCACCGCCAGAGACGCGGCGCACCACCGTGACGTCATGCTTGGCTGCGCCCTCCAGGTCAATCTCGTTGCGCACCGACTGGAATGAGCCGATCACAACTGCGTTGCGTTCCCACTCCCAGATCCGCAGTGTGGGCGGGCGTGTGCCTGCGGCCACTGCCTGCGAGAGGACCTCGTCGAGCGCCATTTGCGTGAATGGTTCGCGCGGCTCATCGTGAATCACGTCAAAGGTGTGGTCGTGCCAGCTGGTGGCGTGCCCCAGCGCGCGGCGCACCGCGATCGCGACTGCCTCCGCGTTAAAGCCGACCATGACGGCATCGGGGCCGGCGGCGTTAGTGATGGCAACCGTGAGCGCACTCACCGAGGTGGCTGCGGGCAGGCCCACCAACGCCTGATTGATGTCGAGAATCGCCTCACTGGGTTCGAGGAAGAAATCCCCCGACACCACGACGTTCGCAAGCGAGGCATCGTCGCCCTCGCCGTCAAGACGGACATCTACGACGACGAGCTTGCCGCCAGGGACCTTATATTCACCGTGCATTGTTCCATTTTGCCTTGGGTTGCGGATGGCCCGAACCGCTCCGGGGCGCTAGCGGGGCTCGACGCCCATTTTCACCAGGCCGTAGAACAGCGCGTCAGTGAGCGCCTCCCACGATGCCTCGATCATGTTGGGCCCTACGCCGACGGTGCGCCAGGTGGTGCCGGTCTGCGTGTCCACGGTGGTGATGAGCACGCGCGTCACAGCGTCGGTGCCGTGGGAAGCGTCCATGATGCGCACCTTGTAGTCACTGAGTTCGAAGTTCTCGATCTGTGGGTAGACGCTAACCAGCGCTGAGCGGAGCGCGTGGTCAAGGGCGTTAACCGGACCGTTGCCCTCGCCGGTGAATACCAGGCGCTCTCCCCCGGCGCGCAACTTCACGATTGCTTCTGCGTCAGCGAGGCTGACGTCGTCAGGGGAGGTCTCGACCATCACGCGCCAGGATTCGGTCTCCCAGAAGCCAGGCGTCTGGCCCAACTCGTCGCGCAACAGCAGTTCGAACGATGCATCGGCGGCGTCGAACGTGTACCCGGCGGCCTCAGCGTGCTTGACGCGGTCAGTCACCCGGGTGAGCAGCTCCTTCTGACCGGTGAGGTCGAACCCCAACTCCTTGCCCTTGAGCTCGATCGACGCGCGACCGGCCATTTCCGAGATCAGCATGCGCATATCGTTGCCCACCAAGGATGGATCCATGTGCTGGTAGAGGTCGGGGTCGATTTTAATCGCGGAGGCGTGCAAGCCCGCCTTATGAGCGAAAGCCGATGCGCCAACGTAAGGCTGTCGCGCGAATGGCGCGATGTTGGTGATCTCGGAGATCGCGTGGGCGATGCGGCTGGACTCGCGCAGGCCGTTGCCCTTGAGTGCGGCGATGCCCTTCTTGAGTTCCAGGTTTGCGGTGACCGCGACGATGTCGGCGTTGCCGGTGCGCTCGCCGTAGCCGTTGATGCAGCCTTGGACGTGCGTGACCCCCGCGGCGACGGCGGCCATCGAGTTGGCAATGGCGCAGCCCGAGTCGTTGTGGGCGTGCATGCCCAGCGTGACATCGGTCTGCGCGGCCACGGCGCGGACGATCTCGCTGACGTCATCGGGCAGCATGCCGCCGTTGGTGTCACACAGCACCAGGGTCGAGGCGCCCGAGTTGGCACCGGCGAGGAGCGCCTTGAGCGAGTAGTCGGCGTCGAACTGGTAGCCGTCAAAGAAGTGCTCGGCGTCGAGGATCACCCGGCGCCCCTCGCCCACGAGGAACGCGACGGTCTCCTCGATCATGGCCAGGTTCTCGTCGCCGCTGACGCGAAGTGCGCGTTCCGCGTGACGAATGTCTGATTTTGCGACCAAGGTAATGATGGGCGCTTCGGAGTCGAGCAGGGCGCGGACCTGGGGATCAGCTGCCGCAGACGTTCCCGTACGGCGCGTCATGCCAAACGCCGCGAACTGCGCGTTGACGAACCGCAGTTCCTTGTTGACCATTTGGAAAAATTCGGTGTCCTTGGGGACGGCTCCTGGCCATCCGCCTTCGATGATGCCAACGCCCAGTTCGTCGAGCAGCGGCGCGATGGCCATCTTGTCCGCGACGGAGAGGTTCATGCCCTCTTGCTGCGCTCCATCGCGCAGTGTGGTGTCGTAAACCTCGACTGCGGCGGGCGCGACGTTGCCTGCGGGGGATCCAAACGATGCGGTACTGGCGGATGCTTTGCGCGGCGCGGGCGTAATGCCCGTCCGCGCGGCATCGTTGGCGGCAGTGGTGTCCGTCATAGGACTCTCCTCGGTTCGTGCCATTGCTGCGGTGCGATCCCCATCATCCAACAAAAAAGCCCCCCAGGGTGCGGGAGGCTGCGCGTCGGCGATTGGGGCTGACGCGCTACAGAATGATGATGGCGGTGCTCATTGGGTTCATTATGACACAGCGCCATCACGACGCAATTGCGTCATTGTTCCAAGTGGCCGTGGACACTCGACGCACCTCCTCCGTCTCCGATACGCACATCCAGATATCAGGTCGCCCGCATGATCGCCGTTGCCCGTTTCAGCAGGCCGTCCATACTAAATTCGGCGACGTCCGGGATGACCTCGCTAGCAAGAGACTTCGAGGCCTCGAGGTCGCCTTGCTCATGAGCCCACTCGGCCTCAGTGACAAGAACGTCCATCGTGACCCACCGGTATGAGTCGGTGACACGCGCACATGCGCGGGACGCAATACGTAGCCACTCGACTCCGGGACCATAATTCCCCTCCGCCCCGTATGTCATGGCGAGCGCCTTCGCGGAGATTGCCTCCCAACACGCGTCCTGCAATTGGCACGAGAGTGCAAATGTCGACTCGAGGGCGGCCCTCACTGCCTCCGGCGACTTCCCTTGTGCAAGGTCAATATGTGCGCACATTGCCTCGGCCCACGGGCGGAAGGCCGGCCACCGCTCTCGGAGCGCAATCTCGACCGAGCGTGACGCCCACTCACCCGCTTCGGCATAGTCTCCGCTGGTATATAGTGTGCGCGAGCCGACTCCGAGCGCCCAGCCCTGCCTGCGCAGTTTGCCTGCCTCCTGACTCAGCTCGATGGCCTCGCGGAACCGATGCTCAGACTCTTCGAGTTTGCCCCAGTCGTAGAGGTTCATCCCCTGGTACGAGGCAACGATCGCCATGAGCTCCGGATGCCCCTCAGCCATGTCGCGTGCCGTCGCCAGTCGCTGCGTACTGCTGAGGCGCCTCCCAAATAGTACGTCCACGTAGCCGAGCTCTGTCATCGCTCGCGCGGCGACGCTCGCCTGGCCTGCTTCCATTGCTGCCTCGAATGCCGACTCCAGAACAACTTGACCCTCGTCGTCATACCCGCGAACTGCGTGAACGAACGCAGTGCCCAATTCGAGGAGGCAGTCGCTGAGGAGCGCCGCGTCACGCGCTCCTTCGGCCGCTGCGGCGGCTCCCCTCAAGCACTCGATCCCGGCATCCGCCGCCCCCGCTGACAACGCAGCAAGGCCTGCCGACCGGAGCGAAATGGCGCTGGTGCGGGGCGACACCCCGGGCACCGGTGCGGCAACGCTCGCGCGGGCGGCGGCGCGGAGTGCAGAACTAGGCTCGATTCCGAGTTCGCGCACGAACAAAGCGCGAGCGGCCTCTACCTGAGCCGACGCTGCGACGGTGTCACCTGCAGACGCGTGAGCTTTGACAAGCAGGATGTGGGCGGCCTCGTCGAGGGGATCGCGCTGCACCATTGCGCTGGCGAATGTGACGGCACGCTTGTAGTCTCGCCTCGACAGTGCTTTGAGGACACTCTGACGTAGCGCCCCCAGCACCTCGCCTTCTACCCGCCGGCGCTCCACAAGCAGCCAGGTTTCGAAAGTACTCGAGTCTCGCACCTCAACACCTTCAAGAAAGCGACCGCCCGAAGGAACTTCTTCGAGTGCACCGTGGGCCACTTTCATCACATCAACCGCCACGTCCGGGCCAAGGTCGCCGCTCAATGGATTACCGCGAAGCGCGTTGGGGATTCCCATGCTGCGCCTGAGTTCGGCGAGCGTCCAGCGCAACGCGCCCATGGGGTCGTCCGCTTCGCAAAACAACTCGTCCACGAGCCGCTGGCGCGATACCGGATCCTGGGAGCGTAGGAGCCGCGCCAGGAGCGCCCAACTCTTGGTGCCCCGAGGACCTTTGATTGCCACGCCGTCGAGCTCAAGGCGGGGCTTACCAAGCAGCGTGATCGTAAGCATGAAACCATCTCCAGCTACGTCCGCCCCCTCGCGGGGTGGTCATGCTGCCAACGTTAGCGCGATCTCGCTGCCAAGGAGCAGTGAAACCCTCTCCTGCAGGGTGGGGTCGGCATCGCGTAGGGCTCCCTGTGCAATAGCGAATGCACGCAGCCGGGCGACCTCGGCACCGTCCCAGTCAGTGAGTGCGGCGGCGGCGCCAGGTTTGAGGTCGAGGACCGCGGAGGCGAGTGTGGTAAGCGCCTCGCGCTCGGCAAGGGAGCCTTCTTCGGCGACCCGTTGAGCTAGGCGATTGAGCTGGCTGTGGAGGTTCATGATGGGTTCCTTTCCCGTTGTCATAACTGAAGTCTGCGAGAGGCGCGTGTGACGTCCCGTGTGACGGAAAAGGAAATCCAAGAAATTTTTCTTGACGCTCGTGTGCAAGGCGGCGGGATTTTGCGACGTAAACCCCGCACATTGCGCATCGGCTGCGTATGAGCCAGTGACACTGCTGAACCGCTTCGCTTTAAACGGCTCGGCGACCACTATTGTCGGATTCACGTCGACCGCTCGGGGAGCACCACTCGCCCTGCGGCCGGCAACTCATTGTGCTGGGAGGCACCGCGGGTGAAGGCCTGGGCTGGCTAGACGGGCTGGTTCGCGTGCGAGGGTCGGCGCTATTCGGATACGCGTACGTCCTCACCGGCGACCGCAACGCCGCCGATGACCTGGTTCAGGGCGCCCTGGTGCGCACCTTTCGCAAGGGTCGCGGCGACATGCCACTCAACGCCGCGCACGCCTGCGTGAAGCGGTCGATGCTGACCTCGTTCATCGACGGAGGGCGCCGTCCGAGGGCTCGGCCCGCCATCGTGCACGATGCGGGGGTCGCCGACGGCGCTTGGCCCGCCTCGCCCAATCCCACGGCGGCGACCGACGAGCGGATGAATCTCTACCGCGCGATCACGTCATTGCCTCCGCTGCAGCGAGCCTGCCTAGTCATGCGTTACGTGGACGGGTTCAATGCGGCATCGATCGCGCGCGAACTTAATCTGGCGCCGGGCACGATGCGCAAATATTTCAGCGAGGCAGTAGCGGCGCTACGAACCAGGGCACCCGAGCTGGCGCGGTCCCTAACGCACTCAGGGGCCGCATCCGCCGTGCGCGTGCGCGCCGTGCAGTTGGCCAGGGGATAGTGGGAGCGGTTGCGATAGGAGCCATTGGCTGGGGAATTGTGAACCTGGTCCCGGGGACTGTACCCCCGGGGACGAACTGACACCGCTGACTGCGGCAGACCCGTTCGCGGTAAGCGGTTTGCGGCTAGCGGTTAGCGGTTAGCGCCCGTTGAGCTCGCGGCGCTTGGCCTTCCAGCCCGGCAGATACTCGTCCATCACGGCGTAGAAACGCTTGGAATGGTTGGGCTCGTAAAGGTGTGCAAGCTCGTGCACGATCACGTATTCGAGCAGTTCGGGGTCGCGGCGGCCGAGTTCGAGGTTCAGCGTCACGTGCTTCTTCACCGAGTTGCAGGTGCCCCAACGGGAAGTCATACGGCGCAGCGACAGGCGGGGCATCGCGAGGCCCATGCGGTCGCACCAGTACGCCATCCGCGGGGGCACCGACTCACGCATCTCGCGGCGTAATCGCTCGGCCTCCGGGCCTGCAGTGAGGGGTGCGGGCAGGTCCAACGCGATTCGCTGCTGGCGCCGGATCCAAACGGTCTTGCTGACCACGAACGCGTGAATCTCGCTCTGCTTCGCATGGAATGGCGCGCTCACCAATACCTCGCCGTGGGGCACCGACACCCTCATGCGCAGGTGCTTCATGCGTTTGCGAGTCAGCACGTACTCAGGCACTGCCTGAGAGCCCGGCAGTCCAGGGAATGCCGTAGTTCCGGCGGAGGTCAGGTCGGGCGTCATGGTCGCTCCAGGATAAGTCGGGTCACGCACAAACCATTCACGCCGCGACCACCCTTGCGCCATCAGTGGCACTTGGGAAGGCGTCCGAATCCGCGCTGTCACCCGAGCTCAACTGGCTCGAACTCCGAACACGCCACTCGCGTGGAGAATCGAACATCTCCCGACCACCGAGGCGACGCCGTCGAGTCGGATCGACCGACGTCGGCGGGACAAACTCCACCCTCGTCGCTGTGGCAAGAATCTCCCACCCGTCACGGTGAATCAAGTGATGACATCGCACACACAACAGGACGCCGTTCGACAGGTCCGTCGGCCCGAGATCTCGCTCCCACCACAAAATATGATGTACCTCCGTGAAACTCGGCGGTGCTCCGCAGAACGCGCAACCGCCATCGCGTTCGACCAGGGCCAACTTTTGCCGCCAGGTGAACCATCGTTCCTCGAGACCGTAATCCAGCACATCTGATTCACCGCCGAGCACCATGGGGATAACGCCGGCATCGGCGGCCATGCGGCGCAACACGCCCGCGGGGACCGGCTCGCTGATTCCATCGATCTCGCCCACGGCGTCGTCGTCACGCAAGTCGTCTACGTTCATGCGCAAGACGACGGTTGTACTCCCCAACGGCAGCTTCTCCGAGGTGCACCCCAGCACGTGGCGGGCAAACGCGGCGAGCGCGTCGGCGCGCATCTGAGCGACGGAGCGCACGTCCTTCGACAGCCTGTCTTGATCGCGGCGCTGCCTGAGTCCGTGGGCAACCATGGCATCGAGCGCGGCCCGCACGGGCGCGGCGGTCTCCGGGTCGAGTTTGCCGTTGATCACCACCATGCCCGCTGCGTCCTCGCGCATGATCAGGTAGCGCTCCTCACGCATCAACTCGTGGGTGAGCTTGACCTGCTCGCGGTCCAGCCACGCCTCGGTCCGACGGATCACCCGCATCAACTGATCCGCGGAGAGTCGTTGCGCACGGTCGACGAGGTCGTGCTCCGCCTCAGCCCGCACCTCAACGGTCGTGACGGCTTCGACGCGTTCCAGCATCCGAGTAATCGCATTCGCAGCCTCAATACTCAGGCGGCCCGCGCCTAGAGCACGCGACACAAACTCAAACTTGGGCTTGGTCGACTGCCTGTGGTTGTCATCATCGCGAGGAGGAGCTCCCTCGTCGCCATCGGAACTGGGTCCAGGGTCGTCACCAGCCACGCCATCATGGTTCGGCACTGCGTGATTGTCACTGTCATCATCGGGAACCATCGACGCCAACGCGTCACCCACATTGATCAGTCGCTGCGCCTCCGCGGTGGTGTCGCCGGTCTGAGCAGCGATGAGCTTGGCCGGCGACTGGTAACCCTGGCGACGCGCAAGCCCTCCCGCCCCAGCATCGGCGTCTGATCGCCGTGCAATCTCGTGTGCGAGGCCCGCCTGCATCGTCTCCACTTCCCGCTTCACCTGAGCGAGCGCGGCACTGGAATCGAGCAATATCCGCTGCGACAGCGACGCTAGATCGACCCCTTGCCAGCCACTTCCCTCCCCGACGCGCGCCCGCACGCGCTCGAAAATCCGCGACGGCGCACCCAAAGCAGCACCCGACCCGGCGGCGGAAGAATCCACCCCGGCGGGAGCATTGGCGGCTGTTGTGGTCATGTAGTCATTCCACCATTGAGGTCTGACAAATGAGGTCAATCATCATTAAACGTGGACAAACCATACTTGGGCGGCGCCTGTGGACATCGGTCTCGTGCGAAACGGACGATGGAGGATACTGGACGCGCGAGAAGTCGTAGTGCGCCCAACATAACGCTGGCCCAAGAAAGTGCCGCCCAACCCAACGTTCCGCGCGCGCCACGCGTAATAGCCTCCATGGACCACACAAGGATGGACGCATGAGCGCGATCGGAGCCCCACGGAGCCCCGTGGAAAACCACCCTCGACACGCTCATGCGCGAACGTACGCGCAGCCACCTCCGAACGTGAGGCGGACGTCATCACGCCGGACGCATCGGAGCAGGTCACCGCAGCACTCACACTGTGGCGCGCACTCCTCACCCTCCCCCCGCGCGAGAAGGCCTGACCCGGGACGGCCTCCGTCATAGATAACCGGCTCGCCCAAGGCTCAACGCTTGAACTCGACCCCACAATGACGTACGCCGAGCGCGGCCAGAACCGTGAGTTCGACGATTCCCCGGCACCGGTCGACTCCCGTTGCAACACATACGAGAACGCGGGTTTCCCGCCGGGCCCGATCGGAGCCGTGTCACAGGCGGCGATCGACGCCGCGGCCACCCCGCAGAGGTCACCCGAATAACATGACCGAGCTACAGGACTGGCTATGCACCCACCCAGAAGCGAGCGAGCGCTACTCAGACTTCAGCCCCTCGACCAATCCATAAGAAACGGCCGCGGGGCTGGAGCCCATACGTGAACTAGAGACTTACCGGACGGCCTCGGCCACACGGTCACGCAGTTCGTCCGCATTGGAACGCACTACATACGCAGGACGGTCACGCTCGACGCGCCAGCTGTCCTCCAGCGGGCCGACGTCGACGCCGTCAAAACCGAACTCGTCGAGCAGCGCGATCACGCGTGCCTTGGAGTCAGCGTCATTACCTGCAATGGGGAGCGCACGGCGGTTGTCGGAACCCGCGACCGTGCCGTCAGCGGGGATGTCGTTCGCCTTGATGTTGTTGAACGCCTTCACGACGTGCGACTCAGGAAGGTGCTCCTGGAGCATCTGCGCAGTAGTCGTCTGGTTGTTGTCGAGAGCCTCGATGTGACCGTCGCGCTCAAAGTAGTAGTTGTTCGCGTCAATCACGAGTTTGCCTGCCAGTGGCTCCACGGGAACCTCGAAATAGTTCTTGAGCGGCACCGCGACGACGACAAAGTCGCCAGCCTGCGCCGCCCCGTGTGCCGTAGAGGCAGTCGCCTTCGCGCCCAACTCATCGATCACTCCACCAAGCGTCTCCGGGCCGCGCGAGTTGCTGATCACAACGTCGTAGCCCTTCGCAATCGCTGCCTTAGCGACGTTCTTGCCAATGTTGCCTGCACCAATAATTCCAATAGTTGTCATGTACTCCTCAACGACTGGAAACTCCCGCAAATTCCGTCAGGCAATCCCATTAAGCCGCGGGCGTAGAACGGCCCAGGATCCGGCCGATGCCGTGGTTAACTACCGCTCCTGAGCGGCTATGGTCTGCGCAATCCAACTCAGCGCGTCCTCGGCCCCGCTCATCACGGACAGGTGCCCTGCGCCCTCCCGTAGACGCAACTGTGCGCCTGGGATGTGGCGACCGAGCCATCGGGCGTGCGACGCGGGGACCACTCGATCCTCGGTGCCGTGCATGATCAGCGTGGGGACACCCACGTCCCCTATGTCGAATCCCCACGGGCGCATCGCGGCCAGGTTGTCGTCGATAAAGCCGCCCATCCCGTTGGCTGTGCCCAGCTCCACCACGTGGTTGAACCACCGCCAGGGGCCGGCGAGCATCTCAGTGTCCTCAGGCGTAAACATCTCAGGGTCATATTTTGAATCACGGGCGGCTCGCTCAAGCGCGTCCCGCCCGGCCAGCGCCGCGCGCATCTGCGTCGCGCCGCCAGGGTGGAATCCGTCAAACCAGCTCAGGCTGGCCGTAAGCTCCTCCCCATGGCGCGGATACGGCGCGAGGCCCGAGACGGACACGACCGCCCCGACGCGATCTGGCAGCAACGCTGCGCAGGCAAACGCGTGCGCTCCCCCACCCGAATGCCCCATGACCGCGAAACGCTCAAGTCCCAAAGCATCGGCGACGGCCTCCACGTCCTTCGCAGCCGATGCCACGTCACGGCCAGGATTCTCAGTGGACTTTCCATAACCTGGGCGGTCATATCCGATCCAGCGGATGCCGTGGCCCACCGCTGCGTCGTACAGCGGAGCCGGTGGCTCGCCGACGTTGGGCGAGCCATGTAGCCAGATCACCGGGATGCGCGACTCAGCCCCGGCATCGGCGGCATCGGCGGCATCAAGCGTGTAGTACTGCAGGGTGCGGCCGTCAGGGCCGTCGGTGGTGTGCGTCGTGAGCATGATTCGAGGGTATCCGCACCCCCCGACACGCGCTTAGGCGATGCGGCGCATCCAACCATGGGCGTCATCGGCGCGGCCGTAGTAGATGTCGGTGAGCGTCTCGCAGATGCCCATGGTGACGCGCCCGGCGGATCCGTCACCTACAACTACGTCAAAGGTGGGCGACTTAAGGCTGCCGAGCGGCGTGACAACCGCGGCGGTGCCACATGCGAAGACCTCGCAGATGTCACCTGATTCGATTCCCTCGCGCAACTCCTCGAGGGTCACGTCGCGCTCGGAAACCGTACGGCCGGATTCGGTCAGCAAGGTGATGACAGATGACCGAGTGACGCCCTCAAGGATCGTGCCGGTCAGCCGCGGGGTCAATACGGAGCCGTCGCGGTGAACCAGAAAGACGTTCATACCGCCCAATTCCTCGATGTACTTGTCCTCACGGGCATCCAGGAATAGCACCTGCTCGCAGCCGTTATCCTGGGCCTGCTGTTGAGGCAAGAGGCTCGCGGCATAGTTGCCAGCGCTCTTGGCGGTGCCCGTGCCGCCCGGTCCTGCACGGTGATACCCCTGCGCGACCCAGATGGACACGGGCTTCACGCCGTTGGGGAAGTACGCGCCTACGGGGCAGGCCATGAGGACGAATTCCACGGTGTGCGAGGCGCGCACGCTCAGGGTGGGCTCGGTGCCGATCAGCAAGGGGCGCAGGTAGAGGCTTGATTCGGCGGCGGTGGGCACCCAGGCGCGGTCCGTCGTCACCAAGGCATCGATCGCAGCCAGGAAGTCCTCCTCCGGCAATGCGGGAAGGGCCATACGGGCGGCCGATGCGGCGAGGCGGGCGGCGTTGGCCTCCGGGCAGAACAGCCACACCGAGCCATCCGCGTGGGCGTACACCTTGAGGCCCTCGAAGGCCTGCTGTCCGTAATGCAGGATGGTCGCGCCGGGGTGCAGGGCGAGGTCCTGCATAGGTTCGATGCGACGGTTGTGCCAGCCCTCATCGGCCGTCCAGGTGGCGCGTGCGAGGTGATCGGTGAAGACCATCCCGAATGCCGGCGCTTCCATGGCTGCTGAGCGCTCTTCGTTGGTTGCGGCTGCGGTATTGAGGCGGACCTCAAAGGGGCTGGTGGGTGCGGTTGTCATCGGTGAAACCTCCTGAAAACACAGTACCGGCGCTGTGGGGCGTGGTGGTCCGTCTCAGAGTTCCGCAACGCGGAGCGCCGCTACGATCTCATCCACATCGCACTTAGCGCCACTTGCAACAGCCATGACGAGTTCGAATAGCGCGTCGTTGCTGAGCGAACACCGGGAGCCATTGATCTCAAGGAATACCAACGCGAGGATTGCGGCCAGCCGCTTGTTGCCGTCGATGAGCGCATGGTTGAGGCACACAGAGTGAAACAACGCGGCGGCCTTCTGTGCGATGTCGGGATACGCGTCCGAACCCAGGATTGTCGTGGCCGGGCGTTCGATCGCGGACTGTACGAGCCCCTCATCGCGAATAGGGCCGATGTGCTCCGCATCGATAATCCACACCACGATGTTGAATGTGAGGTAGCGCGTTTTCTCAGCCATGCTCAGGTTCCGAGATTAGACACTGCCGAATCGGTCAAGCGCGTCACGGTACTTCGTGGACACGCGCTCGTATGCGCTCATCTCGTCGTCCTGGAGCGTGAGGTCCTCGGACGCCTCGCGCACGGCGCGCAAGCTACGGCCGCATGCACATAGTCCGGACTAAAAAACAATTTCGCAGTTGTCCAAACCACCAGATACTGCCAAGCTGCGTGCATGATCGAAGACGGCCTTGAACTGCGCGAACGCGCGT
>Ga0307486_1000795_pt1 | contig 26691 bp, 22 predicted proteins | sample CBIW02metaG_FD_203663 | JGI IMG/M metagenome (GOLD analysis project Ga0307486, IMG submission 203663) | Sea-ice brine microbial communities from Beaufort Sea near Barrow, Alaska, United States - CBIW 0.2 | ecosystem: Environmental > Aquatic > Marine > Coastal | place: USA: Alaska | collected...
CTCATTTGGAAAATGATGGATAAATTCAATGATATTCATGGCTTTGTGTATTTTTAACCAAGAAAAGGCATTTATATAAACTATGAAAATAATTGACATAGGCTGTCACATAATATTTGGCTACGTGAAGGATTCCGTAGAGTCATATAAAATTTAGCTAATTTTTAAAGTTTGACCACCTTACTAAACTATATTTTTCAGCAAAGATAGATTAGAGAATGTTAATATAATTTCGCAATAAATACATTTATTAATGGAAAAGATTAAAAGAAAGAAATGGAACATGGGAAGATTGGCTTTAGAATAGTAGCTTGTTGAACCCAAAGCTTAAAATATAAAAATAACCAATCATGAGCAAAGAATCCTCCAGAAGAAAATTCATCAAGAAAACCGCCTTAGCTGGGTCGGCAGCAATGATATTACCTACATTAATTCTCTCTTCAGCTTTTGGGGCAAATGATCGAATCAATGCAGCTGTTTTGGGATTAAATGGTCGCAGGGAAAAGCCATGTTCAAGGCTTCATGTCTCAAAAGGATGTGCAGGTTACCTTGCTCTGTGATCCAGATATGAATTTTCTAAAAGAAAGACAAAAGGAATTTAAGGAAAAATATACCAAAGAAGTAGCGTTGGAGCAGGATCTTCGACGTGTAATGGATAATAAGGACGTAGACGTAATAAGCCTTGCCACTCCAAATCACTGGCATGCGTTGGCTACAATTTGGGCATGTCAGGCAGGTAAGGACGTGTATGTAGAAAAGCCAGGCTCGCATAACCTTGCCGAAGGAAGAAAGATGGATGAAGCGGCTAACAAATATGACAGAATCGTACAGCATGGAGTGCAGCTGAGAAGTTCGCCAGCAGTGCAGCAAGCAGTTCAGCTGATGGGAGACGGATACATAGGAAACGTGTACATGGCTCGTGGACTTGTATTCAGAATGAGAGGAGACATTGGAGAAAAAGGTGTGTCTCCAGTACCAGAGGGTTTAGATTATGACCTACGGGCAGGTCCGGCGCCGAAGCCTCCTTTTACTCATAACTTGTTGCATTATAACTAGCACTGGCATTGGGACTACGGCAACGGTGATGTAGGAAATCAGGGAATTCACGAGACTGATCTTTGTATGTGGGGACTTGATGTAGGATTTCTAACCAAAATCACTTCTATGGGAGGAAGGTATCTCTTCAATGACAGCAAAGAAACTCCAGAAGTATTGGCCTCTGTGTATAATTATCCTGATGAAGGGAAAATCATCCAATTCGAAGTGCGTCCTTGGTACACCAATTCAGAAGGTGGAGCCACTGTAGGAAATATTTTCTATGGCGACAAAGGCTACCTAGTCGTGGATGGTTACGGCATATTTGAAACTTTTCTTGGCGCAGATAGAACTCCGGGAATATCAGGTAAGGATGGTGGTCCATCAGCTTCTGGTATGGATAGAGGTGCAGGCGGTACAGACGGCCACTTTTTCAACTTCATAGAAGCTGTAAGAAAGCACGACAAGTCTATTCTTAATGGACCTGTGGAGACAGCACATTTGGCATCTGGCTTAGCTCACCTCGGCAACGTCTCCTATAGAACTAACCGAGTGTTGGAATTTGATCCTAAATCAGAAAAATTCGTCAATGATCCGGAAGCAGATAAACTTCTGAGCAGAGCATATAGACCTGGGTTTGAAGTGCCTGATAAGATGTAGGTTAAGTAAGGTCAAATTTAAACTATTAAAGCTTGTTTCAATTTAATTGGAAATAGGGCTTAAAGTCTAATATATCACAGCTAATCCTAATAGGCTAGTTGAGAAACAAAAGTAAGTGCTTAAATTATCACTGGAAGTGCTAAATATTAAGAGGGGAGACAAGCTGGATTTGAAGTTGGGATTATAGATTTCAAATCCTGCGATTGGAGATCGGGGTTCCAAATTTCGATTATTTGGAAAAGCCCATCCTTTAATTGATAAGTTTTAGTAATTCAGATCTTATGTCGATAAGAAGGGTTTCAATTATATCTAATCATACCAGGAGCTTTTACAAATACCTTTTTGTCACTGATTCTAAGGTTTTGCCTGAATTTGATTCTGAATTTTGGATCACCAATTTCATCCTTTGGCACATAGGTAAACTTAATTTCCATCGTTCCAAAGATAAGGTTTTCGTTACGTGTTCGTATTCCTGAGCTTATTCCGTAGTAGGTCAAGTTTTTTGCGACACACGTATTACAAAGTAATCCAGCTAGTTCGAAATCTGCGAATGGAGCAAGCCTAAACCCAAAAATTGACCATGGAGTATATAAACTTCCACCTATTTTTGTTGAGTATCTTCGATTGGCTTGTAAATAATTGACGCGAAGTCCGGAGACATAATTTGAATTTATATCGAGGAAATCATTAAGTTTTTGGTTGAAAACTGCAGTATAGCTGAAGTAGGATTCGCCTCTCAGTTTAAACCTGTTTAAAGAAAGAGCCGGTGTGAAATAATTGATATCAGATTGTATGACAATATCCTCAGCGTTACCACTTTCGAAGAAGGAACCCAAATTAAAGTTTCCTTCATAGAATGATCCGGATTCATTGACTTTGGAATAATTGGCCTTAGCTGCAAGGTAGGGACGTTTTTTGCTTGCCCATTCTATATATCCAGCTGTGACAGCAAATGAGTAACCATAGGGTTGATCCTCTGTTCTACCAAAGCCATATACATAACGGGTTTTAAAATAATTTTTCTTGTAAATAGTGTATTCAGCCAGCACACCACTCTGTGAACGATATAGATTTGGGCGATTGTATTCTTCCTGATCTGGAGAATCTATAAATGATCCATCGTAAAATCTAACCGCCAAAAACTCTCTCATTCGATTTTGAATGTCCTTTTTCACTCCAAAATTATAACCCATCCAAAAATCAAACACATTGTATTTGTAGTCTAAAAATGCAGAGTCGGGTTTGGAATATACGTTTTGAGACCAGTTTTGACTCAATTCCAATCCGCCTGCCAATCTACTGTAAGGAGATACCAGTGGACGCTCAAGAAGCATGTAATAGGCATATTCTGTTTCTTCACCCATTCCTAAACCAGTGTTCAACTGAGAATATGCAAGCTCCAAATTTGCAAGGCTTCCCCATAAGCTACTTTTTCTAAAGCTCACTCCATAGCCAACTTTTGGAGTGCGATCGCCATCAATCAAGAGATCAACTCGAAGCTGCTGTCCGCCACCATCTAAGTTGGCATCAAAAACTGAAAATCTAGGGGCCGAAGGTATACTCCCTCCCAGGTCAGCACCAATGCTAAATACATCTCGGGTCACTATCGTAAGATCCACGAAGTTTGTTCCTTCTATAGAAGTTGCGACAATTCTACTTTCCAATATAAAGTCCAACTGCCTTAAATATCGCTCATTATCACCTATTTCATATGGATTGAGCGGATCTCCCGACTTGATGAAAAGGTGTTGTCTTATCGTTTTCTCCCTTGTATTGTGGTGAAGCTTGTTGACAAACAATCCGAATTTGCGAATAATTTCCCTCTGGGACCCGTAAATTGAGCTTTCAAAACCAGCATTTTCTACGTAAATGTTGCGGATGATTTTCCCTGTAAATTCCTCAAATCGTTCCGAACTCTCTTCATTTCCCACCGAATCAGAAGGGTCTCTGCTGATTAAATTTATGCCTTTAGTCAATGCCTTTTTAGCAATCGATATTTTACTAGAATCTTGGGTATTTTGGGAGATAGCCACGCTTCCTAGAAGGAAGATGATCATAAAAAGGCCTAAGTATTTGATGTATTCCACTAGGATGAGATATTCATTGATTTTAAACTTATCAAATAGCCTACCTATCTATTTAATACCTCTAAATAAGCTAAATTTTAACATGCTTTATTTCATTTACTTTAAAAGCTTACATCTTCAGTTCCTGTGATAGGTTGAGCTGTATCTACTCCTAAATTTTTCTTCCTAAATTATGGTTGAAGGACTTAAAACCGAAATATGGTAACTCAGCATATCAATTATTTCTAGGTGCTAAGATGAATTTTTTTTTAGATATTTTACTTCAACCGTCGATGTCTTCTTTGGCTTAAGTGTAGAGTTCCTTTTTAGTCCGATCTTCCTAATCGGATGCTTTTCCACCATTTTTGCCGGACTGAGGACCATTTGAAATTCTTGCAGGTTTCTCTTCACTCATTCCTTTTTTTATTAGGGCTTCATATTGCTTATCGTTTTTGATGCTAGGTCCTTGTCTATAGTGATGATTTCTGTTATTTCCTTCGCTGGATACATTCAAGTAAAGTACCAAATGGAATATGCTGATAGGATATTTGGGATTAAAAAGCTAAAATCATTCCTTAAGTTAGACACTTTCTCAATGAGTATTGTTTGTTGAGCTATTTGGATAAAAATGATTTTTTTTGGATTAGTTATTTCTCAACTTCCGAGTGAGTGAATTCTTTCACTTGGCAATCAGATCAACAATTTGGGTTATGTTTTCCCTGAATTTTTTGAACAGAATCTTTAAAATTGTCAAAACTGAGAAATACACCGCGATCGTGAATACTTTTATCAATTAATTATTATGGGGGAAAATACGTGTTTCTGGTTGGTACGTAGTGAAGGGTATTGACAGGGAAAAGGGATAAAAGTCCTCCAAAATAGCTTTGAAACTTGCGTTTAGATTGTAAGAACGACCAATTTGTTTTTTATTCTTTTTTGAGAAAATTTAATTGAGCTAGATTTTTTGGTCAACACTGGGGTTTAATCATCAATTCTATTGTCTTTAATGGTGACTCTATCAATATATTTTGCAAATATAAATCGTAGTGGTATGCCTGTTGATACTATATACCTGAATTCAATTCAATACAATCTCATTTAAACCAAAAAAATCATGTCTTCAAAGCCAGATAAAACTGACAAAAGAGAACTTCACAAGGGTTCACCACTAGGTTCAAAGAAAAACAGAATTGAGAGTGATCAACAGCCTGAGGAGGAATTTATCCAGCCCAAAGCAAATAAATCAAAAAACAAAAGTTAATAAATCTTAGCTGGATGGCTACCAATCCTTTTCAATCAAAATTTACCCCTAAATCATTAACCTTTATGAGCACTTCAAAATCAATGACACCCTATTCTAAAGTTATAGAAGAGTTAGAATCTAAAGGATATGGAGACGGAATAACTATAGGAAAGCACGGAGCGCATTTTGGCGAATCTGAAAAACAGTACTCCGCTGAAGAACTTACTATTGTGAGAGTTTATCGTTTTGAGGGAGAGTCAAATCCAGCAGATGAATCCGTAATATTTGCTATAGAGGCGGAAGACAAATCTCAAGGTTACATTATCAATGCATACGGTACTTATTCGGATGAGGACAATGCCTATTATGATGATTTTATCCGAGGTGTAAAAATGGATCAACTTCGTGGCTTATAAGCAATTCTAACCTTTAACTTTTAGCAATCGTGTCACATGAATTTAAAATAGGAGATGAAGTATCGTGGAACTCTGAAGCAGGTGATGTGTCAGGAACCATAATTAAAGTTCACACTTCTGACTTTGATTACAAAGGATACACGCACCATGCAGATCAAGACGATCCCCAATATGAAATAAAAAGTAGTAAAATGGATCATATTGCAGCTCATAATGGCTCTGCTTTAAAAAAAAGTAGGGCCTAGGCTGGCAAAGTGTGTGTAAGAAGCGAGGTAGAAAGGCAATTTTAAGACTACTTTTTAAACTATTAATTACGTTTTTACTCTTTAAAGAACTTTTTATCAGCAGCAATAAACTCAAATTCATCTATTTGAGTTGACCAAAAGCTATTTCAATTATCTGAAATTTCAGAAATTTTTAGATAGTTTTTTTGTTGAAAAAAAAGCGCTTTATAATTTAATCTAAGTATTCGCAATCATGCCAGTAATCTTATTTGCTGTGGTTACTTGGTGGGAAGACTAGTACTTCGGCAAGTATAAATAATGGGTGACCGGAGTATTGGCCAACCGTTACTCACCAGCCGCTCTTTTTAAAGTCTTTTTGGCTTATTTTTTCACTATTGACCTATCCGAGAATTATGAATAGAATCAATCCTAAGAATCTTCTTTTTGAAAGACATCATGAAAACTGATCAATTCAACAACTCATAAACTTTGAATACTGAGATCATTCGATAGCTATCAACTGCCGAAAAGCAGATCAATTTTTTAAAATAATGAGCTGAAATAACAAATTTGAATAGTAAAAATGATTCGATCTATTCCCAATCTTTCAAAAATTGTAACCCCACCGTTATATCACGGCAAAAACAGAAAAGGATGCGATAAAATCAACATGGATGGAAAGCTTACTTTATGTGCCGGTATCCGTATTATTTTTCTTTTTAGGAACAGCACTTTTTCCCTATTATCAAGCCTTTCCGGATTAATTGCCAGAGGCATTGAAGTTGGCAGAAAATCCGACAAAGTATTTCCTTATTCTATTGTGACAGGACTACCCACAGGCATGACAGGCCTACTGATCGCTTCCATATTTGTGGCTAGAACGAGTGCTGTTTTTGCCAGTATCAATAGTTCAGCGACGGTTTCCCTCTCAGATTACTAGCGGGCATATCTGAACAAAAACTGCAGCGAAAGACAATCCATACGAATACTATTAATCAGCTCATTTGCGATGGGAGGCTTAAGTATAGAAGTAGGATTAGCATTTAATGGAGTGACAAGTGCTCTGGATGCTTGGTGGGCATTATGATATATCTTTAGTGATAGGATATTAGGATTGTTCCTATTGGGTTTTGTAGTCAAAAAGCTCCTAGCAAAGGTGCAGCAATCGGGGTTTTTTTGGAGTGATTGTGATTGGATGGATGAGTCTATCCCCAATACTCCTAAAAGAAACTAGCTTAGAAGGCTTTTCAAACACCCTTCATACCAATCTCACGATAGTAATGGGAATGCTTACCATCTTTATAATTGGGTTTGTATTGACGGGAGTGTTTTTTAGAGAAAAGAAACCTGTTTAGGACATGATCAGAGTTAGCTGTATGAGCTTTTGATTGCATCTGAACCAAGGTTATTAATCTCGATGGAGATGAAGTTAAATAGCGCTGTATTTTCTTAAAATCTAAATCCGCTTTTCTGCCAGTAAAGAGGCAAAAGCATCATAGAATTGGGTAAACTCAAGTAATTACGCCGCTTCGGTCATCCGTCATTTATGCTGAGCTTGCCGAAGTACTAGTCTATCGTCTGTCAACTCAAAGAAAATATGGCTACTAGCAAAATTTCGTAAACTCATATTTTCTAATTTATTATAGACTACTTCTCCTCTTTTATTGAGATAATATAAACGGTTGTGGGGAAAAGCAGCCAATAAAAACTAAAATAGCGATCCACGCAAGTATTTTACGTTTGGCATCTAACTGCTCAAATCCGGAAACCTCTGGATGCCTGACCCCCATCACTCTGCCCAATAGGAATGCATAAAACAACCATCCTTGGTAACCCATAAAGTCAGGTTTCACAAATACAATTACATACTGTAATGCTGCAATACTCAGCACCAGTGTAACTCTATTTTTTAGGTTTAACCCAGATCGACTGAAACAGATAAAAAGAAAACCAATGTATAGCGGTATCCAGAGTAAAAGTTCATTAGCCGGAGCATAAGGACTGATTATTCCTATACCTGCATACCCAACAAATAAAGTGTAAGAAACCAGTGAAATGGCCTGATTATTTTTTGGGAAAAGACCAAATATCACATGTCCCCCATCTAACTGGCCAATAGGCAATAAATTTAGAGCAGTGAAAAATAACGCGAGAAAACCTGCGAAGAGATAAGGATAGTGGATCATCTCGGACATCTCAGGCATACGGACAGGATCTGCGAAGAGCTTGCCTAAGCTCCAAAAAACAATGTTATTTCCTAATTCAAAATTTACAGAACCTTCTTCCAATCCTTGGAAATCCGGATCAGCATACTCGGGATGGAATGAATAGATATAGTCAGTAGGAGGTAGGGTAGAAAACCCATAAATTAATACACCAATAGCTATTGCAAAACCGGCCAAAGGACCTGCAACACCAATATCGAAAAACTTTTTTCGGCTGTTTACTAAGCCTTTCATTCGGATGATTGCTCCAAAGGTTCCTATCGAAGGAAGTCCGATGAAACCAAACCAGGCGGGAATGAAAAACGGAAGAGTACATCGTACGCGGTGATATATTGAGGTGAAAAAATGGCCAAGCTCGTGTATTAGTAAAATACCTATAAAGGGAATAGAATACGCAGTGGATTTCCAGAAGAATTCCCAGGTGAGAAATGAATTCCCCTCTCCCAAAACTGATTTTCCATAGACTAACTCCCCACCTGCTAATGTCGCAGTGACCAGGGTAAGTATAAAAAGGCCAACGTGAGTGAAATATTCTTTTTTGCTATACATTCTCAAAATACTCAAAAATCACACTAGGATCAGTGACATGTACAGCATTGATTCCAACCGAATTAGCCCCTTTAATATTTGCTTCCAAATCATCAAAAAACAGCACTCTGTCTGCCGAAGTGCCCAATTCCATTAGCATCTTTTCATATATTTCTGGCGAGGGTTTGGATAGCCCCATCTCATGGCTTAGGAAGACCCAATCGAAAATTGGATCAAAATTTTCAATTCCATGATCTCTCTGAAGAATTCTATTGACAGCATGGATATGTATCAAATTTGTGTTACTGAGTACGCCAACTTGATAATTCTCTCTAAGTTTTTCAATTAATTTCAATCTTTCAGAAGGTATTTTACCAAGCAGACAATTCCACAGATCATCCACTTTTTGATCATCAAAATCTAATTCAAGGTAAGCTCTAACCTCATTTCTAAATGCATCTGATTGTAATAAACCCTTCTCATAATCACGGTGAAAATCAGTAAGATAAAAGCTATCTATGCGTGGGTGAGCTGAATCTGGCACTAGATTCTTAATGACTTTTAATGCACTTTTATAGTCTAAATCAATGATCACATTGCCTAGATCAAAAATAATAAAATCCACATCTATCTTACTCTTCATTCCAATTTATGGTTGTTAATTCGAACTCAAATATGTAACATTGCACTCCCAAAACCAAGGTTTAAAGCGAAGAGTAGCTGAAACTGTATGTTAAAAAATGGGCCTATAGCTCATTCGGTTAGAGCAACTGACTCATAATCAGTAGGTGCTTGGTTCGATTCCAAGTGGGCCCACAAGCCATTCGTTATTACGAATGGCTTTTTTTATTGATAAAGATCTACCATCCCCTAGTTTCTTGAGCTAAAAATAAAAGCATCTTCGCGAATCGGTAACGGACCAATAATAACATAGGATGCTTGTAGTATATTGATTAGTAGATTATAAGCCATCCCAAAAGCCTTTCGGTAGTACTGGGCTTATTTTTTATAGGAGTGCGGACATTTCACCCTTTGATGTAAGTTGCTGATTTTGGACAATCGTATTAAATCTATCGAATACTATTAATATAAGTACGTTTAACGATGCGAGTAGTTAGTTATTTCCCGAAAAGTCTGACTAGGCTCGGCCACCGATCTACCAAGGCGCCAAGTGGCAATAAAAAATTGGTGTCTACCACATCTTTTCCTCCACTCTCAATAGTCAAATTATCTGGGAATCGAGTTTATAGAAGCGCTGACAAAATTTAATTTTGCTAGTTGTATGATTTCCTGTTATCAGAATATTCAAAAGCATATTTCAAAAAATGAGATTATTAAAAACTCTTTGGTCTGCTCATAAAAAAATGGCTGGTAAAAAAAAACTCCCATTAGGGGAGTTAGTTTTATTGATTTCTGTAAGCCATTATTCCACCCAGGGTATTTCTTACTTTGCTGAAGCCTTTTGATTCCAAAAACTTTTTAGCATTTCCACTTCTTGCTCCAGATCGGCAGTGGACGATTATTTCTTCATTTTTATAGTTCTCAATTTCACTCAGACGCTCTTGAAGCTTTGCTAAAGGAATGTTTTTTGCTCCCAAATTATCATCTTCAAATTCCCATTCTTCGCGCACGTCTATAAACACGAATTTTTCATTATTATCTAGCTTTGTTTTTAGGTCTTGTACGGTTATATCTTCCATAGGATTAGTTAACTAAAATTCTATATGATTTAATTCCTTCTTTAGTCATCGCATTGAGTACGTAGATACCAGAACGCTGACCATTAAAATTAATAATTTCTCCTTTATTCGACTGCTCTCTCTCTAGAAAAATTTCTCTCCCGAACGTATCAAATATACGAATATTTGAAAAATCACCTTCCACGTTGAGGAATGTCTGAACAGGATTTGGGTAAATACTTATAGAGGTAGATGTGACCAGCTTTTCTTCAAATGGAACAGCTAGCGAAACATGCGGACGAATCATCAACGAACCTTTCACCTCTTCATTTTGTACCCATTCTCCGACTACATTATAAAATATCTGCTCTCCATGATCATCTACCTTGTCTAAGCCCACATATATGAAGTCGTTGGTAAACTGGGTAAACCCTATATAGAAATCTCCTGTGACTCTAATATTGGTGTCTAATGAAAAGTAAATCAACTCTTCACTAGCTTCTCTGATAGGGATAAGATCTTCTCTTTGAAAGATGGGCTCTTCATCAAGATCCTTCCAAACTACTATATCTATTGCCTGATTGGCTTGCTTTGGATTAGTAAAGTTGATGGAGATTCCTTTTAAATAAACCTCTTCAGGCGTTGAATATCTTACTGCAAGCTGCCCTGATTTCTGATTGATTCCCGCCGAATAATCAGCCGAACCGTTGTCATAGGCAAAATAATCCAAAAGTGGAAATTCTGTTCTTATGGTATCATTATCTCTGAAATCGACAACCGAATAACGTGTGGTATCTGCCCCATTAATTTGAAACAACAAACCATCTCCACTCGTGAGTGACGTTTTTATTTCCAATATAGTTCCTTGTGCAGGCGTGGTAATCTCATCAAATTCTTTGCTTTCAAATTTTCTCCGTTCCAGCGAATTTGGAACTGGGTTGAAAGGAGTATTTGAATTGATGGCGGTAGAGTTGCCGGTAATTGGATCATTGATAGAAATAGAATATTCCATTGCACGGAATCGATCTTCTAAATTGTTAAATTCATTTTCAACTGTACTCCAATTTCCATTTTGATTAGATTTAAATAACTCAAAGGGGTATGCTCCATAATTTCCAATTCTAAGGTAATTGGGTTGGGTTAAACTTCTATCATTAAAGGTCAAATCTTGATCAGTTCTATTTGAGTTGATAAATACATAGTCAATTAACCAGCTATCAAATGGTCCTGAGCTTCTTCCTTCTGACACAAAGCGGAATTGAAAATCTGCTATGCCGTAAATAGAAGGGATCTTGACGATTTCTTGAGTAAACTTTTCTCTGTTGAGACTTACTCCTCCGAATTGTTGCCAAACTGTGATCCAGTTTCCATTGGCTCCTTTTAACTGAAGCTGAAGCGCATCATTTTCATCAGGTAATTCCGCTCGCCCTCCAGCTTGCCAGAAGAAGCTTAAATACATGCTTTCCCGATCTGTCAGACTGAGATTACTTATATCAATTGGCTTGGAAGTTAGGGTGTCTGTATCGCCCTGAGTGACTGCTACCAAAGAATAAGGAGAACCATCTGCACGGACGCCATCCAAAAGAATAGCTCCATAGGATGGAGGGTTTATTCCAATTGTGGCAGTATATGAGGCTCCTTGAAAAACCCATTTAGTAGTGTCTAAGCCCCTCGAAAAATCATCCCAAAATGGTAAGGAAAGTGTTTGATTTATTCTTGAACTGGCTCCAAGTGACCCCTCTTTTTGCTTAAATATTTGTTTTTGAATTGGCGAAAACTCCACGAACTGGCCTTTGGCCAAAGTCGAAATGATCATAGCTATCATCAGACCGATCATTCGATACATGTGAAGTTGGTTCTTCATGGATGAATTTAATTTTCCTTAGCGATCCAAAGATCTACGAGTTCTCCAGTTTTCACTTGCAGCGAAGCTCCCGGAGATTGTCTCAGCACTTGTCCTGCAGCCACAGAATCAGTTTCAACGTAATATTTATTCCCCACTCTAAGGCTTGAACCCAAGATCAGAAATTCTGCATCAACTTCGTCCATTCCTTTAAAATTTGGCACTGGGAGAATCTGATTGCCCATGCCATCGCCTACGACCAAATCAACTCTACTTCCTTTAGGAATTTCGAAACCCTCAGGCACGTTAACGCCTCTATATTTCTGTTCCAATACCACATTGATTCCGACATCAGGAACGTAAATTATATCGCCTCTATCAAGTCCCATATTGGCCAGGATTTCCTGTACGTTTTTCAACTGCGTATTCACCAAATTAGGCATTTTCAACATCGGTGCATTTTGTGCATTTAATGTCAAATAAATAGTTTTCCCACTTTTCACCTGAGCATCAGCCTCAGGAATTTGTTTCATGATGGCTAAAGGAGCAAGATCTGCATTGAACCCAGAGTCCAGCGACACATCATATTGCAAGTTGGATCTATCCAAAATGTTGGTGGCTTCATCAAAAGTATATCCTGATAAATCCGGCACAGATACGGATTCCCCATGATTGGTGTACATAGGGAGATATATTTTTAAAAATAAGAAACCCAGCAATATGCAAAGCCCTATAATTACGAGGAGATTTACTATGATCTTTTTCAAAAGAGATGATTATCGTTATTTCAGGAATAGTTAATAGGCTAAAGATAAGCTGAAATGTAAAAGGCGCAATGACTTCAACATCTAAAGCTTTTTTTGCTACTTGTTCAAAAAATAAGCCTAACTACAATCGCTAGGATTATTTAGGATTATTTTCTTTTTGTAATCGCATTATTCCAATATCAACCAAAACCTACTAAATGATACGCTCAGATCTAAAAATAAGATTACTTATCAGTACGATCTTAAAACAAATTAATATACGGTAATGGCATCACTCCGAATCATCCTATTAATTAATTATTAGCCTACGGGTATCGCTTATAGTATTGCTAGAGATTTTAATGATAAATACTCCTTTGGAAAAGAGTTGGGTGCTAAAGGTGTAAGTTTGATTGAGAGTGCCCGGGTAAATTATTTCCTGGACTAATGCACCGGCGCTGGAAATGACCTGAATAGTCACATCTTCGTAGGAAGTTAGATTGAATGCGAGATTGAAAAGGTCATTTGTAGGATTTGGATAAAGCACCGTCATATTTACAGCTGGGATCACTGGATCTTTAGTTGCGCTGAGGAATAGCTCAATGTTGTCGAGATAAATCTTTGATTCAGGTAATGCTCCTTCCAATACGAATGCTATTCTTGTCTTAGTTTTTCCTGCCCCTGCATAATCAGATAAATTGACATACATCCTGGTGAAGTTATTGAGATTATCTTCGGGAGTTCCAGAAACTATAGTTTCTAATTCATCGCCAGACTTTGACCATATTTCGACGTAGTCATTGCCACCATTTTCGCTAACAAACATTTTTAGTCGAGTAGTTGCGCTCGGATTGCTTCCTGCCAAATCAAAGAAAACGCTTGCCTGACTTCTCGAACTTAAATCGAAAATTGGAGACGCCAACCAATAACTGCTGCCAGTAATAGGGTTAGAAAGAGCGGCTGCATTGTTAGTGCCTTCTCCTATGGAAAGCGGCGTGGTTCTCCATGCTTCTGCGTTCTTTTCAGGATTGATGGTTTTCCAAGAATTTAATCCTTGAGAGCTATTAAAATTTTCACGCCACGGAACTGATATTCTGGTGCTGTCATGCAAAATGTAATTAGTAATGGAATTGGTATTACCGTCGTTTTGGTCAAAATTGGGAAGAGATACTTCGAACTTTAATTTGTTTTCCCCTATTCCTGTAGAAGGATCACTCGACACACTGAAACGTTGCCCGGGAGCTACATCTGCGCCATTAGCCAAGAAACTTACGGGATCATTATCATTGGTAGAGCGGGAGAATACAAAGGTAGAAATTGGCAAATTACCAGTATTGGTAAGCCCTATCACTTCTTTTGGATGATCCCCAGGCGAAATAGGATTTGGTTTAATAATAGTGTCCAAGGTCAAGCCATAGTCAAACTCTTCATTTGAAAGCACCCGGATATTTCTCAGATAAATATTATTTCCGTAGGCATTTTCTGTGATTATAGCCAATCTGACCTCACCCAAATCTTTAAATTTATTGAGATTAACTATCTCTGTCCTAAACAAACTGTCTTCAGTTGGAATAAACTCGTCAACAGATGCCTCGCTTGTCTGAAGTGATTGTCCTGATTTTTTGTAAGGTGCGTTGGCAAAATCAAAGGTATTACCACAATCCGCGGATAGGGCTACATACAAGTTGTCTTGAAAGCCCTGCTGGGCATAAGTTGCGTGAGCCATCTCAAATACCAACTGGGCATTTGGATATTGACTTAAATTGATAATTGGAGATATCAAATAATCATATTGCCCAGGTGCTTCATATTCGTAATTTCTTATTCTAACCACATCTTGCGCTTTGCCTGATATGGTTAGATTTATTTTCTCCCAAGTAAGGGATTCATCAGGATTCTTGATTGTCCAAGGAAAAGGGTATTGCGATAAATCAGCAACAATTGGTAAACTCACAACCTGTTGTAAAGCCGGAGTGATTAATTTTAAATTATTTTTTGCGTTTTCATCTTCAACTCCATTTGCCTGGGTGACCTTAAATTCAAGTGTGTTGCTAATTTCGGTGAGGTTAAAATTCTTAAAATTCACCGTGATTGATTCTCCCGATGCAAGATCAAAAGTAAAAAATTTGGACTCTAACAAACTGCCATTAAGATTCATCTCTACTACCCCTGATGTTAGGTTGTTTTTGCCTGCATTTATCAGTTCTACTTTAGGAGAAACGATAGGATCGCAGGCAAAGTCCCCCGGTTCAATAATTTTGGATATTGCAAGATCAATAGAGACAAGTTGAGGATCTTTGGTGGCTCTGTTGTTCACCAATGTCATTCTCCGTGGGCTATTTGCTAGCACCACGTCAAATCGTTCGATTTGACCTTTGGTAAAAATGTTCATACATCGATCAGGAGTGTAATCCATGTAATTCTGAATCATATCATTTGAATTACAGCTGAATCGGGAAGGGTTTGCATTACAAACAGAGTTTGAGTTGTCCTGCGTAGGAGTGTCTGTTACAAAATCATCCACTCCACAACCTCCATCTCCCCAAATGTGCCGTAATCCCAGATAGTGCCCGATTTCATGAGTGGCTGTTCTTCCTCGGGAAATTTCCGCTGCATTGCCTCCAATACCAAAGAATCTATAATCAATGGTAACTCCATCAGAGATTGATGAAGTGGCGGGGAAACCTAATCCCGGCAAGTCTGATAATGGGAAAGATGCATATCCTATCAGCGGATTCGACAATTGAACCACGTAAAGATTTAGGTATTCATTTGGATCCCACTGAGCTATTTGTCCTAATAACGCGGCATCATCTTGATTGTAATTATTCTTAGTTCCCTGAATTCGATCTATCCCATTGGTAGGGAGTCCATTAGGATCTTGTTTAGCAAGAATAAATTGAATATTTGAAGAACCAGCAACTGGCAAAAATTCAGCTGGAGTATTAACAGCGTCTTGATTTTGCCTACTGAAATCTTCGTTTAGTACTCTAATTTGTTCATAAATCTGGGATTCAAGAACATTCACACCCTCCCCTTCAATCTGACCGGAATGAATAATGTGCACTACGACTGGAATCAATCGAGGGCCTTCATTGAGTTTGAGAAATGATTTAGGTTCCTGATTTGATAGAATTATTTTTTTATCAATCCATGATTCAAAAAATGAGGTGCTTCCAAAATATCCCATTTCCGTTTGCCTTTTTTCAAGAAGAATAGGTTGGGCACACTTTTCAATTGGTGGGCTGACGCTGGATGGGGTAAGTTGACTAGGGATAAAAGTTGTTTGAAACTCTTGGGCAAAACCAGAATCAAAAACAAAAATCCCTATTAAAAGGAGTAGGTTGGTTTTAAAAAAACCTAAACATTTTTCCATCCAAATGAGCAATTAAGCAACGGTCAAGTTCACTGCTTCCACTCGTAAGATTTCCGGGATTGCTCTTTTAATCGCTTCTTCCACACCAGCTTTAAGGGTCATGGCAGACATTGGACAAGTTCCACAAGAACCAAGCATTTCTATTTTCAACACCTTGTCTTCTGTAAGCTCTACTATTCTCACGTTTCCTCCATCTGCTTCTAGATAAGGTCTGATGGTGTCAAGTGCGGATTCTATTTGTTCTCTAAGTTCAGGTTGCATTTTTTTACACTTTAATTTCTACTACTTCAGTTTTGCTTTGCGAAGCGTTTCTTATTGCAATTTGTCGAGCAATTTCCTCCGCCATATTCATGTACGACTCTTGAGTAATTCCTTCTTTTAATACTGCCGGATATCCCGTATCTCCACTTTCTCTGATACTCTGTATGATGGGAATTTCTCCTAAGAAAGGGACATCATATTTTAAGGCTAATTTTCGACCACCTTCTTTTCCAAAGATATAATATTTGTTATCCGGGAGCTCTTCCGGTGTAAAATAAGCCATATTTTCAATAACACCTAAGATGGGAACGTTAATTTGTGCCTGTCTAAACATGGATAAACCTTTATTTGCATCTGCCAAGGCTATTTTCTGTGGAGTGGTCACTATTACTGCTCCGGTTACAGGGACTGTCTGCACCATTGTAAGATGTATATCGGATGTTCCAGGAGGAAGATCGATTAATAGGTAATCTAATTCACCCCATTCAACATCCGAAATAAATTGCTTGAGTGCGGAACTTGCCATGGGACCTCTCCAAACTACCGCACTATCTGCCGGGGTTAAAAACCCAATAGACATCATCTTTACTCCATATTGCTCTATGGGAATGATAATATTTTTATCTCCTACTTTTTTAACCGCAGGTTGCTCTCCTTCTACATTAAACATGGTAGGAATAGATGGTCCGGAAATATCTGCATCAATCAACCCAACTTTTGCTCCTGTCTGAGCTAGGGCTACCGCCAAGTTGACTGCAGTGGTGGATTTTCCTACCCCGCCTTTACCGGATGCGATGGCAATTATATTTTTAACTTGAGGGAGTACCGGTGCCGAATTCCTAACGGTCGTAACGTTAGAAGTCATCGTCATATCCCATTCAGGCATGCTTCCGAAATCCTCCTCTAACGCTTCCAAACAGTTATTTTTGATCACTTCCTTGAGTGGACATGCCGGTGTGGTAAGCACCACATTGAAGCTCACTTTAGTTCCGTTAATTTCTATTTTTTGTATCATTCCAAGTGTAACCAAATCCTTTTTTAGGTCAGGATCTTGTACTCTTGAAAGTGTTTTCAGGATATTCTCCTTCGTTAACTGCATGGGGAAAAGGTTAATTTGGCCGCAATTTAGGCCATAAAGCTTTCTAAATAAAATGGACTGTCCATGTATTCAGTGTTGAAACTGGGAGAATCCTCAGAAAGTTCTCATTTTTTGAATTGAGCACTTAACTTTGTTCTATTCGTTTCCCTATGAACATCAGCAAAAGTACTACAGACAAGGTCAAAGATCGCATGGACATCGAAGAGGTGATCGGTGATTATTTGCCTTTGAAAAAGAAAGGACAGAACCTTTGGGCAAACTGTCCTTTTCATGGTGAGAAAACCCCTTCTTTCTCCATCTCCCCAGCCAAACAAATCTATAAATGCTTTGGGTGTGGAAAAGCTGGTGATCCTATTCAGTTTGTAATGGATATCGAGGGAATCGGGTTTCAGGAAGCTATCAAACACATCGCTGCCAAGTATGGCATCGAAGTGGAAGAAGATGAAACGCGCACTCCAGAACAGAATGAGGCCTATAATGAACGAGAAAGCTTATTAATTGCTCTAGGATTTGCCAGAGATTTTTTTGCAAAAAATCTTCAAACCGCTGAAGGTAAATCCATAGGATTGAGCTATTTCAAAGAACGTGGTTTCACTCCTGCTATCATTGAAAAGTTTGATTTGGGGTATGCCTTAGAAGGTTGGGACCATCTTTTAGATGCTGGGAAAAAGGCAGGTTTTAAGGAAGAAATTTTATTGAAAGCAGGGTTGATTCTTCAAAAGGAAGGTGATGCCACCAGGGTTTATGATCGATTTAGAAATCGGGTCATTTTTACTATTCACAATATCAGTGGGAAGCCGTTGGGTTTTGGAGCCAGGATTCTAACCAAAGATAAAAATCAACCCAAATACATCAACTCCCCAGAAACGGCAGTTTATCACAAGAGTGATGTGCTTTACGGGATCTTTCAAGCTAAGAAATCCATCCGGGAAAAAGACAATTGTTATCTCGTAGAAGGCTATACTGATGTGGTGTCTCTTCACCTGTCAGGGATAGAAAACGTGGTGGCCTCTTCAGGTACTTCTCTGACTGAGGGTCAAATCAAGCTCATCAAGAGATTTACGGATCAAGTGACCGTGCTCTATGATGGAGATGCTGCCGGTATCAAAGCGTCCTTGAGAGGCATAGACTTGTTGCTCGAGGGTGGATTGAATGTCAAAGCTGTTGTGTTTCCTGACCGAGAAGACCCCGATAGTTATTCTAGAAAAGTTGGTTCGCAGGCATTTCAGGATTATCTGCAAAACAATAGCAGGGATTTTATAGGGTTCAAAATAGGATTGTATCAAGAGGAATTTGCAAGAGATCCTATTCGGAAAGCAGAGGTGATAAGAGAAGTAGTACAAAGTATTGCTAAAATTCCTGATCCGATCATCAGGTCTGTATATGCCAAAGAAGCTTCAGCAATGCTAGGAATCGATGAAGATATCGTTCATGCTGAGCTGAACAAATTGCTGATGAAGGTCCAAAAGGATCATTATACAAAGCAAAAAGATGAAGCCTTGGCTGATCAGGCGGTAGATGATCTGATTCTTGATAAACAAGAAGTTACTTCAACAAATGAACTTCTTCGAATTCAGGAGAGGGAAATGGTTAGACTTTTGGTGAATTATGGCTGGCAAAAGCTTGGGGAAGAGGAGATGCACCTGTGTCAATATTTGCTTTCTGAGACTGAAGATCTTGAGTTCTCAACTCCCGTATACGCCAGAATTCTTAACCTATATCGTGAGGGACTGGCTAAAGGCGAATTGCCTACTGCCGAGTATTTCATTGGATTTGGAGAAAAAGAGATTCAGGTAGAAGTTATTGATTTGGTCACACAAAGACATGAAGTGTCTTCTCATTGGGAAGAAAAATATAAAATCATCATCAACACTGAAAGTGATGACCTTTCCCTTACCGGCTACAAATCTATTTTGAGATTGAAGAGAAAGTTGGTTCAGAAGATGATGGAAGAAGCGAAAAATAAAATCAAGAATGCTGAAGTTGAGCAAGATGAAATTTCCAAAGTAGAGGAATATCAAAGACTTTATTTTGAATTGAAAAAGGTGCAACAAGAAATAGATAAAGAGCTGGGAATAGTGATCGGTTAAGCCAAACTTTATTTGGTTTCATCCTGTTAAAGAGTGGAAAGAGTGTAAATTTACCTTTTTATATAGTGAATTCAAACCCAAATTTCGTGGAAAAACATATATTGGATCCAATTGAGGATGCTATTGAAGCAATAAAAAGAGGAGAGGTCATCATTGTAGTAGATGATGAAGATAGAGAAAATGAAGGTGACTTTGTTTGTTCCGCAGAGACGGTAACACCTGAAATTATCAATTTCATGGCAACTCATGGAAGGGGATTGATTTGTGCGCCTTTAATTGAAGACCGATGTGAAGAACTTGGCCTGGAAATGATGGTTGGGTACAACACAGCAGCATTCGAGACGCCTTTTACAGTTTCAATAGACTTGATTGGGCACGGGTGCACTACCGGCATATCGGCTTCTGATAGGTCTAAAACCATAAGAGCTCTGGTGGATAAATCTATTGACCCGAGTGAACTTGGAAAGCCTGGCCATATTTTTCCCCTAAAAGCAAAACGTGGTGGAGTATTGCGAAGAGCGGGACACACCGAGGCTGCAATAGATCTTTCCAGATTGGCAGGGTTTTCTCCTGCCGGTGTACTGGTAGAAATCATGAATGAAGATGGCAGTATGGCACGACTTCCTGATTTAATGAAAGTTGCCGAGAAATTCAAGTTGAAGTTGATCTCCATCAAAGATTTGATTACTTATCGACTCAAGCATGAATCACTGATCAAACGCGAAATAGGAGTATCGCTTCCCACAGAATACGGAGATTTTGGACTGGTAGCTTACAGACAAACGAATACTCAGGAGCTTCATCTTGCGTTGATTAAGGGAACTTGGGAAGACAATGAACCTATCATGGTTCGAGTACATTCCTCGTGTATGACAGGCGATATATTTGGCTCTTGCAGATGTGATTGTGGTCCTCAGCTTCACAGCGCTATGCAAATGGTAGAACAAGAAGGTAAAGGAGTAATCTTATATATGAATCAAGAGGGTAGAGGTATTGGCCTGATAAATAAACTTAAAGCCTATAAGCTTCAAGAAGAAGGTATGGATACCGTAGATGCTAACCTAGCACTTGGTTTTCCCTCTGACAGTCGGGATTATGGAGTGGGTGCCCAGATATTGAGAGATTTGAATGTGAGTAAACTACGGTTGATATCTAACAATCCTCAAAAAAGAGTAGGGTTATTGGGTTACGGCCTTGAAATAATAGAGCAATTGCCAATTGAAATCGCTCCAAATCCACATAACGAAAAGTATCTCAAAACAAAAAGAGATAAAATGGGACATAATATCCTCAAGTAAGAGCAGGTCTTTTATCAGTCATTTTTCTTCGGCGATTAGGATTAATTAACCAACCATATTTGATCTGGTCTCGTAAATGAAGGTATGAACCAAACTATGAAAAAAGCATTTTCCACCTTCAGTATATTATTTCTGATAGTAGCTGTTGCCTATTCTCAAAGTCAATTTCCATCACAAATTTGGCACAAAGGGAATATATATGACCTTAAAGGTGAAGGTAGAGGTGGTCTGGTCAAATATGACTTGGACAATAACCTAGTTCAGCTCAAAGTAGGTGACGCAATCGAAACCTATACAGCTTCCAATGTGAGTTACTTCGAATTGTTTGACGAAGTGTATGGCGGGTTGCGCAAGTTTTACAGTCTCCCATATGCTCTGACTAACGATTATGAAACTCCAGTTTTCTTTGAAGTTCTAACCGAGGGTAATTCGTTGGCCTTGCTGTGTCGAGAATTTATTGCCACTGACAGTCGAGGTATGAACAATTATGGTATGATGGGTGGATATGGAATGAGTCCGTATTATAGTCCACAAATGGTGGGAGGGAATAAGCTAGCCTTTAATTATTACTTTTTTAGAGACGGACGTATTGAGAAATATAGCCTGAAGAAGAAAGATCTTTTTGAAATGCTTCCAAATCATGACGAAGAGCTTGATTTATTTATTAGAAAAAACAGGTTGGATTATGATAAGCGTGGCGACTTATTAAGAATTACTGCTTATTACAACCAATTGATTTGAATCTTATGTCAAAACCACTAATTCTCGTTTCCAATGATGACGGGATTACATCCAAAGGAATAAGGATTCTTGTAGAGGCTATGAAAAAGCTTGGCGAGGTAGTGGTGGTAGCTCCAGATAGCCCCCAATCAGGGATGGGTCATGCCATCACAATTGGAGAGACGCTCAGACTTTCAGAAGAGTATATTTTTGAGGATATTCAAGCCTACAAAGCCAGCGGAACTCCCGCAGACTGTGTCAAATTGGCAAAGCATTATGTACTTAAAGACAGAATTCCAGACTTGGTGGTGAGTGGAATTAACCACGGATCAAATACTTCTATTTCGGTTCTTTATTCGGGTACCATGTCCGCTGCAATCGAAGGAGCCTTGGAAGGATTTCCTTCCATAGGATTTAGCTTATGCGATTACAGCTCCGGCGCTGACTTTTCTCATGTCGAAGAATGGGTGGTTAAAATTGCCAAGCAGGTATTACTTCATGGCATCCCAAAAGGAATTGCGTTAAATGTTAATTTTCCTCCCAAACAAAATGAACCTCTCCGGGGGATAAAATTGTGCCGCCAAGCTGATGCAAAATGGCAAGAGACTTTTGATGAAAGAGTAGACCCAAACGGAAGAAGATATTTCTGGTTGGCTGGTAATTTTATCAATTATGACAAAGGAGAAGACAATGACGTGTGGGCAATTGCCAATAATTATATTTCTATTGTGCCCTGCCAATACGACCTTACCGCGCATCATGCTATTAAGCAAATGAATAAAGATTGGGATTGGGATGAATTTAAGTGAAATATGGATTAATTTGTTGATCAGTTTCGAGAGTTTACGGAATAATTAGTTTTTGTTAACTTGTTTTTATTTAACCGTATTTTGAATCCAATAAGAACTACTCTTTTTTTAATCATCTCTTTTTTACCCTTTATTTGCTTCGCTCAATCTTTGGATACGGATAGCTTAAGAAGCGTTTTACCTCAATCTAAAGGGAATGACCGTTTATTCATTTTAAATGAGCTAGCTTTTAATCTTCGAGAAATCGCTCAGCAAGAAGCTTTGGATTATTCTATAGAAGCAGAACAGCTAGCTATTCATCTTACTAATAAATCCGAAGAAGCCAAAGCAAAAGAAAACCTTAGCTGGATTTATTATCGTAAGGGGAAATGGCAAAAAACGTTTGATTACTCCAACGAAGCTTTTAAATTGGCCACAGAAGCTGGAGATATGAAAGCTGCAGCTCGTGTTCTCAACAGTATGGGGGCGCTATATTTTGAACAAGAAAATTACAGTGTTGCAATTAAACAATTCAAAAGAGCGTATCAATTAAGCTCTGGCGAAAATGATTTATATACCAGTATTCGAAGTCTTAACAATGTTTCTTATTGCTTTTTGATGAGTGGAAAGCTGGATTCTGCCGTCTATTATGCCAACAAATCGTTGGATGTCAATTTTGCTTCTGGACTTATTTATGTTATTACATTTCCAAAGCGCATAAAAGGCGATGTGTTTTTGCAACTGAATCAGCTAGATTCCGCTGAGTATCAATTTGAACAATCTTTAGCAGTAGCCGAAGCTAATAATCTGATTAATTTTAAGTCTTCTTTACTTCACCGTCTAGGGAATGTTTATTTGCAACAGGGTAAATTTGAACTTTCCCAGCAAGCTTTATTAGAAGGAATAAAGATTGCTAAAGTGAACGAGTGGCGGGATGATCTGTCGAAGTCTCATTTGTATTTGGCGAAATATTATGAAAAGATGGGCAACTTTGAGCTTGCTTATCGAGAGCAATTAGAGTTTTCTCAACTCAACGATTCACTAACAAATAAATCCACCCGCGACCGAATCGCGCTGATGCAAGGTATGTTCCAAGACAATCTAAATCGTACTGAATTAGATCTTTTGAAGGCTCAAAATGATAATCAGGCTTCTCGTCTGTCTTCGGTAAGGAGAATAATTATAGTAATAGGCCTGGGAAGCTTCTTGATTCTTGTGTTGTTGGTTTGGTTATTTTATCTCAATCGCAATATCAAAAAAGCCAATCGTGATCTGCTTCAACAGCAGCAACAAATCAATATTCAAAATAGAGATTTGAAAGCTACCTCTCATCAATTGATAGAGATAAATCAGACTAAAAATAAACTTTTCTCTATTTTGGGACACGACCTTCGTGGTCCTATCGGTCAGGTGAAAACCATTTCTGATTTGATTGTGGAAGATGATTTAGACGAGGAAGAGTTTAAAATGCTAATAAAAATCCTTAAAAAAGATGTGGATAGTGTTTATTTTACGCTGGGCAATACTTTACGCTGGTCGGTCACCCAAATGGAAGGGTTTAAATTGGCTCCAACTCAATTCAATCTAAGTGAATTAATAGCTGTGAATTTGGAATTGAATAATCCACAAATTAAAAATAAATCTATTGAAATCAGAAATTCAATTCCCTCAAATTTAACAGTTACCACCGATAGGGATCTTCTCGATGTGATCATCAGAAATATTCTAAGCAATGCGGTCAAATTTTCTGAATCTGGAAGCCTTATAGATCTTTCTTTACAAGAGAATTCCCACTCTTTTATCCTTGCTGTCACCGACTATGGCGCAGGAATTAGTGCTGAGCAGATCCAATCAATCCTATCAGATAAATACATAATTACAGATTCTAAACCTGGAACAGAAATGGAAAAAGGTTCAGGGCTAGGACTTCAAATTTGCAAGGAGTTTGCACGATTGAATGGAGGGGATTTAGTGATTGAAAGCACCATAGGAGTAGGCACAACAGTCAAAGTCAAAATTCCTTTACATCAGTCAACTTAACAAAGTGAGATGATCAATAGTCAAGAATTCTTGTACTATTAATTCTCTGGATAAAATTTTCAATTCTACCATTTTGGATATAGCCGACTCAAGGGTACTTTTGGATACTTTGGCTTCAGTTTCCCATTCAGTTTGGCTGATCCAAGAATGTACATCCTCAGCTTTTAATTTATAAACATCAGCGATATCCAAAACAGCTGTTTCACTTTTTTGTAGTGAGTTGGAAGCTTCATACACTAGCTGTCGCAATTCAAAAATGATCTCGCCAAATTCTTTTAGTGCGCTATTGGAAGCTGCTATCACAAAACAGGGCCATGGACTTGCAACCTCTCCAATTCGTTTTATTTGATTGCTGTCTACCCAAGGTTTAGTGGTGTATTTTTCCCACAGAAACATCTCCGGATCTTCAGGGTGCATTACCTCAAGCGCTCCTACAAGATTATTAATTACTTTGAATTTTAAAGATTCATTCTTCCAATCTTCTTTTTGTGCCAGCTCGAATGCCATTAATTGAGAGCCCGATCCTTCTCGACTAATTAGGAATTTGGGTTGCTCTATTTCTTTGGTAGTAGTCACGGGCGATCCCGCATCAATATGAATACCCCAGATCAATGGCGATTTCACGTGATATCCAATCATTTTTGAGGGATTTCCCGCTTCAAAATCTTTTAGGAAACTCTCAGTCAAAAGTATCGCAATATCGGTTTGATCTTCCCTTAGTGCCTTGTTCATTTGCCCTGAGCCGCGAGATTCATCTGTCCATTTAAGCTCAATCCCATTCTTTAGGAAAGGCTGAGAAGCAATTACTTTTTTCCAAGGGAAATTAAAATGTTCGGGAACTCCCGTGATCCTAAGAGTTTTCATGGATTTAATCGTTGGTTAGACAAAAGTATAAAACCTTTGCTATTTTGAAATTACTTGCCTTTAAAATTTTCAGATACAGTATAGTCGGTATTGTATTTTAGACAAGAATCGATTTAGTGGACGCGACAAATATTTTGTTAAGTAGTATATTTCATTTTAGAATAAGATCAAGGGGGTAATAAAGTAGGATTTTATATCTTTGGGAACCCTCGCCATTTGGGTGAGCATCAAATAGAGATTTACCAAACCTAATTCTAATATGAAATTTAAACCTGGAGTAAAATCTGGTCAGGAACTTAGAGACCTATATGCCTACGCAAAAGAGAATGAGTTTGCTATGCCTGCAGTAAACGTTATTAATACCAATTCTGTAAATGCAGTGTTGGAGACCGCTAAAAAAGTGAATTCTCCGGTGATCATCCAGTTTTCTAATGGAGGAGCACAATTTTTTGCAGGAAAATCACTTCCTAACGATAAGCAGCAAGCTAGCATTGCAGGTGGCATCTCAGGTGCTCACCATGTTCATTTGATGGCAGAGGCTTATGGTGTTCCGGTAATCCTTCATACGGATCACGCTGCTAAGAAATTATTACCGTGGATAGATGGTTTGCTCCAGGCTGGTAAAGCATACTATGCTCAGCATAAGAAGCCACTTTATTCTTCACACATGCTGGATCTTTCGGAAGAGCCATTGGAGGAAAATGTGGAAATCTCCTGTAACTACTTTAAAGAATTCGAAAAGCTGGATATGGCTATCGAAATTGAACTGGGTGTAACAGGTGGTGAGGAAGATGGCGTGGATAATACCGACATCGATTCTTCGAAACTTTACACACAGCCAGAAGAAGTTGCCTATGCTTATGAGCACTTAAAGGAAATCGGAGACTTATTCACTATAGCCGCAGCTTTTGGTAACGTGCACGGTGTATACAAGCCAGGAAATGTAAGTTTGAAGCCAATTATTTTGAAGAATTCTCAGGATTTCATCAAAGAAAAGCATGGTTTGACGGGTAAGCCCTTAAATTTTGTGTTCCACGGTGGATCAGGATCTACTTTAGAGGAGATCAGAGAGGCAAATAGTTATGGTTCAATCAAGATGAATATCGATACAGATATGCAATGGGCATTCTGGGATGGTATTCTGCAGAACTACAAAAATAACGAGCCGTATCTTCAGACTCAACTGGGCAATCCAGATGGAGCAGATACTCCAAATAAGAAATATTATGATCCAAGAAACTGGCTTCGTAAAGGTGAAGAGAGTTTTGTCAAAAGACTGGAGCAAGCATTTGAGATGCTAAATGCAGTAAATAGAAACTAAGATCTCGTTTGTTATGAATCAAAAAGTCACCTTCAAGGGTGACTTTTTTTGGTGTGTCAGGCATGATCATAACGCTCTAGGGTGAAAGTCCCAAACGAGAGTTGCAGTACTTATCGTTAGCCAATAGCAAGGGTGTCGTGGGCGACTGCGAATCTGAAGGAAGCTGGCG
>Ga0307486_1000796_pt1 | contig 26659 bp, 20 predicted proteins | sample CBIW02metaG_FD_203663 | JGI IMG/M metagenome (GOLD analysis project Ga0307486, IMG submission 203663) | Sea-ice brine microbial communities from Beaufort Sea near Barrow, Alaska, United States - CBIW 0.2 | ecosystem: Environmental > Aquatic > Marine > Coastal | place: USA: Alaska | collected...
GGAATGGTTGTGGGTTGGGTTTCAATCCAACTTCGGCGACTGTCGGGTTGAAACTCGACCTACGGGAATGGTTGTGGGTTGGGTTTCAATCCAACTTCGGCGACTGTCGGGTTGAAACTCGACCTACTTACAGGTAGTTAAACAATGATAAGCCTTGCACTTTAGCAAATGATTGTTGGGCTGCTTGTAAACCGGTCATTTGTAAGCTTAAGCGTGAAATGGCTTCTGCATAGTCTAAATCTTTAATTTCTGACAACGCTTTTTGCATATTTATGGATATGCCTTCGTTAATCTGATTTTGCTGATCTATTGAATTAAGCCGTGAGCCAACCTTGGCGCGAGTATCAATGACAACGCCTAATGAAGCGCTGATATTAGTCAAAAAATCACCATTATTAGGTGAACTATTCGGACCTACATCATCTGAAATCAAAGCATTAGCAAAGTTCTCGATTGTTTTGAACATCGATTGACTTGCTTGTGTTTCTGATCTTTTGATAACTATTTGATCACCTTCAGCAGGTGCACCAGTAAGTTTAACGGTAAGTGATTGAAAAGCGGGGTTGAGTTCACTTAAATTAACACTCATACCATCAATATAATCAACTATGGCGGTACTGGTGCCATCGGAAATCTCATATTGAGAGGCTAACTCATTATAAGTAAATGTAACTGGCGAAAATGTTGTAGCAGCACCAGAGTCAATCGTAATATTTGCTTGTCCAGTACCAGAGCCAGTACCTACAGAGAAAACATCCGCATCAATTGGCGTACCAGATAATTCAATACTCAGCGGTGGGTAACTAGGACCGAGCGTAGTTAAATCTACAGTTGCAGGACCTGGAGCGGTGTATGCAACTGCCACTTGTGGATAATTAACGCCATCACCAATCAAATATTGATTATTTGGTCCATCGTACTTGATATCCACCGCTGAAAAAGTGTTGCTTCCACCGGTGTACGATGTGACAGCGAGTGCAGCAGTGCTGGTAACATCAAGACTAGGTGTGACTTTTGGCATCAAGGTTGTCGTGGTCGTCGTAGAAATTAATGGGGCTTCAAACACTTGATTACCAGGATCATTCGTTTCAATCAACACGCCCTCGCCCACTTTTATATTACGTTGACCTTCATCACCTTGATAATCACCGTTTATAGTGCCGTAAGGTTGAGTATTTGATTTAAACCCTGAAAAAAGGTAATCGCCGCTTGAATCGCGGGTATTAGCTAATGCTAAAAGTTGCTCATTGAGTTGCTTAATTTCTATCGCAATTGTTTTTTTATCAGCCGGCGTATTGGTTGAGTTTAAACCTCGAACAGCGAGTTCTCGAACCCCTTGCAACATGCTCGTTGCACTGTCCAACACACCTTCTTCGTTTGATTGTTTATTTTCAGCTTTGGTCGCATTGGCCAAATATTGTTCGGACAAGCTGACTTCACGCTGTAAATTTAAAATTTGCACTGAACCAGCCGGATCATCTGACGGATTTAATATTCTATTGCCTGTTGAGACTTGCAATTGTGTTTTGCCTAATTCTGCCTGTTTATTGAGCATAGCTGAAAGATTTTGATCAAACATATAAGCTGTGGAGACCCGCATAATATTTACCTCACTTTACATCGCACTCATCAACGAATTAAACACAGTATTCGATACCGTAATAATTTGTGATGCGGCTTGATAAGCTTGTTGAAATTTAATCAAATTTGCAGCCTCTTCATCCAAGTTAACCCCTGAAACGGATTCATAACGTAGGCTAGTTTGATCGAGTAGACCTTTTTGGGTTTGCTGTCCAACATCGGCTTGATGGGTTCTAGTCGCAATATTAGCCACTAATATGCCATAGGCATCACCGAAAGAACGGGTCGCAACCCCGCTTACTTGATTGAGTGTTTTTGTTGTTTGTAATTGGCTTAACGCCAGTGCATTTCGGTTATCACCTACTGCCGTAAAATTGCCATTATTGCTATTGCTAATCACAAAGCTATCAGTATTAACGGGAGTACCCGATAGGGTGATTTTTAAATCTGGTGCTACTATCCCACCCGTAAAAGTGAGTGAAGATAAATCATAAGATTTTCCGCTATCAACTCCCGGCGTATATGGAATTACGACTGTTTGATTTTGATAGCTAACCGTGTATTGATTATTCGCAAAGCTGAGTTGAATATCACCAGCCAAAGCTTGTCCATCTGTTGGATTAATCAGAGAACTTACTTTAGTAACATTGAGCTGAGCCGTACCCGCGTTATTTGTATTCGTTGCTGTTGAAACAGGAAATGCAACGGCAATATCACGCGGATTTGTTATCGCTAAACGAATGCTACCTGCATCTTGTGTTAAAGCATCGGCAGGCTCAAAAAAGTGTCCGCCAGTATTACCATCGAGAGTTAATCCAACCGTATGTTGAGCATTAATCGTATTAATCATGCCTGCTGCTAAAGCATCAATTTCTGTTCGTGCGGGATCGATAACATCTTTGCGAACGCTCAGTAAGCCACCAATTGAACCGCCCGTTAATTGCGCTGACACATTAATATTACTCGGTCCGTATCCTATTTCACTACGCGTAGTATCTGACGGATTAGAGATCACTTTTAATGCTATTGCCGATTGCCCAACCACTAAGGCTTGACCATTACCAATAAATACGTTGACTGCGCCATTACTTTGTACATTAGTTGATACAGAAATGTAGCCTGATAGTTGGTTGATGAGCTGATCGCGTTGATCCATTAAATCATTAGGTGGTATACCAGCCCCACCGGATGCTTCTGTAATTGCTTGATTAAGTTCTGCAATGCCTTGAGACAGAATATTGACCTCTTTTACAGAAGTATCAAGGTTAATATTTACTTGCTGATTAAATGCGTTTAGCTGTGTATCGAGGGTATTAAAACGCTTCGCTAAGGTATCTGCTTCAGTTAACATTACTTGTCGGGCGGGAATAGACGTTGGATCATCGGCGACATCTTGTATCGCATCAAAAAATCCTTGTAAGCCAGCACTAAGTGATAACTGTGGCGCTCCGAGTAAATCATCTACTTGGCGAGCAAATGTAGAAAAGGTATCAAATGACTTTTCTTGTGACGTGAATATTCGTACTTGATCAGATAAAAATGAGTCAAATATCCGTTCAACACCGTTAACAGTAACGCCTGTGCCAATAAAGTAACCACCCTCAAAATTAGGCGTTTGAGTGCCTTGTGTAACACGCTGGCGATTATAGCCTTCGGTGTTAACATTACTTATATTATGACTCGCAGTTGATAACGAGGCTTGAGTCGTCAGAAGCGCCGAAGTACCAATATTTAACATGCTCATTTTAAAGCCCTCTGTCCGTCAATTTACCGACGATATTCATGAATTATCTGGCTGTTGCGAGATCTGTGCCAGCGTCGCACTATTCATAATGTGTTTAATTTTATCGGCATAATCAGGATCGGTTGCATAACCTGCTTTATGCAACCCTTCAATAAATCGTTCTGGATTATGCGTTTGTTTTAATGCGTTTTGATAACGTGGCTGTGTTTGTAGAAAATCAACATAATCGTTAAAGCTGTCTTGGTAACTATCGTAAGACCTAAACTGCGCCAGTTCTTTGACTGCCACACCATTGCGATATTCCATAGTACCTTTAGTCGCTTGTTCTCCTTGCCAACGACTATCCGCTTTGATATTGAATAAATTATGACTAGACCGGCCATTAGGCTTGTCGATAATATGCTGTCCCCATCCTGTTTCTAATGCGGCTTGCGATAAGATGACTTCTGGGGTGACTCCAATTCTTTGTGCCGCTTGTTTAGCCATCGGTAACAATTGCTGGACAAAGCTTTCTGGTGAATCAAAGATAAAGTTTCTGTGTCTTATCGACGTATGAATTTCATTCGGCCCAATATCAGTGCTAGGTTTTGCAAACATAATTTTCTGGTACAAAGCCGGATTTTCAATAGCTTGCTGCAATGAAGGTCTAACGGGCACAGTATCCATATCATAAGCTTGAATTTCACCATTGCCGTTTATTTTAGAGTCAAGTTGACCACCTAATTGACGAATAATAGCGTCTTGTAAACCAAGACCCCCTTTTTTTGATAAATCCATTGCCAATTGTTGATCAGACATATCACGATACATATCACTTTGTGATGAATCGAAAATCCCTTCACCAAGACTAGCCTGACGCATGCTTTTCAACATCATGCCGGTAAATAAAGCCTCAAACTGACCCGCAACTTGTTTTAAGGTTTCTTCATCTTTTTGATCAACCGTTGCTGAACGTCGCAGTTCTGCAAGTCCGTCAAAATCAATCGCGGTTTGTTGGACAGGCTTCATGCTTGTTGTCGGGTTAAAAACCGACCCACGGTTAACATCAACGTGGGGTGGATTTTAATCCAACAAAGCCTGAAAAAATAATCCCATAACATCACTAAATAACAATCAATTCAGCGTGTAACGCACCAGCTTGTTTTAATGCTTCTAATATCGCCACCAAATCACCTGGTGCAGCACCGACTTGATTAACCGCTTTTACGATGTCTTCAAGCGACACACCTGCATTAAATAGAAACATTCGGCTATCTTCGGCGGTTACATTTATATCAAAATTAGGTGAAATAACGGTTTGACCATTCGATAAAGCATTGGGCTGGCTGACATCGGTGTTGGCTGAAATAGTGACTGATAGATTGCCATGTGTTACTGCTGCAGGGCTTACTCGAACATGCTGGCCAATAACAATCGTCCCTGTTCGTGAGTTGACCACAATTTTTGCCGCCGCTTCACCAGGATTAAGCTCAAGATTTTCAACTAATGATAAAAACGGCACACGCTGACTAGGATCACGCGGTGCATTTACACTAATAGAAGATGCATCCACTGAGCGAGCAGTCCCCTTGCCTAAAGTATGATTAATTGAGTCCGCTAAGCGACTTGCCGTCGTAAAATCAGGTTGATGCAAATTCAACACAATTTGATCACCTACATTAAAGGCATTACCGACGGTACGCTCTACTGTTGCACCGTTTGGAATTCGACCTGCGCTTGGAATATTCACCGTAATTCGTGAACCATCGCTCGCTTCGGCACCAAAACCACCGACAACAAGATTACCTTGCGCCATCGCATAAATCTGACCATCAGCCCCTTTTAATGGTGTCATAATCAAACTACCGCCACGTAAGCTTTTAGAATCACCTAACGATGAAACGGTGACATCGATTGTTTGACCCGGTTTAATAAAGGGCGGTAAATCAGTATGAACAGTTACCGCAGCAACATTTTTACTTTTTGGATCGATGCCAGGCGGCAAACTCACCCCTAACTCACGCAACATATTACGTAAGCTTTGCCCGGTGAACTTCGTTTTATCGCCGGTGCCATCTAAGCCAACAACTAAACCGTAACCGACCAATTGGTTAGAACGTACCCCAGCAATCGATGCCAAGTCTTTGATTCGTTCTGCTGATGCAATTTGACAAAGCGTTAACATGGTCACGGTTATTAATACTGTTTTAATATTCATTATCATTTCCCTTAAAACGGCATCAATGCACTAATGAAAAAGCGACTCAACCAACCCATCACATTGCCATCATTGGTAGGACCGTCGCCGACATACGACATTTGAACATCGGCAATTCGTTTCGATGAAATCGAGTTTGTCGAATCAATATCACGTGGACTAATCATCCCACCAATTCGCAGATATTCATTACCTTGATTAATCGTCATCACTTTTTCACCGCGAATAACCATATTGCCATTAGCTAACACCTCGACCACCGATACGCTGATATCACCGCTCAATTTATTTTTTAAATCGCTGTCGCCTGAACCATCAAAATCAGACTCTGAACCAGTACTAAATGATAAATCGTTATCCTTATTACTTGCCAAAGGTAATATGCCAGGTGCATTAAATTGCACGCCTGAACCCATAATGGTTGGCGAAGCGATGTCATTACTATTTGATTTTTTAACCGTGGTAGCCGATTTTTTTTCGCCGGTTGTTTTTTCTTCTAATTTGACCGTCAAAATATCGCCAACACGGCGTGCACGATAATCTTCATAATAAGAAACGTTTGAACCAACATTAAAAATGGCACCGTCCGTTCTCTGCGGATCCGGTAGTGCAACAGGTCTTACAGCCGCATAAGCGGGATCGCGTTTCACAGCGGTTGTCGTGCATGCAGTCAGCAATATCAAACTACTGACTACCAAAAATCGTATCAAAATTGTCATGACCGCTCTCCAAATAACTAGATCATTCAAGCTGATGCAGAGTTTGTGCCAATATTTAGTTATGATTGAGAATATTTTTCTTGTGGATTAATAGTAGAACAATATCAAAAATTAAACCTAATCCATTTCCAAGCTTTAAGCTCTATCTTACTTAAATATAACAAAAAAATATTTACATAATGTTATTCTAAGCGTATTTTGTTATCTAGAGATATGGATAACTCGTTATAAAAACCAATGACGCCGCTATTTGAGAGAGAGCTTTAATGTCTAATCGATCTTCATTTCCTCCTGTATATAATGATCCTATTGAAAAGGCATCTGAAAACCTGAGGCAAGTAATACCGCTAATTAGCAAACATAAAATTCCTGTTAATCCTGCTAATTACGCTGTTTGGTACGAATATGTATCGGGTGAAAATCACACATTAATTGATGAGATTAACCATCGACTTGCTCAAAATTTACCTATCTCAACTGAATTTGCTCAACACTTGTTTGAGAAACATGTACTCATGAGCATGCCCGAGCGCCTAGAATCAACCAACAATGGTTTGAAACTAGTCGTTGATAATACATTAGGCAACCTACACAAAACTGAAGCTGACGCTGCACATTCGATCAGTGAATTAAACAATACTAAAAGTTTATTAAATAACTGTCGTGATATTAATGAGCTGCATAATTTAGTGAGCGACATCCTTGCTTCAACTCAAATGCTTACTAAGGCGAGTAGTGCTCTTAAACAAGATTTAGAAAATTCATCTCTAGAAATAGCCAAGCTTAAGGAAGAATTAAACGCTGTAAAAAAAGCATCTCGCACCGATGGTTTAACAGGATTATTGAATCGTGGCGCATTTAATAATGAATTAAATACAGTCTGTCAGCAAACTAATACAGATATAGCATTAGCGCTATTCGATATCGATCATTTCAAAAAAATTAATGATACGTATGGACATGTGTTGGGCGATAAAGTCCTCCAGTACTTTTCAGGTTTACTTCAAAAACATGCAGGTAATAACCACTTAGTCGCCCGCTATGGTGGTGAAGAAATGGCGATGATTCTAATGAATATATCGCTTAAAGAAGCCACATCAATTACCAATAAAATTTGTGTTGCGCTTGCTGATAGCCGACTAAAAAAGAAAGGTCAAGAAGAATACATTTACCAGATCACTGTTTCAGCAGGCGTCAGTATGTTGAAGAAAGAAGACTCTCCCTCTAATATCACTGAACGTGCAGATAAAGCTTTATATCAGTCAAAAAAGAATGGTCGTAACCAAGTGACTATTCTATAAATCTTTAGTTATTTTTAGACTTTATAGTTTATTTACAAGCCATAAAATGTCTTACTTAAATACTCAACCACAGATTCACGCTCAGCATCCGACCAGTTAGCATCCGCTGCTACAGCACAGCCTTTTACTCGCTGTTGTAAGCCAACCAAGCTTGTCACCTTTCGATCAGCTCGTGTATAAATGGTATTTGGCTTACCTCCTGTTAGCGAGGCATGACATTGTAAACAGGAAACATCGTGCAAGTTTTTGCCTTGCGCCATCACGATAGGTGATAGCACAAGAAAACCTATAAATAAAAACGCTACTCTTTTCATACTTTACTCGCTTGTAGGTTCGCAATTCGTAAACTGGCCGGCGGGTGTGAGTCATATATCGCTGATACCAAAGGATCTGGCGTTAACGTACTCGCATTTTCTTGATACAAAGCAACCAAGGCAGCGATGAGATCATCGGCGCTTGATACGGATGCTGCGTATGCATCAGCTTCGTATTCATATTTGCGTGATAAACCGGTCATCATTGGATGTAAAAAGAAACTAAATACTGGAATAACCATCATAAATAATATTAATGCCATCGCATTAGATTGAGTATCTACGCCCAATCCCGTGTAAAACCATGATTCGGCTGAGGCCCAACCTAAAATAGCAAGACCAATCAAACTTAATAAAGCCATCACACCCATGTTTTTAATAACATGTTTACGTCGAAAATGACCAAGTTCATGTGCCAATACTGCTTCAATCTGATCTTCGCTTAAGGTCTTTAGCAAAGTGTCAAAAAAAACTATTCGCTTGTTATTACCTAAGCCAGTGAAATACGCATTACCATGCCCACTGCGACGTGAGCCATCCATGACATAAATACCTTGGCTTTTAAAACCACAGCGTGCTAATAACCCCTCAACACGCGCCTGCAAACTTGCATCATCTAATGGCGTGAATTTATTAAATAACGGCGCTATAAAAGCAGGATATGCCCACATCATTAAGATGGCAAAACCAATCCATGCCGCCCATAAATAGAGCCACCAATAATCGCCGGTGCTCTGCATTAATGTTAACGCTCCCCATATTAATGGTGCACCAATAATCATCGTTAATAAGGTTTGTTTAACGAGATCAGCTATATATAAAGAAGGCGTATTGTTATTAAAACCAAATTTTTGTTCTAAAACAAAAGTTCGATACCATGACAATGGCAAGTCTATTAATGAGCCAATCACAAAAAAACTCAGGATAAATACGATTCCTGTTAACGAAGTTGACCAGCCCATTGTCTGCCAAGCACCTGATAACCAAGCTAAACCACCACCTAATGTCCATAGCAATAATAACACGGCGCCTATTACATTTTCGATTCTATTTAATTTACCTTTTGCAACTGTATAGTCGGCGGCTTTTTGATGCGAAGCTAACTTCACTTGATCTTTAAATGCGCTTGGTACTTGTCCTCTATTAGCTTGTACATAATGACTTTGGCGAAGGGACAGCCACAACTCAATGCCGATCATTAAAACTAATGCGGCGAGAAAAACCCAAGTAAATTCATTCATATTTTTATCCAAAAAATTCATACATGTGATGCAGGTTAGCCTTTGATACAATCTCTGGCAAGTAAGTTCATTCTCTCACTCACAAAAAGACGGGCATTATGGCTAAAAGTAAAAAGAATCTAATATGGATTGACTTGGAAATGACGGGGTTAGATACCAATAATGACGAAATCATAGAAATTGCGACAATTGTTACTGATGCGGATCTGAACATACTAGCGGAAGGTCCGATCATTGCTATCCACCAGTCAGATGTCATCCTCGAAGCAATGGATGAATGGAATACCAAACAACATGGTGGTTCTGGTCTGGTCGAACGTATCCGTAACAGCACAACAACAGCGGCGGAAGCTGAACAACAAACGCTGGAATTTTTAAAAAAATATATTCCCGCAGGCACCTCACCAATGTGTGGTAACAGTATTTGCCAAGATCGCCGTTTTATGGCGCGTATCATGCCTGAACTTGAAGCTTTTTTTCATTATCGCAATCTTGATGTGAGCTCACTAAAAGAGTTGGCGCGCCGTTGGGCACCTAAAGTCGAAAAAAGCTTTAAGAAAAAATCGTCTCATCTTGCGATGGATGATGTTAAAGATTCTATTCGCGAACTTCAACATTATCGCGAGCACTTTATAAAAATACCAGAGTAAGTACAACATCTAATGAATACGGGATGATTGCAAGCAGTTAAGCATAGCATAAAATAAATGACGATGACCCAATCTCATATCAGCTTTTAGCTAATACATTGCTTATTAATGTTGTTGGGTTTCGTCTCTATTGTCCATGCTGATCCGATTGTATTATAGGGGTGATAATCTAATGCCTGTCGTTTTAACGCCGCACTATCGATTGTACATAGATAGCCAACATTCATTAGCCATATACATATTATATGCCAAGTGGTCAACTGGTGTTCTTGCCCTTAACTGATCAAAATTATACGTTTAAGCATCACAAATAAACACTTTTGGTTCAAAGTCGAGGCCAGCAATATAGGCGCCTACGTTATTAACTAATTACTCGAATTCAATTTCCCATTGCATGACAATTTAGGCTTTTACATTGTTCACAAGCAAAGTAAACGCATATATTGGCTCGATTTTATGCCAATAACTCGTCGCCATTTAAAAGCAGTTTCTACCAACATTCAAATTTTATATTTCCTGCCACATTACTTGTAAAGGCATAACTAACTTTGTATTTTCGTATTCAGTCAGATAGCTTTCTGGCGGCAGATGCAAGGATATAGCAACCCAATGCTTTTGCGGGGCACGACATACTGGGCTATTTTTTAATCTGTTGGTATCTAGGTCTAATCATTGGTTGATACGTCACCACCTTAAATAATCACAACATCAAGTTTGTGCCAAAAATTTTCTCTCGTAAAAAATAAATCAATATTTCTTTTCCGCAGGTTTATTGATGTTGTGCTAACGCCCATTCAACATGCTCTTTCACCAACTCTGAAGGATAATTTAAACGTGACATTAATGCGGTTAGAACTGCCTCACTAGTCGTTGCATTTCCCAATGCTACGGCAATATTTCGCAACCAACATTCATAACCAATGCGCCTAATCGAGCTACCTTGAAGCTTTGCTAAAAAATCTTGTTCTGTCCAAGCAAATAAATCGACTAATTGCGGCGCGTCCAAACCATGACGAGGTAAATAGTCCGATTCAACTGTAGCCTGAGCAAACTTGTTCCACGGACATACTAATTGACAATCATCACAACCATAAATCCGATTTCCCATCATTGAACGAAATTCCACAGGAATTGGACCTCGTAATTCAATAGTAAGATAAGAAATACAGCGTCGTGCATCAACTTGATAAGGCGCTACTATTGCTTGGGTAGGACAGACATCAATACAGGCGGTACACGATCCACAATGATCAGAAATAGGATCTGTTAAGGGCAAAGGCAAGTCGGTATAAATCTCACCTAAAAAGAAATAAGATCCATGATCACGATTCAAAATATTACTGTGCTTGCCCACCCATCCTATGCCTGATTTGGCGGCCAACGCTTTTTCCATTACTGGAGCACTATCGGAAAACACGCGATACGACATATCGCCCAATTCTTGCTCTATCTTGCTTGCAAGCAATTGCAATCGCTTACGCATTAATTTGTGATAATCACGGCCTAAAGCATAACGCGAAATAAAACCAAGTTGATCATCTTCAATCACCGACCAAGGCTCAGCAACGGGCTCTGGCCAATAATCCATCCTTAACGTGATAACGCGAACAGTGCCTGGAATTAATTCATTTGGACGAGTACGTTTAGTCCCATGACGAGACATATAATTCATCTCACCGTGAAAACCAGCAGCTAACCAATTCAATAATTTTTCTTCGCTGTCGACAAGATCAATGTCGCTGACACCAAGTTGCTGGAAACCAAACGATTGCGCCCAGTCTTGCATCTTATTCAGCAAGTCACTCATCGCTAAAGTTGTATTTATTTGTTCCATGCAGGCTATTATAGGCGAATAACCACGCTCATACATTGGAATTAAACTCTATGCTTAATCTGCCTCATGATCTTTACACGGCTGAACAAACACGTAAATTGGAGCGTATTGTAATCGAACAATACAATATCTCTGCTGCTACATTAATGTCACGTGCTGGTGCATCCGCCTTGGCGACTATTAAAAATCATTGGCGTCAGGCCGAACGTTTACTGGTCATCTGTGGTACAGGCAACAATGGTGGCGATGGCTTTGAAGTTGCACGACAAGCCCTAGCAAATGATTATCGCGTAATGGTAATACAAGTCGGCGATGAAAAGAAAATGAGTGTTGAATGCTTGGCTGCACGCGATGCTTTACTCCTCACAGGAGCTGAAATTCAACGCTTTAACGAAAAACTGCCGTCTACAGATGTTGTTATAGATGCCCTACTCGGTACTGGCTTAGATCGAGAATGTACCGGTGAATACAGAGCTGTAATCACGGCAATAAATAAAGCAGCCAGACGTATACCTGTTATATCTTTGGATATTCCTTCAGGCCTACATGCTGACACGGGTAGTGCGTTAGGTATCGCGGTTAAAGCCACCGTTACCTTAAGTTTTATTGGTCTTCACAAAGGTTTATTTACCGGTGAGGGCCCTAATTATTGTGGCTCAGTGTGTTTTGATTCTTTGCAAGTCCCATCAGCTATATACAAGGAACTCACGCCCATTGCTCGTCGAGTTAGTCTAGAAGAAGATGGTGCACGTTTGGCTCCTCGCGAACGCACTGGTCACAAAGGTCTATATGGGCATCTTTTAATTATTGGCGGTGATCATGGCATGCCGGGTGCTGCAAGAGTTGCCGCAGAAGCTGGCGCTAGAGTCGGTGCTGGTTTAATCAGTATTGCGACGCGAGCAGCCCATAGCCCTATGTTAAATCAGGCTCGTCCCGAATTGATGTGTTACGGCGTTGAAGATGTTAATGACCTCGAAACGCTCATCCAGCGCGCTAATGCCTTAACCGTTGGTCCCGGTCTCGGTCAAAGTGAATGGGGAGAATCTCTATTTCAAAAAGCGATTGAAAGTGCTTTACCGATGGTTGTCGATGCTGATGCACTCAATATGTTGAGTAGAAGCTCAGTTCGTCATGACAACTGGATCTTGACACCTCATCCCGGTGAAGCTGCGCGTTTATTAGATTGTACTTCGGCCGACATCCAAGCGAATCGTTTTATTGCAGTTGATGAATTGCAAAAACGTTATGGTGGCATCGCGGTACTTAAAGGATCTGGCACCCTTATTTCGAATGGTGGAACGCCGACTAGACTATCCACTTGGGGCAATCCTGGTATGGGTAGTGGTGGTATGGGTGATGTACTTGCGGGTGTGATTGGCGGCTTATTAGCGCAAGGTTTTCCATTGATGGAAGCAGCCTGCGTAGGTGTTACCTTACATGGCATGGCGGGTGATAAAGCCGCAGAACAAGATGGTGAACGAGGTATGTTAGCAATGGATTTAATTCCACATCTGCGTCATTTATCCAATCTTATTTTTTAAGACTTAACAATAACTGAATTTTATGGATATCCATTTAGAAGATGAAGCCGCTACACTGACATTAGGAAAAGCTATTGCAGCATTGTGCCCATCACAGCTGTTTGTTATTCATTTAGAAGGTGAATTGGGCGCAGGAAAGACGACGTTTAGTCGTGGTTTTCTACGCGCTTTAGGTCATCAAGGTAATGTAAAAAGCCCGACTTATACCTTAGTTGAACGGTATGAGATAACAGACCGTACCGTATTTCATTTTGATCTTTATCGTATATCGGACCCTGAAGAGCTAGAGTACTTAGGGATTGATGATTATTTTAGTGATAAGGCTATATGTTTATTGGAATGGGCTAAACAAGGTGGACAGTTTTTACCTGAACCTGATCTGGTGATCACTTTTAGCTATCAACAACACGCACGCAGTGCTGCTATTTTGGCCATGTCAACTGCAGGAATGAATCTTTTCAAAAAACTTAACATTTAATTCAGGTTTAGTCGCTATCTCCTTATTAATATAAAAGAAACTTGATTTTTATATTAAATGATTGGACACTAGTCACCAATAGAATAGTGTTAGGAAAACAATAATGCTCCGTTTCTGCTTGAGCCTCATCTTATTCATGATTAGCAGCAATGCATGGTCAACAAATGTGCAAGGCATGCGTTTGTCTCAAGCAGGTAGTGAAACACGCCTAGTTATTGATCTCGATAAAGCGTTCGAATACGAATTGTTTATATTGACTAAACCCGCTCGGCTAGTTGTTGATATCAAAAACATAGATCAAAATAGTCTGATCAAAACTCCTCAACTATTAAATAGTCCTATTAGCGCTATTCGTTATGCCATACGTAAAAAGGACACCTTTCGTTTAGTGTTAGATTTACAACGTAATGTTGGTTATAAAAGTCGCATTCTAGGTCCAAAAGAAGATTCTTTACATCGCTTAGTCATTGACTTAATCGATTCAAGTAAATCGCAACCAGTGTCAACTAAAAGTGCTACGGCAAGCCAAACAGAAAAACCTATTACCGCGGTAGCGAAGTCTCAAACGATTGCAGTGAACAATACTCGTCAAACTCAAATAACAGCCAAACCCACAGAAATTTTAATTTCAAAGCCTGTTATCACTGTCAGTAAATCAAAAAAAACTATGGCACGCCGTGACATTATCATCGCGATTGATCCTGGTCATGGCGGACAAGATTCAGGCGCAATGGGCAAACTTGGTACTAAAGAAAAAGATATTGTGCTGGCTATTTCTAAACGTTTAGCAAAAATAGTTAATGATGAACCCGGCATGCGAGCTTATTTAACCCGCGACACAGATATTTTTATTCCGCTCCGACATCGCATCGTCAAAGCACGACAAAATAAAGCCGATATGTTCATATCGGTCCATGCCGATGCATTTAAAGATGCAAAAGCAAAAGGTGCTTCAGTATTTGTCCTATCCCAACGTGGTGCTAGTAGTGAAGCCGCACAAATGTTGGCCAACAAAGAAAACGCCGCTGACTTAGCTGGAGGCATTAGTTTAGAAGATAAAGATGATATGCTTGCATCAGTCTTACTTGATTTGTCACAAGATGCCAGTTTAGCAGCCAGCATTGAAGTAGCGGATACAGTGTTAGCAGGCTTAAAACGCGTAGGCAATGTTCACAAAAAACACGTTGAATCGGCAGCGTTTGTTGTCTTGAAATCGCCCGATATTCCGTCAATTTTAGTTGAAACAGCATTTGTCTCTAATCCTGATGAAGAACGAAAACTAAACACGCCTGCTCATCAAAATAAAATCGCCCGAGCAATATTATCTGGTATTAGTAATTATTTTCAACGTAATCCATTACCGGGATCTGGCGCACTACAACAGCATATTGTGAGCAGCGGCGATACCTTAAGTATGATTGCCCAGCGCTACCAAGTTAGTACGTTAGATCTCAAAACTAGCAACAATTTGGATCGAGCAGATATTCACGTTGGCGATGTCTTACGTATTCCCTAATAATAATATGCCAAATAGAACGAATGCATACCCACAAAATTACTAATATATACCATCAGTAGCTAACTGTTAGAATAAACGACATGTCAGAACTGCAACGCATCCATGCTCTTCCCTTACATCTTGCCAATCAAATTGCCGCAGGCGAAGTCATCGAACGCCCTGCATCGGTAGTTAAGGAACTGGTAGAAAATAGCCTTGATGCGGCCGCCGATCAAATTTTTATTGAAATCGAAGGTGCTGGCAATAAACTGATCCGTGTTCGTGATAATGGTTTTGGCATCCACCCTGAGGATTTACCGCTAGCACTCAGTCGTCATGCCACTAGCAAACTTCATTCTAGCGAACAACTGAGCCATATTTCTAGCTTAGGTTTTCGTGGTGAAGCATTACCCAGTATTAGCTCTGTCTCACGTTTAACATTAACTTCTCGTCAAGCGGAGTCTGAGTGTGCGTGGCAACTTGCAGGCGATGAAAACAGTGTAATGAGCCCGGCTGCACATCTTCAGGGCACCACAATCGAAATACGTGATTTATTCTTCAATTTGCCGGCAAGACGACATTTTCTTCGCAGCAATAAAACAGAGTTGAACCATATATTAATCACGCTACAACGTTTAGCATTGAGCCAATTTTCAGTCGGATTTCAATGCCAATTATCAGCAAGCAACAGTCTGAAATTACCCGCGGCCATTACTCTTCATCAACAACAGCAACGTGTTGCTAAGGTATGTGGTAAAAATTTTCTCAACAACAGTCTATTTATAGAACAAGATTATGCTGACATCAAGATTAAAGGCTGGTTAGGCAAAATAGAGGCTCATCGACCACAAACCGACGTACAGTACTTCTTCATCAATGGCCGTGTTATTCGTGATCGGGTCATCAGCCATGCTATTCGCCAAGCTTATAGTGATAAAATTCCTAATGGTCGCCAACCTGCTTATGTTTTGTATCTGACCATACCTCTAGATCGGGTAGATATAAATGTACATCCAACCAAACATGAGGTTCGTTTTCGAGATACTCGGTTAATTCATGGCTTACTCACCAGCGCTCTACAAGAAGCGCTAACGCATCAACTAATTATTGCACCCGTTGTTGATCCAGCACAAAAAAACAGCCAACTTACATCTGGTCGTAACATGCAACCAACATTATCCCATCATATTGCTGAACACAGCACCCATTACCCATTAACAACACAGACAACATCTCCTTCCAAACAACCAACCACCACCACATTTGGTCAAGTCATCACCTTACTTGAACAACGTTATGTCATAACGCGATCCACACAAGGATCTTTATTAATTGACTTACAACAAGCCGAACATCAATTGCGACGTCAACAACTTCTTCATGCCATCAACAGCAATACCTTGAGTATTCGACCTATTTTGGTGCCTATAAGCCTGTCGGTAGAAAAGAGCTTAATAATGTTTGCAATGCAGCACAAAACTATATTAGACAACATAGGTGTACAACTACAAATACAGCCTGAGTCTTTGGAATTACTCATAAAAAGTATTCCAAGTTTATTAGCTCAGACTGATCTTAAAGTTCTCGTAAAATCGCTTCTAACCGCGCTGAGCAACCATCAAATAGATAAAAAATCATTGACAATTACTCTTTTGCAACACTTGCCAGTCATCGCAATTAACCATTTAGAGCAGGCTACACAGCTCTTAATGCAACTTAATGAATTCTCTATTGAAGCGCCTTGGTGTCGACGACTTGATCAACAAACACTGAATAGCTTATTCTGAGGTTTGGGTATACTAAGCATTTTATGTAAGAATTAGGGTAATCATCATGGCAAAAACATCATCGAACCCCTCTCTCATTCCCGCGTTTCTCGCTTTATTTGTTTTAGCGGTTGTCGCTTATTTGATGTTTACCGATCTCGAGTCAACACGTGTAGAACACGATATTAGCCCTGCGATAGAAATTATTGAAACCCCAGCAGTAACCGTTATTCCCCCTACTTCAGAACCCCTAAGCCCAGAACAAGAAGCTGAAATATTTGTAAATAACTTAGCGACTACCGAAGAATTTATCACTATCAATGAAAATGAAGATAGATTTGTTCGTAATGATAGTGTCATTGTATTGCCTGATTTAGAGTATCTCGCCACCACAAAACAAGGGCTTCTTGCTGATAAGAGCTTAAATCCCGATACTCCGATTACCTTAAATTACGTTACTCATGACGAAGTTAAAACGACACTTGCCGAACTTAGCGATACGATCGAGGATCCTGCTTCTCCTATCACTATAATCACTGATGATGGCACACAAATTATTTCGCCGCTAGCAGACTTATTGCATCATCAAGACCTTGAACTAAGCACTGTGATTACCCGTGTTATTCCACATAAACACAGAATTGATACCACTATTGGTGAGCTAAAGAACATCGATATTCCAGCCGACCTCCCTTTGATAGCCACCATCACTCGCGGTTCGCAAGCAGTCACCTTAAAAGATCTGACTAAATCAGAATCATTGCCCGATGATGCTTTGTTTTACTTACATCGTGTGACTGATCGTGACGTGCAGGGTTTATGGGGAATCATCCAAACAGGATTAGTGGATAAGTTCAAACTGGGCATAGAATTACAAGGTATTAGCCGTCATAAGGATCTTATTCAAGCAATTATTCCAGACGATGCTGACGAAAAATTACCTTCTGGCCTTAGCTCATTTCTTGGCAAGATACTTAAAAGTAAAGTTGATAATAGTTTTATTTATAATCTAAAGACTCGAAGCATGGGGCATGATGCCAATCTTATTTTTCCGGGTCAGCAACTGATATTAATTCATTTCCCATCAATTGAACTTAAACAGATTTATCAGTTCTTCACTGAACATAGGGATCAGAATATTGAAACCTTTGCTATCAAAAATTAATGTAATTCATAGCGGTGGTAATAACTATATATGCTTGATTTACTCTTTCTAATTATCGTCGGGCTCATCATTGGTGGTGCAATTATTGTCGCTAAAAGAGGCGACTGATTGATCCCAATGTTCGTCGTAAATCATAATGACATATTAAAGATTAGCCTCAAAAGATAATGCAGATAAAACGACTTATATAATTATCAAAATTCCGGCAATTATACTCAAAAACGCTAGCGCTTCTCAAACTTGCCATACCGCAACATAATGCTCGGTAACACTAATAAATTAAGTATCGTCGAGGATATTAAGCCGCCGATAATAATACTGGCCATCGGCCCCATAACTTCTCGACCAGGACTATCGGAATTCATAGCAATCGGTAACATCGCTAACGCCGTAACTAAGGCAGTTATTAATATAGAAGGCAGACGTTCTTGTGCTCCACGAATAGCTGTCTCGGCATTCCAAATTGCCCCTTCTTGTTCCACTAAATACTGGAAATGTGACACCAACATAATTGAGTTTCGTAAAGTTATACCAAACAATGTGACAAAGCCAACCATTGAGCCAATCGACAACACACCATTGGTAAACAATACCGCAATCACGCCGCCCACCAGCGAAAAAGGTAAATTTATCAGCACTAAAGACATATTGCGTAAACTTTTCAGCGCTACAAACAACAACAATAGTACCCCTACGCCCGCTAATGTTGAATGTACTAACAAGTCTTCTCGTGATTGAGCTTGAGCCACTGCTGCACCGGTAAATTCAGGATAAATATCTGCCGAAAATTCCACCTCATCGTGCACTCGCCGTTTCAACTCAGCGAAAAATGATGTCAGATCACGGCCAGAAACATTGCATGTCACAGTCTGCAATCGTTGAGCACCAGCATGCAAAATCATATAACGGCCAGAAACTTGCTTAATTGTGGCCACATCTTGTAAGCGCAACATAACTCCTGTAACTGTTTGAATAGGTAAGTTCGCCACATCATCAGGTTGTTGACGTTGAACAGCAGGTAACACCACTACGACATCAAACACGCGATTACCTTCCCGTACTTGACCTACAACTGTTCCATCAAATCCTGTTTGCACTGTGCGCATAACATCTGCAGGTTTCAAACCCCAATGAGCTAGCTTATCAAGTTGTAAGCGTACTTCTAATTGTGGGCCACCCGAGGATGCCCGTAACTGCACATCGGCAGCGCCATCAATATCTCGCATAACTGATGCAATTTGCTGGGCCTTGTGATCAAGCTCTTCAAGATTTTTACCATAGACATTGACGACAACGGGTGAGGTATAACCAGAAATAGTTTCATCAATACGTTCTGTTAAAAAAGTATTAACTTCTGAATTAATCCCTGGGAAAGCTTCTAATACATCACGGATTTCATCTAAAACTACCTGTTGTCCTGCGCCATCCATTGGCACTAAATCTATTTCATATTCACTATAATGAGTACCAAAAGTGTCTGCGCCACGTTCGGCACGTCCCGCCCACTGTGAAGTTGATCGCACTCCTTCTATTTGTGCAACACGTTTTTCTAACTGACCGCCAATACGAAGTGATTCAGCAATCGACGTTCCCGGCACACTCGCCGTATGAATAATATAATGACCTTCGCGTAGTTCAGGCAAAAAGCTGCCACCTAACAACGGCAAAATAGCTAAACCCGCACAGCAAAATAGGATAACGCTACCAAAGGTTATCTTTGGGAAACGACTAACTATCCCCAAAACCCAGCCATAAATAGGATTCAACAAACGCACTAAGGGTGGCTCTTTATCACTTAAATCACCCCAGCGTGTCAGTAAGATATGGCATAAGGCTGGTGTGACAGTTAAGGCTACAACTAGTGATGCAAAAATCGCTAGAATATAGGCTTCGCCTAACGGTTGAAACATACGGCCCGCTACGCCGCCCAAGGTTAATAATGGAATAAACACCAACATCACAATAAAACTAGCGTAGACAACCGAACTGCGAACTTCCATCGATGCATTAAATACCACGTCCATCGTCGACTTTGGCTCTTCTAAAACTGCGTTTTCACGCAAACGTCGAAAGATATTTTCTGTGTCGATAATGGCATCATCAATTACTTCACCTAATGCAATTGCTAAACCACCCAGCACCATAATATTTATGTTGACGCCCATTTCTAGTAGTACAATTAATGCGGTAAATAGTGACAAAGGAATAGCGGTGATCGAAATTAGCGCTGTACGTAAATTAAACAAAAATAGCACCAGCACCAACATCACTAATCCACCACCTACTAACAAATGTTCACGAATATTCGTGAGGGAAGTTTCAATGTAGTTGGCAGGACGAAATAGATTGTCATGTAGTGTTATGCCATCGGCAGCAAAACCATCTTTGAATTCGGCCAGAGCATCTTCAATACCATGAGTTACCGCTAAGGTATTGGCTTTATATTGGCCAATTACCATCAATACAACACCCGGCTTTCCACCGATAGCAGCACCACCGATTGCAGGGGCTGGTGCAGCCACTATCGTTGCAACATCACCCAATAAAATTGTGCCATTAGCCGTATGGCGTAACACTACTTTTGCTAACGCTTGAGCGGACATTGGCTGACCCGTCACGTTCAATATCATCCGCTGGTTAGTATTTTCAATATGACCACTAGCCATAATACCGGTCGCTGATTTTGCAGCCTCAGTCACTTCATCAATTGCAATACCATAACGTGCTAATTTGTCGGTATTAAGCTGAATTTGTAATTGTTTTTCATCACCGCCAAAGACATTAATATCAGCCACACCTTCTACACTTAATAACCTCGGCGATAACGTCCAATCTACTAAAGCGCGTAGCGTCATTAGATCTTGAGTGTCTGAACTTAAACCTATTGTCATTATCGTGCCGGAAGATGATTCCAGGGGTACCATTAATGGCGGTCCAATATTGACAGGCAATGCGTTATTTAATCCCAGCAAACGTTCCGATACTAACTGACGGTCTAGATAAATATCTGTGCTGTCGTAAAAAGTAAGTGTGACCACCGATAATCCAGGTATGGATTGCGAACGAATCGATTCGGTGCCTACTAAACCACCCAAACCATTTTCCAAGGGTTGAGTGACTAATACTTCTACCTGTTCAGCAGTAAGACCCTGCGCCTCGGTTTGAATAATGACTTGTTTTGGAGCGAACTCAGGGAAAATATCTAAACTTGAGTTAGATAATTTATAGATGCCATAGCCTAAAAGTAATATAGCTAAAGCAACCACTACGCCTCGAAAACGAACAGAAAAAGCAACGATATGTGACAGCATGATTAATCATCGCCCTCAATCTGCCATTTAAATTCTTCTGATAACAACATTTGAGCCCCGTTCATTACCAATATCTCGCCAGCATGAATTTCATCCGTTATAAATACCCCGCCCGCCGCAGGTAAACTTGAAAGTAAGGATCTCCTTTGATACAGACCATCTTGAAGCTTTACATATGCCCATGCTTGACCATCATTCCACACCATTGCCATATCAGGTATAAAAAGGCCTTTTAGCGGTTCAGATCCTTGTGGTAACCACGCATCTAAACGCATACCTGTTCGTAATTTACCACTGGCCGTTTTGAAGAAGTAAGTCTCACCTTGAATAACTTGATCCGTTGCCAAAGCGGGTGATACAAAATAAGCCTTGCGCGCTTGCTGACGTGAACCATCACGAGCAATTCTAATAAAACTGACATCAGCGGCTAACGTTAAATCAATGGGTAACGTCACTATTAGCAAACTATCTTGCCATGATAATAAGCGTTGCCATTCTTTCGAATTTTCTGTCAAAATCCACGTAGCAACAACCTCACCCCAAGCCTGTATCGTTTCATCGCGAATAGCTTGTTTCTCAAAATATAAACCTTGTAAGCCCGCCTTTGCTGCGTGCCAATCAGCTTCAGCATAAGTGACATTTTTTGCAGCAACACTACCCGCTCCTTTTGCCAACGCTTTTAGTCTAGTCAATTCTGTAGCTTTGGCTTGCACAGTCACTTTAGCGACATTCATTGCAGCTAAAGCCTGATTATGCCGCGTTCGCAATGCAAGCATGGGTCGTAAATCAACCACAACTGCTAATGCTTTTGATTCTGGAAAAAAGCTTGTTTCCGCCATGATAACCGTTTCAATACCAGCATAATCAGCAATTTCTTCATCAATTCGGACCATCATCTTGCCGACAGCCTCCCTTGAAGCATCTTTTGGTGATTCGTCATCTTCACTCTGAGTTGTATCTTCGCCTTCAGAATGTCCATTAAACCTACTTTTGACCTGATCTAATAAAGTAACGTTTGAAGCAACAGTAATTACTAAAAAAATTGTCGCTAGCGCTAGTAATAACGTAATCCACACACTTATCTTTCCGCGTAATCTCATTACACATCCATAGTCCATAAAAATATTAGTTCGTTATTACACCACGCCGACAAGGCAGGGACAAGGTAACGCTAAAATAAACTAGTTTTAACTTGACACAAAGCACCTTAGAAGGTTTAATGCTCGACCTTAAATGGCTCGATAGCTCAGTCGGTAGAGCAAGGGATTGAAAATCCCTGTGTCCCTGGTTCGATTCCAGGTCGAGCCACCATTAAATATCTAGGCCTCAGCATTTTTAAGTGTTGGGGCTTTTTTATTGGGTCAAAACAAACTCAAATTTAACGTTAAATATAATCATATAAACCACACCTAGACTGGTGTTTTATGCATTATTTTTATTTGCCTTACAGCTAACTTATAGCGTCATAATATCTTTTAATTAAATCTTAACCCGACTCTAGCTTTGCACACGCTGTTTAATTTTCTAGTTATTCAGATTATTCTTTCGCCTAGCTGGCCGAACATTGTTGATAAATCTCGTAAAGCAATATAAATATGATTAATGAGGCGAGTTCAAAATTTTGAGTGATAACTTTTTACAAACAAAGTTATGAATAGAATTTAAAACGAACTGGCAGCTATAATTTGTATCATCCACATAGTCATTTAAAGTATGAACAATATCGCCTAACAACATAATATATCTCGTCAATTCATCGCAAATGAGTTAAATGACACTGGAAAGTTAAGTTACTTAGTCACAATTATAACTACTTAGTCCCGTTACATAATCACAGTTCTATTGACTAAAACGTCAATTGTCCAACTCGATTGTGGTAAAAAAAACACACAACTTACATTTCTTCCACAAAAAAATCTTTTTTGTTGCAAAAGTGTTGCAAAACTTTTCCAGATCGGGAGAATAGCTTTTAACCGAGCTCTACTCCGGTTCGAGAATTTCAAGTAACTAACATTGAAGGTACATAAAATGACATTTAATAAAAAATTATTAGCAGGTCTAGTTGCTCTAGCAGCAGCAAGCTCAGCTCAAGCAGTAACAGTTGCTGCTAACGATGGTTGGACTTTAGGCGTAAGTGGTTCTGTAAACCAATTCGCTACATTCACTGATAACAACAATGGTGGCAACGTTTCTGAAGTTCGTGATGGTCTACTACCATCATTCTTAAGCTTCGATATGAAAGCACCAACAATGAATGGTCTTGATATCGCTGCTCACATTTCTATCAGCCCATCTACAAACGGTTCTAGCTACACTAATACGGGTGGCTTTGAACAACGTGAAGTTTACTTCACAGTTGACGGTGGCTTCGGTCAAATCTTAGCTGGTAAAGCTTTAGGTCTTTATGGTTCACACAACATCTTAAGTGATCAATCTTTGTACGGTGTTGGTTACGGTACAGGCGGTAACGGTTCAACTACACTAGGTAGCATCGGTTTAGGTTATGACTATGCTGCATGGCGTTCACAAATCAAGTGGACATCAAACGACATGAACGGTTTCAAAGTTGCTTTCGCTGTTGTTGATAACGCTAGCGGTTCACAAAACATTTCTGGTAAACCAACTGGAAGTCTTGATACAGGTGGTGAAGACAACAGTGAATTACGTTACGAAGCTGATTTATCTTATGCTGGCGCATTTGATGGCGGTTCTTACACAGCTTGGTTGTCAGGTATGACTCAACAACATGACACATTAGCTGATGATGCTAATGCATGGACTGTTGGTAGTACGTTAGCAATTGCTGGTTTTGAATTGATGGGTCAATACTCACAAGCTGAAGACGCTACAAATGGCACAGTAGACACATTTGCATCTACTGTACAAACTATTGGTGGCACCAATTATACAATCGGCCAAACAATTCCTGGCACAGCATCTGTAAGTACAGATTATTCACAATATATGGTTCAAGCTGGTTACCGTTTCGCTGGTACAACTTTAGTTTCAGCTAACTACGCTAATCTAAAAGATGACAACGCAACTAATGATGATTCAGTCGACAAAATGACTGTTGGTGTTTACCATGACGTAAACGCTAACCTTAAATTGGTTGCTGAATACACTAAAGTTGAAGACGATGCTTCTACTGGTTTAGACCAAGACATCTTCGCTCTAGGTGGTTTCGTATTCTTCTAGGATACAAAACGCTTAAAGTCTCAAATCATATGATTTGATTCTTGAAGAAATTAAGAAAGCCTCAATCTTCGGATTGGGGCTTTTTTTTGCTTGGTATATGCTAAATTAAGAGACAGTATATGTTTAGTTGATTTTAAATTTGCAAAATGTCGGGTTGAAACCCGACCTACTTCTGATACATGACTATGTTAGTTGAATTTCTATCCAATAATGTCCGACATGAGTCCAATCTACCAATTTACTGATATACATTCTTACTCTTTAAACATTTAGGTCTTTTTATGTCATTACACTCAACTCAGTTGCCAGTATTTATCACGACTATTATGCAAACTATCAATGACAATGCTGATGAACTCGCCGAACTTGATCGCGTTATTGGTGAAGGTGATCATCTAATAAATATATAACATGGCGTGTATGCTAGATTAACAGACAGAATATGTGTAATTGATTTTAAATCCGCTTGATGTTGGGTTGAAACCCAATAATGCTCGACATGAGTTCAATCTACCAATTTACTGATATACATTCTTACTCTTTAAACATTTAGGTCTTTTTATGTCATTACACTCAACTCAGTTGCCAGTATTTATCTCGACTATTATGCAAACTATCAATGACAATGCTGATGAAGTCGCTGAACTTGATCGTGCAATTGGTGATGGTGATCATGTAATTAATTTACAACGAGGATTACTGGCTTTAGAAAAAATAAAAGATGAATTATCTTCTCTTGAATGGTCGCCTGCCTTTATGAAAATAGGCATGACCTTAATGTCGACGATGGGCGGCGCGTCTGGCTCATTGTTCGGTACGTTGTTTATCAGTATGGCAAAAGCATCTAACAACAAAATTCTTGATCTTACTGTTTTTGCACAGGTATTTAATCAAGGAGTAGAAGCAGTAAAACAACGCGGTAAGGCAGATCTAGGTGAAAAAACAATGTTGGACACGTTGATTCCTGTAGCTGATGCTTTAATGACTGATGCGGCAGAAGATGTGAATATAGTTGTGGCTTTAGACAATGCAAAAATGGCTGCACTTAACGGTATGCAATCAACTAAACAGATGATTGCCACTAAAGGTCGTGCGTCTTTTCTAGGCGATCGTGCGATTGGCCATATCGATGCCGGTGCACGAACGAGCCAATTAATGATTTGTGTCATTGCTGATGTTTTGTTGCAAGAATTAACAACCCCAGCGTAAATTAGCAGTATGTACTGGCGCATCCCACAATTTTATTAATTCATCATCCAACAAGGTAAGCGTTATCGAACAGCCAGCCATATCTAATGAGGTTGTAAAATTGCCAACTAACGATCGCACTACTTCCACCTCTTTTTGTTGCAATAACTTGACAGCAATATCGAAAACTAAATACAACTCCATTAATGGCGTAGCGCCAAAGCCATTAACATGTAGCAATACTTTTTGACCTGATTTAGGTTGCAGATCTTCATCGATAGCTGCTACTAACTGTTTTACTATCTCGCTGGCACTTGCAAGTGTAATCGTTTCGCGGCCACGTTCGCCATGAATACCCACGCCCATTTCCATTTTATCGTCATCGATATCAAATGTAGGCTTTCCCAGTGCTGGAACGGTACAACTAGTTAGAGCAACACCCATCGTCGCGGTAGAATTATTAACTCGGTCGCCAAGTACTTTACATTCGGCCAAAGTTGCTCCTGCTTCTGCTGCGGCTCCAACAATTTTTTCAACAATAACGGTGCCTGCTACACCACGACGTCCAGTACTATGATCTTTAGGTAAAGATACGTCATCGCTCACCAAAATTGTTTCAAATGGACAATCTAGCATTTCACCCGCAATTTCAAAGTTCATGACATCGCCCGCATAGTTTTTGACGATGAATAGTATGCCGCGACCATTTTCAACAACTTCAGCTGCCGCAATCATTTGATCAGGAGTCGGTGATGTGAATATGTGACCAGGACAAGCTGCATCTAACATTCCAAGACCGACTAACCCAGTATGTAAAGGTTCATGACCAGAACCACCGCCTGATATTAAAGCTACTTTAGCGTTGTTATTAGATTTTTTTCGACGAATAAAAAACGGCTGACGATTAAAGTGGATGATGTCCTGATGTGCTAA
>Ga0307486_1000798_pt1 | contig 26641 bp, 25 predicted proteins | sample CBIW02metaG_FD_203663 | JGI IMG/M metagenome (GOLD analysis project Ga0307486, IMG submission 203663) | Sea-ice brine microbial communities from Beaufort Sea near Barrow, Alaska, United States - CBIW 0.2 | ecosystem: Environmental > Aquatic > Marine > Coastal | place: USA: Alaska | collected...
CCGGCTCCGCACGTCCGGGTAGGGAACGGTTGGTGAAACAACCGGTTTCGTCAGGTAGACGTACCCTGCGAAACAGAAATACATGCGACTTTCAGGTCGCACTACTGAAGTACCATTGATTGCCTTTATAGGTTTTGTTGCATCTCTGGATCACGCTGGCCGCTTTCGTTCTTGGTGGAACTCGGTACCGAAATAATGCTGGCGTCATCGATACTGCCTTCGCGCAGCATCGAGCCATTCTTCTCCAAGTGTTTGTTCACCTCTTTGAGCAATACCTTGCTGAGGCCATGACGTTTGAGAAAGTGTCGGAACTGCCGGATGGTGGTTTCATCCGGCAGGCAAGCCAACTTCAGGCCAACGAAGTGGTGCAGTAATTCAATCTCGCACAGAGCCACCTTCTTCTCCACCTGATTCCAAGAAATTAGCTTGTCCATCCGTTCCACAAAGATTTCGCGGCGTGTCTTGCGCTTTTTTGTTCTGGTACTCGGCTTCGGAGAAGGTCAGCTGGTCCATGGCGGCTGTGAATCCTATGCAGTTAGCGATGGCATCATTATCGCTGATTAACTCAGCTTGCGTCTCTAGTTTGGTAAAATAGAACTTCCGATAATCGAATCGACCACGAACGATCATGGCGCAGACGAGCCTCGCCCAAGCCGAGTTCGCCGCCAAGAAAAAGATGACCCGACGTGAGCGGTTTCTGGTTGAGATGGAACAGGTTGTGCCATGGTTACGGCTGCTAAAAACACTCTCACCGTATTACTATTCCGATTCCCGCGGCAAGCAAGGAACACCGGTGCGCAAGTCTTCGATAAGCAGTTTAGACAGGTTTTACTCTACATTGCGTAAGCCGCTGAAGGTCGCCACTCATCGGAGCGACGCGGGGCTTCTCTCACCACTCCGAAGCCACAGCGCCCGTCAAATTTGCCTGCCGTTTTTCATTGATTCACCCCTGAGATTGATCTTGTAGGCGTTGTGTACCAGGCGATCTAAAATAGCATCCGCCAGAGCGGCGTCACCGATCACGTTATGCCATTCCTCAATGGGGAGCTGGCTGGTAGCGATGGCGGGACGACGGCCGTGCCGATCTCCCACCACTTCCAGCAAGTCCCTGCGGTTCTCAGCACTCAGTTTCATGAGCCCACGTCATCTAGGATTAGGACATCCACTTTGGCGAGGTTGGTCCGGAGCTTGAGAACCGACCATCTCCCTTGGCGATGGTCGGTTCTCGTAGCGGTGGGGTCAGGCGAGCGTACTGTGCGTTGCAGCCTTCCTGGCTGGCTTTGTACGCTAGAGCACAGGCCAGCTAGGTCGTTATTCCTATTTTCATTAAATAAAGAACTTTCGGGAATTATTCTCATATCAAAAAAAGTCTTTGGCATGAGTTAAATTAATGCTCGCACCCAAAAAATGACGCTTGTAAACGAAATTGAGCTGACTACACTCAGATTTATTCATGCGAGTTGATAAACTATGAATAACTATAAAGATAAGCTTCAGTAGATTGATCCAGAGGTAATAGATAGTGAGCACGCAATCAGAATTCATCACAGAGTACTCAAAAGAATTCTCTCAACTCCACGACATTGTTGCTGCGCGAGAAGTTTTTTGGGTGAATCCCGGTATCCTGCCTTTCGATAAAGCCTGTCATCAGATAGACGTTAAAAAGGAGGCAGAGGAAGATGCTTCCGAGCGGCTTGAAAGGTTTCGTCCTTATATTGCAAAAGCCTTTCCAGAGACGCAGCAGTCTGGCGGTATCATTGAATCAGATCTTGTCGATGCTAAAGCCATGCACGAAAAACTCGAAGAACACTACAGCCTAAGCCTGCCAGGGCGCTTGATGATCAAGCTCGATAGCCATCTCCCAATTTCCGGCTCCATCAAGGCTAGAGGTGGTATCTACGAAGTTCTCAAGTACGCAGAGACGATTGCAATTGAGGAGGGCATCCTACGCTTGGAGGATGACTACTCAATACTAGACTCCGATGAGTTCAGAGACGTTTTTGGCCGCTATTCTATTGTGGTTGGTTCTACTGGGAATCTGGGGCTGAGTATCGGCATTATGGGGGCAAGCTTGGGCTTTAAAGCAACCGTACATATGTCTGCCGACGCGCGACAGTGGAAGAAGGATCTTCTGCGCGCCAAGGGGGTAAAAGTGCTGGAATATGATGCGGATTTTAGCCATGCAGTAGCACAAGGGCATGCTGAAGCGGAGCGTATTCAAAATTGCCACTTTGTAGACGATGAAGCCTCGACTGATCTTTTTTTCGGATATTCTGTTGCGGCTCGACGCCTAAAAAAACAGCTAGCTGACCTTTGCGTTGTTGTAGATGTCGATCATCCCCTCTTTGTCTATCTCCCTTGCGGGGTGGGTGGCGGGCCCGGCGGCGTTTCTTTCGGACTCAAGCTCGCTTTTGGCGACAATGTCCATTGCTTTTTCGTAGAACCTACGCACGCACCAGCCGTCCTTCTTGGTATGGGGACAGGTCTAAACGAAAACGTCTCCGCTCAGGATTTCGGACTTGACGGCTTAACAGCGGCGGACGGTTTAGCAGTAAGCCGACCTTCCGGTTTGGTTTGTCGTGCCATGGCCCCTCTGATTGATGGCATTTGTACAATAGAAGATAACGAGTTTTATAAGCTTCTAGCCCTTTTAGCGGATGCCGAGGGTGTGAAGTTGGAACCGTCTGCACTAGCAGGGTTTGCGGGAATGGCAAAAGTGCTAGGAAATGAAGAATACGTACAATCTGGGAAGTTGTTGGGCAAAATAAACGAAGTGACGCATATCGTTTGGGCCACAGGCGGAAGCATGGTTCCCGGTTCGGATTGGGAAATATACTACCAGCATGGTGCTGACCTATTGGCTCGACAAAACGAGGAGGAAAAGTCAATTCAAAATTAGAATGAAGCTAGCTTTAAGATCTTCATGCAAACGCCAAGTATAAATATAAAAACCTAACCAGAAAAATAAAAGGAAATACTATAATGAAGAAGCTATTAAATTGTGCATTCAAATCGATTGCATTATCAGCCGCCTGTATAGTATTACCAGCTACCGCTATAGCCGCTGAATCGGAGTATACGTGGACTTTTAGTCAACCCTGGACGCGTCCAATTGCTGATACTGTTTACGAGCAGTTCATTGAAAAAGTTAGCGATTACAGCAACGGCCGAATTGAGATTAAACTATACAAAAATGGACTGTATGGTAACCATAGTGAAACTTTTCATGCCGTGCAAAGTGGCAGTACGACAATTGGGGCGTTCTCTCCCTATGCCAAGATTGTCCCAGGTGGTGTTCTTAACTGGATGCCTTGGTCAATTACCTCTTGGGAGGCTGCTGAAGTAGCATACGCACCCGATGGTCCATTATACAATGTTCTGGAGACTGCCTATAACGAAGTAGGTATGCACACGCTAATGCATATTTCACAAGGTGCATACGGTATTGGTAATACTGTTCGGCCTATACGAAAAACTGAAGACTTCAAAAATCTTAAGATACGAGTATCCGGATCAATCGGTCTAGTTCGGGCTCTTCAAGGAATGGGTGCTAACACAGGGATGACATTGCAAACTCTTCCTTGGTCAGAGATTTACAATGGATTGTCACGGGGTGTTATTGACGGAAACTGGACCATGTGGCCCTCTTTAGTCGATGAGCGTCATGCTGAAGTGTCAAAGTACTTTAGTGATATAAACTTTGCGTGGGATAATCAAAATGTTGCTATCAACAAAGAGGTTTGGGACGAGCTACCTAAAGACCTCCAAGACGCGGTAAGTCAGGCTGCTGAGGAGTCGCAAATCTATTCGAATAAGCTCCACCGTGAAGCAGAGGATGGCTATATCAACACCCTTGAAAAAATGGACGGGTTCACCATTGTCCGTTTGACTGAAGGCGAACGTGATGCATTGCGTGAGGCTTCTAATGTGAAAGCGATCTGGAGTGAATTAGCTGATCCTTGGCTAGAAAAGGCCTTTCCAGGTCAGAACATGAGTTCAAAACTACAGAAACAACTCGCTGAAATTAACGAGTCTGCCAGTCAGTAGATTGCAATCACATTTTGAGGAGCCCCGGTAATCTGAGCGGGGTTTCCTCGTATTATAAGTAAACTCTGATGACGGAGTCGTGAATTGTGAAAAATCTGTATTTTCGTTTAATTCACTATATCAGCGTACTTGAAAACATATTTTGCTTTAGTGCGCTTCTCATTTGTTCTGCCCTAGTTGTTGCCCAAGTCATTAATCGTTATTTATTGCATTATGAAATAATGTGGCTCGGTGACCTCGCTCTCTATCTATTCGTGCCGTTCTTGATTTACTCAATTGTCTTGACAACAAGAGAGCAGCACCACACATCCGTTGATATTTTCCTTGATATTGCGTTCGAAAATCGACCGACTGCATTAAAGATTTACAAAATTGTTCTCAATATAGCCGTCCTTTTAATCCTGATTTATCTGATTCCAATGGCGTATGAGCTCTTTTTAAATGCTGTGAAATATCCTAAATATGGGACTCTTGTGACATGGTTTAACTCCAGCTGGACAAGAGAGTTGGTATTGATTGCTTTTATACTGTGCATGTTTCACACCCTGCATCATATAGCCATGCAGGTCGGTGATGTAATAAAAATTCACCGATCAGGAGAGTAGAAATGTCTATCGGTATATTTGTTACAATTGTTATTTTTATGATTGGTATGTTGCTCGCAATACCTCTTGGATGGTTGTTTATTGCGAGCACCGGAATTGGTCTGGCAGCAGGAGGTATGCCAGATAATTTCATTGTGGGAACATTTTATTCCTCCCTCGATAGCTATGTACTTATGTCCATAGGTTTCTTTGTCTTTGCCGGCTCATTGATATCTGCCGGAGGGCTATCTGAAAAAATTGTTAATTTCTCTTACATGTTTGTTGGGAAAATTCGCGGTGGCATGACCTTAGTTGGTATTATTGCAACGTTCTTTATGAGTTCGCTAACAGGTTCGGCGGTTCCTTGTGTCTCTGCACTAGTACCCTTATTGGTCCCTCGGCTTGAGGCCTTAGGATATAAAAAAGAGTACACCACAGCAGTTCTTTGCAGTTCTAGTTTTTTGGGTTATCTTATTCCACCAAGTGTTCCCGCGCTTATTTATTGTCTCGTTGCTCAACAATCGGTGGCCGCAGTGTTTTTATCCACCGTATTCCCCGCTATACTTTTAGTGGTCGGTTATGCAGTTTTAAACTACTTTATTTGCTCAAAATATATTGATCATAGCAAGGCTCCTGCCGAAGAAGAAAGGCTCAACTTCCCTCAGTATGCTCGAAAATTACGTAAAATAACCTGGCAGGCATTGCCCGCGTTAGGTTGTCCGCTAGTAATTTTGGTGGGTATCTACGGAGGAATTTGTACACCCAATGAAGCGGGGGCTATTGCTGTAATTTATAGTCTTGTAGTTGGATTTTTTGTGTATCGACAATTAAATGGGGAGCGATTAAAAACAGCAATGATGGATACGGTTATATCTATTGGTGTTATTGCTCTGCTTATTGCGTCAGGCACCATCCTTAGCCGTTACCTAGTTCGAGAGGGAGCTGCTCAAGCCCTTGCTGATAATATGTTGGGCATGTTCGAGAGCCCCGAAATGATATTGCTGTCTCTTAACCTATTCTTACTGCTTATGGGTATGTTTGTAGAGGCGATTCCGATTCTTATATTAACTGTGCCGCTAGTGTTGCCTATTATGATAGGGATTAATGTCAATCTGGTACATTTAGGGGCTATCTTCTTGGTCAATGTAGGGCTTGGTGTTATTACACCGCCATTCGCGATGTCGATATTTGTTGGTACTCGACTTTCTGGGACAACGTTCCAACAAGTAGCTCCGATTATGCTTAAATTCTTGTTTTATGTTGGCATCCCTGTCCTTATGTTAACAACGTATATCCCAGCTCTTTCGACATGGCTACCCACGCTGGTGCTTGGGCCAAAAGCCGTCGGAGCGTGGTAAATGATAATTAGTATTACAGCGAGAGAATCGAGATATACAAATTTTCTCATTATTAATGAATTTTTATTTTTATAAGGTGCTGAGAATGATAAGCCAACATAAAATTTATGATTGTATTGTTAGAAATGGTCTTGTAGTCGATGGTAGTGGACGTCCGAGCTTTCTTGCTGATGTCGCAATTTTGGATGATCGTATCGCAAAAATTGGTGACTTGAGTTCGGAGCAAGCAGAAAGGCAAATCGACGCAACCGGCCTGGTAGTAGCCCCTGGGTTCATCGATGTTCATACTCATGATGATGCATCGTTGATTATGCGTCCAGAGATGACAGCTAAGCTGAGTCAAGGTGTAACGATGGTTATCTGCGGAAACTGTGGTATCAGTGGGGCACCCTATTCGAGCGTTGGTAACCCGCCTGGTTTACTACGCCTAGTCTTCAAATCCGATCAGTTTGTCGCCAAATCCCTGCAAGAATATATGACAAAGGTTACCTTGGCTGAACCCGCAATAAACTCTGTATTTTTAACTGGGCATACCACTCTACGCATGAATGTGATGGGGGAAGATTTGGAAAGAGCTGCAACAGAGGAGGAAGTTGACGAAATGCGCGCGCAGCTAGTTGAGTGTTTAGAACAAGGGTCTATAGGTCTTTCTACAGGTTTGTTTTATCCGCCTGCGTTCTCGGCACCGACTCAAGAGGTGATTGGGGTGGCTAGTGTGTTAAAAGAGCATAAAGGAGTATATTCTACACACATGCGTGACGAGGCTGACTATGTAGTAGAAAGTATTAATGAGACATTAGAAATTGGGCGAGCAATTGATGTTCCTGTCATCATTTCACATCATAAATGTCAAGGTAAAAGTAACTTTGGTAAAAGTGTGGAAACATTAGCTTTACTTGAGACCGCTCGCAAAACACAAAATGTAGCCCTAGATGTTTACCCTTATACCGCTTGTTCAACAGTGCTGAACGAATCGATGGTTGATAAAGCGGTCACTACGCTAATTACCTGGTCCGATCCATATCCTGAGTTTTGCTCTAAAGATTTAGACGAGGTAGCGAAAACGTTAGGGTGCTCGCTCTCAGACGCAATTTTGAAATTACAGCCAGCTGGTGCTATATATTTCATGATGGATGAAGCGGATATTCAGCGGATCATGTGTTCTCCAGGCGCTATGATCGGATCCGATGGGTTGCCCGAGGACCAACATCCACACCCGCGTCTTTGGGGAACCTTCCCAAGGGTGTTAGGCCGATATGTACGCGACTTAAATATTATGTCTCTTGAAGACGGTGTTCATCGAATGACAGGACTTTCAGCGCGTCAGTTTGGCATTGAAAATCGAGGGCTGATAGAAGTCGGTAGATACGCTGATTTAACGATTTTTGATTCTAAGACTATAATTGATACAGCCACATATGAGAGTCCGACGATTGCAGCAACTGGTATTGAGTGTGTGATCGTGAACGGGCAAGTAGCCTGGGAACACGGAAGTAATACGATGAATCGAGCCGGAAGAGTATTGCGACGCCAAGATTTGAGTGATTGAAGGTCTATATTTGTAGAATAAGTTTAGCACTTATTACTTATTACTTATTACTTATTACTTATTACTTATTACTTGAACTCAGGATATAGAATTCCCAAAAATTCAGACCAGGGAAATAACCAGTTTGGACACTGATATGTCTTGATCTGTCAAGATTACGCTCTTGCTCTGCTCCCCCCTCGGGGTCAAGTTTGTTGATTCAGAACACGGCGAGGCAGTTACGATGATGGGTAATCCCCCCAAGAAACCAAGGTGGTTTCTTGGGGGGATTACCCCCCCAGTACACAACACGCATAGATACTTTTTCTTGTGCGTCATTCAACCTTCATCACGTCTATAAACGAGAGTCTTTGCGTTACGAGATCAAGGTGGTCCGCTTTCATGTCTTCAGGCATGTACGAGGCGTTAATTATCCCATTCGCCTCTTTACCAACCCTATTTGTCATCGCGTGAAGTCGTTTCTTAACCGCTTTTTGGCAGCAAAAACGGTACTTCCTGTTCGGCGTCAACTATCCTGTCCGGTCGTATTGCCTCAGTAAAGAATCAAACTCATAGCACTCAGATGCCCATGTTCGGCTGCTGGAATTTTTGCGACGAGTTTTTCTGGCGCAGGGCCGGGCTTGGCCCCCGACGCCGGCAAGCGGTCATCCGGTCACTCTACGGCTCCAGCTCTCCAATAATCGGTGACGATAGAAAAGCTTTGTCTACGGAAATCCGTATTCAAGTTTGGCGATGACGCTTCTGAGAATTCGAATGCGTTCGAGGCTGTTCATAAAATCGATCGGCCTCTCGTTCCCGAGAACCTTAATCGGTTGGTTTAGCCAGCAATCTGCTAGTTTTGCATCGCCGTCAAACGCCTCAATGGCCGCTTTCCTAGCTGCCGCTCGCTGTTCTTCCAGGGTACTGGTTCGGTCGTTCACGAATGAACCTCCGATAAGTTCTCGCGGATTTCTAAGGGCATCAGTCAAATACCTCCTAGACTAAAATGGACCGGCCAAACCACAGTGTCTTCCATGCGACGAAGCTCATTACTATGGGCAAGAAAAGAAGCCTTTTCCGTCTCACTCAAGCTTAGATCATTGCCTCATGCTAATTAAATCCCACCAAGTCAGTAATGATAGCCCGGTGACCTTGGTTCCGGGCTATCTAAAATCGCATCAGATACAGCCACCAATGGGTCAATGCAATCTGCCTTGATCCGAGCCCAAGCAATCCAGTCTGCAAGTTCCTCACTTGCCTCACTATTACTTACCGCTGATTGTTTTACCGCACCGATATATTGTCGTAACCGTTCTGCTTCCAGCCACTGAGTAGCACTCGCCTTCAACTTCGCCAGTTGCTCCAGCTCCTGTTTTCGGAGCTCCACTTTGCGGTCATGCCGATCTTTTGCCTTTTGCCAGGCCAGACGCCCTCGCTCCTGTTCTTCAGTGCGGACACACAGGGGAGGTCTTCGAGGCCCGTAGAAAATGCACATTCAGACACCTTTCGTCACCCACTCCATAAACTCTAGAACCACCTTTTTCTGCTGCGTAACCGCCAGATCGGAAAGCTATCCCGTCCACTATTTGCCGGGGGTCAGCTGCGGCCGATTAGTGCTTTCCTGAAGATCAGTCGGCTTTCGAAAGCGATGAGTTTCAGCAATAAAGTCGATGAAAGCTACTGCAGATGCCACAGCCAATCGAGCGTGACGTGGTTGCAGACCACGGTGTTGGCCGTCACGACCATGACCACTTCCATAAAGTCCACGCAGCTGCGCAAGATTGTTTGTAAGTTGAGTAAGGTTTTGTAATATATGACGAATAGAGTCTGCACCTTTGGTTTCATCGGTGATGCCTTCTGGCACCAATTGAAGTTCTCTCGTCAATTTCTTAGTCAGCTGCCCCAGATTATCAGACTTGCCAATTGGCACTCCTCTTTTACTCAATATGGTCTTACAGCATGACTCTACTAGATCCTTGGCAGTACCGATGGCAAGTGCGGGGTCGCTGTCCACGGAATTTTCCAACCGTTCAATTTCTTTCGCCATCCAGCCTGCGTCCAAGGCATCCGCTACCGTCTTAGCGCGAGTAACCGCCCGAGCGCTATTTAGAGAAATTAGATGATAAGAAAAACGAGGCCGTCCCGCTATCCGTTCTACCTCATGAAGCTCCCAGCCAACTTGGCGTAACTGGTCGTTAAAATGCGCAACAATTTTAAGCGCTTCATCGTGATTTGGGCGCACAACAGGATGCACAATTTCACATAAAAACCGTAAAAATGTATCAGTGGAGGCGTTTAGCAAATCGAAGCGTTCGTCGGAGAATACCCAATCACTGTTCCAATCGTCGTTGTTGATACAATGTTGCCAAATGTCTCCAGCAGCGTCCTGAAATCGACTATCTGAGGAGGGCAAGTTCTGAAGATCATACAGTCTGCTCAAGAACTCGACGTCATTAAGGTTCCCATTCCAATCTATATTCTCTAGTCCGAGGCCGTCGAAAATATTTAAGCGAACCTGTTGTGGCAAATTCGCTTCGCCGTCTCTCCAATCAGCTCTATATTGCTTCACCGGCACAATTTTCGCCGAATACCAATCTTGTGTATCCGGCTCTAGAACTGTTCGAAGTCGAGCTGAAATCTGCTCTTCCAGTTGCTTCTTGCTAGACTCTAAGCGAGCATAATCGTCAGTTGGAACTTCAAAAAAAAGCTGCCAGATATCGGTCCCTCCGTTCCAATTATCGAAACCAGTCTGCTCCGCGCGTGCCGGATAGAAGCGAACCAAATCTGCGGCTTCACTCATACCCTGGGCCTGGAGTAAGCCGTGAACTGTTGCCAACGTCTTTTCTAGCTCCTTCCTTTGCACGAAAATCGCACTCCTAGCTCTAAACTGAAACAACTACAAATGTTCATGCCCACTCCGAAATTGCCCAAACACTATTTCGGAGTGGCAGACCTGCGGGAACCCGCCGCCAGCATCCAACATCGCATTCCCGGTAATCCGGTTTTCTCGGACCTTCGCGTATAAGGTCTTCACCAACCGTTTTCTATTTACAAGCATCTGAATCGCTCGAAATAAAGCTCCATAATTCTGATCTGGCGAAAAATCAGATGGAAAAATGCATTATTTCGATGCTCTCACGTGTTCTTCAATTAGGTCTGCAAGATCGTGTATCAACTTCATATCAAAATTGACGCTGCTTTTTGGGCTCGTAAATCCGCTTTTATCATGGTCGATGTCACAAAAAGGCTCAAGCATCTCTGGAGATAAAAGGCAGTCAATTAAAAATCGACTCAATACGAACTCGGCATCGAAAGCACTATGTGCAATGCTGACCGAACACGTCGCTGACGTTGCCGTCTCACGCCTTCGAAAGAGGAAGCCCACCATGAGCCAAAACAACATAGATCTGAACACCCTACGCACAAAGGCTATTGCGGAAGCCGTGGCGCTTTTCGAAGGGGATCAAAAAGCCGCCAAGCACTGGCTCTCGACGCCTGTCCGTGGGCTGGGCCGTAGAAAACCAAATGACCTACTTGCAACCAGGGAGGGTATTCAGCAAGTACGAGACATAATCGGTCGACTCGAACACGGAGTTTTCTCCTGAAGCCGGTCCCAAAGAGGTTACTTACGCCGCATATTACGAGCTACTTTTTGTGTTGCGTCGTGTAAATTTGAGACCCATCGCTTCTTATATGTTTCGGGGTCAACCCCAAGTCTGAAACACCAACAGATAACAGCAGAGTTTTTCTAGCTGCCAGTGGCGACACTGCAGGAATATGTTGCGTGAGGCTCTGTGTGCCAGCAAACAGATGCCGCCTATGCGACTGCAAAGGTTCGCCCGTGTCTATCAACAAACAGCTATGCTCCGGGCATGCTTCGACACCTGGGCACTGGAAAAGCCTTTGCCAATACCGATAACCATACCTTCGCAATTGGTGCTGGCAGCACAAAGGGCAGACCCTAAAATTTGATGGCCAAACGATATTTGAAGCATTGACGCCCGTTCTCAGCATACTGTGATTTTTACCCTGACCACATAAATCACGAACAAAATGACTGTAGGCTCTGGACGCTACGAAGGGACGAAAAACCGGGAGAAGGGTATGCTTCTCTAACAGTTCGCGGGGTGAGATCGTCCATAGATGCCCGATATTCGCGAGCAGTTGATTTGCATGGCCCTGAAGGATCGACGAAGGCACAATTTTCTGAGAAGCAAAAAGCTGACGCAAGGCCACTTTATCTTCTTCCAAACCTTGCCGTTGGACGAATCTCGCTATAACGCTACCAATCAGTTCGTCGTCATGTGCCATGGGAAATTGCATCAACATATCTGATCAACCAAGATTGTTATTGTTCAAATAATAGTCAATGATTTACATCTCTGTTGATTGGCCCACCCAACAAACGCTGATAAAGTCATAGCGAAGCGAGTAAGGTAATTACCAAGAGTGATTTCACCGTTCTCGTTAATCATTGGTTCGGGTCATGGCTTACGACAAGTCAGGTAATAATGTTGGGTATAGGGAGTAAGTTGTGCAGGAGAGCAGTAACCCATCGACAAACTTCGCCTTTCTGGCGGAACATGACCAACTATTCGTTGAGCTTGCCGGCACCGCCGAACGTGCTTTCTCTAAGAACCGGACAAGATAGTTGACGCTGCATACATAGGCAGAAAAATGGCGCGTAAACAATTGACTGAGCAAGACCTCTTAAAAGGCTTGGACGCTCACACAGCTCATGCGGACGAGCTAGCCGATCCGCTGCCCCAGGAGCTTACGCCTTTGGAGCGCCTCAAGGGCTCAGTTAAGCGCTATGACCGGCCAACCGATCCTGTCTGGGGTGAGTTTTTTGGTTCCAGAGAGGGTGTCAGTGACGATTTAATAGAAGACTCCGGCCAGGTTTTAGGTAAGGCCCTATGCAATGCCGCAGGAGCCTTAGGGTTGAGCAAAACAGAGATCGCGGAAATCATCGGCCGTGAACATACTGGCATTGTTCGTGACGGTATCGACCCGAATTCAAAAGCCGGGGAGCTGGCTATGATGTTTATTCGAGTGTACCGGGGGCTGTATGCAGTGGTTGGCGGTGACCCAGGGAATATGAGGCACTGGATAGACACTGAGAACCAGCATTTCAGGCAATCACCCAGGCAAATGATGGCGACTTGCCAGGGTCTGGTTCGGGTGCTCATGTACCTTGATGCTATCCGAGGAAAAGTTTGAGCTACTTGGACCGCATCAAAGCGGCCATTGAGCCGGTTCCCCCCGGCCTAAGAGTGGCGATAAAAATACTTGACCGTTGGGGGTGTTCTCCCCACGAGCAGGCCCAGATTCTGGCATTATCGGGTTCCGGTTCAGCTAGCGGTCTGTCGAACGAGCAGCTACACCGAGTCAGCGGCGTTCTGAACCTGCATGCAGCGTTGCGGAGGCGATTTACAAACTCTGAAAACGTTTACGGGTTCATGGCTAAACCAAACGCGCACCCTGTTTTTTCCGGACGGGGCAGGCTGCTGGCGTTGGCCACCTGATATGCTGAACGAGTCACTCTTAACAACCACAGGCAGAAAAATGGCGCGTAAAAAATTGACCGAGCAAGAATTATTAAAAGGCTTGGATGCTCACACCGCCCATGCGGACGAGCTGTCCGAACCTCTGCCCCAAGAGCTGACTCCAATGGAGCGTCTTAAAGGATCGGTCAAACGCTACGACCGGCGGTAATCCTCCCGGCCGGGATGAGTTTTTTGATGCCGATGAGGGCGTCACCGCTGACTTTATGGAAGAGCGTGAGCCGTCTTCGAAAAAACGATGAATGATAATTAGAAAAGGGCTTTGTCGATGCGAGGAACGATTCAGCACAACGGCCAGGACTACTTCATTGAATTGCCCCGGGACGCGCTTTCTGCAGCGGTAGAAAAAGAAAACGTCCTTGTACTGAAACGCCTAACCACCGAGGGCACACTAGGTACCGATGAGAACCACGACCTCAAAGACGCGTAGTATGCCCAGCTACCTCCCATTAAAAGGCGGGCAGACTTAGGGGCATCAAAAACAGTCGAATGTACGCGCGGCTGTATAATTTTGAGGGAGGCGCAGCCCGAAAACCCCCGCACATTTCAAGTAGGCGCGCCGGTTTTAGGACTGATCGAAAGGATCAGCGTCTACTACCGACAACAAATCTTATGGTAAACCCACCGTCGCACCTGGACACTGTTGCCCCGACAAACCCCGCCTTTCGCGCTACCCTCACCGGCTCAAATACCAGATTTGCAGGAGCAAAACCCCATTATGAGACTCGACCAGCTCCGCCTGTTGTTTGAGGCCGGCACCCTCATGGCCGCCGAGATCGTGCCCGCGCCCCTGGAACCCGGCCCCGCCCCGCGCTGGAGCTGCCAGTTTCGCCGGCGCAACGGCGCGACGGTGACACTCGATCTGAACCGCAAGCGCCAGGGCGCGGAGGTGGTGCGCATCTTCAACAGCCTCGACGCCGCGTTCTCTGCCTGCCAGGCGGTAGGGTTTCGGGCGGTGACGGTGCATCAGGGCTAAGCCTGATCCGAGTCGACATACATACCGGTTCGGATCAGCTACGAAACCACACTTCGAGCTATTCAGCTGCTTTATTTTTAGCGCGCATCAACTTCAAATCGTGAGCCACTGTAGGTTGCTTTACGCCCACAAGATCAGCAATCTCATTTTGAGTATGACCATTGCCATATAATTCCATTTCAAGCCTTCGACGTTCTTCGACGGTCACTAGGGATGGGTCAAACTTGACCATTTCTTGTAGTGCTCCATTGGCACGGACACGCATTGAAAAAACTTCCCCTGAAGGCTTTTTCACATGGGCAACAGCTAAGCCAGCACCTCCTTTGATGGTGTAACTATCATTTACTGGGTCAATGTTAAGAGGCGCATTAAACACTCTCGCCAACTCATTTTGGGGCGATACAGCTACATTTTTTTTCTCAGAATCTTCTTTGGGCGTTGTCATAAGAAACCTTACTTTTATGGCTGTTGATTGGATTGATTCAATTGATATGATCTAATTAATCCAATAAAATAATAATGACTGACAAGCACCAATGCAAGCACCATGAATGTATTTTTCTAGAATCTATTAAACGGTCGTTTATTGGACGTCGTGGCCTACCCCTCAAAAACCCCGATTTTGCCTTGTTTAATGGTCAACAATCGCGTACAACAATCTATGACCAGAAAGGGTACCTTTTATGATCATAGGTTATGCACGTGTCAGCACTCAGGATCAGAACGCAGAGCTCCAGGTGGACGCTCTGGAGAAATCTGGGTGCGAGCAGGTTTTCCAGGAAAAATTTACCGGCAAGCTCCGAGAGCGACCTGAGTTGTCGCAGTGCCTCCGTACACTGCGAAAGGACGATGTTCTGGTCGTCTGGAAACTGGATCGACTTGCCCGCTCGCTGAAAGACCTGGTTGAGATTGTTCAGGATCTTCATGATCGGGAAATTGGCTTCAAGTCACTGACGGAATCCATAGACACCACGAGTTCTGGAGGCCGCTTGGTGTTCCATATCTTTGGTGCTCTGGCAGAGTTTGAGCATGACCTCATTCGAGAGCGCACTAAGGCAGGACTCCAGGCAGCCAGGGCTAGAGGCCGAAAAGGGGGCCGAAAGCCGGCCATGTCTGAGACCGATATAAAAAAGGCCGCAGCCATGCTTTCAGACCGGAATATCACCAAAAAAGAAGTCGCTGAGCATTTTAGGGTGGCCAGGACGACCCTGAATGCTTCGCTTCAGCGTCTGGAGGGTCGTTAATTTCTTCCTTCAAGAAAATGACTGCACTCAGTCCTATTGGGACCAGCTTGCTGTTGATGCGTTTAGCTGTTGCCATGCTCTGCTGGTCGATAATATCGTCTGGCTAGTTCAAATAAATAAACCCTATTACCGATTTAAGTAATTGGCTCAAACGGAAAATTTGTGGGCCCTCACTGCGTAAACCGCTGAAAAAGGAATAACCGTAGTATGACAAGCACCCAACAACGCGCCGCCCTGCAACGCCAGATCTGGGCTATCGCCAATGACGTACGCGGCTCTGTCGATGGCTGGGACTTCAAGCAGTATGTACTAGGCACTCTGTTTTACCGCTTTATCAGCGAAAATTTTGCCGGCTACATCGAAGCCGGTGACGACAGCATCAACTACGCAGAGCTTCCCAATAGCGTTATCACGCCAGAGATTAAAGACGACGCTATCAAAACCAAGGGTTACTTCGTTTACCCCAGCCAGCTGTTTGCCACTATCGCCAAGGATGCCAACAGTAACGAAAGCCTGAACACCGATCTGGCCGCCATCTTTGCCGCCATTGAAGCCTCTGCCAACGGCTATCCCTCAGAGGGCGACATCAAGGGCCTGTTTGCTGATTTCGACACCACCAGCAACCGCCTCGGCAATACCGTTAAGGACAAGAACACCCGCCTGGCTGCCGTGCTCAAAGGTGTAGCCGGGCTGGATTTTGGTGATTTTGAGGGCAATCACATCGATCTGTTTGGCGATGCCTACGAATTTCTGATCTCCAACTACGCCGCCAACGCCGGTAAATCCGGTGGTGAGTTTTTCACCCCGCAGCACGTGTCCAGACTGATTGCCCAGTTGGCCATGCACAAGCAAACCAGCGTCAATAAGATTTACGACCCCGCCTGCGGTTCCGGCTCGCTGCTGTTGCAAGCCAAAAAGCATTTCGACGCCCACATTATTGAAGACGGCTTCTTCGGCCAGGAGATCAACCACACCACCTATAATCTGGCGCGCATGAATATGTTTTTGCACAACATCAACTACGACAAGTTCAACATGCAGCTGGGCAACACCCTGACCGACCCGCATTTTGGTGATGACAAACCCTTTGACGCCATCGTCTCCAACCCACCCTACTCGGTAAGATGGATCGGCAGCGACGACCCCACCCTGATCAACGATGACCGCTTTGCCCCGGCTGGGGTGCTGGCCCCCAAGTCCAAGGCCGACTTTGCCTTTGTACTGCATGCCCTCAATTATCTTTCCAGCAAAGGCCGCGCCGCAATTGTCTGCTTCCCCGGCATTTTTTACCGGGGCGGTGCCGAGCAGAAAATTCGCCAGTACCTGGTGGACAACAATTACGTGGAAACCGTGATCTCATTGGCACCTAACCTGTTTTTTGGCACCACTATCTCGGTGACTATTCTGGTGCTGTCCAAACACAAAACTGACACCACTACCCAGTTTATTGATGCCAGCGGCTTGTTTAAAAAAGAGACTAACAACAACATCCTGACCGATGATTACATCAAGAAGATCATGGATGTTTTTGATAGCAAAGCCAATGTCGATCACTTAGCGAGATCAGTATCCTTTGAAGAAGTCGCTGGCAAGGATTACAACCTTTCAGTCAGTGGTTATGTTGAGGCCAAGGACAATCGCGAGGAGGTGGATATTGTCCAGCTCAATGCCAACCTGAAGACCACGGTTGCCAGGATAAGTCAGCTGCGGGACGATATTGACGCCATAGCCATTCAGGCCGGAGATATGGATGTTGAAAGCTTTCTAAGGCGACTGCTTGAAGGATCAACAATCAGGTGGTCAGTATTGGGTGATGAGCAAATTGCCGAAATAGAAAATAGTAGAAGAAAGCCTATTAAAGCTTCGTTGCGAAAACCTGGCGAAACTCCATATTATGGAGCAAATAATATTCAAGATTATGTAGAAGGGCATACTCATAATGGTGAGTTTGTTCTTATTGCCGAGGATGGGTCTGCTAGCTTGGAAAATTATTCTATCCAGTATGTAACGGGGAAATTCTGGGCGAACAATCATGTCCATGTAGTGCGTGGAAAGTCAGAATTAAATACCAGGTTTTTATTTCATTATTTGCGGGTATTGAATTTTATTCCATATTTATCAGGCGGCGGAAGAGCAAAACTTACAAAGGGGAAGTTAACAGAAATTCCAGTTCCCATTCCGCCCCATGAAACACAAGCTGAAATTGTTCGAATTTTAGATATTTTTACCGAGCTCACCGCCGAGCTCACCGCCGAGCTCACCGCTAGGAACAAGCAGTTTGATCATTACCGCCATTCACTTTTGAACTTCCCGAAAGTAGAGGTTTAAATGAGCGAAGCGCTTGCGGAAATCGCTAGGCAGCTGAAAGATGCCAATAAAAAAATACAGTTGATTTATGCCTTTAATGGCTCAGGCAAGACGCGCCTATCGCGGGAATTCAAGCAGCTTATTGCGCCCAGAAATGATGCTGACGAAGCTGGTGAAGAATCAGTGCTATCGCGCGACAAAATTCTCTATTACAACGCCTTTACCGAAGACCTGTTCTATTGGGATAACGATCTGGAACTGGATGCCGAACCCAAACTGCGAATTCAGCCCAACACCTTTACGGACTGGGTACTGAGGGATCAAGGGCAGGATCGCAATATTGTCACCAACTTCCAGCGCTACGCCAATCAGAAGCTCTCTCCACACTTTAGCGAAGACTTCACGGAAGTGACTTTTTCTCTTGAAAGTGGTGATGACAAGCATTCAGGAAATCTGAAAATCTCCAAAGGCGAGGAAAGCAACTTTATATGGAGTATTTTTTATACCCTTTTGGACCAGGTGATTACGATCCTCAACACTCCGGAGCCGGACGAACGCGAAACAAACCAATTTGACCAATTGGAATATGTGTTTATTGACGATCCTGTCAGCTCACTGGATGAGAACCACTTGATTGAGTTGGCGGTTAATTTGGCGGCCTTAATCAAATCCAGTCAGTCTAGCCTAAAGTTTATAATCGCTACTCATAGTCCCCTGTTTTATAACGTGCTCCACAACGAGCTTGGTCTCAACAAGAACGGTAAGAAAGAAGGCTGCTACCTGCTGGAACGCTTTGAAAACGGAAGCTACCTTCTGAACACGAAGCACGGTGATTCCAACAAGAGCTTTTCTTATCATCTGTATTTAAAACAGGTTCTTGAACAGGCGATAGCTCAGGATCAGGTGCAAAGATATCACTTTACGCTTTTGCGCAACCTTTACGAGAAAACTGCCAGCTTTCTGGGGTATCCAAAATGGTCTGAGCTCTTGCCCGATGACAAGCAAGCTTATCTGAATCGCATTATTCAATTCACCAGTCATTCAACACTGTCGAGTGAAGCTGTTGCCGAACCAACAGGGCCAGAAAAGAATACGATCTCGCTGTTATTGAATCATCTGGTAAACCAATACAGCTTTTGGCAGCAGGACGACAATCATGGTTGATTACACCAAACCGATCGCCGAAACGAATCATTTCATTGTTCTGGACAGGTACTCCAAGTATTCCCAGGGGAATGATGCTTACCAAAGCGAACACGATCTGGAACAGGAGCTTATTACCGACCTCTGGAATCAGGGCTATGAGTACCTGCCCGACCTGAACACTCCGGAAGCCATGCTGGCCAATGTCCGAACCCATCTGCAAACCCTGAATAAGGTGCAGTTTGCCGAGGGCGAATGGCGGCGCTTTGTGGAAACTTTCCTGGACAGACCCAGCGAAGGCATCGCGGATAAAACCCGCAAGATTCACGACGACTATATTCACGACTTTGTGTTTGACGATGGCCGCATCCAGAATATCCACCTGCTGGATAAGAACAACTTTTGCCGAAACAAACTGCAGGTAATAAAGCAATTCGAGCAGCTCGGCAGCCATGCCAATCGCTACGATGTCACGATTCTGGTTAACGGCTTGCCGCTAGTGCAGGTGGAATTGAAGCGTCGAGGGATAGCGATTCGCGAGGCCTTTAATCAGGTACACCGCTACAGCAAGGAAAGCTTCAACAGCGAGCATTCACTGTTCAAGTTCTTGCAGTTATTTGTGATTTCCAACGGAACCGATACCCGTTACTTTGCCAATACCATCCAACGCGATAAGAACAGCTTTGACTTCACCATGCATTGGGCGAAAGCGGACAACGGCCTGATCAAGGATTTGAAGGATTTCACCAGCACTTTCTTTCAAAAGAACGTCCTGCTGGAAGTGCTATTGAAGTACTCAGTGTTTGATGTCAGCAACGCCTTGTTGGTGATGCGCCCTTATCAGATTGCCGCCACCGAGCGCATCCTGTGGAAGATTAGAAGCGCTCATGCCGCTAAAACCTGGAGCAAGCCGGAAAGTGGTGGCTATGTCTGGCACACCACCGGCTCCGGTAAGACCTTGACCAGTTTCAAGGCGGCGCGGCTGGCCACCGAGCTGGATTTTATCGACAAGGTATTCTTCGTGGTAGATCGAAAGGACCTGGACTACCAGACCATGAAGGAATACCAGCGCTTCTCGCCCGACAGCGTGAATGGCTCGGACAGCACAGCCGGGCTTAAGCGCAATCTGGACAAAGACGACAATAAGATCATCGTCACCACCATCCAGAAGCTCAACAACTTGATAAAAGGCGAAGGCGATCTGCCCATTTACCACAAGCAGGTGGTATTTATTTTTGATGAATGCCACCGCAGCCAATTTGGTGAGGCGCAGAAGAACCTGAAAAGAAAGTTCAAACGGTTTTATCAATTCGGCTTTACCGGCACGCCCATCTTTCCACAAAACGCCCTCGGCGCAGAAACGACAGCCAGCGTGTTTGGCCGTGAGCTGCACTCCTATGTGATCACCGATGCGATTCGCGATGAGAAGGTTCTCAAGTTCAAGGTTGACTACAACGATGTGCGCCCTCAGTTCAAGGCGATTGAAACCGAGCAGGACGAGAAGAAACTGACGGCGGCGGAGAACAAGCAAGCTCTGCAACACCCCGAGCGTATTCACGAGGTGTCGCAGTACATTCTGACCCACTTCCGGCAGAAAACCCACCGCCTGAAACCGGGCGCCCTGGGCTTTAATGCCATGTTCGCCGTGAGCAGCGTGGATGCGGCCAAGCTATATTATGAGTCGCTAAACCAGCTGCAAGCGGAGAGCGAGAAACCACTGAAGATTGCCACCATTTTCTCGTTTTCCGCCAACGAAGAGCAGGACGCCATTGGTGATATCGCAGACGAAAGTTTCGAAGTCTCCGCCATGAACAGCAGCGCCAAGGAGTTCTTGAGCGCCGCGATCGCCGATTACAACGCCTTTTTCAAAACCAGCTTCAGCGTGGACAGTAACGGCTTCCAGAACTATTACCGCGATTTAGCCAAGCGAGTTAAATCTGGCGACATCGACCTGCTGATCGTGGTGGGCATGTTCCTGACCGGCTTTGATGCGCCCAAGCTCAACACGCTGTTTGTGGACAAGAACCTGCGCTACCACGGCCTAATACAGGCTTTTTCACGCACCAATCGCATTTATGACGCCACTAAAACCTTTGGCAACATCGTCACGTTTCGCGATCTGGAAAAGGTCACTATCGATGCCATCACCCTGTTTGGCGACAACAGCACCAAGAATGTAGTGCTGGAAAAGAGCTACAAAGAGTATATGGAAGGCTTTACCGATGTCGTCACCGGTGAAGCCAGACGCGGTTTTATGGAAGTGGTGACAGAGCTCGAACAGCGCTTTCCCGACCCGGATGACATCGTCAAGGAAAAAGACAAGAAGGCGTTTGCCAAACTGTTTGGCGAGTACCTGCGCGTTGAAAACATCCTGCAGAACTTTGATGAATTCGCCAGTCTAAAAGAGCTGCAAACAATCGATACAAGTAATCCGGATGCCGTGGAGGCCTTTAAAGCGCAGAATTACCTGAGCGATGACGATCTGGCCGCCTTACAGAACATTCGAATACCCCCTGAGCGAAAGACCCAGGATTACCGCTCCACCTATAACGATATACGCGACTGGCTTCGCCGTGAAAAGTCGGGTAAGGAGGAAGAAGCTTCGAACATTGACTGGGATGACGTGGTGTTTGAGGTGGATTTGCTCAAGTCACAGGAAATCAATCTGGATTACATCCTGGAGCTGATTTTTGAGCACAACAAGAAAACCAAAAACAAATCCGACCTGATTGACGAAGTGCGCCGCCTTATTCGCGCCAGCCTGGACAACCGTGCCAAGGAAAGCCTGGTGGTAGATTTTATCAACCAGGCGGATCTGGATGAGATTCCCGACAAGGCCAGTATCATTGATGCCTTTTTCACCTACGCACAGGCGCAGCAACAGCGCGAGGCACAAGCACTGATCGATGCTGAGAGTCTGAACGCAGAAGCGGCCCGGCGTTATATCGCCACTTCGCTAAAACGGGAGTTCGCCAGCGACAACGGCACCGAGCTCAATGCCGTTCTACCGAAAATGAGTCCATTGAATCCACAATACTTGGCGAAGAAGCAAAATGTTTTCCAGGAGGTTGCCGCGTTCGTGGAGAAATACAAAGGTGTGGGCGGTAAGGTATAGGTGCGCCTTCAGGTCTGTCGTTGGGTAGTTGATGCAAGCCTAAAAAACAGGGGTCAGGCCAGCCTTGGCTTTTTCGGGGATCCACAATAGCTCTATAAGCTGTTAAAGATGGCTGAGTCTTATGCGTAATCAGGAAGGTTTATGACGACGGAAGCAGAGACACTCGCCAATATCCTTGCGTGGTCTGCTGATAGTCCCGGCTGGCAACGCGATGCACTACGCCGACTTGCAACGCAAGCGACACTGGAGCCGGCCGAGATCGACGAGCTGGCTTCCATCTGCAAGGGCGACAATCCGGCGATCCCTCTGGAAGCGGGGCACCTTCGCGGCCCGAACCGCGATCAGGGGGAAGTTTATCTGCGGCAGGTGCATGGAATCCGGCATGTCAACGCCCTAGCTTCCGACCAACGGCTGACGTTACATCGTGCCGGTTTGACGATCATCTATGGCGATAACGGATCGGGAAAATCCGGCTACGCGCGGATTCTCAAGAAGGTATGTCGCGCGCGTATGCCTAGCCGAGCTGAGGAAATCGCCCCCGACATCTATGACGCTGCGCCAGGCACGCCGAGCGCCACGATTGAATACGTGATCGGCGGTCAGAACCGCAGTTGCGCTTGGCAACTTGGTCAGGCTGCCGACACTGCACTTTCAGGTATCAGCGTGTTCGATTCCCGCACCGCGAGCGTCCACGTAGACGATACGAATGACGTGGCTTACACGCCGTTTCCACTCAAATTGCTGGGTGCGTTGGCGCAGCTCTGCAATTCGGTCAAGGAAAAGCTGATAGCCGAGATTGCGCAGATAAAGGCGCAAACGCCCCAAGCGATTAGGACTCCGGCATGCAGCATGGATTCAGAGGTCGGTAAGCTTATGGCCCGGCTCACTGCCAACACTGCGCCGGCGACGGTCGAAGCATTGGCCTCTCTCACGCAACCAGAGCAAGACCGATTGTCCCAGCTCACGGCGGACCTGGCTGGTGATCCGGCTCGCGCGGCGCGCCAGATTGCGGCGTTGAAGACCAAGGTTGATGAGCACATTGCGCGACTGGATCGGCTGTTTGCTTCAATAGATGACGAGAAGGCCATTAGTCTGCGCCGCCTTGCCGTTGATAGCGATGCCGCACGCCGGGCGGCAGAAGCTGCTTCCAGTGCGCTTTTCCGTGATGAACCGTTGCCGCAGATCGGGTCGGACGTTTGGCAGGCGCTATGGACCAGCGCCCGAGCATTTTCGGACGCAGAAGCCTATCCCGAACGGCGCTTCCCCGTCACAGATCCCGGCAGCGTATGCGTGCTTTGTCAGCAGGAATTGACGCCTGTCGCCGCTGATCGTCTTAATCGCTTCGAGGCTTTTGTGCGCGATGACAGTCAACAGTGTGCCGAAGCTGCGCGTCTCGAATACGACAAGGCGCTGGTAACATTCAAGGGCGAGGCTATTTCGTTGGCTGAGCTTGCGATCATTGTGACGACCGTCCGCGATGAACTATGTCAGGATGCCTTGGCGCTGGATATCAGGAGCGCGGCCTTGCGCGCACTGTGGCGTCATCGCCAGATCAGGCGGCGCCACGGAATTCCGAGCGCCGCTATCGACGCGCCCGTTGCGGAATATCCGCGTCAGGTGCTGGTCGATCAAGCGGCGGGCGTTGATGCTCGGTCGAATGCCCTTGCCGCCGAGGCTGGCTCTTTAGCTCGCGCCGCCTTACTTGCCGAAAAGGCTGAGCTTGCGGATCGGCAATGGCTTAGTGGCATCAAAGCCGATGTTTTCGCTGAAATCGAACGCCTTAAGCAAATTGCAAGGCTCAAGGCGGCCCAACGAGATACCACCACCAATCGCACCACTACGAAGAGCACGGAAATCGCCCAGGCTCTAGTGACGGATGCACTTCGGGCGCAGTTTGCTCTTGAGGTGGCGAGTTTCGAGATTGTTGGCCTTGCCGTGGAGCTTCGCCAGCAAAATAGCGTTCAGGGCATTCCCCGATTCAAGGTCGCCCTTACACGGAAGCCCACTGCTGCGGTAGGGCAGGTTTTGAGTGAAGGCGAGCATCGCTGCGTTGCCTTGGCCGCGTTCATGGCCGAACTCGCCACCACCGAAAACAAGTCTGGCATCGTCTTTGATGATCCCGTTTCCTCGCTCGATCACATGCACAGGGAGGCCGTGGCCAAGCGCCTGGTTGCTGAGGCCGCTCATCGCCAGGTCATCGTCTTCACTCATGATCTTGCGTTTCTGTTCGAGCTGAATCGCGCAGCGGACTATGCTCAGCCCAAGCCTCACGTTGCGATTAGTTCTATCAGTCGAGGCGCTGATAAGGCCGGGTTTTGCCGCAATGAGCCACCATTCAAAGCACGCAGGGTCAGCGACATCGCCACGAGTCTGAGAAACCAGCTTGCAAACGAACGCTATCATTTCGAACAGGGCAATGCCGATGAGTGGCGCAAGTCCGTAAAAACCATTGCTGGAACCTTGCGGGATACGTGGGAGATTGCGGTTGAAGAAGTTGTCGGGCACGTCATCCGAAGGCTGTCCAACGAGGTGAAAACGGCAGGCTTGGTCAAGCTGACCACGATCACTATTCCCGACTGCGAGGCCATGCGTGACGGTTTTGGTCGTTGTTCAGAGCTACTGCATAGCGCCGCTGCAACGTTGAACCGTCCTCTGCCTGGGCCAGAAACTTTGATAGACGAAATTGATGCTCTGGCGGCTTGGGCAGATGACATGCGGCAGCGCCAGAATACTGCGAGGTTGCCATGAGTTTTGTGTCACTTGGCTGCTAACAAACTGAAAATGGTATTTTCCCTAGTATCTGACAAATAGTGGGATTTATAACATTGAATTTAATAGGTTTTTAAGACCCTTTCACCATAAAATGAGAAACCGTGGGGGAAAAGAGCAAACCACGGCGTAAGAAAAAATAGATATCCAGGCACATGAACGTGCCTCTCGATCCTTTTTCTGGCTCTGGCCGGATCTGTATCAGGCGAAAATCCACTGCGCATAATCTGGGGTTATGGTGAATCAACGTGGGTGGGTGGAGCAAAAGCGAAGCCAAGCCTCTCCTTGGCAAGTCACACCACTAAGCAGGTGTCGCGTTAGCCAGACATCCGAGTCGGCATAGGGCATGAACAAACATTCATTCAAAACCCGTAAAAATATTAGCACCTCACAGCAATCAGTACACCCTCGGCAGTAGGAAAAAGATGACACAAAGGTCAAGTGCCTGCGCTTCTGTGTAAATTCTGACGGGCAGTGCCTCACGTTGCGCGCTATTTTTTCGCAGGCCTTTCCCTGGCATCCATGCTGGATGTGAACCGAAACTATCCTGACAAAACGATTCTTCGACAGATTACACCGCGCGTACCAACAGCTCTGGAAGCGAAATCTCACGTCAGCGTAAGCCGTTACACACGCTGTAACTCCGGAATTGTAAGCCTGATACTTCAAATTTATTGGCGCTCTAAGCGCTCCATAAGACAGCCGCGGACGACAATAGTTGTGACCAACATAGGTCGTCCAGTAAAATTCTCGACCGCCTGGCTCTGCGATGATAAGTGGTTGGCACCTTTGGCTTTTACGGTGCGACCTTGAGCATTTTAATTTCTGTAGTAACGCCTCGGGCGTTTTTCAGCCCAGTTGCTTGATGAACCCATAGCACTCACCTTTAGGGCGGATTTAGATGCCGTCTCCCGCGGATAAGATAGACCAATGAAACGCAGTATCAGAATAGTATCCTTCTTAGTTGTGAGTATTTTCGGACTGCTCAGCAATACGGCGATTGCCAACGTAGTGAAAATGTCGACCAGCGGCCTATGCCATCCTCCACAGAGCAGCTGGTATGAACGAACAAAAAACTATCGTGCCTTTAAATCGCTGGATGACTGCTTAGACGCCGGTGGCGAGCTGCCTAGAGGTGTAACGGGGAAAATCACACCGACCTCCCCACAACATACACTGGTAATGGTACAAAAATACGACCGCTCTGCCTTCGGGTATGGCTGGGATGACACCGATAGCGACTGCCAAAACAGTCGTGCGGAAGAGTTGATCGCCACATCAACTACACCTGTTCGATTTGCCGACGCAAAGCGTTGTCGAGTAGTAACCGGCCGCTGGGTCAGCCCGTTCACCAGCAAGGTGATTCAAAATGCTGGAGACATCGACATCGATCATGTTGTACCGCTGGCTTGGTCGTGGTCTAGAGGAGCAGGACAGTGGTCACGTGAAAAACGCGAGCAGTTTGCTAATGATTCAGTAAACCTCTGGCCCGTCGAATTGAGTCTGAACCGAAGTAAGGGTGCCAAGGGCCCTGACGAGTGGTTACCACCCGCCGGTCAGTGCGGTTATGTGGCTCGATTTTACCGGATTGTAAAACTCTACGCGCTTGAGCCGCGGCCGGCTGAAAACGGGTGGATACAAGCGTTCCTGAATGATTGCCGCAGCTGACTGTCTACCTGACTCTATGCCAAGTGAAAGATCGGGTGGATCCAAGCGCCGTGTTTTTCCCATTTACGCTTAACCCGTTCGTGTCCAACATTGGAAAATATCATATTTCGTACTGTATTATGTATTGTATTTCATAGTGTATAATGTATTATTATTTAATAAAATATATGAAAGGAAAAGTAAAATGGCGCGGATTGGAATTACAAGAGAGCAGGTTTTTCAAGCCGCTGAGTACATTCGCGATGCGGGCGAAACTCCGACAATTGATCGCGTTCGTGTGCAGTTGGGTAATACCGGTTCGCCGAACACCATTCACAAGCACATAAAGTTGTGGAAAT
>Ga0307486_1000799_pt1 | contig 26641 bp, 22 predicted proteins | sample CBIW02metaG_FD_203663 | JGI IMG/M metagenome (GOLD analysis project Ga0307486, IMG submission 203663) | Sea-ice brine microbial communities from Beaufort Sea near Barrow, Alaska, United States - CBIW 0.2 | ecosystem: Environmental > Aquatic > Marine > Coastal | place: USA: Alaska | collected...
CCGCGATGCTAGCGCCATCCTCGCTGAGAGTGTGGTCTGGGATCCGGCTGGTTTTATTCTCTGGTGCGATATCACCGCGGGCCTTTTGTATCGGTGCCCGCTTGACGGCAGTGGCGATACCATTGTCACCCTGCCGCCACCGCTCGCCTCCTTCGCTCTGGTGGCAACCGGCGGCGGCTTCGTGGCGTCGCTAGACGACCGGGTGGTGCTTGTGGATGCCGTTGGTGGCGTGCAAGAGCTCGCCCCTATCGAGCACGCGCACCCCGGCATCCGCTTGAACGAGGGCAAGTGCGACCCTTACGGCCGATGGATAACCGGTTCGATGAACCTCACGACTGGTGAGCCCAACGGCGCGATGTATTCGGTCACCGACGATGGCGGCGTTCGCGTGTTGCGCGGCGGGTTCGGGGTGGCCAACGGTTTCGAGTGGAGCCTGGATGACTCTGAGATGTTCTTTACCGACACCTCGGCGGGCACCATCTACCGTGCCCCCTATAGCCGGGCGGGCGAGCTTGGTGAGGTGAGTGTCTTTCACGCCGGTGCCATCCACGATGGCCTCACCATTGATGCTGACGGATTTTTATGGGGCGGTATCTATGGCGGGGGGCGGGTCGTTCGGTATACGCCCAACGGCGTCGAAGATCTTATGGTGGAGCTTCCGGCGCCGAACATCACTTCGGTGGCCTTCGGCGGGCCCGACCTGTCGACGCTCTTCGTTGCCTCGGCGCGGGAGAATCTCACGGAGGAACAGTTGCAGACCTATCCGCTCTCGGGCGCACTTTTCGCCATCGAGACCGCCACCCACGGTCGCCCAGCGCGTCGCTTCGGCGCATGAGCGGCTTCTCGCTGCAGACAGACGGCGACGGGCCGGCCAACCGCATCGACGGCTATGCCGACCTGCGCGCCTACGCGGCCATTGGCGACGGTCGGACCGTCGCATTGATCGCTCTTGACGGCTGTATCGACTGGTTTCCCGCCCCGAACCTGCCCACGCCGCCCGCTTTTGCCGCCATAGTGGATGCCCCGCACGGCGGGCGCATCGAACTTTGCCCGGTCGAGGACTACACCGTTGCGCGGTGCTATGTGAGTGGGACAAATGTGCTGCAGACCACCTTCACCACCGCATCGGGCCAGGTGCGCGTAACCGATGCCCTGGTCACCGGGGTGGCCGGGCGGTTGCCCTGGGCCGAACTGGCGCGTCGCATCGATGGTCTGAAGGGATCTGTCGCGGTGCGCTGGTCCGTGGCGCCGGGCACCATGCTCGGAAGTGCCGCGCCGTGGGTTGAGCACACCGTGCAGGGCGCCGTGATTCGGGTAGACCGTGTGATGCTGGGCGTGCGCGGTCTCGATCACGGGCCGGCCGCAGCCGAGGGGCAGGCCATCACCGGTACGTTCACGACCGCGAAGGGGTCACGCCATATCGTGGTGGTGACGGCGACCGAACGAGAGCCGCTGCGCATGGTGACCCCAGAACTCGTGGACCGCGGAATAGATCGCACCATTGCCAACTGGAAAGCGTGGTCGGCCGAGTTCTCGTGGTCGGGCGAATGGAGCGATACTGTGCTGCGGAGCGCTCTCGCGCTCAAGCTCCTCATCCACAGCCCGAACGGATCCATCGCAGCAGCGGCGACCACGTCGATACCGGAGAACCTCGAAGGGGGCAAGAACTGGGACTATCGGTTTGCCTGGGTGCGCGACCTGGCCTACACGGTGCGCGCGCTCATTCGCTTTGGGCTGCGGGAAGAGACGCATGCGGCCGTGGCGTGGTTGCTCACCACCATTCGGCAGCAGGGACCGGAGCTGCACATCTTTTATGCGCTGGACGGCTCGGTGCCGGAAGGTAGTTCTCGTCCAAACGTTCCGGGATGGCGGGGCATTGGCCCGGTCGTGGTGGGAAACGGTGCGCAGGGCCAGCTTCAACTCGGCGTTTACGGTGATCTTTTTGATGTTGTGCGTGCCTATGTTGACGACGGCAACCTACTCGATGCCGAGACCGGCCGCCTGCTCGCCACCCTCGCCGATCGTGCCTGCGACAATTGGCAGCGGCCCGACTCGGGAATGTGGGAACTGGAGGAGGAGCAGCATTACACCTCCTCCAAACTTGGCTGCTGGCAGGCCCTGGATTGCGCGGTGCACTTGGCAGAGCTTGGCCAAGTGCCCGGCGGGAGCCAGCGCTGGGCCGCCGAGCGCGACCGCATTCGCGCGTGGGTGGAGTCGAACGCGTGGTCGGAATCCCGCCAGAGCTACGTCATGTATCCGGGGAGCGATAAGTTGGATGCTTCCGTTTTGTTGCACGCCACGAGCGGTTTCGATCGGGGTGAGCGCATGTCGGCCACTATCGATGCCGTGGCCAGTGAGCTCGGCCGTGGACCGCTCGTGTACCGATATTCGGGGACGGAAGAAGAAGAAGGCACCTTCGTGGCCTGTGGTTTCTGGGTGGCGAGCGCGCTGGCGTGCGTTGGCCGCATGGATGACGCTCGGGCGCGCATGAATGATTTGGTGGCGCTCGCCAACGATGTTGGTCTCTACTCCGAAATGATGGATGCCGACACGCACGAGTTTCTCGGCAACCTGCCCCAGGGCCTCAGCCACCTGGCGCTGATCAACGCGGCCATCACCATCGACGAGCGCTCGGCGTAGGAAACGAACGATCGCCGTGACGAACGTCGTGCGACGCGAGAGCGGCGTCGTGTTCGGCGACACCAGCAATTCGCGTTAAATCGGATTCGGAAAGCTCATGGATCTGGTGGCATCGGTCTCTTAGCGAATCAACAGAAGATGCAGACGTATAGCTGGGTATGACATGCTCATTTACAGTTCGTTCGATCGTGCCAAGAGATGTAGTTCGTTCACGGACCTTTCGAAAGGCCGCTCATGCGTATATTGGCATTCCTCTCGTCCATAGTTATTTCGACCCTATTCTTGACGGCCGGAATAATCCTCCTCGTCTTTGAGACGAGCGACACCGAATCAGCTTGGACCTTCGTCGCTGTTTTCCCCCTGATCGTTTTCGTCTACGGTCCACTAACGATGGGATCGTTCCGCGCTTACTGGAACGTGGCCGGTTCGACGGACTCGAAGCGCTATTACCGCCGTGTTGTTCTCGTTGTGGGTGCCCTTGAGGTTCTCGCTGCGATCGTTACAGTGATCTTTGCCACGCTGACCTCGGCCGGTCCGCTCATTCCTATCGTCTTCATCGGTGGTGGCGCGGTCTTTACCGTCGCAGTACTTTTTATTGGTCCAGCACTCTATCGACACGACCGCGCGCATCCACGTTCCCAACCAGCGTGGGTGGCAATCGAGAAGTCTGAAATCAACAAACGGATCGTGGCCACAGCGCTTACTTTTCTCGGCGTTCTTGTCGTCGGCCTCATCGGCATCGGGATCATCAGCATGACCGCGCCCACTGCACCGAGTGTTCCCCAAATGCTGATCCCAGCTTTGTCGTTGGCATTCACCTTCTCCGCCGTCGTGTGCGTAATTTCGACACTCGGATGGAACCAACGCCTTGTCGACGTTACCGACCGCGACCCGTTGCGTCTTCGCCGAGTTGCTCGAGTCGTTCTTCGGAACAAACCAGTCGATCTCGATGCCTGGGACTTAGTGGCCGCAGCACGGTACGCAGCGGTTACCTCCGTGACACTGTCATTCCAATTGGGCTACATCGTGCTGCTTTACGCAGGGCTCGTGCTCATCCAAATCAACGCACTGCGAGACGGATTTGCCGCAACAGTGTCAATTGTCATCATCATTGTTCTTGTCGTAATTCTCGCGGCGCTGCTGCCACTGCAACTCGTTCGCATCCGTCGTGCACGCCGATATGCCCGGCTTCATGCAACTGATCTCGTCTGAGTTCTGCCTCGCCACGCAGCAGGCGATGCAGGTGGGCCCCCAGGAGTGCTTGCCATAGTCGTCGCCACGAGCAGCCTTCATGATGATGACCAGACTTACCGCACCCCTTGGTCCGGGGTCTTGATAATTCGTGTTCGCTGACGCGTGAGCTGATCGAGCCCGACGCGTGCGGTGACGGCGATCGCCGCCACCATCGGCGTCGGGATTCCCCTTACGACAGCGAGGAAGGCGATCACGGCGATTATGGAGATGGTCTGCGCCGAATTAGTCCATCGAACCCGCGTCGTCAGATGTCCACCAAGCCGCTGCCGACGACCCTAGAGAAGTACCAGTAGGTGACTGACGGCCTCAGAGCGGCGCCGATAAACAAGGCGACTTCGCCTACCGCGCGTCATGGCACGTCGTAGAGTTCGGGGCACTCCTACCCGCGAGTGCCCCGAACTCTACGACGTGCCACGACAAGTTTGCAGAAGTTTGTCTCGTGGATGTGAGCCCGGCATCATTCTGAGAGGATTTCGTTAGACGCGGGGCTGGGGGTCGCGAATCGCGCGGCAACATCTGCTTCTTGACTGAAAGGACGAGAGTCAGGCGGCGCTGACGTTTCGTTTGAGAAAGCGGGAGATTGCGAAGACAATCGCCACCATGACCAGACCAAGGATGAGGCCGAACACGGCAGATGCTGCCGTGTCGGTGAGCCAGACCACGGCGGGGCCAGCCGACTCGACGGCGTTCGTTATCACGTGGAGCAGATCGAGGGGGCCATGCCAAAAAGTTTCGGCCAGGTTTGCGATGACCAGGTGACCGCCCACCCACAACATTGCGACAGTGCCGATAACGCCGATTACCCGAAAGACGGCGGGCATCGATCGAACGATGCGGGCGCCGGTGCGTCGTATCCGTCGTTGTGCATTCTTCATCAATGCCAAGCCGATGTCGTCGATCTTAACGAGTAGCGCAACGGCCCCATAGACGAGCCCGGTCATGCCAAAACCGATCAACACCAGAGCGCCGAGGGTGTTCCAGATGCCAAAATTGGGATCGAGACTCGCCAGCGCTATGAGCATGATTTCGGTGCTGAGAATGAGGTCGGTGCGAATGGCGCCGAAGATGAGCTTGCCCTCATCGCGCACTTCGCTCTCGTCAGTGCTGTGATGCGCGCCGAACCACTCCGTTACCTTTTCCGCACCTTCAAAGCACAGGTAGGTGCCGCCGAAGATGAGCAGCCACGGCAGCACCCATGGCGCGAAGGCGGACAGGAGTAGCGCGAGCGGAATGATGATGACAAATTTGTTGAATAGGCTGCCGAGGGCAATACGCCAGACAACGTGCAGCTCGCGTGCTGGCGAGAGTCCCTGAACATACTGTGGAGTTACAGCCGCATCGTCGATCACAACGCCGGCAGTTTTCGCACTCGCCTTGAGGGCGGCGGTCAGGATGTCGTCGACGACGGCGAGCAGACCGACCGACATTTCGTTCTCCTTGGATGGGGAGTTGCTCTTGTTGCGGCAACGGTCTCCAGAGTACCGGAAGGTAGACGTCAACGAGTCGGGCTAGTCCCAGCATCGTGAACAGGGGAGACGGCGAACGCAGTGACGAAGACCCGGTTTGGCTGGATAAAAGCCAGCACAGAACTATCGTCTGCTCGTCTGCTCGATTTAGCGGACGACAGTCGGTGTGCCTATGGACGCCAGGTGTACCGTCTACGCTATGCACGAGTGCGACCGGAACAACCTGTCGCTTACACTCCAAGGACAGTTTTGGTCCCGAAGATTTATATGCGCTCACGTAGTTGGGCCTTCGGAAAGGAATTATTTATGATTTTCATCGTCGTCAAATTTACGGTTAAACCGGAGTGGAGCGATCGTTGGATCGACCTAACGAGCACCTTTACGCAGGCCACACGACGAGAACCAGGCAACCTATGGTTCGACTGGTCGCGCAGTGTCGAAAATCCTCACCAGTTCGTGCTGGTCGAGGCTTTTCAGGACGACGCCGCAGAATCTCACGTGAAGAGCGCTCACTTCGCGGAAGCTATGCGCAGTATGCCTCCAGCGCTCGTGAAAACTCCCGAGATTATCAGCGAGCGCATCGAAGCTGATGGCTGGGGCCAGATGGGTGAAATGACCGTGCCGTAGAGGTCACTTCGCGCAAAACATGTTGACTCTGTCACGGTGATTACATGACGATATTCTCTGCGATTTACTTCGAGCAAAAATTAAACGAATCCGGCAATGAATAGAAGGCACCCCACTATGCACGATCTTGATGCCGTAACAGTGCGCAGCATTTCAGTATCTGAGATGAGCAACAACGTCTACGTACTCACCTCAAAAGTAAGCGGTTCTCAGATTCTGATCGATGCCGCAGACGACGCGCCGGCCATCTTCGCCCTCCTCAAACAAGCCCAAGATGATGCGAATGCCCCCGCCACGTTGGCGCTGATTGTTACGACTCACTCGCATTGGGATCATGTGCGCGCGCTGGCCGAAGTGAAAGAGGCGACCGGGGCGCAAACGGCGGCAGGTTCGGACGATGTCGCCGACATTGACGTACCCATAGATCTCAGCTTGCTTCACGGAGAGATCAGGTCCGTTGACGACATTGATCTTGAAGTGATTCATTTGCGTGGACACACCTCCGGATCGGTTGCCCTGCTCTACCGTGACGCGAATGGGCCCGCCCATCTGTTTACGGGCGATTCGCTTTTTCCAGGCGGCATCGGTAACACCAACGGCGACGCACAGCGGTTCTCCTCGCTGTACAACGATGTCGTCGTCCGAATCTTCGATTACCTTCCCGACGACACTGTGGTGCATCCGGGCCATGGTGGGGGCACCACTCTCGGAGCGGAACGAGGCAAACTTTCTAAGTGGAAGCAGCGCGGTTGGTGATCGAGAGACCGAAAATGAACCCTGCGACCGCCGGTGGGCAGATCTGCCCACCAACAACCCAGACTCGTTAGCCCGCTCCCTCAAGCATGTCGGTCTCGGTGTTTCCGATATTTCGCAAAACTTCGGGGCGCCGACGGGCCAGAAAGCCGTACCAAACGAGCGCAAGAATCATCACGGCTAGAAAAAGGTAGGGGATGACATTGAGCGGGTAGGCCGGCACCGGGTAGACGTTCGCGAAAAAAACGTAGATCATGCTGACGACGGTCACGGCGGCACTTATTTTGACGAGGCCGTTCTTCATTTTTTCGCGCTGCGTGTAGGCCACACACGCTACGGCCACCAGAGCGTAGGCAACCATATAGCCGTAGGTGCCAAAGGTGTCGACCCAGACAACTATGTCCATGGCATTGGAATTGAAGGCGAGAAGGATCACATCCAGAAGAATTGCCGCCGGTCCAAAGACCAGAAGTACACGGTGCGGGGTCAAGTGGCGTTCGTGCGTGCGACCGAACGGTGCCGGCGCAACACCTTCCTTACCCATGACGTAGAAGATGCGGCCAACGACATTGAGCGGCGCTACGACGACAGCGAAGAAGGATGCTGCGACGCCGAAGGTCAAAACAGGCAAGAACCAGGCGGGCATTCCGATCGTCGCGGCGATCTCTTCCAGGGGGCTTGCGCTGCCACCGAGGCCCTCGCCGAGGATGACGACCTGAGTGTACGCAGCGAAGACATACAAAATTCCCACGCCCACGGCACTCCACATAATGACGCGGGGAATGGCGACGTAGGGGTTGCGGGCTTCGCGGCCCAGGGCATCCGCTGAAGAGAAGCCGACGAAGCCGAGAATTCCGAGAACCACTCCGGTGGCAACACCTTGAAGCGGCACGTCTCGGAAGTCGAACTGCGATGGATCCCAAGCGGCCGGACCCGCCCACACCAAGGCAAGAATAAGCAAAACGAGAATGACGGTGACAGAGACCAGTTCGAGTACCAGCGAGATTCGTGCTGAGAGTCGAATGCCGCGGATAGTGAACAGGGTCGCCAACCCACCGAGCACAATCGCGAGGAGAATTTGAACGAACACTCCTTCCACGGGTACCCCGATCAAATTAAGAAATTGATTGAAGTACGAAACTGCGCCGCCCAGCGATCCAGCCGCAATACCCCAGCATCCGATCAAAAGTGTCACTCCGGCGATGTAAGCACCGAGGGGACCAAGCCCTTTGGCTACGTACGTGTAGAGCGAACCGGCTGAGGCATGGCGACGGGCGAAAACGGCAACGCAGTAGCCAACCGCGAGAATGACGATTGTTGCGAGGATAAAGGACAGAACCGTTCCCTTACCGGCCCCCACATAGATGGCCGCGGCGGTGAAGGCGATAACGGCGCTTGGGGCAATGTTCGCAATGGCCTGAGCGGCGAGTTCGGGCCCGCTCATGATTCCGCGGCGCAGCCCCGCGTCTTCACGTGTCGGGGGCGACTTGGCTGTTGTGGTGCGTGGTGCGGACATAATTACTCTCCGTTGAGTGTGTTTTTTACTGGGAAAATGGGGTTAGGGAATAAGAAGAGTGCGAAGGGCGCTGCCGGTCTCCAGCTCATCGAGAGCCTCTCTGGCTTCAGACAGCGGACGGCGGGCCGAGACTAGGGAATCCAATTTCAGTTCGCCGTCCATGTAGCGGTCCACGAGTGCGGGGATATCGATTGATGGGCGAACGCTGCCGTAGTTGGAGCCGAGGATGCGCTGATCTGCTTCAGCGAGAACCAAAGGTTCAAAAGACGCCCGGGCACCGGTTGCCGGCAGCCCGACAATGACCGCAGCGCCGCCAAGGCCGAGCATGGAGATCGCCTGCTCCGTTGTGGTGGTGCGGCCGATGGCGTCGAAGGCGTAGTCAACACCGTCAGGGAGAAGTGCGTAAAGCGCCGCCACGGCATCGGTGGCCGAGGCATCGATCTGGTCCGTTGCTCCGAATTCGACAGCGAGGGCGATTTTTTCCGAGCGGATGTCGATGGCTATGATCCGTTCCGCACCGGCCAGCCGCGCACCCTGAACGATGTTCAAACCAACGCCGCCACATCCAATAACAGCTACTGACGAGCCGGGCTCCACGGAGGCCGTGTTGAGAACGGCGCCCACCCCGGTAGCGACAGCGCACCCTACAAGTGCCATCACATCGAGCGGAGCGTCCTTACGAATCTTGATCGCTCCAGAAACGGGAACAACGGCCTCCTCGGCGAACGATGACACACCCAAATAGTGGTGCAGCAGGTCGCCATCCTTCGACAAACGTGAGGTTCCATCGAAGAGTACGCCCTTGGGCCCAACGAGCGTTGCGACAAGGTGGCACCGTGCCTCGTGGCCGGAGAGACAGTAGCGGCATTCACCGCACGGCGGGACCCAGGAGAGAACAACGTGGTCACCAATTGCGAGCGATGTCACGCCTTCGCCCAACTCGGTAACCACGCCAGAGCCTTCATGACCCATTACCAAGGGAGAGGCCGCCGGCCATTCGCCGCGTCTCACGTGAAGGTCCGAGTGGCAGACACCTGCTGCGGCAATCTTTATCCGAACTTCGCCGGCACGCGGCCCCGCCAGGTCGACATTCGTAAATTCGACCGCTTCATTGGGCCCGTGAAATACGATCGCCTTCATATGACTCCCTCGTCTGTAGTGAATGGAACGTCCCCATGTTATTTTTCATTTTTAGCAAAAGCATTGTATTTTTTGTCCAGTGCCGAGTCAGAATGTGCCGTTTTGTATAGTGACCTATGACTGAAAAAGTGCGGGAAACACCAGTGCCGATAGCGGAGGGTGCGCCCGACCCGGTAGATTTTGATCGTTCGCCGGCAGAGGTTGTGGCGGCAGAAGCGCGACTCGTGACAACAGGAACAAAAGTGCTCACGCAAGTGGCGCGGCGGGGAGGGGTCGGTGCGGTTGTCGTGGAACTCGCTCACCGACTTGACGGCTGGGGAGTGCTGGTCGATAACCACGGCCAGGCCATTGCCCGTGCCGGTGCCGGTGCTCTGCATATTGACGACGCGGTGGCCGCTGCGCAAGGACGCCCGACACGCGTGGAACACTTTGGCCTACAGGTTCACCCGATTGGGGAAGCCGACGATGTTCGCGCGTTTTTGGTCGTGGCGTCACGAAGTGGAAAGACCAGCCGCACGCGCGATCTGGCCTCTCAGGCGGCAGCGCTGATTGATTTACTCCTCCGAACGCATAACCATTCAGCGACGGAGAGCTTGGGCCGCGAGATGATGATGCTCAGCCTGCTCTCAGCACCGGTTATTGCACCCAAAGTGCTCTTGCGCCGCTGGGGAATTTGGGATGACACGCTGACGAGCTTCGTTGTGTCCTCACGTCGTAATTCGGTCGATCTTGAGCGACTCGTCTTGGGCTGGTTCGATGAAATGGGCGCCGTACACTCGGTTATGGTTGACAAGAATCGGTTGGTGGGACTAATCAGCGACGAACTGGTCGCTGATTTGATCGCGCGGATAACCGGCTTTGTTGTAAAGACTCAGGCGCAGTTGCGATGCGGAATAGGGACCAGCGCTGATCTGCACGACCTCGCCCGGTCGGTTGCTGAAGCAACCGAAGCCCATGACGCTGCTGCCTTGGGTGAGGAAGCCACCGTGCAATACGCCGCTCTGCCTACCGTCAAGTTTTTGCTTGGAGCCATGAAGCCGGAATCTATCGAACAGGTGAGGGGGCATCTGAAGTCTTTGATGCTCGAAGACGGCACTCCCGGAGACCTCATCGAAACCCTCCGGGTCTACATTGGTGTACATGGTTCTTGGGGCGTGGCAGCGGCCCGACTGAAGGTGCACCGCCACACCGTCTCTACTCGAATCGCCCAGATTGAAAAACTAACTGGGCTGTCCATGGCAGATCCTGACGATAGATTCATGGCCTGGCTCGCACTCCGTGCGCTCGGATATCGGGCATCTCAGTAGCGGTCTGTAGACATACTAAAGGGCCGGCGACAGCAGTTTTTAGGGTGCTGTTAGCCGGTCTCCATGCCGTTGGCCAGGCTGCGGGCGGTATCGATTCAACGTTCGGGCTCACGCTCGGATGCGACACGGTGAGCGTTCCTACACGCTCCGATCCACACGGATGCGCACAATCCAACCGCTGAGAGAACCGTGATGCGGTTGCACAGGCCAGATCGATGACACCGTGTGCACAACCGCCGCTCCCCGCTGGGGAAAGAGAATCCTCTGTGCAGGATCGTTCGACCGCACGTACTTTACAGACACCTGATCCAAGAGTAAGACGACGCCATTGATCTCCGTCCAGTCCAGGGCATTCTCACCCCTGGTGGCCTCGGCGTACATGTCGAGTTGCAGCGGCACGGTACGCCGGTCGTCGAAAAGTCGCGTGATCCAGTCGTGGTCCATCGGCACGAGCTTCCACGCGACTGTTTCGCCGACCACCACCTCAAAATGGTCCTCGGCAACCTGCCATTCCGATAGCCATACGTCGACCTCACCAAAAGACGGAGGTGGCGATACGACACCGGGCTCAACATCCCGAGCTGGAGCGTCAACCATGGGGCTATACGAGCCCTCGTGCACGATCGGATTGTACGCGACCCAGCCGGTGCGGCCCTGTTTGTTCGGGGAAGTATCAGAGTCCCGCCGTATTCGAACGCGGTCGTCATCTGGATCGGTAGGCATACTCCGAAGCCTACGGGCCCTATGAAAGCGTGCGTGAAAAAAGTGAGGCCAGCTTTGCGCAAGGTGCGTCGCTTAAACTGGTGTAATGACTGCCAACATTAACTTTTACTTCGACCCGGTGTGCCCCTTCGCTTGGATGACCAGCAAATGGGTGCGGCAGGTTCAGGCGCAACGCGACTACACCGTGGATTGGCGGTTCATCTCCTTGCGTCTCATCAACGCGGAGGTCGACTACGAAGCGCATTTTCCGCCCGAGTATGAAGCGGGACACACCGCGGGGCTTCGGCTCCTTCGGGTGGCAGCCCGGGCACGTAAGGAGCATGGACGGGAGGTAATAGGCGCCTTGTATGCAGCGTTCGGGGCGCATATCTTCGAGGTCGCGCCAGACCCGACCGACCCCACGACCGGAACCACGATGCGTGAGCGACACGGCACGCGGGAATTCGTCGAGCCGATCTTGGTAGAGGCTGGCCTGCCACGCTCACTGGCCGAGGCCCTCGACGATGAGTCTTGGGACCGTGAAATTCAGCACGAAACAGACGAAGCTCTCGCGCTGACCGGCAAGGATGTCGGCACGCCCATCATCCACTTCGAGCCACCCGCCGGTGTCGCATTCTTTGGGCCGGTTATCACCCGGTTGCCACACGAAGACTCGGCCGTCGACCTGTGGGACCACGTGGTTGCGCTGGCACGTTTTCCCGGTTTTGCCGAGCTCAAACGAAGCCTGCGTGAGCAGCCGCAGCTGGCCGCGTTCGGAGTCGACGTCGACACGGTCGGACAGCAGGAAGACTGGCACGGTGGCAGTCGCCGGCAGAAGAACGACCGATCTGAAAGGAAGGGCCAATGAACCAAACAACCCGTCGCTACCAAGAATCTGTCACGGTTCAGGCAAGCGCCGACATGCTGTATGACATGGTCTCCGACGTCACCCGCACCGGCGAATGGAGCCCCGTCTGCACGAAGTGCTGGTGGGACGACGACGCCTCGGCAGGTCAGGTCGATGCCTGGTTTACCGGGCACAACGAGCTTCCTCACCGAACATGGGAAACGCGTTCACGGGTGGAGACAGCTGAAAGCGGTCGCGACTTTGGCTGGGTAGTGGGCGGCAACTTCGTGCGTTGGGGCTTCACCTTCACGCCAGCGGATGCGGGAACAATCCTCACCGAATACTGGGAATTTCTGCCGGACGGGATAGCAATGTTCACGGAGAAGTTTGGTGACCGGGCAGAGTCCGAGATTGCTGACCGTACCCAGCAGGCACTCGACGGAATTCCAAAAACTCTCGCCGCGATCAAGCAGATCGCCGAGTCCAGCGCTGCAAATTATAACGGCCGGGCATAACCGTCTCTTTCGGAGCATCCGCCGGCACCTGCGGAGCAGGCATGCAACCCGCCCGCAATCTGAACTTTTCGTCGATCAGCCTTCTGAAAGGGCGCCTACTCCGCCGATGGATCTCGACGTCAAACGGATGCGGCGCGCCAAGACAGCGCTGCACTGATCCGCTTGCCCTAGTGCACGGGACCGACGAAGCCACACTTCCGATGTCGGCGTTGCGGATTTGAGAAGGGCGCGACGCCGTCGAAACGTTTGCGGCGCCGCCGAAGAAACAAACGTTCGCTTTGGAGCTGGCGGGGGAGACCCTGAAACGTGTGGCCCACACGGTGACCGGCGAGGTGACATCTTCGCAGACTCTTGACGAGGGACTTTAACGGGTGCTGAAGTAAACTTCGGCGTGCAGCATTCCCGCCGCGCATGTGTTCGCCCATCACGAAGGATCGACCATGAACGCCTCCTCGTTGCAGAAAGCGGTGCCGATGGAGCGAGTCATCGAACGCATGGTCGGCGGGGTGCGCCGCTTTATGGGAAAGAAGTCATCCGGGGCGGCGGTACTGCTGGGCGCAACGGTGGCGGCGCTGGTATGGGCGAACTCCCCGTGGGGGGCGACTTACGGAGATTTCTGGAGCACCCCGCTAAACATAACGCTTGGCGGCGCCACCCTGGACCTGAATCTGAAGCACTGGGTTAACGACGGCTTGATGGTGTTCTTCTTCTTCGTGCTCGGCTTAGAGGTCAAACGCGAGTTGGTGGTCGGTGAGCTATCTGACCCGCGCCGCGCCGCGGTTCCTATCGCGGCCGCGGTCGCCGGTCTCGTAGTGCCCGCACTCATCTACCTCGCGCTGAACCCTACGGGCGCGGCGGCCGCGGCCTGGGGCGTCGTGATTTCTTCCGACACCGCGTTTCTGCTCGGGGTTCTTGCCCTGGTCGGACCCAGGGGAGGGCAGCAACTGCGTCTGTTTTTACTCACTCTGGCAGTCGCTGACGATATTGGCGCGCTGACGGTAATCGCGTTCTTCTACACCGACAACTTTGCTTGGGTGCCGCTGCTGCTTGCCGCTGGTGGCATCGCAGTCATGGCGACGCTGGCTCGCCTCAAGATCGGCCGTGGTCCGCTATTTTTCGTTCTCGGCGCGGCGGTCTGGGTGGCTACCGTGGTCTCGGGGGTGCATCCCACCATCGCTGGGGTGGTCATTGCGCTGCTGACTCCAGCCTTCGTTCCGCGCCGCCACGGGGTCGCGGCGGCAGCCCGTGCGGTGACGACCTACCGCCAAGACCCCGGGGCCCGCTATGCGCGTGAGGCACGCTGGTCCATCGATGCCTCAATCGCTCCCACCGACCGTCTTCAGCTGCTGTACCAGCCGTGGACCGCGTTTGTGATCGTGCCATTGTTCGCTCTGGCCAACGCCGGCATCGTGTTGGACGGCGAGGTGGTGGCTACCGCCGCGACCTCACCTGTCACCTGGGGCGTGGTAGCGGGACTGGTGGGTGGCAAGCTGCTCGGAATTCTTGGGGGAGCGGTGGCGGCTGTGCGGCTGCGCTTGGGGGTCTTGGCGCCGGGGCTGGATCGGTGGCAGGTCGCAGGTGGCGCGGCGTTGTCGGGGATCGGGTTCACCATCTCACTGCTCATCGTCGACCTGGCCCTTGGTGACGACAAGGCGCTCGCCGATCAAGCGCGCATCGGGGTGCTGACCGCCTCTTTGGTGGCCGCGGCCCTGGGCTGGTCTCTGTTCGTCCTGGGCCGCCGGTTTGGGCCCGCAGCCCAAGCTACGCCCACGACGTTAGTGCCACCGGTCGACCTCGACCGGGACCATGTTCACGACGGTCCGCTCGACACCCCGGAGGAGCCCGAGGCCACGCTGATGGAGTATGCCGACTTTGAGTGCCCATTCTGCGCGCGGGCCACCGGGTCGATCGACGAAGTGCGAGCTCACTTCGGATCCCGCCTGCGGTACGTCTTCCGTCACCTGCCGTTGGATGACGTTCACCCCCGAGCGTTCCTCGCCGCCCAGGCCGCCGAAGCTGCCGGCGCGCAGGGCAAATTCTGGGAGATGCACGACGCCCTGTTTGCCGACCAGGACCACCTCGCTTACGGGGACATAATGAACCGCGCTAGGGAACTGGGCCTGGACGAGCAGCTTTTCGATGATTCAATGGAGGCACCGGCCACTGCAGCGCGCATCCGCGACGATCTCGCCAGCGCCCAGGCCTCCGGCGCACAGGGTACGCCCACATTCTTCGTCGATGGGCAGCGGTGGACCGGAGCCATAGATGCGCTCAGCCTCATCGATGGCATCAATGCGTCAATCGCTGTGTCGGGCCGCGAGGATGCCGCCGATTCCAGCGATAACGAGGAGCATTGAACCCGTAGGCGTGCAGACCAGACCCAAGACCCAGACCGCAGTGCCCTGCGGAGCCGTTCCGTGCTGTGCACCGCAGCGGGATGCGCTGCGCTGCGGAGCAATCAGGCTGCGGCCGCGGTTGCGGCCTGATTGCCCGCACAGACCAGTCGTTCCGTGCAGGTAACCCGGCAACGACGATGTTGGTGTAGCCGACGACTCAACACAAATTTTGGAGAAAGTACGCGGCTGTCTGAATGAGGTGGAAACCTTTTAGATTTTTCCTTGTCCTCAAACCGCTTTGAAGTGTCATCCCGGCACAATCGCGTATTGTTTGGTCGATGCATTCCGAACGATCCCAGTCGAACACCTCGAACTGGTTCGCGCGGCAGCCTCACCTGTTAACGCCAACTCAAAATAAGACCGACGGTACTGGCCCTTTTTTCGAACGGCGTCAACAGTTGGGCTTTGTCAGCCCAGCGGCGGTGTTGAACTCGTCGGCAGCGGACACGAATTCGACCTGACGTTATCAGGTCGCCAAGCCTTCATGACGGTCAGTTCGTCAGGGCTGCGGCGCTTTCAGGCATCCTAGCTATTGCGATAATCGCAAGTTGTGATTAGTGTTAGTCAAATGCAATCGCAAGAGAGTGGAGTCGGTGAGGCCGATTACCGTACGGCACTTTTGTCACGGGTGCGTGCGGCCATCCGAGCGTCGGGACTGGCGCAGCGCGACGTAGCCCGTCACATCGGGCTCGATGAAACCAAGCTGTCGAAGGCGCTCCGCGGTACTCGGCGGTTTCGACCGGATGAGCTTACCCAGCTCGCTAGCGCGGCCGGTGTGACGGTGAACTGGCTTCTGTCCGGTACCGACGATGCTGCGTCTATGTCGGCGGTTCCAGCGGCGACCATTCTGCCTACCCGCCATTCTGAAGACAGCGGCCACGCCCTAAAACGCAGAAAGATAGTTGAAAAAGCATGGTGGCTGTTTGCCGCCCATGGCTATGCCTCGGTGCGCATCGTCGATATTGCTGCCGCGAGCGGCCTGACAGATAGCACCGTGCACTACTACTTTCGCACCAAGCGTGAAATCTTCGCTGAGGCGCTGCGTTATTCGGTGAAGCTTGCCTTCGACCGACAGATCGCGGAACTGCACCTGTTTCCCGACCCTATTGATCGCTTGAAGCGCCTGGCCTTTCTGCAACTGCCGGCTGGTGAGCGTGGTCACGCCGAGATGTCGATCTGGTTGCAAACCTGGGCTGAAGCCGCTGTGGATAAGGCCTGGCAAGAGGCGCACGAGCAGAGTTACCGCCGCTGGTCGCAGACAGTGCACGACATCATTGTCGACGGTCAGAACCGTGGCTGCTTCATAACGGTCGATGCGGACGACCTCACCATGCACCTGACAGCGGTTATTGATGGCCTCAACATAAAGGTACTCACCGGAATGCTGACCCCGAATCAGATGTACGCGCAAATAGAAAAATTCATCGACCGCACCATCGTGAGTCCGAGTACCTGATCGGCGGCCGTCCAACACCGTTCCACAGATCCACAGAAATGAGTTCACCATGAACCGAAAAGTTATCGTCACCTGCGCCGTCACCGGTGCGGGAGATACCACTGGCAAGAGCGAACACGTGCCGGTCACCCCAGAGGAAATCGCAGCGGACGCTGTAGCTGCCAGCCGCGCCGGGGCATCCGTCGTGCATATTCATGTTCGCGACATCGTGACCAAGCAGAGTTCACGCGACGTGGCCCTGTACCGGGAGGTCGTGCGTTTGATCAAGGCGAGCGATGTTGACCCGGTCATCAACCTGACCGCCGGCATGGGGGGCGACCTCGTGCTTGACCCGTCACACCCAACCAGGCAGCTACCCGGAACGGATCTGGTCAGCGGTCTGGAACGGCTCGCACACGTAGAGGAATTGCGCCCCGAAATTTGCACCATCGACATGGGTACCCTCAACTTCGGCGAGGGAAGCAACGTTTATATCGCCACGCCCGACATTCTCCGCGAGGGCGCTGCTCGCATTCAGGAGCTCGGCGTCAAACCTGAAATGGAGATCTTCGACACCGGCAACCTCTGGTTTGCCAATGTGCTCGTTGAAGAAGGGCTGATCAGCCCGCCGCCGCTCTACCAACTCTGCATGGGCATTCCCTACGGCGCCCCCGCTGATCCCGGCCTCCTCCAGGCCATGGTGAACATGCTCCCGGACGGCGCGAACTGGACTTCATTCTCGATCGGTCGCAACCAAATGCCGTGGGTGGCACAGTCGGTGCTGCTCGGCGGGCACGTGCGGGTGGGGCTGGAAGACAATCTCTACCTTGCCAGGGGCATCAAGGCCACAAACGCACAACTGACCGAACGGGCCATCAGCATCGTGCACGACCTAGGCAAATCCGTCGCTACGCCCGACGAGGCCCGCGACATTCTTCAGCTCGACCGGAAGGCATAGTCATGACCGCTTCAATTACTCAAACGGATGGCCGTATCAGCGTCGCCGACGTGCGCACGATCGCGTGCATCGGCGCTGGCACCATCGGAGCTGGCTGGGCGGCCTATTTTCTGGCCAAGGGATACCACGTGAAGATCTGGGATCCGGCTCCAGATGCCGCGCCGAGAGTGCGGCAGCTTATCGAAGCTGCGTGGCCGGCGCTGACCCAGCTGGGTCTTCACGCTAACGCGTCGCCCGAGAACTTTACCGTGCACACCGACCTCGCCGAAGCCGTCGCCGGAGTGGGTTTCGTGCAGGAGAGCGCCCCGGAGGTGCTCGAGCTCAAGCAGAACCTACTCGCCGACATTGACGCCGTTGCCGCCTCCGAGGTGGTGATCGCCTCTTCTACCTCGGGCTACAGCATGACGGATATGGCTACCCGAGCGGAACACCCGAGCAGGCTGGTCGTCGGTCACCCGTTCAATCCGCCCTATCTGATCCCTCTGGTCGAAGTTGTCGGTGGGACGGCTACTAGCGCCTCCGCGGTGCAGTGGGCCGCGGACTTCTACGAGTACATCGGAAAGTCCGTCATCAAGATGGACCGCGAAATACCCGGCTTTATCGCCAATCGCCTGCAGGAAGCGCTCTGGCGCGAGGCGCTACATATGGTCGACAACGGCGAAGCTACGGTCGAGCAGATCGACCGCTCGATCACCGACGGTCCAGGTCTGCGCTGGCCCATCCATGGACCGATGACGACCTTTCACCTCGCCGGCGGCCAGGGCGGGATGCGACACATGCTCGAACATTTTGGTCCGTCGCTGAAATCGCCGTGGACGCGGCTTGAGGCCCCGGAACTCACCGACGACCTGCGTGAAGCGGTCATCGCCGGTGTCGATGATGCTGAAGAACGGTCGGTGAACGATCTCATCATCGAACGCGACGCGGCGATCATTGCCGTTCGAACCGTGATCGATGAGATCAAGGCGCGCCGTTAATGGCGGTGCTCAGTGCATTTCACTGCACTGTTCGACCGGAGTGGATCGACTATAACGGTCACCTGTCAGAGGCCTACTACGTGCTGGTCTTCGGCTTCGCTACCGATCAAGTTATGGATACCCTCGGCCTCGACGCAGCCTACCGCGCTACCACCGGATGCTCTCTCTACACCGTCGAGGCGCACGTGCGCTACCTCGCGGAGACCGGTGAGGGAGCTTCTGTGTCTATCACCACCACGGTCGTTGGCGCGGCAGCAAAGAAACTCCATATCGCGCACGAGATGCGCTCGGATGGCGTGGTGATCGCAACCGAGGAATTGCTGGCCCTCCACGTAGATTCGGAAACGGGCCGCACCGTGGCGTTCCCCGCACCGGTCACCCTCGCGATTATCGACCATCAAATACCGGATGGTGCAGTCGGGCCGGACTGGGTCGGTCGCGCTGTGTCGCTCTAACGCGCCGAAGTTCTGCCTTCAGCAGCGGCGTTAAAAGGCCGTCCAGCCCCGTCTGTGATCAAGTATTTCGACACCAATCAACGGTATACCCGGCACGTCCCCAGCTCTGTCACCGTGTTACCGCTTCACGTTTTGCAATCGAAAAAGAGTTCTATGTCTACTTCTGCATCATCTTCCCTAGAGCCGAATTCGCCAGGAATGCCGGCTGACATCTCTGAAGCTGGTCCGGTGCGGGGCACATTTTCTGCGGCATCCGCTCGCTTCCTTTCCCGCCGTCACGTTCTGGGCGGCAGCATGGCAATTGGCGTCGGCGCTCTCCTGACGGCCTGTACGGGCACTGCGGCAGCCCCTTTGCCCGCGCTAACGGGCCCGCCAAAACCGGGGGGAACACTGCGCGTCGGTCTCGTCGGCGGCGGTGCTGCAGACACCCTCGATGCACACATTCCAGTCTCTACTACTGATATTGCCCGCGTGGTGAACCTCTACGAGGCGCTCCTCTACCGCGATGAAAACTTCGATCTCAAACCGCTGCTAGCCCTGTCCGCGACGCCGTCGGCGGATGCCAAAATCTGGACTGTCATACTCCGTCAAGGTGTGCTTTTTCATGATGGGCGCACGATGACCAGCCGAGATGTCGCGGCGACATTCGCCCGCATCGTCGACCCGGAGAATCCGAAATCAGGTGCCGCAAGCCTGACCGTTCTCGATGAGGTCGCCGTGCTCGACGACTACCGGGTGGAATTTCGGCTCAATACGCCCACGGCGACCTTCGATGATTCGCTCGGTCAGTACGCCCTGGGCATCGTGCCAGCAGATTATGACCCTCAGAACCCGATCGGTACCGGGCCATTTCAGTACAAGTCGTTCACCGCCGGGCGCCGCAGCCTATTCACCCGCAATGACAAGTACTGGCGGGACGCCGAGCCCTATCTCGACGAGCTCCGTATCCTCAATTTTAGCGACGACAATGCGCTGATCAATGCGCTCCTTGCCACGCAGGTTGACGCGATTGGCCAGGTTCCACTTGCACTGCTTGAGGTGCTGCAAACGGATCCGCGTGTGAACATCCTTAACTCTGAGACCGGTATGTGGCTCCCCTTCACCATGCGAGTGGACCGCGCCCCGTTCGATGACGTTCGGGTGAGGCAAGCCTTCCGGCTCGTCGTTGACCGGGAACAGATGGTCGAACAGGTTCTCAGTGGGAATGGAACCGTTGGCAATGACCTGTACGCCCTGTACGACCCCGGCTACGCCGAAAATCTGCCGCAACGCGTGCAGAACATCGACCGTGCCAAGGAACTTCTGGCTGAGGCCGGCTACCCCAACGGCCTCGATGTAGAACTTGTGACCGCCCCGATCCAGGCCGGTGCTGTTGAAGCCGCGCAAGTCTTCGCGCAGCAGGCCATCGCCGCGGGAATTAACGTAAACATTCGCCGCGTCGATACCACCACGTTCTTCGGCGACGACTACCTGCAGTGGGATTTTGCGCAGGACTTTTGGTACACCCGCAACTTCTTGCCGCAGGCCAACAACGGGTCGCTGCCCAACTCGCCCTACAACGAGACCCACTGGGATAGTCCGCGTTTCCAGCAACTGGTCGAGCAAGCCAAATCGACTATTGATCCGACCGAACGCAACGCCCTCATTACCGAGGCACAGACCATCGAATACAACGAAGGCGGTTACATCATCTGGGGCCACCCCAATCAGGCGGATGCCTATCAGCGCTATGTCGGCGGGCTGGTGGACAACAGTACCGGACTACCGCTGTCGGGACTCCAATTTCGGCGCGTATGGCTCGGAGGTCAGTCCTGATGGCGGGTTTGATTTTTCGACGACTGTCGATCAGCGTTCTTATCCTACTTGTCGTCTCGATACTCGTTTTCGTAGCCACTCTGTTGCTGCCCGGCGACCCCGCCCAAGCCATTCTTGGCCAGCAGGCCACGCCCGAACGGTTGGCAGCGCTGCGCGAACAGATGAACCTGAATGATCCGTTCGCGCAACGCTATCTGGACTGGCTCGGAGGCCTCTTCGTCGGCGACTTTGGCGTGTCGACGGCGTCGGGAGGTTCCGTGGGCGCACTCCTGGGCGATCGCATTGCAGCCTCGCTGGTGTTGATGGTCGCTGCCGCCGCGATCAGTATTCCGGTCGGAATCCTGGTGGGTACCTATAGCGCCCTCCACCGCGGCAGGGCGGGGGACCACGCAGCGACGGGCATTTCCCTGATTTTCGCCGCTCTTCCCGACTTCGTTATTGGCATCGTGCTTGTGACCCTCTTCTCGACCACAGTGTTCACTGTGCTGCCGTCGGTGACGCTGGCACCGCCCGGCGAGCAGGTGTGGGATTATCCGAGTCAACTGATCTTGCCGGTGCTGACCCTCGTCTTGGTCGTCATGCCATACATCATTCGTATGATGCGCACCACGATGATCGAAGTCCTGGACTCCGGCTACGTCGAAATGGCCCGGCTCAAAGGGGTGCCCGAACGTCAAGTCATCTGGCGCCACGCCTTACCTCACGCGATCGCACCGGTCGCTCAGGTCGTGGCGATCCAACTCGCCTGGCTCGCCGGCGGCATCGTTGTCGTGGAATTCCTCTTCCGCTACCCGGGTGTCGGTCAAGCTCTCGTCGATGCCGTCACTAACCGTGACGTGCAAGTCGTCCAAGCCCTGGCCATGCTGATTGCCGCTGTCTATGTCGTGGTCAACCTCCTCGCGGACATCGTGGGTATTTTGACCAATCCGAAACTGCGCACGGGAGGAACACGATGACCCAAATCAACACCCGCACAGAAACGTCGACCGCCGTCGTCGAAACGCCACCAGGATTACTGCGCCGCATCATGCGCCAGCGACAGGCCAAAATCGGCCTCGTGTTCACCGGACTCGTCGTGATCGTCGCGGTCTTTGGCCCCTTCGTCCTGCCGTGGCTCACCGGCTACACCAGCACAGAATTCGTGGGACGGCCCTTTCAGCCAGACGGATTGTTCGGGACCGATAACCTCGGTCGCGATATCTTCAGTCGATTCCTCGACGGCGGCCTGACGTTGCTCGTCTTTGCCGCCCTCGCAACGGGTCTCGGAATGCTCCTTGGCACGACCGCCGGAATGCTCGCCGCCTACCAAGGTGGCTGGCTGGACAGTGTCATCATGCGCGGCAACGACGTGCTGCTCGCCCTGCCGCAGATCGTCTTCGCCCTCCTCGCCATCACCGTGCTCGGGCCCCAGGGCTGGGTCGTGGTGCTGGTTATCGGAATCACCCACGCGCCGCGAATAGCCAGGGTTACCCGGTCGGCGGCATCCGCTGTTATCACCGAGGACTTCATTCGGGCCTCGGAAATGTACGCGGTGCCGCGCTGGAAAATTCTGGTCAAGGACGTGCTGCCCAATATCACGGGCCCGCTCATGGTCGAACTCGGGCTTCGCATGACGTATTCGATCGCCGCAATTGCCTCGCTGTCGTTCCTCGGCCTCGGAATGCAACCGCCCACCGCGGACTGGGGCCTGATGATAAATGAGAACCGTATCGCTCTCACCCTGCAGCCGTGGGGAGTCATTCTGCCGGTGCTAGCTATTGCCATTCTGACCGTCGGCAGCAACCTGATTACTGACGCCGTCGCGCGCGCCTCGGCCACCGTGGAGGAAAGCAAATGAGCACTACGATCGATAACGCGACCACGGTCGCACTTCGGGTCAACGATCTAATAGTGGCCACCACTCTCGGCAAAGAAATACTGCACGGTGTGTCGTTCACACTCACTCCGGGACGGATACTGGCCCTCGTCGGCGAATCCGGTTCCGGTAAGACGACGGCCGGGCTCGCCTGCCTGGGCTACTTTCGCGCGGGGCTTGAGCATGTGGGCGGTGCCATCGAACTATCTGATGGCACCGACCTGCTCTCGCTGTCCGATGCCGGGCGTCGCGGCTTACGCGGTGGTTCCATCTCCTATGTACCCCAGGATCCAGCGCTGTCGTTGAATCCGGCCATGCGCATTGGTACCCAGATTATGGAGGTGTTGCGCGTGCACGACTATGGCGCATCGGACGCAGCTCGAGTGGAGCGGCTAGCCGAGGTGCTCACCGATGTCGGGTTGCCCAACGACGCCGCTTACCAGCGTCGGTGGCCGCACGAACTCTCCGGTGGACAACAGCAGCGGGTGGGCATTGCCATGGCATTCGCTTTTCGGCCCCAGGTCATGGTCATGGATGAACCCACGACCGGGCTGGACGTGACAACGCAGGCGCTCGTGCTCGAGACCATTCATCAGCTCGTGTCCACACACTCCGTCGCAGGCCTCTACATCACCCATGACCTCGCCGTCGTCTCCGAGGTCGCCGACGAGGTTGCCGTCATGCTTGCCGGCCGGATCGTTGAGGTTGGACCGTGCGACAAAGTGCTGCACGACCCGCAGCATGCGTACACCAGAAAGCTGCTTGGAGCGGTCCCCGACCTGGCCGGTCGACATCGGATCGGAGAGGTCGCGGCGGTGACGGGAGCCATGCCGATCATCGGATTCACGGGTGCAGTTCCCGCTCCGCGAGCAGTCCCGGTAACACCGGCGGTGACCACCAGCGCCAGTTTGCTATCCGTGGCCGATTTGCGGCTGTCCTACGGCAAAACCACCGTACTCAACGGTCTCACTCTGGAGCTCGGTCGGGGAGAATCGCTGATGCTGTTGGGGGAGTCCGGTTCGGGCAAGACGACAGCGGCCCGATGTATTGCCGGACTCAACGACAACTACACCGGCTCGGTCAGCCTGGCCGGCAAGGAGCTTGCAACCGGCACCCGTCAGCGCAACGCCGAAGAACGTCATCGCATTCAATATGTCTTCCAGTCGCCGCTATCGTCGCTCAACCCGCGCCGCACAATCGGCGAATCGGTTGAAGTTCCGTTGCATATGTCAGGAACGTTTAGCCGGAAAGAGCGCCGAGCCCTGGTCCTGGAAGCACTGGACCAGGTGCAACTCGCTGCGTCGTTTATCGACCGCAGACCCGGTCAACTCAGTGGTGGCGAACGCCAGCGTGCGGCTATCGCCCGCGCTCTGGTCAACGCTCCGTCCATTCTCGTCTGCGACGAAGTGACGAGTGCACTCGACGTATCGGTGCAGGCCTCGATTATCGATTTGCTGCGTACCCTGCAGGTGGAAACTGGAATGGCCATGGTGTTCGTCACGCACAACATTGCCCTGGCCCGTCATATCTCCCAGCGTCTGGCCGTTCTGCACGCGGGACGTATCGTCGATATGGGGCCGACCGACGAAGTGCTCGAAAACCCGCAACACCGCTACACGCAAGAACTCCTGACCCACGTGCCGACGCTATGAGCGGCGCAATTTACGCTCATAATGACGGCGCTCTGCCCCAATTCGACCGGCTCGTGCGGGTGTTCACGGAGCACGTAGCGCGCTCTCATGGCGGAATGGCCTTCTGTGTGTATCGAAATGGGCATCCGCTAGTACGCCTCTACGGGGGCAGCACAGAACAACGCGAGTCGTCAACGGATGCTGTGCTTTCCAGATGGCAACCAGACACTATGGCCGTCATGTTCTCGGGGACCAAGGGTGTCGTCGCTACGGTGGCCGCACTGCTGGTCGACCGCGGTGCACTCGACGTGCGCCTTCCGGTGACGCATTACTGGCCAGAGTTTGCCGCCGCCGGTAAGGAGCGCGTTACCGTGGCTCAGGTGCTCAGCCACACCGTGGGTTTGGTCTACGTCGACCCAGAACCGACGGGGGAGGGGGCCGACCTCGACAACGCGGCCAATGCGGCGGTGCTGGCAGAACAAACTCCGTTGTGGGAGCCCGGAACCCGAGTGGCCTATCACGCGATTACCTATGGCTATCTCATGAACGAGATCTTTGTCAGGGTGACGGGAAAAAGTGCCGGGCAACTCATCAGAGAACTCCTTCGGGAGCCGCTGGGCCTCGATATCTATCTGGGCCTTCCGGACCGGCTGGAAAGCAGGGTGGCTCCGGTTTTTCGAGCGAAGGGGTACGCCATTAGTACCTTCCTCACCGATCCGGAACGACGCAAAATCGTCGAGCGGATGTATGGCACGACCCTGCTCGGGCGCTCGCTGCGCGCAAATACTGTGGAAATGCATCGCGGTGAACTCGCCGCGGGTGGGGGAATCGCTACGGCCGATGCGATGGCCGATCTATATTCCCGGCTCGCTGCGGGAAATCTTGTCTCCTCCGGCGCTCTTGCCGATGCTACTGAAACCTGGTCTTCGGGGATTGACGCCATTAACGATCGACCGTTGCGATTTGGCCTAGGGTTCGAGCTGGCCGATCCGATCGGCACCTACGGACCAGAGGCACGCGCTTTTGGACATTCCGGAGCCGGCGGTAGCCTGCACGGCGCCTGGCCCGAACGTAATCTTGGATTCTCCTTTCTCAGCACGGAGATGCTCGTTGAAAACGAAGACACTCGGGTGAAAGATTTGCTGGCCGCCCTCCAGGAAATGTTGTGAACGGGCTCCTGTGTTTTGTCTCGCCGTTGAGTAGAGAAACAGGGCAACGGGCAATTGAGTCAGCTTTAGAGGCATCCACAATTCGGTAGTTCCCGACGTCACCACCGACAGATTGTCAAACTCAGACGCTCACGAAGGTGTCACTCCGGACAAGAACGCCACGCTTGGCAAACTCTGGCGGCACTTCCCAATCGGGAGGGAGTTGATGCGCTGGATCTATTTCGAAACTTCGCGGACTGGGCAGAAAACGATTTTTGGGCGTTCACCCACTCCGGTGGAGGCACATTCTCTTCACCAAGACGCCACGCGGCCAGCGCGGCGACGGCGGCGTCCCACACCGGATCTGTGGTCGATTCGGGTTCCACTAGTCCCAGCACGCTTCGAACAAGCCACCGCTCAACCCCGAGGTTGTCATTGAGCTGAACGAGAATCCGCAACGCTCGGTCCTGATCTCCTGCGCATAATCGCTCACGAATCTTCGCGGCCACTGTCGCCGCATTGTCTCGACGAGTGGGCACCGAAGATAAGCGATGTCCGGCATCAGCGAGCAAGCGGTCGATCGTGTCGAATCCCGAGTCGCGTCCCTGCTCAGAGCGGGAGACGCTGGCCTGATCGATGCGCGCACGATCGGCCAGCTGTACTTGCGCTAGACGCTGGCTCTTTCGTGCTGCACGCACGAGTACCGATGCGTTCGCCATGGTCACCACGAGATAATGTGTTGTGTAAGGCAAATGACAAATCACCTGGCGTCGAGTCACGGAACCAAATTCCTCGATTATCACGGTCCGCCGTCGGGGACGGCGGCCTCCAGAAGCGTCCCGTCAGCTGTTCCGCTCGGGCAGCCGTAACGCAAAATTTCGCCACGGCCGGACGAAGTTGAATTGCCTCTAGAGATGGCCAGAGCGATGGATTTGAAATTAAAAGTCTCCGCTCACCTCCGGACTGCCGGAACATTCTGAGTTTTTTTGCGAAACGCTCCAGCGCGTCGGTACGGCATGCCTATGGAATCTGTTTTCCTCTAGGCATTTCCGGTTTGCCTCCAGCCAGCGAATGCGTCATTCCCGCTGTGGCTGCTTCTATCCGATCGAGTTGCTTGCTCGCACGTGAGCGGCTTAGGCGCTGACAATATCCGATTGATACATGGCAACGTAGCCCACGCAGATCAGACGCCAAGCTGTCATGC
>Ga0307486_1000800_pt1 | contig 26602 bp, 24 predicted proteins | sample CBIW02metaG_FD_203663 | JGI IMG/M metagenome (GOLD analysis project Ga0307486, IMG submission 203663) | Sea-ice brine microbial communities from Beaufort Sea near Barrow, Alaska, United States - CBIW 0.2 | ecosystem: Environmental > Aquatic > Marine > Coastal | place: USA: Alaska | collected...
CCGCGCGGCGCGTCAGAGTGAGCGCAATCAAGCTCCCGAGGAGCAGCCTTCGGTAGAGGGTTTCACGACCTTCCCGACGCAAGAAAACTCGAAGCAGGCTGCCGAAGACTCTCAGTCTATGTCTGACGCTGAGCCGACGCACGCCGCGACACCTCCTCCCGCTGCAGCGGCTACCGATGTGCCGCCGCCGCCTGCAACTTCGCGGCCTTCGACCGACGCCGCATATCGCGCAGCACCGCCACCGACGCCGCAGAGTCAGAATCCTGCTTTGCCGCCTCCTGTAGCAGCAACGCCCCGCGACGCACAGAATCCTCAGGGCACTTTGACTCGCCGCGAGCTTCGCGAGCTGCGCGCGCGTGAAGAAGCCGAGCTGGATACAAACGATGTGAGACCGGAATCAGGTTCCGACAACGGTCACGTGCAATCCTCGTCTCCGCAACCGGTCACGGTTGACCCCGAAGTGCCGGCTTACGTCGAGCCACCAGCGCTTGTTGACCCGTTGTCGGTCGTCCCTGAAGCCGCGTCGCCACAGACAGCGCCAGAAGATGCCCTGAGCGCCTTCGAGTCGTTGTTGGCGAATGCCGATGGTTCGGCCAAAGATTCTGGGCTCAGTGACGCACCACGATCACCGTTAGTCGATCTCAACGACTGGAGCGCGGCTGCGCCGCCGGTCGGCCAGGGTAATGCTGAGCAGAACGCTGCGCCGGTCGCTTCGCAACCTCAGCCAGATTCTCAGTCGACAATTCACGATCTTTTCGGGTTGAATACTGATCTTGGCACCGAAGATGTTGTGCCGGAAGTTCCTCCCGCGGCCACTAACCTCAGCAACGCGCGCGCCGAGTTCGATGAACTTGCGCGCAAGCGCCTCGACGCCGACGTTCCCGCCGTCACACCAAAGCCGATTCTTTCGCTCGGTGTAACGAGCCTTCAGGATGCGCTCAATTTGCAACCCGCACCTGTGGCATCCGTTGACGTTTCACCGGACTTAGCCGCCACTGTTTCTGCGGGCCACTGGACACAACAGGCGACAGCTGCTGACGACGTAGCAAGCAATGCGGTTGTAGCACGCACGATCGGCAGCGGCACTAGCGCCACCAGCGCTCTTGTCCTGCCAGCTATTCCGTTTGCTACCGACATCCATGGACCGTTGAACTCACACGGCGAAGCGGTGCTCACAGGATCCATTGATCTGCCGAACACTCTTTCAGCCAGTGGCGTGTCCGATCGATTCGATCACGCTGACATCGATTCATTGCTCGACCTCAACGACAGCGACATCGTCTCAACAGATTCGGCGCCCGTTCGGGCGGTCAAAGCGGTCAGCACTTTCTCCAACCAGTCGGTAACGCAAACGCAAAAGCCCAAGGGCACGCGCGCACTAACCGTGCTGCTTATCTCGGCCTCATCGATGGCCGTGGTTGTCGCTGGCCTCCTTGTGGCAGCGTTCGCCTTCAATATGTTGTAGATTTAACTCTTTGCTCTATTTCCGATAAAGGATCCTGTGACTGCTTCTCCTCGTGCTAACGAGCTACTTTCCATCGTCGCGCACGCGGCCGACGCCAAGCAGGCGACCGATATGGTTGCACTGGATGTCACAGGTCCCACGCCATACGCAGACATCTTCTTCCTCGCGACTGGTCGCAACGAGCGCAACGTTCAGGCGATCGCTTCCGAGATCGAAGAAAAAATGATCGCGGCCGGCTCCAAGCCGATGCGTCGCGAGGGTCGGGCTGAGGGTCGCTGGATCCTTCTCGACTTCGGTCACGTGGTTGCGCATATCTTCCACGAAGAAGATCGTCTTTACTACTCGCTTGAGCGTTTGTGGAGCGACTGCCCAGTCATCCCCATTGACGTTGCGTCACAACCTGAGCTCGAAGCCGATTCCGTCTAACTTTTCGGTTACTTCGCTTCACACTTCGTAACTCAACTTGTCTGCGCATTGATGCGCTGGTTCTCTAGACGTAGCCGGGCGGTTTTACCCCGGGGCGGTTCACTCGAGTCGCCTTCTACCACTGGGGTTTCATGATTTCGCTTTCTTCCGTCACCAAGACTTTTGGTGCCGCAGCGAACACGGTTCGTGCGCTCGACGATGTGAGTCTCGACGTAGACCGCGGCGAAATCTTCGGCGTGATTGGTCAGAGTGGTGCAGGGAAAAGCACTCTCATCCGCGCCGTAAATCTGCTGGGGCGACCTGACTCCGGCACCGTTACGGTCGCAGACCGCGAACTGACGGCATTGAGCGATCGCGATCTGCTGCACGCTCGCCGGGAAATCGGAATGGTCTTCCAGCAGTTCAACCTGCTCGATAGTCGCACCGTTCGAGGCAACGTTGAGTTGGCCCTTGAAGTGCTCGGAGTCAATCGGCGTGAGCGCGCTTCTCGCACAAACGAAATTCTTGAGCTCGTCGGCCTCGAGCACAAAGCTCAGCAGTATCCAGCTCAGCTTTCTGGTGGGCAGAAGCAGCGCGTTGGTATTGCTCGAGCGCTGGCGTCACGACCTCGTGTGCTGTTGAGCGATGAAGCAACAAGTGCTCTCGATCCGGAAACCACCGACTCAATTCTTCAGTTGTTGCGCCGACTCAACCGCGAACTTGGCCTCACAATTTTGCTGATCACTCACGAAATGGATGTCGTTAAGAGCATCTGCGATTCTGCAGCCCTCATGAGTGGTGGCCGCATTCTCGAACAGGGCCGTTTGGTTGATTTGCTCGCCAAGCCAGGCTCACAGCTTGCTCGTGGACTGTTCCCGCTTGGCGAACTGCCGGAGGGCAACTCCACGGTGATCGACGTCACGTTCGTTGGGCTCTCGTCAGAACGTCCTGTTGTCGCTCAGCTTGCCCGAAACCATCAGCTCGATGTTGGTCTCATCGGCGCCGCAATGGAGACCATCGGCGGTGCACAGTCTGGGCGAACGCGTCTAGAGCTCCCGGGCACTATCGAGGCCCACACTGCGGCGATCAATGATCTGCGGGCGCAGGGACTTGTTGTTGAGATTGTGAGGAGCGGACGATGATCGATTCCAACGCTCCTGGCTTCTGGCCGCAACTATTTGAGACGCTCCTGAAGGCGACAGGGGAGACCCTGTACCACGTGGGCGTTACGATGCTCATCACCCTGGTGGTGGGTCTCGCTGTCGGCACTTTGCTCGTGATTACTGATCGTGGCGGCATCCTCGAGCGTCCTTTTGGCAGTCTGGCCGTTGGCCGCATCATCAACGCGGTGCTGCAGGCGGTCGTGAACTTAGGGCGGTCGATCCCGTTCATCATCCTGATGATCGCGCTCATCCCGTTCACTAGGTTGCTGCTTGGCTCAGCGTTCGGTGTCTCAGCGGCGATTGTTCCTCTGACAGTGGCGGCGATTCCGTTTTATGCGCGAATCGTTGAAATTTCGCTGCGCGAAGTCAACGAGGGCCTCGTTGAGGCCGGTCACTCCTTGGGTGCGACTCGCTGGCAGCTCGTGTCGAAAGTGATTATTCCGGAGGCTGTTCCTGGCCTCATCCGTGGCTTTACAACGACAGTGGTGTCGATTGTGAACTACTCGGCAATTGTGGGTGTCATCGGTGGTGGCGGTCTTGGCGATGTTGCGATTCGTTATGGTCACCAGCGCTACAGCGTTATTCACATTGTCGCCGTCGTGATCGTGTTGGTTGCGATTGTGCAGATCGTTCAGGTGGTCGGCGCTCGACTGGCTAACCGAATGTCTCACCGCTGACGTCGTCAGCGGCCTACCCCTGCGTAGTTTTTCTGCACTTACTTACCACTGCTCGTTTTCTCGATTAAGGAATGTCATGTCACGCTCTAAATTCTTCTCCCTCTCCACCGTGGCCGCCGCTGGTGTGCTCGCTATTACGCTTGCCGGATGCTCGGCTCCCGCTGAGGAGTCCGCGCCGGCAGATGGCACCCTGGGCTCGCTCACGGTCGGTGCAACCGCAACGCCTGCTGGCGAAATTGCTCAGTTCGTCATCGACAGCGGGCAGGCCGCCGATGCTGGCCTCGAACTCGACATCGTTGAGTTCACCGACTACACGACCCCGAACCCTGCGCTCAGCGAGGGCAGTCTCGATGTGAATCTGTTCCAACACACGCCGTTCCTTGATCTCTACAACGACAACACGGGCGACAACCTCACCGTTGTTGGTGAGGTGTACCTCCCGCCGCTTGCGCTGTACTCCAAGACGGTTGATGAGCTTGCTGACCTCAAGGATGGCGCCAACATTGCACTGCCGAACGATGCCAGCAATGAGGGCCGCGCGCTGCTCCTGCTTGCCGATGCCGGAATCATCGAAACCACAGACGCACCGTCGACGGTTGCTGACATCACGGCAAACCCCAACAACTACAACTTCATCGAGATCGACGCGGCAAGTTTGCCGTCAGCACTCGATGATCAGGATGCTGCGATCGTGAACTTCAGCTACGCAAGCGCTGCGGGCCTGTCTGGCGACCTTCAGTTGGTTACTGAGCCCACCTCGAGCCAGTACTACAACACCCTCGCGACTCGCGACGAGCTCAAGAGCGACCCTCGCGTGCTCAAGTTCTACGAACTGTTGACTTCTGACGAGACGAAAGACTTCATCAACGAGTTCTACAACGGACTCGTTATCCCCGTTTCCTAGTCGAATCAGCTAACAAATCAGCGCGGGTTTCCGCTCGCGATGGGGCGGTCAGCATCCAAATGGATGCCGGCCGCCCCTAAGTTTTTGTTGCGACATCCGCGAGTGGTTCTGGATGCGCCGCGTGTGTAGTAATCTTGAGAAGTTGCATTTTCGGTAGCGAGAATAATACAAATGGGTCCATGGCGCAGCCCGGTAGCGCACCTGCATGGCATGCAGGGGGTCAGGGGTTCGAATCCCCTTGGATCCACCACAATGCTCTTACTCGAACCCTCGACAAGAGCAATGAGATTATCGGACAGTACGTCCAGAAAGAGCCCACCGGTTTCGGCGGGCTCTTTTGTTTTCCCCGTGATTGCGCGGGCCGTCGCATCACTGGCGAGGCGCGCCTCGGCTACGAGTACGCGACTGTCTGCTCCGTAGATGACGTCGAATGGCGCTGCGAAGGTTGCCTCGACGTGGTGCTGTTCCTTGCTGTCGACGGTGACGAGGAGCTTGTGGAACAGGAGTTGGTTGAGCATGCGGCGTAGGTGCTCGGGCGCTTGCCGGTAGGTGTTTCCTGCGTGTTCGGCAATGTCGAGTGCGAGGCGGATGAGTTCGTCGGCTTCGGTGAGGTCGGCGTTCAGCGTGCTGAGGCTCCGTGTTGTGGCAGCGAGTTCGGCGTCGAGGCGTCTCTGCTCGGTGCGGAGCATGTCGATACCGATTGCATCGTTGTAGTGGGCTTCGAGGAGTTTCCGCTGGCGGCGTTCAATGGTCTGCTTTGTCGCTTCGAGCTGTTCCCGCTCGGCATCGGTGTCGGCGCGCAGCATCTTCAAGCCGTGGCGCAGCAGCGTTTCGAGGTCACTTCTGAATTCGTCGGTGAGGCTGATCTGGTTATAGAGGTCTTGGATGAGGTCTTCGACGTGGTCGATCTGGATGGAGCGAAGGGTGCAATCGGTGCGTTTGGAGTGCCTGCCGAGGCATGAGTAATAGGGGTACGTCTCTCCGTGCCGGTTCTTGACGACCTGTACGACCATTCGGAAGCCGCAGTGCCCGCAGTAGAGGCTGGACTTGAGGTAGTGGTCGTGCTTGATCGACCGCTCACCGTTTATCTTCTCCTTCAGGACGGTCCGGACTTTCTCAAACGTCTCCCTGTCGATAAGCGGGGTGTGACTGCCGGGATATTCCACGCCCTTGAACGTGGTGACGCCCGTGTAGTAAGCATTCGTGAGGATCGAATGGACGTGACGGATCTCGACGGACTTCTCAACCAATCTCGGTGTCGGGACTGTGGTGAGCCCACGGCGAACGAGTTCGGCTGTAACGGTGCGAACGGAGTGCTCGCCGGTTGCGTAGGCGTTGAACGCCCATGTGATCAGCGGTGAGCGTTGTTCATCGACGGTGACCGTTCGGTTCTCGCGACCGTTCTCGATGGCGCGGGTGTTGAGGTAGCCGATAGGCGCGCGACTAACGGAACCTCCGTTCTTCACTTTCTCGTTCATTCCCTTGATGACCTCGTTCGCAAGGTTGCGGGAGTAGAACTCGGCGATCGAAGACATGATGCCGTGCAACAGCATCCCGCCCGGAGTTTGGTCGATGTTCTCGCTGGTCGAGATGAGTCGGATGTCGTACTCGTTGAAACGCTGGTTGAGGGTGACGTCGTCGGCGCGGTTGCGGGCGAGACGGTCAAGCTTGTGGACGATCAAGTAGTCGATGCTGACCTGCTCTTCTTCGAGGTAGCGCAGCATTTCCTGGAGTGCGGGCCGATTGGTGGAGGTGCCGGAGACGCCGCGTTCGACGAATTCTTTGACGACCATCGCCCCGATGCTTTGGGCCTTCTTCTTGTTAGCGTCACGCTGCGCGGGTATGGAGAACCCTTCTTCACGCCCGCCCCGTTCGGCCTGCTCACGGGTAGAGACGCGCAAATACGAGACGGCACGCTTCGGCGTGAATGATTGGGTCAGCGCAGCGAACGGGTCTGCGGTAGGCGGCGGGCTGGCGGCGTATGGAGTTGTGGGCATGATCCCATTGACGCTCTCTTGCCCAGAAGAGTCCAGTGCGAATTCGCCCGACTCGGCAGCGTTTTCCACAGATGGCTGATCGCCCTCGGGGTGGGCGCTACTTGACGAAGACATGGGTCTCACCCCCTTGTTCGTAGAAATCGAAGTCGCTGCGAAGGTGGTCGAGGAACGCGTGCCGGTCGAAGACGAGGATGCCGTTCGGGATGGCCCAGTCGCGTAGGAGCTGGTGGCGGGCTTCAGCCCAGCCGAGACTTTCAATGAAGTCATCGACGAAGTGCTCGACTCTCGCGTACGACGCCCAGTGCAGGTTTTCGAAGTCGGCCTCCATGTCGTCGATTGGTTCGATGCCGTTCCAGATCTGTTGGAGGTACACGTCGAATGCCGCGCCGTGCTCGGAGCGCAGGCGTTCGACGAGTCGTGCTTCGTGTCGTGATTGGGGTTGCGGCGGGGCGCGCAGCTCGGGGGTGAATAGCGAGGTTGTTCTGTTTTTGTCGTCACTGTCTGGGTAAGAAATGTGTTCAGTTTCCATGGGGTTGTTCTCCTTACGTGATGTTGTTGTTCTGATTTGTGAGAGGCGGCCCGTCGTGGATCACCTCAGGCAGGTCGGTCAGTGTGAGCACGTGGAACATGCCTGCGGGCAGCTCTGCGGCCGCGATATGTGTTTGCAGTTGCTCGCGCCGCTTCTCGGTGGGGACGATCCATAGCACCGCCGGGAACGCGCCGCAGGCCTTCTGTTCGGTTCCCATGCGCCTGTATCGCACGTACTGCCAACAGGTGGCGATTACCCGTGCGGGGTTCTCCGTGGCTCGGTCGACTTCCACGAAGTAGCTGTCGGTGTACTTGAGTGTCGTCGTGGCCAGGTGCAAGTCAGGCCGCAGTGTCAGTTGCTGCCCGTGAGGGCCGAGGTAGCTCCTCCAGCAGGCGGGCTCGGTCTGTACGGTAAGGCTTGCGTCGGTGATCGTTCTGACTGTCTCAGCAGCGATGATGCGTGACTCGGCGATGGCCAATAGATGTTCGAGGAACGTTGTCGAGATCAGTTGCGGGCGCTGCCTTCCCCTACCCCGCTCGGTGATAGCTCGGTGACCGCTGGTCGTGAGCGCCCAGATCGCGGGTGCGGAACCGCCTTGCCACCCGCCGACGCGTCGCTCGAGGCGAAGCACCAGCCCGTGGTTTTTGAGTGTGGTGAGGTGTCGGGTGGTTTGTCGGATCGCGGATCGTCGGCTGCCGTAGTCACTGGCCGTGATCCGTGCGAGCTGTTCTGTTGTCGCAAACCTAAGTTCGAGCAGAAACTGCAGGAGCGTCCGATGGGTCGGATAATCCAGCGATACGGTCATGGGCGTGCACCTCCTGAGAATGGTTGGCCAGGGTGATCACAGGTGTTGGGGTCAGTCGCGTCCGGCATTCGTTGTTGTTCCGCTGCACACCGGGCAACATGTGCGATGTTTAGTCGCGCGGTTCGTCTGCCGATTTGTCTCGAGTCCTGGCTGCCGCTCATCGCGTTGTTCTCCCGATCGGGCCGTCGTCCGTCTCGGCGTAGTCGGGTGTGACCGGAGCGATGAGGTTGCGAATGTGCTGCTCGGTCTCTGCTGCGGGCACACCGTAGCGTTCGTGGCTGGCGGCGTATATCGCGGCCGGATCGTTGATCGCTGGTGGCGGTGGTGCGGTGGCTATGGACATCCAACCGGTGCCCTGCCCGTGCTGCATGACGTTGGCGTAGGCGTGGTATTTCGGCAGTAGTAGAAAGTCTTGCGCATCGAGTCCGGGCGTGTTCCTCGCGATGGCTTGGGCATCCGTGCCTCCGAGTCCGAAGTAGATTTTGCTGCGCGTGTTCGTTTCTATGGCTGCCTGCATCGCCGGGCTGAACTGCTTCAGATACTGGTTCGCGAGGGTGAACGCCGCTCCCAGCGAACGGGCTTGCGCGAGGGCATCGGATAAGTCGCCGGGCAGGCCCGCGATGAAATCGGCGGCCTCATCGATGTAGATGCTGACGATGTGGCGATGTGTCAGTCCGTCACGTTGCCGGGCGAGGATTCTTGTCCAGAGCTGCCCGATCAGGAGCGTGCCGAGCAGCCGTGCGGCGTCTGCGCCGAGGAGTCCTTTGTTGAGGTTCACGATGATGATGCGCCGCTTCGTGAACAGATCGGTTAGATCGAAGGCCGGTTCGGATTGACCGAGAACCGCACGCAGACCGGGCCGGAGGATGAGCTGGCGAAGCTTATTGAGGACCGGCCCGATCTCCTCCGCTTGCTGCGCCGGGGTCTTCGCGTCGTACTGCGCCCAGAATCCACCGAGCCCGATCGGGTCATCAATGCCTGCCAGGATCTTCCGCCGGAACGCGGGGTTCGTCAAAAGCGGCGGTATCCAGAGGAGGTTCGCGCCTTTTAGTTGGGCGAGGGTGTTGAACACGGCGGTGTAGATGTCGGCGGAGCGGATTCCCCAGTGCTTGGCGAACACTGACTCGAATGTCGCCAGCAACGTGTCGGCCGTGACCGACGCTTGGCTGATTGTGTCGTGTAGAGGGTTGAATCCCACTGGGGCAGCATTGGTCGGGTCGATGACGACGACGTCGTGTTCGCGGTTCTTCGGCACGTGAGCGAGGACACGGTCGGCCAGGTCGCCCTTGGGGTCGAGGACGAGTACTCCCCGCCCGGCCTGCATGTCGGCAGCGATGAGGTTCAGCATGACAGTGGACTTGGCCGACCCTGTCGGGCCGAGGAGATGCGTGTGGAATGCAGCGTCGCGGATCGAAATGCCGACCTTTCCACTGTGCCCCGGCGCGCTGGTTGTTCCGATCACCCGGTCGGTGTGCAGTAGAGCGACCGGTGGCGGCAGCTGCCTCGGGTGAATGCTGCCAAGAAGGGGCAGTGGCGGTTCTCCGACGGGCCAGCCGGTAAAGCTCAAGATTTCGCCGCTGGTGAGCACAAGGGGCCACCTCCAGGGAAGTGCACCGTGGTTGAGATGTGCAGGACTGCCAGTGACGGCACGGATGCGGGAACCTGAGGTTTCCAACACGCGTAAGGCTCCGACAAGGTCGCTGACCAGCTGGCGGGCACAGGCAGTGTTGACGCCGCTGGCTCCAATGCGCACGCTCAGGGAGAACCCGTGCTGCTCGTCTCGATGCTTACGTATTGATGCTGGAGCGGGCTTCGACGGCGAGATTGCGAGGACCTTCAGCCACGCGTGTAGCGGTTCACGCGGCCGCACCGGCGGCGTGTGCCGTCTGCCCAGGAGGAGTTGCAGCACGACCTCCTCGTCATCACGAAGTCGCGACAGTGCCCCGTACAGACCCCGGATACTTGCGGTGATCCGGGCCGGGTCGAGACTGAGATCCGTCCCGCTGACTCGGAGCTCCGCTGTATGCCCCACCGGTTTCCGAACACGGCGCGGCGTGTGTGCTCGAATGGCAAGGTGCGCGGCCAATACGGTGATGGTGTTCTCGATACGGGCGGGGCGTGCGGCGATCAGCCACCGCAGGCCCGCCTTTGTCGCACGGGTCTCGAGTATGACGGGTCCGAGTGCGCCCGAGGCTGCGAGCTGCTCGAGCGCGTTTCTGACCGTGTCGGGGGTGAGCGTGTCAGGCCAGGTCAGCTCGCGCCACTCCCACTCCTCGCGGTTATTCGTGATCATCATGCCCACCACCTTTCTGCCCGGCATTGCCCTCGGCCGGGTTCTGTTGATTCTTATGAGCCATACGGTCCTGTTCGTCAAGGTGCATTGCGAGCAACAACAAGGCGCGCGCGAATGCCTCCCGGTCGATGTTCTGCTTCCAGAGCGGTGTGAGTCGGTGTCGCCCCGAAGCGCGATTCACTTTCCGTTTCATCGAGCACCTCTTTCTTCTGTGGTCAGAGCCAGGTATTTCGGCGACGCCACCACCACGCGGTGGCCCAGATCACGGCGATGACGGCGAGTGCGATCGCGAGGATCCACCAGATCGCTTTCAGAAGCTCGATGGTGAGAAGCAGGAGAATGACGCCGCCGAAGATGAGGAGGCAGGTTTTCCAGAATCTCTCCGCGAGCGAGCGCGGCCCGCTGTTGTCCGGCATGCTTTACGCCCCTCACGCCTGTGTCTCGGTTACCGTCGCCGGTGTGCGTGCGGGGACGTTGTCGGCGGGCACGGGGTAGCCCCATTTCGCGAGCGACACGGTCGCGTCGCATTCATTTCCCCAGATGTCCCAGTGCTTGCTCGATGGTGCAGGGCGCCTTGCGAACAATTCCAGAAACGGCCCGTCTCCACCGACGAGCCGCTCGGCGATCAGGTGGGTTTCCTCGGGTTTCCGGCTGTGGGCTTGCAGGGCGTGCATGCCCCAGTTCGGTTGCCCCTTGAACGCGACCTTTGTACCCTTGCCCCGCACCCCGAGCAGGAGTAGCTCGCCGGAGTTTCGGAAGGTGTTGCCGAGCATCAGCCGGGGTTTCGCCCAGAAGTAGAAACTGGTGTAACGGAATCCCCAGGCCTCGAGCACCGTGATGCCGAGCGGCACGGTCGCGGTCGTGACCCAGAGGAAGCAGAACGAGTTCTCCGCCATGATTTCCTTCATGGCCTCGCCCATTCCCAGGATGCGATCATCGGCCATGAGGTCGTAATGGTTGGCAGCGCCGAGGTCGCCTTTCTGCTGCAGCGACCACGGCGGGTCGGCCAGCACGGCACGGAAAGTGCGAGGCAGCGGCGTTCTGTCTGGGCGATTGTGATTGGTGTGGGTACTCATAAGCAGAGTCCTCCTTTCAAGAGGTGAAGAAGTTTGTTGACTGGCCCATCGGCACGGACGCCCTGGGTCGGTGTCAGCGCCTATTACGCACCCCGGCCGCCGTTTCGCGAAGATGCCGCCGGAGCGCTCCTTGAGCCGATGGGACACCGCGGTGACCGAGGCAGGGCCTGGGTGGGGCGTGCACCGAGAGGCGTTGTTGTCGAATATGCAACAGGCCCCGCGTTGGGAGGGCTACGAGCGGGGTTCGTCGCGTTGACCGGTGGTCAGGAACATCGCTCTCGTCAGTGCCTTGGACGCTTCGTCGCGGTCGGACGCAAGATCCTCCGCCAGCGACAAGATCGTCCGCCGCAACCGTTCCGACGTCGCATCCAGCTCCGCTTCAATTCGTGCGCGACGGCGCTCCCGCCAGGCCTCGTATTCCGCCCACAGCACCTCGATCACGAACCAGGTCAGGAACGCGGCAGCGACCCCCAGGAGGATGATGCTGATGACTGCCGCGACCGCCTGGAGGACGTCCATCACAGACCCCGGCCGATGCGTTGACCTGCACCGATGGCGTACCCGGCGATGATCGCCTCGTAGAACTGCGCACCTGCCGGGGCGACCTTCATCTGTGCTTCGGCCTGCGATACGAGTGTGGCGACGTTCGTCAGCGCCTGCGAGGCCAGGAACGCGTAGGCCTGCTCGCGCACGGCCGCGATCTCCGTGTTCGCAGCGAGCGTTTCAACCTCACGCTTCGTCTGCCGCATGAGGCCGCCACTGATCTTCTGACCCTGCTGAGTCGAGTGCCCACCGAACAGCGGCACCACTTGATTATTAGACATGGTTTGGGTCCTTCCAGTTGAAGAAAGCAACCCCGAATTTCCGGGGTACTTCGACCATAGAAACCGAGCCACGGTGCGCCTGAAACTCGGAATAAACTTGGAAGCGCCAAGCGGAGTAGGGGGAAGTCATGAGGCTCGACGAGGACGACGTCGTTACCCTGCACCAGCAACTGACGTGGCTGACCAAGCGCGAAGGCTTTGTGCAACGCCGCCTCGCCCAGGCTGGGATCGTCGACGAGCTCCTACGCGGATCCCTCGAAGACAGCTTTGAACGACTCCGCCACCGCTTCATCTCCGCCATCCACACCCTGACGGACGACCAGTCGGACCTGCTCCTCGACGTTTTCGCGCTCACCCTTGACACCGAGAGCATCACCGAGCTGATGGCTCGCCGGAAGTTCCACGGCGACAAAATCGGACGCAAGGTTGACACAATCCGCACGCGAGAAAGTGCAGCCCTGAAAGCACTCCACTCGCGTCTCGTGACAGGCAGATACGCTCAAGCACCGCTTGTCCTCGATGTGCCCGAAATGCATGGAGGTCTCATTTACGAAGAAACCAGCACTCTCATCGTCATCGAAAACCGGCGCTGGCGGGCGACCTACGAGCATTACACGTTCGTCAACATGGCAGGTGAGCTCGACTACGTCACCATCGGCAGGTCGTACCCCGGAACCGTGACCCCGAGCAGCACAGGCGATTTCAAGGTCAACAGCCGCGACGTTGACGGCGCGGGCTGGAACGACCACTTCTGGCACCTCAACACTGACCGCACCGCAGTAGAGCCCATGCAGGATCGGAAACGCTACGACCTGCGCTTTCGCATCACCCCGCCAGAGGACGCCAACGAGCCGACGCCAATGACGCTCGGAAGCCGAGCGCTCCACCACAGGTCGCTTCTGTTCACCCTCCGCATCGGATTCGTCGGCGAGTACCCCGGCAGCATCTGGAAATTCGAGGGAGCCAGCCCCTACGCTCGTCCTCACACCGCAAACGAATACAACCGCATCCAACTCGACACCAAGAGCACTATTACCATGACCCTCCGCGATGTCCACGGCGGCCTGTTCAACGGCTTCGCCTGGAACTGGGACGCCTGACCGCAGATTCGAGGTCTTCTCGAAAACACCTGATCATGAGATAATCAGGGCAGATCGCAGCCTCCGGTGGGAGCACCTCATGCTCCCGGCTGCATCGCCAGCCCAGCTTCATGCCTGGCGCGGTACCCATCGGTGTCTGTGGGGACCGGTACTGTGAGACTTGAACTGAGCACAACTTAACCGCGCGCCGACGCGCAGGAGACGAGATATGGCACCGACCACCAAAGAAGGCCAGCGCGCTGAGCTTCACAAAACTATCTGGCGCATCGCGAATGACCTTCGTGGCTCGGTCGATGGCTGGGACTTCAAGTCCTACGTCCTCGGCATGCTGTTCTACCGTTTCATCTCCGAAAACCTGACCTCATACATCAACGCCGGCGAGCACAAGGCCGGCGACCAGAGCTTCAACTACTCGACCTTGCAGGATGCTCAGGCTGAGTTCGGCCGCAAAGAGACAGTCGAGGAGAAGGGCTTCTACATCCTCCCTTCCGAGCTTTTCGACAACGTTCGGGCTCACGGCGCACAAGACGCGAACCTCAACGAGACGCTCGCTCGGGTCTTCAAAAACATCGAAGGCTCCGCGGTCGGTAGTGACAGCGAAGACGACCTCAAAGGCCTATTCGATGACCTCGACGTCAACAGCTCGAAGCTCGGCAGCACCGTTGCCAAGCGCAACGAGAAGCTCGTCAAACTGCTTGACGCGATCGGTGATCTGCCGCTGGGCAACTTCGACCAGAACACGATCGACCTGTTCGGCGACGCTTACGAGTACCTCATGCAGATGTATGCCTCGAGCGCAGGCAAGTCCGGCGGCGAGTACTACACGCCACAAGAAGTCTCAGAACTTCTGGCCCGTATCACCGTGGTCGGCAAGACCCAGGTCAACAAGGTCTACGACCCCGCCGTCGGCTCGGGATCGTTGCTGCTGAAGTTCGACAAAGTGCTCGGCAAAGGCAACGTGCGGCAGGGCTTCTACGGCCAGGAAATCAACCTGACCACCTACAACCTCGCCCGCATCAACATGTTTCTGCACGACGTGAACTACGAGAAGTTCAACCTCGCGCACGGTGACACCCTCACCGACCCCGCCCACTGGGACGACGAACCGTTCGAAGCGATCGTCTCCAACCCGCCCTACTCGATCAAGTGGGACGGCGATTCGAACCCGCTCCTAATCAACGACCCGCGCTTTGCGCCAGCTGGTGTGCTCGCACCAAAGTCGAAAGCCGATCTGGCTTTCACGATGCACATCCTGTCTTGGTTGGCCGTCAACGGAACGGCCGCGATCGTTGAGTTCCCCGGTGTGCTCTACCGAGGCGGAGCGGAAGCGAAGATCCGCAAGTACCTCATCGACAACAACTACGTCGACGCCGTCATCCAACTGCCACCGGATTTATTTTTCGGCACCACCATCGCAACCTGCATCGTCGTGCTCAAGAAGTCCAAGAGTGACAATGCGGTGCTGTTCATCGACGCCTCGGCCGAGTTCAAGCGCATGGGCAATAAAAACAAGCTCGCAGACGCGAACCAGCAAAAAATACTTGAGGCGTTCACCGTGCGTGAGGACGCAGAGTACTTCGCCAAGCTCGTCACGAACGAGGCCATCGCCGCGAACGACTACAACATCGCTGTGTCGTCGTACGTGGTCGCAGAAGACACCCGAGTGGCGGTCGATATCACCGAGTTGAACGCCGAGATCGGCCGCATCGTCGCACGGCAGGCCGAGCTTCGCACCTCCATCGACGAGATCGTCGCTGATCTCGAGGGCGTGCAGTCATGACTGACATGCCCAGCTGGGAAGGATTCATGATCCCCACGCTCCGCGTGCTAAACGACGGTATTGAGCGTCATTGGCGCGATTTCCAGCCACTGGTCGCGAACGAAGCACGGCTGACTGAACAACAACAAACACAGATGCTCCCATCAGGCAAAGGCCTCACCTTTCACAACCGCATCGGCTGGGGAGTGTCATTCCTCACCAATGTCGGAGCGCTCCAGCGTCCCAAGCGCGGGCATTACCAGATAACAGACGCGGGTCGGGAACTCATCAGTCTCTTCCCGAACGGTGCAAGAGAACGAGACATCAAAGCTCTCGGCAAGGACCCCAACTCACCAATCCGCGTCTATCAGTCTTCTGCTCCACGGTTAACTAACAATGAGTCCGCTGCCGAGGTCGACACAGAAGCGCTCACCCCAATCGAACAAGTACAGAGTGGCATTGAGCGCATCCACGAAGAAGTCGCGACTGACCTCCTTACCCGACTCCAGGGGAAAGAACCTGGTTTCTTCGAACAGGCCGTCGTGGACCTCCTGCTGGCGATGGGATACGGCGGCACGACCGGTACCGGAAACGTCACCCAGCTCAGCAACGATGGTGGAATCGACGGCGTGATCGACCAAGACATTCTGGGGCTCAACCGCGTCTACGTTCAAGCGAAACGCTACGCAGACGGCAACACCGTCGGACGCCCCGACCTGCAGGCCTTCGTCGGCGCACTCAGCGGTAAAGCAGACAGCGGAGTCTTCATCACTACGAGTCGGTTTTCGGAAGGTGCCCAGACGTACGCGGAGAACGTCCCCACTCGAATCATCCTGATCAATGGCAAGCGCCTCACTAGCCTCATGATTCGCTATGGCGTCGGCGTGCAGGCACGAGAAACCTACAAGGTCGTCGAAGTCGACGAGGACTTCTTCGCATGAGCCGCATCGATGAACTGATCGCAAAGCTTGCTCCACGCGGAGTCGAATTGAAGACGCTCGGAGAGGTCGGAGATTTTATCCGCGGCAATGGCCTCCAGAAGTCAGATCTCACTGACAGCGGTGCACCTGCTATTCATTACGGCCAGATTCATACTCACTACGGTGTTTGGGCTCGCGCAACCAAGTCGTTTACTGATCCCGCATTGGCATCGAAACTACGCCGGGCTAAGCCGGGAGATCTCATTATCGTGACGACCAGCGAGGACGATGCGGCTGTGGCCAAAGCGACTGCTTGGATTGGCGATAGCGAAGTGGCGGTGAGTGGCGATGCTTATATTTACCGTCATTCCCTAGAGCCTCGATATGCCGCCTATTTCTTCCAGTCGGAGCAGTTTCAAAGGCAGAAGACGTCTCACATTTCAGGGACCAAGGTCCGCAGAATCTCGGGAGCTTCGCTCGCGAAGATTCGCATCCCCGTGCCGCCTCTCGAGGTGCAGAAGGAGATCGTGAGAATATTGGATCAGTTCGCTCAGCTGGAAGCGGAGCTGGAAGCGGAGCTGGAAGCCCGCCGCCGCCAATACCTGCACTACTCTTCGGCACTTCTCGACCTCGTGGATTATCCATTGCTCACCTTGCTGAGGGTGGACGAGATTTGCGCGGTTAACCGGGGAATCGTGATTTCCAAAGACTATCTCCGCGACCATCCGGGTTCTTTCCCTGTTTACTCGTCACAGACGGCAAATGAGGGCGTTTTCGGGTACATCGATACTTTTGCATTCCATGATGAAGAATCGATTACTTGGACTACGGACGGGGCCAATGCGGGTTCTGTTTTCTACCATCGGAACAAGAAATTCACGATTACAAATGTATGTGGTCGCCTTGTAGTTCGGAACTCGGCGGTTCTTGCCCGGTATTTGTATTTTCAACTGAGGCATCGAGCAAAGGCCTATGTCAACGCCGGTATGGGTAACCCCAAGCTCATGGCCAATCATATGAGCGCTGTGAAGATTCCCGTTCCGCGGCTAGAGGAGCAGCGCCGTATCGTTTCCCTGCTGGACAAGTTCGACTTGCTCGTAAACGACCTCAGCGTTGGTCTCCCCGCCGAACTGGCAGCTCGCCGCAAGCAGTATGAGTACTACCGCGACAAGCTCCTCACTTTCGAGGAGGCAGCGGCATGAGTGATGCAACCCCGCGAAAGTATGATCCGATCGCGGTCTCGAACGAGAGCACGGTCGTTGCTGAGTACGTGCCCGACGCGAAGGCAGAGGCTGCCTATCAGTCGGAGGCTGACCTCGAACAAGGGCTGATTCGACTCCTGCAGTCGCAGGCGTACGAGTACCTACCGATCATGTCGGAAGCGCAGCTCGTGGAGAACCTCCGCACTCAGCTTGAGGCGCTGAACGGCATCACGTTCTCGGATGCGGAGTGGGTGCAGTTCTTCGCGGAGCGGGTCGCTGGTGCGAACGATGGCATTGTTGAGAAGACGGTGCGGATCCAGGAGGATCACGTTCAGCTGTTGAAGCGTGATGACGGTTCGACGAAGAACATCCTGCTGATCGACAAGCAGAACATTCACAACAATCGCCTGCAGGTGATCAATCAGTACGCGATCGACGAGGGCGACGGTGGCTCTGCTCGCTCGAACCGTTATGACGTGACGGTGCTGGTGAACGGTTTGCCTATGGTGCACATCGAGCTCAAGCGTCGTGGTGTCGACATCCGCGAGGCGTTCAACCAGATCGACCGCTATCAGCGGGACAGCTTCTGGGCAGGCTCTGGCTTGTTCGAATATGTGCAGTTGTTCGTGATCAGCAACGGCACACTGACGAAGTACTACTCCAATACCACTCGCCGACAGCACCTCAGCGAGGTCGCTGGCTCGAAACGTGTGCGTAAGACATCCAATTCGTTCGAGTTCACATCGTGGTGGGCAGACGCACAGAACAAGCCGATCACGGATCTGGGCGCGTTCGCGAAGACGTTCTTCGCCAAGCACTCGCTGTTGAACATTCTGACGAAGTACTGCGTGCTGACCGCGGACAAGCTGCTGCTCGTGATGCGCCCGTATCAAATTGTCGGCACCGAGCGGATCCTGTCGAAGATCGACATTTCCACGAACTACAAACAGCTCGGCACCGTGGCCGCGGGCGGCTACGTGTGGCACACGACCGGATCAGGTAAGACGCTCACTTCGTTCAAGGCAGCTCAGCTCGCCTCCAAGTTGCCCAGCGTCGACAAAGTGCTGTTCGTTGTCGACCGCAAAGATCTCGACTACCAAACCATGCGCGAGTATGACCGCTTCGAAAAGGGCGCAGCGAACTCAAATACATCCACGGCGGTTCTGAAAAAGCAGCTCGAAGATCCCGGTGCGCGGATCATCATCACAACGATCCAGAAACTGTCGACGTTTATCGGTGCGAACAAGGGGCATGCGATCTACGACGGTCACGTCGTAATCATCTTTGATGAGTGCCACCGCTCGCAGTTCGGCGACATGCACACCGCGATCACGAAAGCGTTCAAGCGCTACAACCTTTTCGGTTTCACCGGCACTCCAATTTTCGCCGCAAACTCCGGCAGCGGTGGAAACCCGCAGCTGAGGACCACCGAGCAAGCCTTCGGCGACAAGCTCCACACCTACACGATCGTGGATGCGATCAGTGATAAGAACGTGCTGCCTTTCCGCATCGACTACGTCAACACGATCAAGGTCGGCACAGTCATCGACAAGCAGGTGTCGTCGATTGACACCGAGAAGGCGCTGCTCGCACCGGAGCGCATCAGCCAAATCGTGGCATACACGCTGGAACACTTCGACCAGAAGACCAAGCGCGCCCAGCATTACACGCTTGGTGACAAGCGCGTGCGCGGCTTCAACGCGCTGTTCGCGACCGCATCAATCGAGGCCGCCCGCGTCTACTACAACCACTTCCAGCTTCTGCAAGAGCAGCTGCCCTCCGACCGCAAACTGAAGGTCGGGCTGATCTATTCGTACGGCGCGAACGATGCCGTCGAGGATGGAGCGCTCGACGAGGAAGGCTTCGACACCGGCGCATTGAGCATGGACGCTCGTTCCTTCCTCGAGGACGCGATTCAGGACTACAACGGCATGTTCGGCACGAGTTACGACACCTCTGCCGACAAATTCCAGAACTACTACAAAGACCTCTCCCTGCGGCTGAAGAACCGTGACATCGACCTCGTCATCGTCGTCAACATGTTCCTCACCGGCTTCGACGCGACCACCCTGAACACGCTGTTCGTCGACAAGAACCTCCGCGCACACGGTCTCATTCAGGCCTTCTCACGCACCAACCGTATCCTGAACTCGGTCAAGACCTACGGCAACATCGTGAGCTTCCGCGACCTCGAAGACCAGACGAACGACGCGATCGCGTTGTTCGGCAACAAGAATGCCCAGGGTGTCGTGTTGCTCAAGCCGTACGGCGAGTACTACAACGACTACGCCGAAAAGGTCACCAAGCTACTCGCTACTTTCCCGCTCGGCGAGCCGATCGTCGGAGAGACGGCGCAGAAAGAATTCATTGCGCTGCTTGGGGCGATCCTGCGCCTGCAGAACATTCTCACCTCGTTCGATGAGTTCAGCGGCACCGAGATCCTGTCCGACCGTCAAGCGCAGGACTACCGAAGCATCTATCTCGACCTGTATGCGGAGTTCCGCAAAGGCACGGATGCTGACAAGGAACAGATCAACGACGACATCGTCTTCGAGATCGAGCTGATCAAGCAGGTCGAAATTAACGTCGACTACATCCTCATGCTCGTGCAGAAATATCGCGACGAACGCGGCGACGGCGACGACAAAGAGATTCGCGCTGAGATTTCTCGCGCCGTCGATTCCAGCCCGAGCCTGCGAAACAAGAAAGACCTCATCGAGAACTTCGTCGACAACATCTCCGTCGACGGCGAAATCGACCAGGAATGGCGAACGTTCATCGCGGCAACGCGTGAAGCCGAACTCGAGACAATCATCACCGACGAGAACCTCCGCCCCGACGAGACCCGTGTCTTCGTGGAAACTGCGTTCCGCGACGGCCAGATCCGCACTAGCGGTACCGCGATCACAAAGGTGCTCCCGCCAGTCTCACGCTTCGCGGCCGACGGCGGCCACGGCGAGAAGAAGCAACGCGTAGTCCAGAAGCTCGGAGCATTCTTCGAGCGGTTCTTCGGGCTTAGTTCTCCTGAAGAGGAGAACTAGTATGCGGCGGTGGCTGTCGGGTGCGCTGAAGGTCGTCGGCCTGATCGTGCTCCTGCTGACCGCAGTTGCAATCATTCTTTTCATCATCAATGCGCTGCCCTGGTCTACGACCTGGGAACTTTGGACCGTGCTGACGGCCATCGGTACTGTGGGTGCGACGCTTGTGGCGCTAGTTCTTGCACTGCGGGCTTCGATGCAAGAAAAAGACTCGATAGCTCGCTTCGTCTCGGCATGGGTTACTGACGAGTATCAGCCTCGTGATGACGGCTCGGCCTACAAGCGAGTGGCGCATTTGCATGTTGCCAACGAGTCAAATGAGCCTGTCTTCAACGCGATGGTCAACGTCCACACTGGACGCGATAGGACACCGCTAGGACCGCTTTCAGCTCCGGCACCGATCAGCGTGATTCCCCCTCGTCGGGAACTGATCTTTGATGTCTCTGTCCCTCTACTCGCCCACGCAGACAGCTGGTATCCCCGAGCCACCCTGACATTTGTCGACCCGAAGAAGCGGCACTGGCTCCGCGAAATCGACGGCGAACTCCAAGACGTCAGTAGGAAGAAGCTGCGGTGGTCGAAAGATCCAAGTTCGGGTGACGAGCGTCAGCTCGGTAATAACGAGAGTCTGTTCAATCCCATGCTCGTCGCTCTGATGTTTCTGGGCGGTCTGCGTGACGAGAAGACCAGTGTCGAGCATTTGCTCGTACTACTCGCACCGGAGGCTCCGGGCTGGGCTCATGCTGACTGGGACAAGTTGCGGAGCGAGCTCGCCGACTTTCAGCCAACGTCGATGGTCGACTACCCCGCCCCGCGAATTGCGCGTGTCAAGCTGTCGGGTGATCGCTCTATCGAAGGGAAAAGTGTCGAAGGCAATGGAAAGTCGCTTGAGCTAGATGTCTACATGTTCATCACCCTGACCCTCGATCCGCGCAACGGCTGGCGGATTTTTGGCATCGGCGGAACCGTTCCACCCGACGCGATCTCCTTCGCCGGATCGTTGGCGGAGGAGATTGAATCGCACCAAGGCGGTCCGGATGCGGGACAGGAGTCCGCATCATGAGCGACGTGGCAATCGTCGGCCAACTATTCAAAGTGCTTCGCGTAGATCACGAAGAGGCAGTCATTCATTTTCAGAATCAGAATGGCCAAGTTGGGCGAGTCTCTGGCCTGCTGAACATCGAAAGTGTCCAGCAAGGCGACGTCATCATCGTCAGTCAGAATGACTGGGAGTTTGCTCCCGAAGACATTTGGCGCGAGACCAACCAAATTACGGCCGTGCGACGAATATTGGATGACGGTGGCGTACTTGTAGACAATGGAGTCGGATTTCAGCGCGTCAAGAATCCACGCAACGTACTCCTTAAGCCCGGGAACATGGTGGAGTACAACGACGCCCAGGGTGTGCTGGAAGTGGTCTCCGACCGCCCTATCAAGAGTGGGATCATCGGTGATGACACGGAGAATGTTGAGTCCGAGTACCTCCGTGACAAATCCGATGAAGGGCCGACCTTCAAGGACTTTGGTGGCTATCCCGATGTAGTGGCTCGGGCCAAAGAACTTATTGAAACCCAGCTCGAGCGCCGAGATCAACTCGAAAAAATCGGTGCTCGCCCGGTCAAGGGTGTCTTGTTCACAGGTCAGCCTGGCACCGGCAAGACACACCTTGCGCGAATCATCGCCAGAGAGTCCAAAGCAGACTTCTACTTGATCAGTGGCCCATCGATCATCAGCAAGTGGCTCGGAGACACCGAGGGCACGCTTCGAAGGATTTTCGAGGCTGCCACCAATAGCGAGAGCGGCAGGGCAATCATCTTCTTCGATGAGATTGACAGCATTGCCGAGAAGCGAACTGGAGACTCACACGAGGCCTCTAAGCGGCTGGTCGCCCAACTCCTCACCCTAATGGACGGCTTCGATAACAAGGGCAAGAGTGTGATCGTTATTGCTGCGACTAACCGGATCGATACGCTTGACCCTGCGCTGACTCGACCCGGTCGGTTCGATTGGGAAATCGAGTTCGGACTCCCGACCCGCACTGATCGATACGAGATACTCAAAGTCGCGGGAGCTAACCTCAAGACCGCGCCGGATCTGCCGCTAGAAGACATTGCTATGCTAACTCACGGGTGGTCGGCCGCTGAACTAACGTTCATTTGGACCGAAGCGGCCCTCGTGGCTGCGGGTGACTCCCGAGACAAGATATCCCCCGAAGATATGGTGCAGGCGCTTGAGCGGATTGCTCGACGACCTCGCCGATCTGTTGTGGCGGAGGTGGCAGCATGAGCGCCTCATCTTGGTGGCGCCGTCTATTTCGTCGGAAGCCTGACGTGGTACCCAATCAAACGACAGCCGACCCGAAACGGCCAGATCTACGCGAGTTCATCTATCTCGACGAAGTAAGCCTTCTCAGTCTCCTTTCGTCGCAGAAGGGCGAGGTGACGGATTCTAAGTCTGAGCAGGCGACCGAAGGTAGCGAGGCCTCGATTGACGCAACGGCAGGCGTCAATCCTGGGGTTATTGCCAAGGCTGAGATCACCTCGCGATATCAGACAAACAACAGCAGCACGATCCAGACCTCGCGCAAGGCCACTGTCCAGTCCCGATTCCGGGATCTTCATGTAATCGATGGTCTTCGGATTATCCAACCCGTTTTGGTTGAAGCGCCTGCCAGTGACATTGAGAGTCTTCGAAACACCAAGACTCTCTCGAAACTCGCGCCCGCAGCAGAGTTGCGTCGCGGCAAGCTAGTGGAACTGCGTGTAAAACTCGCCGCCGATCCAGTGTTTCACCTCGGCACGATGGTCTCCGAGTTCACGTCGATGGCTGAGGATTATCCAGACATGTTCGCGGCCGAAGGCGGGCTCGCGACGCTGCAGGAGGTCCAGCCAATTAACAAGATTTTGAAACGGCTGTTGGCAGGTTTGGTGCCGATCAGAGCCATTGCAGTCGACTACGTTGTCGTGGAGATTGACGAGATTGAATACGTCGCGCACAAGAAGCTCATCGAAGGACTAGGGCTCAAGAATCGGCCCCTGGCAATCGTTGGGGTGACCGAGCAAGAGGCCTACTGGAAAGATCTACGTCGCGTACTCTTCTCTGAAGCTGAGTTCACCGTGTTAGCGCGAATTTCTCACTCCGGCCTTAAACACTCTTGGACACCCGTGAAGCTTGCGGACTTGTTCACAGACGTTGCACCGGACCTCGTGGACCAGATCAACGCTGCTGGGCGAGTTCCGTTCGGCACCGCATCCTCAAAGCCGAACGAGAGTTCGTCCGACTCGAAGCTTGATGCCGCACTGTCGCACTACGTCGATTCGCTTCTTCGCGAAATCAAAAAGTCGCCGGAATCCGACCAGACAAAAGCCATCGCTAAACGGATAAAGGAGCTGAAGACGCGTTCGGCGACCGTATCGGATCAAACGAGCGCCTTCGCGCTGCTTACAAAGCACGTACTGGAGTTAGTCGGTGGCGAGATCAACTCAACGCGTGCGCTAGAGCTTCGGAGTGCCGCTCGCGAAGCGGTCGGGCTTTCCCTCTTCCCGACCGGGAACTCGCTCAGCCAGGTCAAGCCGACAGCTCCGGAACCTAGGGGGGATGACGACCCCTTACTGCTCGATGTGGAATTCGTTGCGATCTACTGGTAGTCCGTTAATCTCGGAGCCCATTGGAAGCTACCGATCCCGCCCCTGCGCATCCCGCGTCCGAACGCCCATCTTGCGTAACTGTGCGAGGACAGTGCTGGCATTCATGGCGAATCGCTGGCCTACTTTTGCCAGCGATAATCCAGATTCGTAGAGACGAACCATCTCGTCGATCTGCTCAGATGTCGGCGAGGTGCATCGCAGCGGAACGCCTTGTCGTTTCAGGACAGCGCTGATCGTCACGCGATGGCAGTTGCAGGTGGTGGCAAGTTCGTAGACCGTCTTCCCTGCCTCATACTCTGCGACGATCTCAGAGACTTTCTGATCCGAAAGTCGAGGCTGCGACTTTCTCTTGCCGCTTCGGGTCGCCTGCGGCTGGCCACGGTTCGAATCGTCTGAGACGTGCCTATGCGCCGTCCGCAGTTTGTTTGCATGCGAGGAGAACAGTCCCACCATTTAGCCCCGCAATCGTAAAGATTGCGGGGCTTTTTCGTGTCGCGGCGCGTGAGTTGAGCGGTCGTCGGAGCGCTGTGTATCAGTTCGCTGCTCCCGTCTCGTCCGCAGGTAGCCCGCTACCTGATGGCTACATCGCAGCGACAGGCGCCGTAGGTGGCACCGACCCGTTCGACTTGCGAACCTTTGACTTGAACCACTTGGTGTCGGGGATACGCGCCAAGATCGGTCCGGCGATGATCGTAATGAGTACGTAAGCCGTCGCCAGCGGTGCGAGCGTGGGTTCGATGCCTGCACCAACCGCGAGACCTGCGATAACGATCGAGAACTCGCCCCGCGGAGTCAGGATGAGCCCAGCGCGCCAACGACCAGCGACTGCGATTCCGGCACGTTTTGCCGCCAGGTAGCCCGAGAGGGTCTTCGTGGCGATTGTGACAACCGCCAGTGCCGCTGCGGGCAGAAGAACAGGCACGATGTCTGCTGGCGCTGTTGAGATCCCGAAGAAGACGAAAAAGACGGCCGCAAAAAGGTCGCGCAGGGGAGTGATGAGCTGGGCAGATTGATGGGCGACCGGGCCGGAGATGGCGATACCGACGAGGAATGCACCAACAGCGGCAGAGACGTTGACTTGTTCTGCAAGGCCCGCGACCAGCATGGTGAGTCCGACAACCCCAAGCAGCAGTGCTTCGGCGTTCTTGTCAGGAAGTAGCCGAGACAAGAAGCGGCCGTGGCGCAGCGCAAGATACAAGATGAGCAGCACAACGGCGACTGCGATAGCCACCGTGAATGCGCCCTGCAGGAGTCCCGCACCGATCACGAGCGCGGAAAGCACAGGTAGATAGAATGCCATTGCCAGATCTTCCATTACAAGAATGGAGAGCACCGTCGGCGTCTCGCGGTTTCCGAGTCGCCCTAGATCGCGAACGACTTTGGCGATTACGCCAGATGACGACACCCACGTCACACCGGCAAGCGCAACAACTGCGGCAGGTTCCCACCCCAACAGGATCGCGAACAGGGCACCGGGCAGAGCGTTGAAAACCCCATCAAGAATTCCCGAAACACGGGACGTCTTGAGGTTAGAGACAAGCTCTTCAGCCGAATACTCGAGCCCGAGCATCGCCAAAAGCAGAATCACACCAATTTGCGAGCCCACCTCGAAGAACTCTTCGCTGGCCTGGAACGGCAACAGCCCACCCTCGCCAACAGCGAGACCGGCGAGGAGATAAAGCGGAATCGCCGAAAATCCAAAACGCGCAGCAAATCTGCCCAGCACGCTGAGAACCAGCAAGAGAGCGCCAACCTCGATAAGGAGCTGCGTCGTCTCGTGCATACGCGAGTCCTAGCTGGGGCCGCGGTTGATGAGCTTGCCGAGCGCGTCGAGACCCTTGCGGGTGCCAACAGCGACAATGACGTCGCCTGACTCAAACTTAACCTCAGGACCTGGAGAAGGAACAACATCGTTGCCCCGTGCGATTGCCACAATCGACGCACTCGTGAGTGTGCGAGCTTTCATGTCACCCATGGGGTGTCCAACAAAGCCGGAGCCGTTAGGAAGAGAGATCTCCTCGGTGAAGAGCCCCTCGGCTTTTTCGCCAAGAACCGACAGGCGGCTCAACGTCAGCGAAGAACCGAGAACCTCGGCGATAGCCGCAGCCTCGTCATCGGTTAGCGAGATAGACGCAGCATTCGAGTCTGGGTCGTCCGCATTGAAGAATGCAAGATCGCGCTCACCGGAACGCAGCGAAACTACGCTGACACGGCATCCTGACTCAGTGATCACATCATTGCGAATACCAAACCCAGGAAGATCAATTCGTTCGATTCTTACGCCCACGGTTCCAACTTACCAATTCGATTGAGGTCAATAGTCCAGCGAGAAGCCTACGCCTCTTACGCCGCAACCCCATACTTTTTCATCGAGGTCTCCACAATGGTGAGGCCCTCAAGGCCGGGCATGCGAGAAATGTGTTCATCGAGCTTGCGAATCTCGCGCAAACCCTCAGGCCCAGAAAAGAGGTGGCCCATCACATGAGCGACCTCCTCGGCAGGCATGATGCTTGAACCGACTGGCCCCCAAGCGCCCTTCAACGCAAGGCGAGCGAGCACTTGAGCCTTCTTGCTCTTGGCCAAACGTTCACGCGCTTGAGTCGCATAGAAGGCAACGTGACGTGCTTCTTGCTTCGCAATTCGGCGGAGCAATTCCGAGAGCACAGGATGTTTTTCCATGTCCGCGAGTCTGTTGTACGCCGCCACCGCTGACCACTCATTCGCGGCACCCCAAATCATGTGCACGGCGATGAAGTCCTTGCCGATCACATTGCCGAGCACAGACTGCTTGATGGGAT
>Ga0307486_1000801_pt1 | contig 26576 bp, 18 predicted proteins | sample CBIW02metaG_FD_203663 | JGI IMG/M metagenome (GOLD analysis project Ga0307486, IMG submission 203663) | Sea-ice brine microbial communities from Beaufort Sea near Barrow, Alaska, United States - CBIW 0.2 | ecosystem: Environmental > Aquatic > Marine > Coastal | place: USA: Alaska | collected...
AACCATTCATAAACCTGCGACCCCCGGAAGGATTTATCGCCCTGAGCGACAAAAAATTCCTGAAGTTGCTGTTTGGTTAAAGCGCGTATATCTTTCTTCTCATTTTTCACGCTGCAATATTACATTTACTCATAAATAATTGATATTCAATATTTTATAATCCTTTGTATATCCATTCGTACAACATTTGTACAACATTCCATAAAATTAAGATATAATTAACAAAAATAAGCCTGTTTTATGGGGTTGGCAAAGATAGCAAATATTAATGATTAGTTGGTGGGTAGGTGGTCCTACATATGTTGGTTCCTAGTGACACTATAAAATATCCTTCATTACAACTCTATTAGTGTAAGCTAATGAAAGTCAAAAAACTAAAAGTAAAATTTTTTCTAATTCTTTTAGGCAGGGGCATATCGAATTTTCTATTACAAAAATTTACCCAGGAATTTTTGAACAACCTTGGGTCCCCAAATTGAACCCCTCCCAGGGGCCCAATTTCAAGCCAGGACACCCAGGGCCTTGCTACCAGCCCCTGGTACTAGAAATAAGTATATCCACATTTGAGTTCCAATGTAAATGCCTATATAAATCATAATTGTTATTTTACCCAACAAGGTCAATGGCTTACCTATCCTTATAAATTTTAAGACATATTCATTATATTTACATTGGCTTCAGTTTCTAATCCTCTTTTCACTTATTTGAACAGTTGTACATAAATAAATTTTAACCCCATATCAAACTTAATTAGTATGACCCAATTGGTTTGTTATGGCACCCCTTAAACAATCGCCTCACAGGTGATAATCTAAGGGTATCATAGTCGTTATTTACTATGCTGCTGTCCTATGTTCATATTCTGAAATAATCCTCTTCAAAATACTATCTGATTTGGTCTTCACCTGATTTTTTCTCACCATTTCTTTAATGGTATCTAACTGCAATAGGAGGCTCCATAATTTGAAATTGTTTTGTATTCTCTCGTAATCATCATTGGTCTCGAAGAGGTATTTTTCATAAAGGTCATTGTACTTTTTAAAATATTTATATTTATTTTTAGTAGATAAACCCGTTGTCAAAGAATTCATTGCATCCTGCAATGTGTGGGTATTTCTCATGGCAACCTTCAGGCTATTTAACAAGATTTGTTGAATAGGGGTTATACCTTTTTCATCATCCGCATCATCATTTATAATTGAGAAATTTAGGTTTATACATTTGTTAACGATTTGCTCCAGTATATCTTCTTTTTGTTTTTGAGTTAGATTTAGTAGGGTAAAAAGGGATGTGTCGTGAATACCTAATCTCTTTATGTGGGCTTCACTCTTTAAGGTGAATTCCAAGCGTTTGAGATTATCAGTATCCTGCTGGATGTATTGCTCTTTAAACTTATAACTATCCTTGTCCATCAATTCCATATCCTTGTCATAGAACTTGAAGTTGGGATGGGCCGAAGGGTCATTAGTTGCTCTGCCATTCCAATTTCTGCCAGCTTTATATTTTTTACATCCGTACATATCTTTACGGGCGGGGGTTAAAGACATTAATTGATTAAGGTGCTTATGGTATTCAGGTTGGGGGCAATAAAAATCTCGTTTAAAGTCCACATCTGTGCAGAATGATTTTTTTAAGAAATGTTCATAAGTAAAGGATACGACCCCTTGCCTCATAATTTCATCATAAATGACTTTAATGTTGTTCTGGGTGATGCCTTCAAAATATCTTGCTTCAAGCATTTTTGAATGTATGGCAATGTAAAGGTAACGTTGGATATAGCCCCGCCTGTTCTGGGTGCCAATCCAATAATCATATTTATAACCGATTTTATCTATATGGTGATGTGCAGTCCGTTTTGGTAATGAATATATTTCATTCTTTGTCTCATTCCAATTAAACCATTTATCAAAAAAATCTGCTTTGGGATTAATTTTTATTAAATCTAATGATATGCTAAATTTAATGCTGTCAATTTCTATTTGTTTAGTTTCATTATTCACTTTTTAAAAAAAGATTTGCCACTATATATACTTGAGTCCGTCAAGACTTAAATACCAGGCCCGTGAAACTGCCTTTTTATTTTGGATTATAAAATCCAATACATTGGGGCCACTCGGCCCCTTTGCTTATTAATTACAGTGATATATTCTATATGTATTCCCTGTTTGATATTTTGTAATATGAGTACACACATTTTAAATCTTAACAGATGATTAAATTTATAATTAACAAATTACTAATCACCTAAATCATATGCCTCAAATAGAGGATAGCGTGTCGATTATATGAATTGATTTGTGTATTCCCATATGGGTAACCTGAAGTTATGGTCACCTTGGTATCTAATCATTTCCGACTACCCGCATCTCCGTGGGTTTATTTTGCGGTGGAGTTGGTGCCATTTATAACTGGTGGCATCCAGGTTCCTCTCATTTGAGGTTATTCCTTTATTGTCTCTTATTAAGTAAGCTAGACATAATTGATAAGCCTGTTTCATCAAAACTACTATACTTTTCCGAGAGTACCTATAGTAGCATCAAAAAAAAACTACCATCTTATATCTAATAAGGTATCTCAACATTTCCAAAGTGGTTACTGTGATATCTGTTATATCCCCAAGCAAAGCATCCCATTAAAGAAATGGCGAGTTATTTACTATGCTCCTGTTCAATATGGTCTATTACCACAGAGAGCTATTCACTCAGGCCATACATTATTTCTTCAATAACAGCTGTGGGTACGTAATGATTTAGCGTACTCACCCCATGGGTTTATCTGGAGTTATGATAAATTATAACTTCATTCCCATCATCTTTTCATCCAAGTCCTTCCAGTTGTGTAAATGTTTGGATAACTCTGACCAAAACTCCTTAGAGTGGTTCTTGACCTTGGTGTGTACAAGTTCATGTATAATTAAGTAGTCAATAAGTGAGTAGGGCAACCTTACGGCATCAATATTTATATGAATGTTGTTATTTGGTGTGCAACTTCCCCATCGCTTATCCATTTTCATAAACCTTAATCCCCCGTAGGTCAATCCTGTTTCCTTGGACCATTTCTCTACCCTTGGGATAATCTTCTCAATAGCCTTTTCCTTGAAGAAGAGATGCAGGGATTGATGGATTTGTTCTTGACTGTAGGTGACGGGCACTGTAATTTTAAATTTGGATTCGTTGAATTCTACCCTAACGGAATTTACCTCACCCCGTTGTATTAACTGAACATAATATTTTCTCCCAAGGTATTGAATTCGTGACCCAGTAACAACATCACCTTCTTGAATGGCTTCAACTAATTTCAACTTATCCAAAATCCACTTGGCTTTTTGCAGTACCATGCGTTGAGATTGTTCTTCGGTAATAGCTTTACCTTTAAGCACTACACCGTTACCACGTTCAACTGTTATGTAATGTGATTTAAGCTCATCATTCTCCTTAATGGAGTACTCTATCATCTTCTTTCCGTAAGCTATCTTAGGCATTCGATTAGGTATAATATTTATATAATTCCAAATTCTTCACTTCTCGTTCAATTTCAGTCAGGTCTGCGAAATTTTTAAGTGCCATGGTTCGATATTCTATATTTTCAATGTTGTTGAGTATATACTCCCGTTTATCAAGATTTTTTCTAACTCCCTGGCCATGGGGATATGGCAAAAGAGATGTCATGCGATAAGCTAAATTTTTTCCTTTACCAAACAAGACAAACTCACCAGTATTTTTATTTCTCACCTGGTATACCCCAGGGCCAAATGGGGCTATTAATACACCTTGATTTCTTGGGTCTGGAAATGTTAACCAAATAGACCAAATATAACTCTCCATTGCTTTAGCCATTGTTATTCTTCTTTAAAACATCAACCAATTCTTTTGCTTTCAGCTTTGCTTCACTGTGGTCCAACTTTGTTTTCAAGAACCGTTTAATTTTATTTTCAATATCCTTTTGAACTCTGGTCTTTTCTTTCCACCCCACAATATTAAGCTCCCCTTTAATAAGGTCATAAAGAGTATGAGTTGCATCTTCTGCCTCACCATTGAAGATGGTCTTCATCGAAGTGAAAACAGCTCTCTGTTGTTCTGTAACGAATCCCATTGAAACGCCTTCCTGTTGTTCGCCCACAATCTCATCCAACAATCCAGCATAGGCCAATAATAATTGGGTTTCAGTGATGCGTTGTTCTTTGCGTTGTTTAAGAAGCTCTTCCAGGCGTTGGGCTAAGGGCTTGAAAAAATCTGGATTTTTATCAATACCCACCTTTATTGTATGCTTTAAGTTGTTACGCATCTTGAGTTCCTTGGTGGCTGGGGAAGCATTCATCATTTCTTCCTTGAATTTATCCCTGTCGATGATTGATATGGGTTCCTCAAGAAGATTCAATACACCCTCAGAACGCAAATGTTCATCAATCATTGCCTGGAGCATCTTACTCTCATCCTTACTCACTTTCAAGTCCTCATCATCAGGGTAAGTGTTACGGGCCCGTAATTTGAGTTCATTAAATAGCTTAAAATCATCTTGGTACTTCATGGCCTTCTGACTGGGCAATACTAGATTAATTGACTTATTGAAATCTTTCAACAGAGCTTTATATTCATCACGTTTATCTTGTGGTTCAATATAGCGAAGTGCAGTATCAATAAACCTTTCCCGCTCATATTTGCTGTTTATACGCATTGGGTTAAAGAATGCAGCCAATTTGGTATGGTTCAATTCTAGGCGTGGTATTTCTTCATTAATATTCTTGAGTATATCATCAGGTCTCAAGTCCCCACTAAAAATTTCCATGGCTTGGATAAGATATGATGATATACCATTGTAGTCAATAATAAACCCAGCATGTTTACCCTTACGGGAACGGTTCACTCTGGCAATGGCTTGTAAAAGATTGTGTTCTTTCAAAGGTTTGTCCAAATACAATACACTGGCAATGGGTGCATCATACCCTGTCAATAACATGTCTGATACTATTACGAATGCGGTGTTATCGTATTTTTTCTTGTCAGATTTTGCCTTTTCATTCTCATCACCAAACGGCAACTTGAAATCTTCAGTTACGGTTTTAATATTTTCGGGAGGGGTCACCCATATTGGTTGTTGGTCATCTGGATGCTCACGATTCCACTCCAATTTCCCATAGTATTCTTTGGCAATCTCATCAGATTTTGGTGAACCGATACTTATGACAACCTTGGATTCAAAATTATGGAGACCCTGATTCTTTAATTCAGTCAGTACTTGTTGATATTTAATCGCAGCATCACGACCACTGGTTACTATCAAAGCCTTATGACCATCGGGGTAGATTTTATTTTTGTAGTGTTTAATGATATGCTGGCCGATATCTGTAAGCCTATTCTTGGATAAATGGTATTTCTGAAGAGCCTTTCGCTTGAGCATATCCTTTTTCTCTTCGGTGGCATCTTTAAATTTTTCCTCAAATTCTGCATCCAATTCTTCCTTTCGGACATCCATTTGGGCAATACCTTCATCGTACAATAATTCAACAGTGGCACCATCAGCTACCGATTCTTTGATTGTGTAGACATCTATGTAATTACCACCATAGAATTCACCCAAAGTACTCTTATCTTCTTTGCTGATTGGAGTCCCTGTAAATGCAACAAACTTTGCATTGGGAAGCACAGACCTCATAAAGGCAGCAAGGAAACCGTAGTGGCTTCGATGAGCTTCATCAACGAGGATATATAAATTTTCCTTGCTAGATAATTGCTTTAAATCTATTTCTTCGACCTCAATTTCAACCCATTTCCCCTGTTGAAGTTCTTTGGTACGCTTGATAAGTTTATTATTTACCGAATCAATACTTTTCTCCACAATAAGGTTTCCCCGTTCTTCAATCTCGGTTTGGTCTTGTTCAGTGGTAGCCTCTTTACTTGTTTCCTGGAACTTCTGAAGTGTTGTTGTAATAATCCCACCATAATCATTACGGAGGAGCTTGTCCAAATGAGCCACCGAGGATGCTTGTTTGACATTTCCCAACCCAACATTTTGAAATGTGGTGGTAATCTGCCTGTCTAGGTCTTTGCGGTCCGTCATTACCATCACAGTTGGATTATTGAATCCAAATTCTGGGGCCATAAGCTTGCGGGTAACATATACCATGGTTATGGATTTCCCAGAACCCTGTGTATGCCAAACCACACCACCTTCACCAGCTTGTAACCTGGCAATGGTATTGTTGGTTGCCCTCAGTTGTTGATACCTTGGAAGTTTTTTGATTATTGAACCTTCATCCAATTCAAAAATTACAAAATGCCTGATGATATCCAAGATGCGTTCTTTTCTAAATATGGAATATATCAGGATATCTTGGGCTGTGGGATTAGGCCCCAATAAGCTTATATCCTCATCTTTATGGGAACGGTAAACTGAGTAGAATTGTTGAGGTGCATTAATGGCACCATAGCGACCACCATCCTTCCAAAGTCCCACACAAATTTGGTTGAAGTGGAATAATTTCTCAGAATTTTCTTGGTAATATTTTAAATCACCAAAAGCATTATCCCAGGCATTTTGAGCTGTGGGGGACTTACATTCGATAACAGCAATGGGCATTCCATTGAGGTAAACCATAATATCTGGAACCGAATGCTGAAATTTACCATGGAACTTTATCTGGTTGATGACCAGGAAGTCATTGTTGTTTGGGTTTTGATAATCTACAAAATGTACTGGATGAAATTCTTCTGAATCACCAATTCTTTGTTTGACCGTTAGTGTACCACCACGAATAATATCCCAAATCTTCTGGTTAATTTCCATCACTGAAGTGCCCGTAACCGAAGTGATAGTGTTGTAAACCTTCTCCAAATTATTATCACTAATCCATGGGTTAAGTCTCTTTATGGATGTTCTTAATCGGCTAGTTAAAACAGTATCGGTGATATCTTCCCGTTCATCCAGAACTGAAGCATTATTAAATTTATAACCCAACTTTTGGAAGAGTACCAGGGCAGGTAATTCACTTTGAAGATATTCGGGGGATGTACTCATACTATTTTAATTTTTCTAAACATTCCTCAATCCAAGGTTGAATAAGGTTTTTGTTTATCTCTTCAAATTTTACTAGAAACAAATCTGAAAACGATTTATTTTCAGCATAATACATATCGTCATCAAATAATGAAACACCACAAATTCCAGCATATTCCATTTCGGAAGTATTATCATGATAATCAATATTCAATTGTTTATTATTGAAACATTCAAATACTTTCATGCTATTAAACAGCTCGTCTTTATTTATTTGAATAGCTTCTTTTTCCTCAGATTCAATAATATTCCCGAACCCAAATTTCATCCAAACGACATCTTTTTCAAAATATATAACTAAGCTAAAAATATAATTACCACCACGAGATTCAGCTTCTGGATATCGAAACAATTCTAGTAAATCCTTATTGTCAGGCAATAGAAAAAGGGTGTTCTTCTTTTCTAATTCAGTACTGATTATAAACCCTTCAAGACCGCCACTTCTTATGAATTCAAGAATATCATTTTTATAAACAGCAAAATCTTCTTGATTTCTAATTATAAAATCTATTTCCTTCTTGTAATTCTTATAAATTTCTTTGGCTAATACTATTTCTTTGCTTGTCTTGGTAATGTCTTTTTGTACCATTGAGATATATTGATTAATACTTTCCTTAACTGTAGGTGCGGCAGTATCAATTAGAGGCTTATTATCCTTAAGAATTGAAACAATATCCTCATAATTAATGTTGGTATACATATTTCCTTTATTGATATCTAAGTGTTTGTCACTTTTTAAAGGCGTTAAGGTTAGATAAACTCTTGTTTTTAAATGACTATACTGCTGCTCTACGTAATCAAAGTATTTAGCTAACTGATGTTGTGAATACCCTGAGTAGATTTTATTTTCAATTGTAATAATAAAGCCTAAAGATTCATTAACAATTAAGATATCTATGTTGTGTACACTCTCCCTATAAACTTTTGTGGCTGTTAAGTTTTTATTTAACAAACCAATTAATTCTGAACGGTTAGCTGAATCTACAACACCAATATGTTTCAGTAATTCAATTAAAATTGCATCACCAAAGCGATGCGACTCATTAGGGTCGAACAACCAGCCTAAGAAGTTGCTATGACGTATCTCACGATGCTGAACGCCCAAAACATTAAAAATATTAAAGGAGGTAAGAAAACTATTAATTGTCTCAAATTTTGGTTTACTATCCTCCACAAATTTTTCTAAATCATGGAATGTTACATTCATACTTCTACTAAGTTACTTACTTTAATTTTACCAGTAAGAAGTTGTTGCATAAGCCCACTTTTTAATCTGGTATATTCAATCCTCTTATTGTTAAGACAGATTGTTTTATCATCTATAGAATTTAAAATTTCTGCTATTTTTTTTTGTTCATTGACTGGTGGGAAAGGAATATGAAAATCCTTAATATTTTTTGAACTAATATGAGGAATACCAGAGCTTGTTTTCACAGCATCTACATAATTAGTAAATAATGGACTACCAATAATATGATGAAGATAATCTAAGTCCAAAGATTCCTTAGCACGAAGGCAAGCAACTCTTTGCACGATTAAAAGTGGTAAGTCACATTCTTTCACCCGAGCATAATTTCGACCAACTTTGGAGCCATCCATGGAAATTACTAAATCCCCTAAGCAAGCGGAATATCTATGAACATCCTCAAAAGGTAAATCCCACCATTTATCAATTTTATCATTCCACCGCAGAGCACCTTCTGTAATGTTTATTCCTCTTAAAACCTTGTGGCCTTTACCCTCTTCATTAAACCCGTCACTTTTAAATGCAAACCCAGAAAATAATTTTATGTGTTTTACCAAAGTGGAAACCTCCCAACTCTTCGGAATTTTTCCCAGGTGGGAATCGTTGAATTCTACGTGACCAATGCCTTTGGTAAGTAGACGTTGCATCAAGCCTTTTTTAAGCCTTTCGGTCTCAATGATTTGTTGGTCAATGATTTCAATCTTCTCATCCACGGTGCTGAGGATGTCAGCTATTTTTTGTTGTTCAGGATAGGTTGGGATTAAAGCTTGAACAGACGAAACCAGTTTTATATTTAAATTTTGTACCGTAGAACCCGCAGCTTTATTTTTAAATTGATTCTTTATTACATCAGAACTCAACAGGTAATACATAAAATCTACAGAAGTGTTATCCAATTTTTTACGCAATAGTAACCATCCATCATGAATACAACCACTGGTGCGCATTATATAAGGGCGACCAAAGCTCATAGAATTGGAAAGAATAAAATCATTTTCGATTACGACTTGGGATTTTGTTAATCCCTCTTTAATAATCTTTTGTTTAGTTTTATAAATATATTTTGTTACATGTTTAGTATCGCCAATTTTAATCCAATTTATACCATTTTCATCATCAGTTAGATATTTTTTTATAGGTCTTGGAGAACCACCTCGTGCAATATCAAATACTTCATCAAGAGGTAATAATTCCCATTCGTGAGGCTTTATTATTTTTGTCATAAACCTAAATCTTTTAAGTAACCCTCAAGCTTCCTGTCAATCTCATTCTCTCTTACCTCCATCTCCAGTATATTTTGCTTCACCTTTTGTAAATCTATTTCAATTTCTGGTTCCGAGGTGTCGATATACCTTGAGATATTGAGGTTATAATTATTGTCTTTAATTTCCTGAACCGATACAATCCGCATGAATTTGTCTACCTCAGAGTAAGCATCATAGGCTTCAACTATGTTGGAAACATGTTGCTCCAACAGTTCATTTTGGTTCTTACCTTCTTTGAAATCATTACTTGCATCAATAATGGTTACCTTACCTTTTTGGGCTTCCGTTTTATTCTTATTGATTATCCATATGGATGCAGGAATTCCAGTGTTGTAAAACAATTTTGCGGGTAAGCCAACAATACCTTCAACCAGGTCGGCCTTAATCAAAGCCTTGCGAATATCGCCTTCACTGCCCCCACGAAATAATGTTCCATGAGGTAACACAACTCCAGCTTTACCATCCTGTTTAAGAACAGCAATCATATGTTGGAGGAAAGCAAGGTCGCCATATCCACGTGGTGGGATTCCATACTGGAATCTGCCATAAGGGTCTGTAACTTGGGTTTTGTAATTTGGTGTGACTTTCTTTTCATTCCCATCCTTATCCAGTTTCGTTTCCTGGCTAGTTTCTGCGGGTGTCCACCATTCACCTTGAGAAAAAGGAGGATTGGCTATTACACGGTCAAACAACATCAACTCATTGTTTTCTATGTGTTTTGGGGAAACTAAAGTATCACCTTTACGAAGGTCGGCATCCATAAAGTTATGCAACAACATATTTAATTTTCCAATAGCCCAAGTGCTAAGATTTTTCTCCTGACCATATAGGGATATGTTAACATTCTTACCCACTTTTCCATTAGGTTGTTCGGCAACATATGCAGCGGCCTCAATTAACATTCCTGTTGAGCCCATTGTCGGGTCGCATACTTTATGGCGGGGTTCTGGTTTAATGAGTTGGACAATTAATTGGACTACACCACGAGGTGTATAAAATTCTCCACCTTTTTTACCTGCGTCATCAGCAAATTGTTTTATCAAATATTCATAAGCATCACCCAAAATGTGCGGGGAATCTAAGTCTTTATTCTTTAGGGAATAGGTATTGAAATGTCGTAACAAGCGTTGTAACACCGCATCAGAAAGCTTTTCTTTATCACCAAATTTTGTACTGGTCAAAACACCCTCCAATGATGTGTTTTCCCGTTCAATTGCTGCAAATGCTTTATCCAAGGCCACGCCAATATTTTCAGTTTCGGCTTTTAATTTAGTCCATCGTGCTTCACTGGGTATTATGAAATAAGCTTCGTCTTCGGCATCCTCACGAGATAAGCTATCTTCTGCCATTGAATTCTCAACCTCTTCTTCAAAGATGTCATTAGACCGTTTCAGGAACAACAATCCGAAGATGTAATTTTTAAAGTCGGAAGAATCAATACTTCCCCGTAGAATATTTGCGCTTTCCCAAAGCCATGACGCTAGGGTTTCTAATTTTAAACTCATTGATTGGTTTTATGATTATTTGTAGGGTATGGGTAAATGTAAGGAAAATGTTATGGATAAGTTAAAGTGGAGCTTTGTATATTTAACAAAAAAATAGTTGTTGACATCCTGTTGATTCTTAAATTCTATTGTTTCAGAATTTATGATAATTAAAATTTATTTTTGATGGAGAATAATTCTAAAAAAAAACATAGGGATTAACCCTTTTTAAAAATATTATGAAACGTTCAAATTGGCAAGGATTTAATTAACTCCAAAAAATTGAAAAAGCTTATTATGGAAAATTTAATTGATATTATAAAATTTGAAAACGAGAGTAATTCATTAGATTTTAAAAAACTTGAATACCACAAGAACAACCACCAAGAGTTTATAAAAGATATAATTTCACTTGCTAATGCACGCACCAAAAATAATCGCTTTATTATTATTGGGGTCAAATCTTTTCCTAATGGAGATAAAGAATTTGGTGGCATTCCGAATCTTACAGACGATGCTATATACCAACAGCTAATTCACAATAATGTTGAACCTGAAATTCATTTTAATTATTACCCGATAGAAATGGATTCAAAAATTTATGGGGTATTTGAATTAAAACATTGCGATAGCCCACCCTACCTGATGAAAAAAAAATACGGGAATTTAGAAACTGGGAGTGGTTTTGTAAGAAAAGGCAGTCATTCCCATCCATTAACAAGACAAGATTATGATTATTACTTTTCTCAGAGATATTCCACTTCACGATTCAAGGGTGAAATATTTATAACACCTATTATTAATGGAGAGCGAGATGCACCTTTACCAATGTACGTTAAGACAACAAAATATCCATCAGAAAAGGCAAAGGAAAGATTAGAAGTTAAAAAGCAAAAATTACTTAACGGGGAAATCCCTAGAAGTTTTGGTCTAATAGGTGGGTATGAAATTCCAAATCCTGAAGCATCAACGAGTACTGAACAGATTACGGATGAGATTGGAAATGCAAGGGACAAGTATTTTAATGATGACCAATATTACTTCTTCGAAATTGATGGTTGCAAATTAAATTTTGATATCTACATAGAGGGTTCAGATTATGTTGAAGACGCCTATGTAGAACTTATAATACCTAATAGTGAAATCTTATATATTGCTGAAGAAATTTATTTGCTTCCCGATAAAGAATTTCAACCAGGTCATTTATTATCCAGAGCAGATTATCCAGATGTAAAAAGAACAGAGGATGGTTTTAATATTTCGCAGCATGCTGGTGATATTCGTCCCAATGTTACTCATGAACTATATCATGAACCTTTACGGGTAATTGTTTGGGAGTCAAAAGTACCATTTAAGTTTACTATCAGAATACATGGGAAAAATCTCTCAAAGCCCATATCCAAAGAAATTTCTATTCCCATAAAAAAGTAGGGTATTGTTTAACATGGATGTTCCAATTTAGATTAGAGTCATATAGCGATACGGACATCACACCATTTGACATCGGGTTTACTACTGTTAAAGTGTTCCAAAATAACCACCCTAAACTGGCACAGGAATAATATTATTCCTACCTTGAAAGAAATAATAAAATCATGAAACAGAAGGCCAGGTACAACAGAATTTCCAGTCCCAATCAAAAGCTTGAGAGACAAATCCAGAGGAACAGTCCCGATGAAATTATTTTTAATGATATTGTTAGTGGAGCTATAGCTTTCAAGCATCGGGAAAAAGGCAAGGAGCTTATTAAAGCCATTGAGGATGGTAAAGTTAATTTCGTAACTGTTACTGCGGTTGATAGGCTTGGTAGAAACCTGTCCGACCTGATTAATACCTTGGAATATTTCACCCAAATGGGTGTGACCCTAAGGGTAGATAATTTAGGTATTGAGTCAATGGTCGGGGGAAAATCTAGCCAGGTCTTTAAACTGATTTTAAGTGTGCTCGGAAATGTTAGTGAGATGGAACGGGATAACCTACGGGAACGACAATTGGAAGGCATTGCTATTGCAAAGGCCAATGGTGTTTATAAAGGTCGTGTCCGAGGTTCTTCTATGCCAAGAGAGGAATTCCTTCAAAAGTATTCTCAAGTGGTTAAAGAGATAAGGGCAAATGAGAATCTGCCAGTAAGGAAATTGGCCAAAATTTCGGGTGTTGGTGTTGGTACTGTGCAGCGGGTAAAGTCTGCATTAGCGAGTTGACAGCATCAAGGATAAGCTTTGACCTGATTTTCCGCAGAACAACCAGGCGGAACAAGCGGAGGGTATTGAGATTCCAGTAGGGTGGTAACACTGCTTATTGACTGTGTAGATTTAAAGCTTTTAAAATGGCAAATCTAATTCGTCATCTTCCAATTCTACTTTCTCATCCAATACGGTTTGTCCTAAAATGAATCGGGCTCTCTCTAAAAGTTCGTCATAAGTCAAAATTTCCACATTGTATAATCCTTTTCTAAAAAGTTCAAAAGTGGTCAACTGTTCAATATTATTATTAAATTCTTTAGAATTTCCTATCAGTAAAATACCCTTTGGCATAACTGTGTAAATCCCATTATTAATAAGTTCTCTGTTTTCAAATTCCTCAGCTCGCTTCTGCCAGGATTTGCAATTCGTTTGAACTTGAGCTACACCTCCTAAAACTTCGCTTCCTAACAACCAAGCCCCATTACGATATTGAATGTTTTCTCCTTTTCTTGATGTTTTGGCTAACAAGTTTGAAAATGGTTTTTTAATCTCCACCAAAACTGTGAACTTCACATTTTCTGCAATGGTTTTCATTAAGTAGTCTCCTTTTTGCTTACCCTTTCCCGTATATTTTTCTCCGCCATAATTAGGTTGGTCCGATTCTATGGACAAAAATTGATAATTCAAACCATATCCAAATATCCAGTCATTCAATGTAAAAAAATTCTGCCAATAATTTTCATCTTTTGAATCATCTATAATACTTTCTTCAAACTCTTTTAAGGCTTCAAGCCTATTATGATAAATTCTTGAATGTGAAAGTTTTGTTGCTAAATCTGGGTTTTTATCTATTAGCTCTTCCCAAATTTCCTCTCCATAATCTTCTTCTAAAAGTCTTTCGATATACTCTCTTCTCTTACGGGGGACATTAATAACTTCTGCGGTTGTTCCTACAATATATTCAGTTTCGCCACGTCTGACTCCTTTTTGACTTAAAGCATAGAGTTTGGTTAAGCCATCATAAAGTTTTTTTGTTTGACCACTTCTCAATTTAAGTTTTACCCCTTCGCCCGCTTTTAAAGTATTAAGATTAATACATTCAACATCTTCCCATTCGTTATTCCGCCCTTTTCGCTGATGAATAATTGTGCCACTAACGGTTTCCCCAGCTTCTAATTTTGTATCATTAATTTCTGCTAAAAAGATTCTTCGTGTAGTTTCTTTTTCTTCAATGACAATAGGTTCATTTACTTCTTGAGAATTGTAGGATGTGCTTTTGGTTGTAAACTTATCCATTATTTCTTAGTATTACTGAATTGTTATAGCGGAGGAAAATGTAATGTTTTACCGAATGGTGAAATGGGAAACTTAATTAATAGCCCATTGAATAAAGCATCAATTTAGCAATTTCTTTTGCTTCGTCAAGGTTTTTTGCTGGTCTGACTTGCCCGTTATTGGATTTCATCTCGTCCTTTTGAATAATCCAAACAAGTCCCTCTTTATCAAGCTCGCAATCATAATTGTTTCCTTTGTATTCTATTGAAAATCGGTTTTCCATTTTATTTAATATAAATTATTTAATATCGCTTTTTTGTATTCCCCCGTTCAATTCGGGAAAATTAATTCCTCATTATTGTTGAACCACTTCCATGAATTTTAACTACGGGCATATTGAATATGCTTCAAATTCTGCTTTTTTAATAAATGGTCCAATGAATGCCCTGCCGATTTTATTATTTCATGCCGTATTTTCCTGAATCTTCAAGTTTTTTATTCAGAGCTTCTCTACGACTCCTTATAACATCGGGCTGGACATAATAAAAATCAAACAGCATTTCTAAAACTTCTAAATTCCACTCCGCCTCTCCTGGTTCAACTTCCACAATTTCCCCAGTAGAAGAACTCTTTGAAGGATGAGCTGCAAAATTTCCAATATTTCTTATCGCATCAATACTATCTGTCATATAGCTCGGCATTTGATTCGAATCCAGCACTTGCTGTATTTCGTTAGCTAAATTGCCTGGTTTCACTTGAGCAATATCCCGTAATAAATGTTGTAAAGCTCTTCGACTCAATGCTGCGCTGGCTTTTGGACTATCGGGTAGTACAATTCCCGCTTCGGTATAGTCACGGGCGATATCCTTAGGAACTTGGTTTGGTACAGGAGGTCTTGTAGAACCTTTCGGTCTGATTTGTTCTCTCTGGTTTATAACATCATGTCCTAAAGCATCTTTCTTTATAAAGTATTTTTGCCCATGGCCAATTTCAGCTTCTACTAAAAAGAAAACGAATTTCCGACATTTTGGGTTTGGGCATAGGTACTGTTCAACTGCCCAATCTCCTTCTACATCTTTTCCTAAATAGGCCACATTTCTTTGTGCATGGAATTCTACTAAACAATGGGAACATTTCATTTGATATTTCTTTTCAAGTATTTAATAATACGTAATTAATCTTTTTATGTCTATGTTTACCCAATCATTCTTTTGAAGTGTTCTACTCTTCTATCCAAAGTGTTTAGGGCACCGTTATCGAAGTAGGTAATCATCTTATCATAGGAATCCATTTCTAATGCAGTCAAATTATAATAGTCTAAATCTATAATATCTAAGCTTTCAAACCTTCTATTAAAATTTGTTTTCTTGAATTCACTAATATCCTTGCTAACAACCCAATTTACCGTCAGCCAATTAAAGGATAGCCACCCACCAAAACTGAAATTGTTCCTATCCCATCCAAAATTTACCGTATGTCCATTAAAGAGGTGACCATACTTGTGTTTTTGGTTATAATAGTAGTGGATTAATTGAATAACCACTTTAAGCTCAAACTTTAAAGCAAGATGTTCAGTATGGTCTTTACCTCGGATAAACTCTGATAAATCCCTTAAATCATGAGGAAGCCCCGAAGTTCTAACTTTGCATCCTGCGTGCTTAGCGTAATAGCGGTAAAGATTCAACTTTTGTTCATACCAGTCTTTGCCATAAATAGCCTCAAAATTTAGGATTTTTGAGCTTACCAATTCTTCGAAATTATTATGAAAATACTTGGTAAATATATCATAGGCATCATCGTGGGGCCTCGTCCTCCTAACGTTGCAACACTCACAAATAATCTTGGGAAATTTAAGTTCTTTTGCCTTGTAGGAATTGACGGGGATTGGTTTTTCACCTATATACATTCCCTGAAACTTTTTTCCATAAGTCCGTTTCAAATCAGAGGCCTTAAATTTATGCTCCTCCGAATTAGCGGGCTCATTACATATCCAACAGTTTTCCATCGGGATTCATATAACTATTTTGTTCATTCACTTGAGTAAATATTACTCCCAGTTTATCAATATTCAAATCAAATGCCATGGGTATCGGTGTTTAATTTTCAATTTTCCTTATATCCCCATTTAGTTCTGGATGGGCGGTAAAGATGCTTTTTACAAGTTCATAAGTTCCTTTGCCATGTTGGTTACTAAAAGCATATGTTTTTCCCTGATAAATGATTAATTCAACATCATCGTTGAACCACCTTGATGAGTCATAACTGCGTACATTTTGAATTTTCTCCGCTTCAAATTCCTCTTTTGTATTACATTCTTTATCAACCCATATCCACCGTCTTTGTCCCGTTACCCTCATTAAATCCTGTGGGCTTATTCCGAACTTTACGCATTCACTAATGGTTAATAGTGTAGTTTGTCTTTTGTTAAGGTTTGTCTCCGTTCGTCCTTGTATTGTCACGTTAAATTTAGAATAATCCCTGCTACTTTCCCTTCTTGCCTGTCGTTGTTCAGTTGCTTTTTCTCGGAGTTTGACCTGGTAATCTGCTGTTTCGGGCAAGGGTATGATTTGTTGTATGTCAAAGTACAGGTTCGGACCGTCTTTCTGAGGTTTTATCCTGATGCATTTAATATCAATATCCCGTTCAAGTAACCATAAAACCGAAGTTGTAATTTCTTTAGAGAAATTTGCGGAAACCAATATGATTCTTACATCATTGGCAAACTCCTCTTCATTTGCCTCATCCCATCCCAGAAAATTCAGAATTGCCTCTTGTGGGTCTTCAATTCCTAAATTATTCTTTTCTATATAGTATTGGAAGGCCACTACTGCTTTTTCAAATGTCATATTAGCAACCATTGCCGCATATCTTATTGACTGGAGTTCCATATGCCCGCCATCTTCTGTTCTTTTCAACTCAACTACCACTAAATTTGCATCCTTATCCAGACAAAGAATATCTATACGCCTTTTGCTGTCTTCCCAGTCCCCAAATTCACTACTAATAACGAACAGGTTTTTTTCAACAGTCTCAATTGAGTTAATAATAAATTTCTGTAAATCCTTGGCCTCGTCAATCCTTTCAATCGAAAAGGTTGTCGGCTGTAGTTCGGTGATTTTGTCTCCGTTTAATTTGAAAATCGGCATATTGATACTCGTTTTAATATTTGTGGGCTTCCAAAGAATTTAAAGATTTATCTAAGACCTTTCGAAAGCGAATAAGTTTGGCCTTAAATTTAATGGACAATGAAAAGTCCACCTTTGTCATGATTTCATCAACTGAAGGATTTAATCTATTTAAGGAATCAATATAAAGGTTATTTAAAAGTATCGGAAGCAAATATCCCTTACTGGTTTCATATTCCACCATCTCTTCTTTTATCGTATCATACCTTTCGCTCAGAAATGATTTTAAATTAGGTCCAATCATATAAGGCAAAGTATCATGGTCACTCACATACAGATATAACTCATTAAGCATAAATTCCCTATTGCTTTTAGAAATTGAAATTGGTTTCATTTTAGTTGTAACCATATATGAGGAAAAAATTAATGCTTCCAAATATTCTCCCACTATTATCTCTTCTTTTGGTTTTTCGAGTAAAAATTTCAGTAGGTAATGAGAAAGAATAAAGTATTTTTTATCGCTCTTAGTTATGTCTGAAGATGTAGGGGAGTCTAATTCTGTTTGGGAAGATTCTTCCATAATATCAGGGGGGATATTGAAAGCCTCAACTGTGCTAATTCTTCCAACCGCATCTTTCGTTTCTGGTAAATCTGGTTCAATATCAAATGCTTCTATTAGTTTATTTCTTTCTGCCGCATATGTTATATCTCTCATTTTTTGATTAACCTGGCGTTTAATTTCCTTTTGCGATAGGCTCAGGTCAAATTCCCAAAATTCCTCTAAATCTCCCAGTTTTCCATTTTGTGACCATTCTACCCTAAGTTTGTTATTTACCTCCCTAACCGCATAGGTGCTCCTTGTATTGCTCTCTGGAAAGTCCCAATAGTATTGAACATAATTGTCTGTTTCCTTAATTAAATGAGCTTCTTCAGAGTTTTCAAACTCGCCTAATAATTCGGAGTATTTTTTTCTTATAGGAACTGATATTTCATAATTATCTTTTAAACTTGATAAAACCAGATTCAGTTTGCTGTTTTTTTGATTATCAGACCAGTAATATTCTCCTGTTCCATTCATATAATCTTGCAGTTTCTGAAATGAAAAGCGAACAGTTGTTACTAGGTCAGATTCCGACATATAAGCGTTTCGTATTTTATAATTTATCCATCTCCATTCTTTAATTTCTACTAAAAATGAATTGTTATTTGTACTGTTTATATAAATGTGGAATAGAGATTGAGCTTTAATCTGCCAAGTATCCCCCCCAAATTTATTTTTATCGCCAAATTTATAAACCATCTCCTGAATTTCCTCACAAGTTAATAATTTAATTAATATATTGAAAATTAACGATTTTCTTTTCGAGAAAGCCTTGTATAGCGTTTCAAAATTTTTGGCTTTCAAATTATCAGGTAGCTTTTCTATTAAATCCGTTAATCCAACCACATCAATAAAGTTGTCCATTGACGGAAGTTTTTTGCCGTTCATTTCACTATTTCTAAAAGTTGAAGCTATACTGGCTCCTGCGCCTAAAATTACTACGTGTCCACCGCCACCATAAACTTGTTTAATTCCTTCTTCTCTTGATAGTCCTGGCATTTGTAAATTCAGTTTTGTCTTGGTTTAGGCAAGTGGCGTGGAGTAGGGATGCAGACTTGTCGGCTTGGTTGTTTTTGTTATTTGATGTCTAAATTATCACTTTTTACACAATTGCCCGCTATCTGCGATTAACCGATGTTGGCTTTATGTTGTTTACTTACTCCATTAAGGTTCTATCGATAAAGGAGAAAAGTTCTTGATTAGCTTCTATATATGATTTGTTCAAAATATTCTTGGCTGTTCGATATCCTCCTGTATTTGGTCTTGAAGCAACTTTGCCAATTTCTTCTGTTACCTTTTTCTCTTCACCATTTGTATAATCATATATCAAAACTGAATATCCTGCTGCTGCATTCCATTTTCCTTCTGGAAAAATTCCCCAGGCAAAATTTCCTCCAGCACTTCCAATTCCAACCTTTACATCTGCACCAAAGGCAGCTTGATAAGCGGAAATAGCAATTTTTATTGTTAGTTTATTAGATTTAGGATTTTGATAGAATTGATTACTTTCTAAAATTTTAAAATTTGCTGAAGGATAAGTTTTTTCTACTATATCAATCAAACTATTTATTACTTCTTGACTTGTACATTCTATTTTACTCTTTTCGGTCATTGTTCTTGAGTCAAATATTACTAAGTCAATTTCTTTATCTGTAAGAAATCCGATTCTAGGAGTTGGTATTTGTTCTTTTTGGCACCAGACATATAATTTCTGTGAATATATACTTGAAGAAAGAAATATCATTAAAAATGTAAGTCCGATAATTTTTTTCATTTTATATTTTTTAATGTTAGAAATACGGTGGTAAACAATTAATGCCAACGGTCTTGCTTAAGGCAAGTAGCGTGGAGTAGGGATACGTTCTTGTCGGCTTAGTTGTTTTGTTACTTGGTGTCTAAAATAGCACTTTTCACCCGAATGCCTGCTATTTGCGCTTAACCGATGTGTGTGCCCAGCATGGGCATCTTTTATATATCGAAAGATATATAATTAATCTAGAGGGTGCAAGTCCCTTGTGGGCAGGGGTGACTCCTTGAACCACTAGTAAGCCGCAAGGTTGCCAACCGTGAGGTTGGGACTGAAGGAAGCGGGACTACAAAACTCGGTACTGACGAACAGAAATCGTATAAGAGGCATATTTATTCGGGCAAGCAACCACATCATTGTAACACCCAAAGAATACCAAAAGAGCAAATATGTAGATACGGCAGTTATTGAGCGAAAGAAGATGCCATTACCTGGGGAGGTCTCCGTAACCACGGGATGGCTGTATGGAGAAGTCAGCAGAGGTCATAGTACTTGTGGTAACGAGCTGTTATAAATAAACAGAGGGCTCACAAACAAGGAAGGACCGAACGTTAATTTTCTCGAAATTAAAATGGGAAAGTCTCGGCTTAGCCCATTTATAAAGTAGGGAATAGCTATGGTCGGTGCAAAGAGCGACCGTATTGATGATTAATGAACCGCCGTATACGAGACCCGTACGTACGGTGGTGTGAGAGGTTTAGGGGTGAAACTCCCCTTTACCTACTCGACTGTGTTTTCGTACTTTTTTTCGTTCGGTGTGTAGCGTTGGCAAAGACATACTCTTTTGCAATTTTGGCTTGTGTGGTGGCTGTAGCGAATTGCAAATGTGTATGGCTTTATGCGTTGGCTTTTTGGTTAATTTATTTCAATTATTTCTACAAGGCTGTCTGTATTGCCAATCTTAACTCTATCTCCAACAGTCTTACCTTTAATTGAAGTTCCAAGCGGTGTTTTAACATTTATCTTTTGAACTCCATTTTTCATATCCATTCCTTGGGTTTGATAATCAACCAATTTTATTGTCAAAACTTTGTCTTTGTTCAAATATTTGATTTTAACTGTACTGTTAAGTTCTACTTCTTTTACATCGAATAGTGAGTTAGGAATATTCTCGAATAAAGATGCGACTGGTGCTTGCTCCAATAATGTTGCATTATTTGTCTGTTTTGAACCAACTCTATTTAAAGCCTGCCATTCCGTTTCGTAGTAATTATTATCCATTGGTTTTCCATTGGCTGTAAAACTTTGATAAATCAAGCGACTGATGTCGTTTTTAATTTCTAATGGCAAAAACTCAAATTCAATATTTTCAAAGTCATTATAGATAACTTTATAACCTTGCAAATGCAGTTGTTCTCTGCTTGAAATGTTTTCGGTTAGATGTGCCTTAAATTTTTTCCGTCCGTTTTCAGAAAAATAGATTCCGACAATTTTTTCAGATTCTATTACTTTAAGGAAAGACAGGTCTCCGTTTCTATTAATTCCATTCATGTATTCCTTGCCAATTCTCTTAGATAGCAAAACAGAAACATGAACTTTATTTATATGACCTGATGAATAGCATTGCATTATGAAACCTGAACGATGTTTGGTCTTTATCGGGATTACATAATCTGCTTCTAAGGATTCATTTTCGGTTAAAACATAAGTTCCTGAATTGTATAGGTTAAAATATCTGAGAATTTCGCTTCCGTTAGAATTGAAAATCGTTTGCTCAGAAAGCTCTTCAATTATTGTAGGTTCATCTATGATTAAATTGGATGATGAAGGCTCAGAAGTTGTTTTTTCAAATTCAGTAGGCTTGTTTTCTAATTCATTTTCTGACGATGAATCTTCATTATTTGAAAATGGTTCTTTCGGTTCTTCAATTACTGGAATCATTCCCCAAAGTGGTTCGAGGGCTTTTGTTCGATTTGTATAATACTCCGAACCTCGAACATTGAAGAATTGCCATCCGCATCTTTCAAGAACATTTTTACGCATTTGGTCATTTTGAAATTGTTCGGCACCATGCCATTTGTCTCCATCACATTCGATAGCTATTTTGGTGCCATCTGCAAACATGGCGACCAAATCAATACGGTATCTGCCTTTAGCTACTTCATATTGCGGTATAACCATTAAACCTTTGTCAATGATATCATTGAATACATCTACTTCAAACCAACTATCAAAGGGGTCTGGCTGAGTTCCCAAAGTTTTTACTTTTGGGACTGAAATACGTTGTCTTTTTTTAAACTCAGGTGTTTTGTGATTTTTAATATGGTCTAAAAGCTTATATCTCAAATCATTTGTATTGCTCAAATCGTCCAATTGAACTGAATGGAATAACCAAACTTGTTCTTTAGCTCTACTCATTGCTACATTGAAACGTCTTTCATCTTCTGGTTTAACAAGTGCCGACCTGTTGTGATTGTGAGCAGTTACCAAACTTAAAAAGATAATATCTCTTTCATCTCCTTGGAAGGAAGCTGAATTACCGCAAACAATCTTTCGTTTATGAAATTCCTTTTCACCAATCTTCTTAAGAAGTAAGTTTTCAATCAAGTTAGATTGTTGGCTACCTTGTAATGTGATTACTCCAAATGTTTTACCAACATACCTATTGTCATGAATCAGCCTTCCAATAGTCTCTGCAATTTCATTTGCTTCTGGTTCGTTAATTATTGCTGAGTATCTACCTTCCGTGAATCCATTTTGGCAAAAAACAGTAACCAAAGGCTCAAGTCGTTTTTCAGAATATTGTTTTAGTGGATAAAGTCCTTTTCCGTCTGGGGCATAAAAGTGTCTATTGGAAAATTCAATTATCTCGGGCATACATCTGAAATGTTCTCTTAGAACAGTTACTCCATCACAAAAGAATTTTGCGTGGTCAAAAAAGCTGAATTCTGTACCATAATAATCGGAAAATGGAATTCCCTTTAAATGACGTTTTATATGAGGTGTCATTGTGTTGGCATTTACACCTACATATTCAGGGGAAGTTTGTTTATCGTCTCCAACGATTATGATATTTTTAGAAATGTACAATAAGAAAATGGCATCAGGGCCTAATTGACTTGCTTCGTCAATAATCACATAATCGTACATTTCCTGTTCGGGTTGAATCGTTTCTGCAACTTTATAAAGAGGCATAATCCAACAAGGAACTGAATCTTTGCAATGTTGCATTTCCTGCTGGGCTATTTTTCTGAACTTCATAGCTCTTTTTCCTTTACCTGTCTTGCCGATTTTTTTGACTGCCATTACCCAAGCATCCAAATGCTGGCGTAAAGACCGATTTTGCTGTAATCCTTCAACGACTTTATACCAAGCCTTTTTAGAAGCAAGCTTTGCAATTAGTTTACGTTCTTTTTTCTCTAATTCATTAAGATTCCTTATAAGTTGGTCTTCGTAATTAATATCCATCAACTTTCCAAGTTGAGTTTCTGCATGTCGAAAAAATATCGCAGGTATCAATTTTGGCAAATCCTGTGTTGAAAAAGAATCATTCTCTACAGAAGCCACAATAAATGGTATTTGATTGGTTACTTCCGATTTTAGTTTGAGAAAACTTTGAAACTTTGATTGGGCAAGTTTTAATTGCTCAATCTTGGAAATCCCATCAATATACGATTGAGAATCAACTCTATTGAAAGAATCATAGATAGTTTCTTTAACAGGATGGAAATTTTCTTGCTTCAAATAAAAGATAGATTCATCTATTTCTTCCTGAATGGAATTTATTTGGTTTGACAATTGAATGAATTCTGTTTGTCTTATTTTGAGTTCTAAATCTGATTTATTGTATGACTTAATTTTAAGGTTTGACTCTTGCTCAACTTGATTTTTGTAAAATTTAATTTTCTCAATCAGATTGTTGAGTTTTAATACTTCCGAATGAATATTTTTAAAGAATACGAGTTTATTTGATATTGAATTTCCTTCTGGAACCTTCTTGCTCCATATTTCTGCAAATTCATTAAAATCCTGCTGAAACGCAATATCACGAAGTACTATGTCAAATTCTTCTATGGTATCACAAGCACTTCCATTAACTCGAACCGCTTCAATGAAATAAAGACGTTCTTTAATCTCTTTTGAGAAAAATGATTTTTTTAGTGTGAAAGAAAAACCTGATAATGGATTTCCATCTTTTAAATGTGCAACAAGTGTTTGAGCATCTTTTTTTAACTGCTTTAAACTTTTATCGGTTGGGTATGCAATTTCAATGTCTTTATCAATTTTACGAATCTCATGCTTTTCAAATCGTGAAATAACTGATTCCGATTGCTCTATTTTTTGATTCCATATTTTTGAGTTGCTATCAATTACTAATTTGGTAAAATCAATTTGAATGTTATCGACAGAATTGTATAATGCCTGTAGCTCCTTTAAGTGTTGTATAAGTTCATCAAAATCTTGACATATAATTTTTTCGAAATTTTCATCAATTCCGAATTCTTTTTTTAATATTTGGGTTAGTTTGCTGTATTCTTGTATTTGTTCAATTGATGGAAGCCGTTGTAACTCTGGAATTAAATAATCAAATTCATCTATATCTACACTTTTGTATTCTTGATGAAATCGGATGAGATTTTCTAAATCATTACCTATTTCAGTATTCTCAACATCATAGAAATTGTCTTCATACCATTCAAAATTTACCGTGTCTCTTTCTAAGTTTGCAGCAATTTCTGTTAAAGTACCTTTGTAATCCTTATTAATTTCTTGTTTGCGTGTGGCGTTCTCTTTAACGTTGAGAAGCTTATTCTTATTCTCTGCTATTGACTCTCTAACTGTCTTTAAATCCTCTTGAAATTTTTCAATGTCAGTTTGATAATCCGAAAGGTTTGCTCTTGAAAGTTCATCATTTATTGCATTAACGCTTGACTGTAAGTCGTGAACAGAAGAAGAATCACCACTTAGTAAATTGACTGTTAAATCTTGAAATTCGGGTGGCAGTTTATCTTTTAATACTTCCAAAGCTCGTTTTGTGTAAGCTGTAATCAGCACCTTTTTACCGTTTGCAAGTAGATGACAAATAAGGTTAGCAATAGTGTGAGATTTTCCTGTTCCTGGTGGGCCTTGAACAAGAACTTTATTGCTTATTTTTGCTTTCTCAATTATCTCAATTTGTTCGTCATTGTATTCTTTTGGAAAAAATATTGGCTCAACTTGTGCATAATTATTTGCACTCTCGCCATTTCCAAAGTCGCTGTCAGATTCTGGATGAATTCCAATAAGGTCATTTATTGTAGGAATTTCAATATCAGTTTCTCCACTTTCGATATTTTCTAAAATCTTATCATACAAAGCAGTAAAACTTCTTGTATTCCTTTTTCTTAGCAGAAGTGCAGGGGAAAATGAAATGACAGGTTTTGGATTTGTTGTTTTCGGTTTTTCAAGGATTTGTTTATAACTTCCATCTGGCGAAACACGCTCGGCAAACATTTGAAGTGCATCTTCTGTATTATCAAAAACGGTTTCTATATTTTTTTCTTTAAGGTAATTTTCTACAGCTTTTTCGGCATCTATTATATTTTGTGAATCGAACTGGTCAAATAAGTCGAGAATGGAATCGGTTTCAATCTGAGGTGTTGATTCTAAATTCGGTGTTATGGATATTTGAGAATCTTTTTGCGAGTACTCAAAATTTATATCTACCCTTTGAGTTAAAATGTGTCTAAAAATCTTTGGTCGTGCATCATTTTCTTTAAAATTCAATAATCCGACTCCAACGACTAATTCGTATTCCTCACCAAATTGTTGTGTTTTATTAAAAATCCTGAATAGTTTTTTATAAACTGAATTGAGCTTTTCGTATTCAGCATATTCAATATTGTAAGCTTCAATTTTTACGTTGTAATCAATTAAGTCATCAATCCACTTTTTCTCAATGTAGTTTTGTAGTTCTTCGACTAATTCAGGAAAGTTTTCTGATTCAATTATTTCGCCCTTGACCTCAATAGATTCTTTTAGTTTTGGTTCATCTTCTTCTTCAATTAAAGTTGCCCTTTCAATCCATAACTCCAAATTATCCGAAAGTTTACTAAATACTGGTTTTGTCGGTTCTTTAGGCTTTTTTACTTTAAGCCAATAGTCATTATCTGAATTAAATTCAAGTCTAATTATGTTTTCAAACAGTTCATTTTCAGGAATATCACTTAACCAAAACTTTTCAGGGTATTGGGTTTCCTGAGCATCAATATCTCGAACTGGATTGCTTCTCAATTTAGAGAACTCTTTCAGGTAATTGAATATTTGTAAATACTTTTCTTTTTTCATTTATCTCATTACTTCCGAGGTCAATTTATCAATTTTCTGTCGAGCGTTGGCAAAAAATAGCTCTTTTGGTTTTTTCTGCGTTGGCTTTGGTGTCGGCAAAAACCAAATGTGCTATTTGTGCGGTTGGCTCTTTTTTTAATTGGGCAGTAGAGTAGAGCCTGATAGCTCTGTCTATTAGTATCTGGTTAAAGATAATAATATTAGAACTATCAGTGCCCCCTTCATCAAACCGTACGTGAAGTTTTCCCTCATACGGCTTACCGATAGATT
>Ga0307486_1000802_pt1 | contig 26575 bp, 24 predicted proteins | sample CBIW02metaG_FD_203663 | JGI IMG/M metagenome (GOLD analysis project Ga0307486, IMG submission 203663) | Sea-ice brine microbial communities from Beaufort Sea near Barrow, Alaska, United States - CBIW 0.2 | ecosystem: Environmental > Aquatic > Marine > Coastal | place: USA: Alaska | collected...
AAGCCGCAGGATCTAGTTGAGGGCGTACGCAGGGGTATCGATATGTTCGATTGCGTGATGCCAACACGCAACGCTCGCAACGGTCACCTGTTCGTCGATTCGGGGGTAATCAAGATCCGCAATGCGGTGCACAAGCGTGACACCTCAACGCTGGATGCATCATGTGATTGCTATACCTGCCAGAATTTTTCCCGCGGATATCTGCACCATCTGGACAAGTGCGACGAAATGCTCGGCAGCATGCTCAACACCATCCACAATCTGCGCTATTACCAACGGCTGATGAGCGGTTTGCGCGGTGCCATCCAAACAGGTACATTGAGCGCCTTTGTGGACGACTTCTACGCTCGGATTGGCTTGCCGGTACCTCCCCTGGAGGCCTGAAAAGCGCCCTGGAAGCGCCCTTGATCTGTCTTTCGAGTTAATACTACAGGAGTGTCACATGAGCTTTTTCATACCTGCCGCGATGGCCCAGACGGCTGAAAGCGCGTCACCCTTGGGTGGCGGTTTTGAATGGATTTTTCTGGTCGGTTTCCTGGTCATCTTCTATTTGATGATCTGGCGTCCCCAGGCCAAGCGTGCCAAGGAACATAAAAACCTGATCGGTGGCCTGGGTGTGGGTGATGAGGTCGTGACCGGCGGCGGTATTCTCGGCAAGGTCAAGAAAGTGACCGACGAATTCATTGTGCTGGAAGTCGGTGATGGCCAGGAACTGAAGTTCCAGAAGGGCTCTGTTGTCGCCGCGCTGCCCAAAGGCACGCTGAAAGCCATCTGATCGCCACCTACCACCTTATTTCGGGCGCCCTTCGGCGCCCGGATTGTTATCGGGCTCCGATATGCTCAACCGTTACCCCCTCTGGAAATACTTGCTGATCATCGCCGTGTTGATGCTTGGTTTGCTTTATGCCATGCCTAACCTGTACCCGGATGATCCGGCTATTCAGATCTCCGGCGCACAAACTGGTCAGACCATCGAGCAGCGCGAGCTGGACCGGATTGAATCGGCTCTGCAAGCGGCTGGCATCGAGACTAAAGGTACTGATCTGGGCGATCTGGATCGCTCTGGGCTGGTTCGGCTGGTCGAGCGTTCCGATCAGCTCGCGGCGCAGGATGTGGTTCGCCGTACGCTTGGTCAGCAGTTCGTCGTTGCGCAGAATCTGGCCCCAACCACCCCGCAATGGCTCATGAATATTGGCGCCGGCCCTATGAAGCTGGGCCTAGACCTATCCGGTGGCGTGCACTTTCTGCTTGAAGTCGACATGGACAAGGCTATTGAGGCGCGCGTCAATGTCTATGAGAGTGAGATCCGCAACCTGCTACGCACAGAGCGCGTGCGTTATCGCAGCATGCCCAGTCAGGGCAATGTGTTGCAGTTTGGTTTTACCGACGCAGAGCAGCTCAGTGACGCTCAGCGATTGGTCAGCGCCGATTACAACCAGTTTCAGATGACTACGGTCAGCCGCGAAGGGCTGGAAGTGTTGCGCCTGACGCTGACCGAGGCCGAGATGGCCGAGATTCGTGATTATTCGGTGCGTCAGAACCTGACGACAGTGCGTAACCGCGTCAACGAGCTGGGCGTCGCCGAGCCGCTGGTGCAGCGCCAGGGTGCTAATCGCATCGTGGTTGAGCTTCCGGGCGTGCAGGACACGGCTGAAGCCAAACGCATCCTCGGCAAGACGGCGAACCTCGAGTTCCGTTTGGGAGCCGAGCTCGATGCGCCACGCGCCACGGTCGAGACCTTTGATTTTCGTGGTGACAAGCGTCCCCCTGCGGATGTTGAGCGCAGCATCATTCTGACCGGTGACCAGGTCACCGATGCTCAGTCCAACTTCGATGAAAATGGCCAGCCACAGGTCAATATCAAGCTTGATGGCCCTGGCGGCGACATGATGACGCGTGCTACACGTAACAACATAGGGCGCGGTATGGCGGTGATTTTTATTGAGCAGCGCCAGATCAGTCGTGATGTTATGCAGGAAGTCGATGGTGTCATGGTCGAGACGAAAGTGCCGGCCTTTGTCGAGGAAAAAAGCATTATCAGCCTCGCTACCATCCAGAGCACCTTGGGCAACCAGTTCCGTATTACCGGTCTGGATTCGCCGGCTGAGGCGTCTGAGCTGGCATTGCTGCTGCGCGCCGGTGGTTTGGCAGCGCCGATGTATTTTGTCGAGGAGCGCACCGTAGGTCCGAGCCTGGGTGCAGAGAACATTGCTAAGGGCGTCACCGCAACACAGGCCGGCTTTGTGATGGTGCTGATATTCATGTTGGTGCTGTACAAGATGTTTGGTCTGTACGCCGGCGTTGCTCTGAGCTTCAACCTGGTGCTGCTGCTGGCGCTGATGTCTCTGCTCGGCGCTACACTGACGTTGCCCGGTATTGCCGGTATCGTATTGACCCTCGGCATGGCAGTCGACGCTAACGTGCTGATCTTTTCCCGCATCAAGGAAGAGATCGCCGGAGGTGTGTCTGTTCAGCGGGCGATTCACGAGGGCTACGACAAGGCGTTCTCGGCGATCATCGACGGCAACCTGACAACCTTGCTGGTTGGCGTGATCCTGTTTGCGATGGGTTCTGGTCCAATCAAGGGGTTTGCGGTGACGCTCTCGCTGGGCATTATTACTTCGATGTTCAGTGCCATCATGGTCACCCGGGCGATGGTCAATCTGACCGTTGGTGGGCGTGACATCAAGAAGCTGTGGCTGTGAGGAGCGCGTCATGATTATTAGTAAAACCATCAACTTCATGGGACTGCGCAAGTTTTTCTTCGCTGTCGCCGTCATCCTCATGATCGGTTCCATTGCCAGTCTGGCGGTCAAGCAACTCAATCTGGGCCTGGACTTTACCGGCGGTGCCCTAGTCGAATTGCAATATGAAACCGCAGCTGACTTGCCGGAAATCCGCACGACCCTGCGTGATGCTGGCTATGACGATGCTGTCGTGCAGTATTTCGGAGCATCGACAGACGTATTGATTCGTTTAGCCAGCGATGATCCTGACCTGGGTAGCCAGATTGCAGAAATCGTCAAAAACGAAGATGGTAGCGATGTCACCACTAAGCGGATCGAGTTTATCGGCCCACAGGTAGGTGAGGAGCTGCGCGACCAGGGTGGCCTGGGTATGTTGCTGGCTATGGGCGGGATTTTGCTCTACGTGTCGCTGCGTTTCCAGATGAAATTTGCGGTGTCTTCCATCGTTGCGCTGGTGCACGACGTGATTTTTACACTGGGTATTTTCTCTTTCTTTGGCTTGTCATTCGATCTGACGGTGTTGGCGGCGTTGCTCGCGGTGATAGGTTACTCGTTGAACGACACCATAGTGGTGTTTGACCGCGTGCGGGAGAACTTGCGTGTCATGCGTACTGCCGATCTTGAAGAGATTATCAACGTATCGACCACTCAGACACTGGCACGGACGTTGGCTACATCGGCTTCAACCTTGTTGGTGCTGTTTGCACTGTATTTTTTTGGCGGCGAAAATATTCAAGGGTTTGCTCTGGCATTGATAATCGGTGTGGGTGTCGGTACCTACTCGTCGATCTACGTGGCAAACGGCTTGTTAATGACGATGAAGTTGACTCGCGAGGATCTGATTCCGCCGCAAATTGAGCAAGAGGTGGATGACCGGCCCTGAGTGCGGTTGATCTGAGCATAAAAAACCCGGCCTATTCAGCCGGGTTTTTTATGGGACCTTATGCGTCGTCACGCATCAGTCTGGTTTGCATCGATTCAGCGTTTCATGCCGGGTGTCAGATGCGGTTGGATGGCTGTGAGTACGGCTTTGAAGCATTTGGGGTTGCCCGCCACTATGTGGCCCTTCTCCATGAAGTGATGGTCTCCGGTGAAGTCGCTGACCAGTCCGCCGGCTTCCTGGATCAGCAGGCTACCTGCTGCCATATCCCATTCGGCCAGGCCTGCTTCCCAGAAGGCGTCATAGCGGCCGGCGGCGACGTAGGCCAGGTCCAGACTGGCGGCGCCGCAGCGGCGGATGCCGGCGGTCTGGCCGATCAGGCTGCGGAACATGCCCAGATAGTTGTCCAGTGACTCCATCTGGTTCTGGCGGAATGGAAACCCGGTACCGAGTAGGGCGCCGTCCAGTGTCTTGCGCGAGGTGACGCGCAGACGCTTGCCATTAAGTGATGCGCCGCGGCCACGGCTAGCGGTAAATTCTTCTTGGCGGACCGGGTCGAGTACCACGGCGTGTTCGATGCGTCCTTTTACTCTGCAGGCAATGCTGACTGCATAGTGCGGAATGCCCCGTATGAAGTTGGTGGTCCCATCCAGCGGATCGATAATCCACACGATGTCTGCGCCATCACCGTGACCGGGCTGAAACCCGGACTCTTCGGCATGGATACCGTGGTTCGGGAAGGCTTTGCGCAGGTGTCCAATGATTGTTTGTTCTGCAGCCCGGTCAACTTCGGTTACGTAATCGTTGGCCTCTTTCTCGTTGACGGTTAGAACGTCAAGCCGCTCGACCGAGCGATAGATCAGTTCTCCTGCGCTGCGTGCGGCGCGCAGGGCGATGTTCAACATGGGCTGCATACGGGTGTCTCTGAATAGGGGGATTTGAAGAGCCGGAAATTGTATCAGATAAGCCCGCCAACATGAATGCATCATGGCCTTTGTCTTCTGGCTTTTGTAAGATGAGCGGTTCCTCGCCAACCGGCGCAATGATCCTGGAGTGCTTACGTGCTGGACAACGTTCGTGTGGTTCTGGTGAATACCAGTCATCCCGGCAATATCGGCGGCGCGGCGCGCGCGATGAAAAATATGGGGCTAACCCGGCTAGTACTGGTTGAGCCGCGGCGCTTCCCTGATCAGAATGCGGGTGCCCGCGCGGCTGGTGCCGATGATGTTCTGGCTGGTGCTGTGGTCGTCGATACGCTCGAAGAGGCGATTGCGGATTGTGTTCTGGTGTTAGGCACCAGCGCCCGTGACCGTCGGATTCCCTGGCCAGTAGTCGACCCGCGGGAAGCGGCGCACAAGATCCTCGACCAGTTGGCCGAGTTGCCGGACGCGCAGGTAGCGCTGGTGTTTGGGCGAGAGGACGCGGGTCTCACCAGTGATGAGCTGCAACGCTGTCAATTCCATGTGCACATCCCGTCCAATCCGGACTTCAGCTCCCTCAATCTAGCTGCTGCGGTGCAGGTAGTCGCCTACGAGTTGCGTATGCTTGTTCTGCAGCGTCAAAGCCTGCCAACAAGCGTCCAGAAGGTCGAGACGAGCTCCACGGCGAACGAAATGCCTACAACTGCGGATGAAATGGAGCAGTATTTTGCCCATTTGGAGCGCGTGCTGGTTGAAATCGGCTTTCTTGACCCGCATCAACCTAGACACTTGATGCCTCGTTTGCGACGTCTTTATGGGCGTATCCGGGTTAACCGGATGGAAATGAACATCCTGCGCGGTATTTTGACAGAAACTCAAAAAGCCATCGGTGTGAAAGCGATCGGTGAGCGGAGACGTTAAACATGTTCAAGCGCATGAAGGAAGATATTGCCAGTGTATTCCACCGTGATCCGGCAGCTCGTAGTACGGCGGAAGTACTGTTGTGCTATCCGGGTTTGCATGCGATCTGGCTCCACCGCTTGGCCCATGCGCTGTGGATGCGTAATGCGCGGCTGGTGGCGCGGATGGTGTCAAACTTCGCTCGCTGGGCAACGGGAATCGAGATCCATCCGGGCGCCAAGCTGGGACGGCGGTTCTTTATTGACCACGGAATGGGTGTGGTGATTGGCGAAACTGCAGAAATTGGCGACGACGTCACCTTGTATCAAGGCGTTACTCTAGGTGGTACCAGTTGGGATAAGGGTAAGCGCCATCCGACGCTGGAAGATGGCGTGGTGGTAGGCGCGGGCGCTCAGGTGCTTGGTCCGTTCACAGTAGGTGCTGGAGCGAAAATAGGCTCCAATGCGGTTGTCACCCGGGCTGTACCGGCCGGTGCAACTGCTGTAGGAATCCCGGGCCGGGTTATCATCAAAGAGTCTGACAAGAGCGGTGATGATCAGTGTGCCAAGCGGCAGGCGATGGCGGAGAAACTGGGCTTTGATGCTTATGGCGTGACCCGCGACACGCCTGATCCAGTGGCCCGGGCGATTGGTCAGATGCTCGATCACATGCAGGCCGTTGACGGTCGTATTGAGGGTATGTGCCATGCTTTGAGTGAGCTGGGTAGCGATTACTGCGCCAAGGACCTGCCCACGCTGGGTAGCGAGGACTTCGATCTGCTTAAAGCCGAAGTCGATAGTGTTGAATCAAAATCCGCTGATATCGGCAGTGCCGGTCGCTCATAGGATATAGCTGATGTTGCCGATTTATCTTGATTACGCCGCCACAACGCCGGTTGATCCTCAGGTTGCCGAGAAAATGATGGGGTGTCTGACCCTGGATGGTAACTTTGCCAACCCAGCGTCGCGCTCGCACATATACGGCTGGAAAGCTGAAGAGGCGGTGGAATTAGCGCGGCGCCAGGTGGCCGATCTGGTGGGTGCCGATCCGCGGGAGATCGTGTGGACATCGGGGGCAACCGAATCCGACAATCTGGCGATCAAGGGTGCGGCGCACGGACGGGCGGAGCGGGGTCGGCACTTGATTACTTCGCAGATCGAACACAAGGCGGTGCTTGATAGTTTTCATCAGCTTGAGCGCGAGGGATTCGAAGTTACCTGGCTTAAGCCCAAAGCGGACGGGATTATTACGCCGCAACAATTGCAGCAGGCGATGCGCGAAGACACCGCCTTGGTGTCGCTGATGCATGTAAACAATGAGATCGGCACGATTAACGATATCGCCGGCTTAGGCGCGGTGGCGCAGGCAGGCGGTGCGTTGATGCACGTTGATGCGGCCCAGTCTACTGGCAAGTTACCCATCAACCTGCATCAACTGCCGGTTGATCTGATGTCCTTTTGCGCTCACAAGACGTATGGACCCAAGGGTATAGGGGCCTTATACGTTCGCCGTGACCCCGCGTTGCGAATCGAGGCGTTGATACACGGTGGAGGTCATGAGCGTGGTATGCGCTCGGGTACGCTGCCCACCCATCAGATTGTTGGCATGGGCGAATCCTTTGCGTTAGCTGGCTCTCTTATGGAGGAAGAAGGCCAGCGTATCGCTGAGCTGCGCGACCTGTTGCTGGAGGGTCTGGCCGATTTGCCGGATGTATTCCTCAACGGCAGCAGCGAACAGCGTATTGCGCACAATCTCAATCTTGCATTCGCCGATGTTGATGGCGAGTTGCTTTTGCTGGCGCTGAAAGACCTGGCGCTGTCTTCGGGTTCGGCCTGTACCTCGGCGTCGGTTGAGCCTTCTTATGTATTGCGTGCGCTGGGCATGTCCAATGCACTTGCTCAGGGATCGCTGCGGCTGTCTTTCGGACGCTTTACTACTGCCGATGAGGTAAAGCGCGCTGCGCAGGTGCTGTGCACCGTCGTCCCGCGGCTACGCCAGCGCGCCTGAGTGCATCAGGCGCGGCTACTGCACGGGTGAATACGCCGGCCGGTATGTATTTGCTGCCAATCTGCGTATAATCCGCAGGTTAACAATTGCTCATATAATCTCAATCTACCTTTATTTTTTCTGGAGAGTTTTCCATGGCTGTAGAACGTACCCTGTCCATCATCAAGCCCGACGCCGTTGCCAAGAATGTCGTAGGCCAGATCATTAGCCGTTTCGAAAAGGCGAATCTGAGCGTCATCGCTGCCAAAATGGTGCAGCTGTCCCAGTCTGATGCTGAGGGCTTCTACGCAGAGCACAGCGCGCGTCCTTTCTTCAAGGATCTGGTTGGCTTTATGACTTCCGGTCCCGTCGTTGTTCAGGTGCTTGAAGGTGAAGGCGCTGTGTTGAAGAACCGTGAATTGATGGGCGCAACCAATCCTAAGGAAGCTGAGGCCGGGACTATTCGCGCTGACTTCGCCGAATCCATCGACGCTAATGCAGTGCATGGTTCAGATTCCACCACGTCTGCGGCCCGCGAGATCGGTTATTTCTTTGCTGAAACTGATCTCTGCTCACGCAGCTGAGAATGCTTTTCGACACCAGGGTGATGATGTGACTGCTACAACCAATGCCGCCGGCAAAATCAATCTGCTGGGTCTGACTCAGCCGAAAATGGAAGCCTTCTTCGAGACTCTCGGAGAAAAGCGTTTCCGTGCCGGTCAGGTCATGAAGTGGATTCATCATCTGGGCGTCGATAATTTCGACGATATGACCAATGTCAGCAAGGCTCTGCGCGAGAAGCTTGCAGCCTGCTCTGAGATTCGTCCGCCGGAAGTGGTCAGCGAAGATATCTCCAAGGATGGCACGCGCAAGTGGGTCATACGGGTTGCCTCTGGCAGCTGTGTGGAGACTGTCTATATTCCGCAGAATGGTCGGGGCACACTCTGTGTGTCCTCCCAGGCGGGGTGTGCGCTTGACTGCAGCTTCTGCTCTACCGGCAAGCAGGGATTCAATAGTGATCTGACCGTGGCAGAGATAATCGGCCAGGTCTGGATCGCCAAAAAGTCGTTTGGCAATCTTCCAACGAAGTCAGACCGTGCGATCACCAATGTGGTGATGATGGGCATGGGCGAGCCGCTGTTAAATTTCGATAACGTGCTTGATGCGATGCTGCTGATGATGGATGACCTGGGTTACGGTATATCCAAGCGCAAGGTCACGCTGTCGACCTCGGGCGTTGTGCCAATGATCGAGAAACTCGGTGAGCTCACTGACGTTGCGCTTGCGCTGTCGTTGCACGCACCGAACAACGCACTGCGTAACCAGCTAGTGCCGTTAAACAAGAAGTATCCGCTGGAAGTGCTGTTGCCCGCTTGTAATCGCTATATGGCCAGGTTGGGTGAGAAGCGCGTATTGACCATCGAGTACACCATGATGATGGACGTCAATGATCAGCCGGAGCACGCGGAGGAGATGATTGAACTGCTGCGTGAGACGCCTTGCAAGATCAACCTGATACCCTTTAATCCGTTTCCCCACTCGGGTTACGAGCGGCCAAGTAACAACAGCATCCGCCGCTTTCAGGATATGCTGCACAAAGCTGGCTATAACGTCACTGTGCGCACCACCCGTGGTGAAGATATTGATGCCGCTTGCGGCCAGTTGGTTGGGCAGGTAATGGATCGTACCCGCCGCAGCGAACGCTACATCGCTCTCAGAGAGTTGCCGGTTGATGGGCTGCCCGAAGCGGCGCAGTCTTCAAGCGTTAACCGGTAAAGCATCCAACCGAGGATCGATTGTGATGAAAAGAATGATGATCGCGGCAGCATTGTTATGCGCTTTTGCGTTGACTGGATGTGTGACCACCAGTGACCAGCCACAAAAACGCAAGCCTGATGCAGATGCTGGGCGAGATGCCTATATCCAGCTGGGTTTGGGATATTTGCAGGAAGGCGAAACCGAAAGCGCCAAGGCACCGCTGAGTGAGGCGTTGAAACTTGATCCACGGTCGGCTTCGGCTAATTTGGCTCTGGCGATGGTCTTTCAGCAGGAAGGCGAAACCGCATCCGCTGATAAACATTACCGGCATGCGCTGTCCAGTGAGCCTGGAAATCCAAGAATATTGAACAATTATGGGGTTTTCCTGCTCAGTGAAGAACGTTACGACGAAGCCTTGGGTTATTTTGAAAAGGCCTCTCAGGACACGCTGTACGGCGAACGGTCGAGAGTGTTTGAAAATATCGGGCTGACCTATCAAAGTATGGGTCGTCTGGAGGAAGCAAAAGCCAGCTTTGAGCGTGCATTGCGACTTAACAGTCGACAGCCTCTGGCTTTGCTGCAGATGGCCAAGATCGAGTTTGCCGAGCAGAATTTCGTCCCCGCATGGGGCTATTATCGCAGTTTCACCGAGTTTTCCGGACAAAGCGCCGAGAGCCTCTGGCTCGGCATTCAGTTGGCAAGGCGGTTTGAAGATCACAATCGGGCTGCAAGTTATGCGCTGCAGCTACGCCGCCTCTATCCAGCCAGTCCTGAAGCAAAAGAAATGAAGGCGTCAGACCAATCATGAGTACAGACCAGCGAGACGCAATAACGCCGACTGATGATGTTCGACAGGCCGGCGGACGCACACATAATCCGGGTGCGAGCCTGCAAGTCGGTAGGGAGGCCAAGGGACTTAGTACGGCGGAAGCGGCTGCTAGTCTGCGCCTGCCAGAAAAAATCCTGATCCACCTGGAGGCCGGACGTTTTGAGAATCTGCCCGGTGATACCTTTGCGCGTGGTTACGTTCGCAGCTATGCGCGGCTGCTAGGTCTGGATGCCAACCAGCTGGTGCTTGAATATGATCGTTATCGGGGTGTCGAAGTCCGGGAACAGAAAGTCAGTGGTATCGACAAGTTAAGCCAGCCAGGGAAGATCAGTGGCATGTTGGTGACCTGGACCACGGTCATCGTCGCGATTGCCATTCTGGCATCTATCCTGTTGTGGTGGTACGACAGCCAACCTGAAACCTCGGGTCAGGATGTTTCCACCATTGCCGAGCAGTCTATCGATGAGGTCGAAGTCGATGCCATGTCTTTGCCTGAGAATTTTGCCGGGGAGTCGCCCGTATTCCCGAGCGATTCGTCCGACCCGCTGATTGCGCCAACCATTACTGAAGAGGATGCGTCCGCAACCTCTGATCTGCCAGAGTCAGATATTCCCACGGAGGGAACTCCAGCTCAGACTCAAATCGAGTCCGCAGCGTCAATCCCATCACAGGTTTCAGCAGACAGTAGTACTTCAGAATCTGACGTTACTGCTGCTAACGAGATGATGGCCGTCGGCCAAGGGTTGCAGATGCGTTTCAGTGGCAATTGCTGGCTGCAGATCACCACGCCGGGTGGCGAGGTGCTTCACAGCGCATTGATGCAGGCGGGTCAAACACTCACGCTCGACCATCAGGGTCCCATCGACATTGTGATTGGCGCCGTCGAAGCGGTGTCATTGATTGCTTTCAATGGTGAGCCAGTAGACACGCAAGGTACCAGAGCGTCAGGCGTTGTTCGCCTGCGTCTGGGCTGACAGGAGGAGCGCGATGCACCACGAATCTCCGATAAAACGCCGGGTCTCGCGGCAAATCCGTGTCGGCTCTGTGCTGGTAGGTGGTGATGCGCCTATTTCTGTGCAGAGTATGACCAATACCGAGACGTGTGATGTCGCCGCCACAGTGGCTCAGATCAATCAGTTGCAGGCAGTGGGCGCGGACATTGTCAGGGTGTCAGTACCGAGCATGCAGGCGGCTGAAGCCTTCGGTGAAATCCGCAAACTGGTTACACTGCCCCTAGTTGCGGATATTCACTTCGATTACAAGATAGCGCTCCGTGTCGCGGACCTGGGCGTGGATTGTCTACGGATTAATCCGGGTAATATCGGACGCGAAGACCGGGTCCGTGCGGTAGTTGATGCCGCACGTCACAACGGGATTCCAATACGTATCGGCGTCAATGCCGGTTCGTTGGAAAAGGATTTGCAGAAGAAGTATGGCGAGCCTACACCTCAGGCTTTGGTCGACTCGGCACTGCGTCACGTCGATTACCTCGACAAGCTGGATTTTCAGGATTTCAAAGTCAGCGTCAAAGCGTCAGATGTTTTCATGGCGGTGAATGCTTACCGCTTGCTCGCGGCGCAGATAGAACAGCCGTTGCACTTGGGTATTACCGAAGCCGGTGCCCTACGTTCGGGTACAGTTAAATCAGCAGTGGGTCTGGGTTTACTGCTGGCAGAAGGGATCGGCGATACGATACGCATCTCTCTAGCCGCCGACCCGGTTGAGGAGATCAAGGTTGGTTTTGATCTGCTCAAATCGCTGCATCTGCGCTCACGTGGCATCAATTTTATTGCCTGCCCGAGCTGCTCGCGGCAAAACTTCGATGTGATCAAGACCATGAATGAGCTTGAATCTCGGCTTGAAGACGTGGTCGTGCCGCTGGACGTGGCGGTTATTGGTTGCATCGTGAACGGGCCGGGCGAAGCCAAGGTGGCGGATATCGGGCTCGCCGGGGCGTCCCCGAACAACCTGATTTACGTCGGAGGGACGCCATCCCAGAAGGTCGACAATGCTAATCTTGTCGATACATTGGAAAAGCTTATTCGCGACAAGATTGCTGCCAAGCAGGCGCTGGATGCCAACACCATCGCCCGTGGCTGATTAAGGAAAGAAGCATTGAAGACTCTGCAAGCCGTGCGCGGCATGAACGATGTATTACCTGCCGATAGCGCACTGTGGCAGTATTTTGAACGTACTGTGGCAGATCTGCTCACAGGTTACGGTTATCAGCAAATGCGTATGCCGATCGTCGAGTCCACCGAACTGTTCAAACGCTCCATTGGCGAGGTGACGGATATTGTCGAGAAGGAGATGTATACCTTCGCTGACCGTAATGGTGATTCTTTGACCCTGCGTCCAGAAGGGACTGCAGGTTGCGTACGGGCCATGCTTGAGCACGGTTTGATTGGCGGAGGGGTGAGCCAGAAAGTCTGGTACGCCGGACCGATGTTCCGGCATGAGCGTCCGCAAAAAGGCCGGTACCGACAGTTTAATCAGATCGGTGTGGAAACCTTCAATATTACCGGTCCCGATATCGACGCCGAGCTTATTCTGCTGAGCTGGCGTCTGTGGAGGCGGCTCGGATTGCAGGATGCGGTCACACTGGAGCTCAACAGTCTGGGCAGCAGTGAAGATCGCGGTCGCTACCGTGAGGAGCTGGTCGCGTATTTGCGCGAACGCTTTGATCAGCTGGATGAAGACAGCCAACGGCGACTCGAGAGCAATCCGCTGAGGGTGCTGGACAGCAAGAATCCGGCCACTCAGGCGCTCCTGGCCGATGCGCCACGTCTCGTTGATTTTTTGAACGAGGATGCGCGGAGCCATTTTGAGGGGTTACGGGCTCTGCTCGATGCCGCCGGAGTGCCCTATGTAATCAACCCGAGATTGGTACGCGGGCTGGACTATTATGGGCTGACAGTGTTCGAATGGGTTACAGACAAGCTGGGCTCACAAGGGACAGTCTGTGCGGGCGGCCGTTATGATGGTCTGGTCGAACAGTTAGGTGGTAAGCCGGCTCCTGCTGTTGGTTTTGCTATGGGCATAGAACGTCTCTTGCTGTTGATCCAGACTCTGGATTGCGTTCCTTCGCACTTGACCCGTCAGGTGGATGTCTACTTTGTTACGCTTGGCGATGGCGCTGCGCTAGCCGGTTTTCGCCTTGCCGAGCAGTTGCGCGATGCGTTGCCGGGACTCCGACTGATCGTGCATTGTGGTGGCGGTAGCTTCAAGAGTCAGTTCAAGAAAGCTGACAAGTCCGGTGCATTGTTCGCCTTGATCCTGGGCGAAGATGAAGTCACGGCAGAGCAGATTGGAATCAAACCGCTGCGCAGCGACGCGCAGCAGGAAAATATTGCCTGGCATGATTTGCCGGCGCGTTTAAAACAATTGTTGTGAGCGGCATCAACCGCTTGGATCAGGCAAGGAGTCTGGTGTGACGTACGAGACAGAAGAAGAACAGGTAGAGAAGATCAAGGAGCTGTGGAAGCGCCACGGCGTGCCTTTGCTCACGGGTGTAGTCATTGCGCTGGCAGGTGTATTTGGCTGGCAGGGCTGGAACAACCATCAGGATAACAAGGCCGCCGAGGCATCCGCGCTGTATCAGTCGATGCTTGAAGCGGTGCTCGGTAATAGTGAGTCGCAGGGACGTGCAAGGGGTGCAGAGCTGGCAGAGCAGATCCGTGACGAATATGGCGCTACGCGCTATTCCCAGTTTGCCGCACTGATGCAGGCGCGGCTTGCAGTCGAAGCAGAAGATCTGGCTAGTGCTGAGGAACTGCTGGCTGCGATCGTTGCCGATGCCGGTGACCCTGTGCTTGAAGAGGTTGCTCGTCAGCGTCTGGCGCGGGTAATGGCAGCGCAAGATCGTGCCGAGGAAGGATTGGAAGTGCTTAGCGGTATTGTGACCGGCGCTCTGCTGGCTAGCCGGGAAGAGGTCCGGGGTGATCTTCTGCTCGTTTTGGGCCGTGAGGCCGATGCGCGTTCTGCCTATCAGGCTGCATTGTTAGCACTCGAGGACCCCAAGTCGCGTCCGCAGTTGCAGTTGAAACTCGATGATCTGGCGGAGGAAGCCTAGTGAACCTGAAGTTCCCGTATGTGGCCCTGACTATGGCTGCCCTGCTGATTGCAGGGTGCAGTAGTTCCGGCAAGAAAGACCTGACTCCGGTAGAATTGGAAGACTTTACTGCCGAAGTTGAGCTCGAGCGCTCCTGGGACCGTAATATCGGGGTTGGCCAGGGCAAGCTATATAATCAGTTGGCGCCCTCTCTTGATGGTCTGACGCTCTATGCTGGAGACGCCAAAGGTCGTGTTGTGGCCATGGACCGGGAGACCGGCGACGTTGTATGGCAGGTCAAACTCAAAGAGCGTATGTCCGGTGCAGTCGGTACGGGTGGCGGCCGGGTGATGGTCGGTACCCTTGACGGTGAAGTGATCGTACTGGATGAGGAAGATGGCAGCGAGATGTGGCGCGCCCAGGTTTCCAGTGAAATCCTCGCTCCGCCGCAGACCAACGGCGACGTAGTCGTGGTACAAACCCTCGACGATAAAATTACAGCCCTGGATATCAGTGACGGTTCACAACGCTGGATATACGAATCAAGTGTGCCGGTACTGACCGTCCGCGGTCACAGTACCCCCCTGATTTCTCAGGGACGAGTGTTTGCCGGGTTGTCCAGTGGGCGTGTTGTCGGTTTGGCAGCTGATAGCGGTCTGCCGGTCATGGAAGCGCGAGTTGGTAAGCCACAGGGTCGGACTGAGCTTGAGCGGATGGTCGATATCGATGGGCAACTGCTGCTGGTCGATGAAACGCTTTATGTCACCAGCTATCAGGGTGCCCTCGCGGCAGTCGATATCAATACCGGGAGCGTGCGCTGGCAGCATGGTGCCTCCAGCCTGGTTGGCGCGGGTGAAGGTTTTGGTAGCGTCTATATCAGTCTGGCTGATGGACAGGTTGAAGCGCTTGATCGTTCACGCGGCGAGTTGCTGTGGACCAACGATAGCTTTCTTCGTCGCAGTCTGACTGCACCCGTCGCTTTCAGCAGCTATATCGCAGTGGCCGATTATGATGGGTATGTGCATCTGCTGGCGCAGACTGACGGGCGACTGGTTGGTCGTATCCGGGTTGACCGCAAGGGTGTTCGGGCTCCAGCAATTGCGCTGGGCGATACGCTCTATGTATACGGTAACAGCGGCAATTTGGTGGCGCTGAAGCTGCGCTAAGTCCTGAAACAGCTATACTTTCCCGGCCGCTGTCCCTTGAAAACGGGCGCAGCGGCCGTTTTCGTTTATTGCACGACTATTCGTGCGCGGAGTTATCATGGTTCCTGTAATCGCCCTCGTGGGGCGGCCTAATGTCGGCAAGTCCACGTTATTCAATCGTCTGACCAAAAGTCGTGACGCTATCGTTGCCGACGTCGCCGGGTTAACCCGTGACCGTCAGTATGGCGAGGCGCGTTGGCAGGGTAAGCCGTTCATTCTGGTCGATACCGGTGGTATCAGTGGTGACGAACAGGGCCTTGATATGATCATGGCAGGCCAGTCTCTGCAGGCCATCGAAGAGGCCGATGCGGTGCTTTTTCTGGTGGATGCCCGAGCGGGTAGAACGGCAGCTGATGAGCTGATCGCTGAGCATCTGCGTAAACGTAACAAGCACACCTACCTGATTGCCAACAAGATAGATGGCGCTGACCAGGACTCGATTCAGGGTGAATTTTCCAAGCTCGGTCTGGGTTCGCCAATCGGTATTGCGGCGGCGCATGGTCGAAATATCAATCCAATGCTTGAGCAAGTGCTCGGTGAAGAGGGGATTGGTAGCCTGGCCGTGGAGCCGCTGGCTGATGGTGAAGAGCCTGAGGCGCGCCGCATTGTGGAGGCGATCGGCACCAAGATCGCGGTGATCGGACGTCCGAACGTGGGCAAGTCGACACTGGTAAACCGCATGCTGGGTGAAGATCGGGTAGTGGTTTTCGATCAGGCAGGTACTACTCGGGACAGTATCTATATCCCGTATGAGCGCTATGAAAAGCCCTACACGCTGATCGACACGGCGGGTGTCCGCAAGCGTGGCAAGGTGTTTGAGGCGGTTGAGAAGTTTTCTGTGATCAAGACACTGCAGGCGATCCAGGATTCCAATGTGGTGATCTTTGTGGTCGATGCCCGTGACGGTATTGTTGAGCAGGACCTGCATCTACTGGGTTTTGTTCTGGAAGCGGGGCGGGCGCTGGTGATTGCCGTGAATAAATGGGACGGCATGGACGAGCGGGAAAAGGACTTTGTGAAGATCGAGCTGCAACGCCGGCTGATTTTTGCTCAGTTTGCCGATCTGCACTTTATCTCGGCACTGCATGGCAGTGGCGTGGGCCTGCTCTACAAGTCAGTCGATAAGGCCTTTTCCAGTGCGATGACCAAGGTGCCAACCAATCGCATGACGCAAATCCTCGAGGACGCGGTTGCTGATCATCAACCGCCGGTGGTCAACAGTCGTCGAATCAAGCTGCGCTATGCCCACCTTGGCGGTTCCAATCCGCCGATTATCGTGGTGCACGGCAACCAGGTCGACAACGTGCCGCAGTCTTATACCCGTTATCTGGAAAATACCTTTCGCAAGGTGCTGGGTATGGCGGGAACGCCAATTCGAGTGGAATACAAAGGTGGCGAAAACCCCTTTGCTGATCGCAAGACCGGTTTGACCGACCGACAGGTGAACAAGAAGCGGCGTTTGATGAGTCACCACAAGAAAGAAACAAAAAAGAGCAAAGACAAGAAGCGCTGATGTTCAGATCAATCTGTTGATTGATGTGCTTCGTATATAAAAAACCCGGCCGAGGCCGGGTTTTTTGTGCGCTAGCGCTTACTTCATTGTTGGGTAATCGGTATAGCCTTCTTCGGCACCGCCATACAGAGTGGCAGGGTTGATCTCATTCCATTTGGCACCGACCTTGATACGCAGTGCCAGATCAGGATTAGCGATGTAGGGTCTACCAAAGGCGATCATGTCCGCGAGACCGTCCTCAAGAACCTCAGCACCAGATTCGGCTGTCATACCGCCGGCCAGAATGAGGCGGCCGTCATACAGATCGCGCAGGGCCTGCAGCAGCGAATCGAAGCCTTCAAAGGTACCACCAACCCAATCTGGACGATTCACATGCACATAAGCTAGGTCGCGGCTGTTCAATTCGCGTAGCAAATGACTGAAGGTTTCCCGGGGGTTGGCATCGTCAACGCCATTGAAGGTGCCCATGGGTGAAATCCGGATACCGACCCGGCCGCTGTCACCGGTAGCGGCGATGACTGCATCAACCACCTCAAGCACCAAACGCACACGGTTCTCCAGGCTGCCACCGTACTCATCGGTACGCTGGTTGCTGTTAGAGCAGAGAAACTGGTCCAGTAAATACCCGTTTGCCGCGTGGACTTCCACGCCATCAAAGTCTGCATCCAATCCATTGCGTGTGGCTTGAGCATAAGCGGCGACAACACCGGAGACTTCACTGGTTTCGAGTGCACGGGGCATAGCGGTTGGTGTTTTGTGGTGGCTGCCATCGGCTTCCTGTACATAGCATTCAGCCTTGGCCTGAATGGCTGAGGGTCCGACCGGATCTGCACCATTGGGTTGCAGCAAGGGATGTGAGATACGTCCGACGTGCCACAGTTGCAAAAACATCCTGCCGCCGGCGTCATGTACGGCCTCGGTCACGTTCTTCCAGCCACTGATCTGCTCCGCGCTATGGATGCCTGGCGTCCATGCGTAGCCCTGTCCCTCTGGACAGATTTGTACGGCTTCGCTGATGATCAGTCCGGCGTTGGCCCGCTGGGCATAGTACGTTGCATTGAGCTCGTATGGCACGTTGCCGGGCTGCTTGCTGCGCTGGCGAGTTAGCGGGGCCATGATGACTCGGTTCGGCAAATCAATACTGCCTAAGCGGATTGGCAGCATAAGAGGGGATCGGGACATGCGGTGCGACTCCAGGTTGCGTGCACCATTGGGTGCAGAATGTGTGATGCATTATGAGGGTAGCAATCTTTTTGACAAGTACGTACGATTTAGGACGTAACCTACCTGGAGGTAAGTATGGACAGTGAAAGGTGCGCCGCCGATAGTGCGCAAAGTAAGCGATTGGTTCAGGACGGGAAAGTCTACAACACGCCCATTGAGGTAACGCTTGAGGTCATCGGCGGCAAATGGAAGTCGGTTCTGGTTTACCACATTCTTCAGCAGCCACTGAGATTTTCTGAGCTAAAGCGACTGGTACCTGATGTCACCGAAAAAATGCTGACCCAACAATTGCGAGAACTGGAGCGCAATGGCGTGATTAGCCGAACAGTGTATGCCGAAGTGCCACCACGGGTGGATTATCGTATTACCGATCACGGTGCGAGTCTTCAGCCGGTGTTAGAAGCGATGTGCCTGTGGGGTAGAGGTCACTGGCAGCATATCGGTAGCTGATGCGCCGGCTCACCGAGCGGCGCACTAATTGATGGATGTCAGGCGACCGTTCAGGCGGCCTGCGCTTCAGCCTGACGCAGGGCACGGTTAAGCGCGCTGAACAGGGCGCGGAAGCTGGCAGTGGTGAGGTTCTCATCAATGCCGATGCCGTGGAGTGGTCTTCCACCGTCCATACGGATTTCTACGTAGGCGGCTGCTTTGGCGTTGGCGCCCGACCCAATCGCGTGCTCGTGATAATCCATCACTTCGATAGACACTGGCAGCCCGGCCACCAGAGCTCCGAGTGGACCTTTGCCCAAGCCACGCCAATGCAGTGTCTCGCCCTGGTTCAATACTTCAACGTCAACCGCGCTGGTGCCATTTTCTTCCTGCAGCCGGTGACGAATCAATGCATAGGGACTGTTGGCCTGAATGTATTCCCTATCGAGCAGGTCATGAATTTGCACAGCGTTCATTTCCAGCCCCAGGCGATCAGTCTCGCCCTGGACTACCTGGCTAAATTCGATCTGCATGCGGCGTGGCAGGCTGATGCCATAGTGCTGCTCGAGCAGATAGCTGATGCCACCCTTGCCTGACTGGCTGTTGACTCGGATCACGGCATCGTAACTACGGCCGATATCTTCGGGGTCAATCGGCAGATAGGGCACTTCCCATACTGAGTCAGGTTTGCGCTGAGCAAAGCCTTTGCGAATAGCATCCTGGTGCGAGCCGGAAAAGGCGGTATGAACCAGGTCGCCTACATATGGATGGCGTGGATGCACGGAGAGCTGGTTACATTCTTCAACGACTTTACGTACAGCATCTATATCGGAGAAATCCAGCTGTGGATGGATGCCCTGGGTATAAAAGTTGAGCGCCAGAGTGACCAGATCCACATTGCCGGTCCGCTCACCATTTCCAAACAGGCATCCTTCGACGCGGTCGGCGCCGGCCAACAGACCCAGCTCGGTAGCAGCCACTCCGGTTCCGCGATCATTATGGGTGTGCAGGCTGATCAACACGCTGTCGCGGCGGCTGATGTGGCGGCCAAACCATTCGATCTGATCGGCATAATGATTGGGTGTGGCAATCTCGACAGTGGCTGGCAGGTTGAGAATCACTTTGTTGTCGGGAGTAGGCTGCCAGACATCAAGGACGGCGTCACATACGTGCACGGCAAAATCGAGTTCGGTTGAGGTGAAGATCTCGGGTGAATACTGAAATGTCCAGTCGGTGTGCGGTTGTTCGGCGGCCAGCTGCTTGATCAGGGTGGCGGCGTTAACAGCAATATCGACCACGCCTTTTTTATCCTGATTAAAGACAATGCGACGGAAGCTGGGCGCGGTGGCGTTGTAGACGTGAATGATGGCTTTCTTTGCGCCGCGCACAGATTCGAATGTACGTTTGATCAGGTCTTCGCGCGCCTGCGTGAGGACCTGGATGGTGACGTCATCCGGTATGTGCCCTTCATCAATGAGACTGCGAACGAAGTCAAAATCAGTCTGTGAGGCGGACGGAAAGGCGACCTCGATCTGCTTGACGCCAACCTTGACGAGGGTCTGAAAGAATTTAAGTTTGCGGGCAGGATCCATGGGCTCGATCAGCGATTGATTGCCATCACGCAGATCGGAACTGCACCAGATAGGAACTTCGGTGAGCGACCGTGATGGCCATTGGCGATCGGGGATGTCTACCGGTTCGAATGCGTGATATTTGCTGGACGGATCGTTGAGCATGCTCATGGTCTGCTTCCTGTTCGGCCCGTTACCTTGTGAGTTGGGCGGGTGCTGAATGGGGTGTTGTTGCAGTAAAAGTTAGACGGTGTGTGTTTTTATTGCAACTGCTGTTATTAATTTGGAATAAATAGTCAATAGTTTACAATATTTAGCTTTTTTATGTTTATAAGCGAGGTGTTTTGAGGGATTGTTGCGCGGTTGGCGATTGCGCGAGAAGGTGACTGTTGTTCTCGGTATGCAGCAGCCTGGCTCGATATGTCAGGATCAGCAATTTAACTTCATTACGGCACGAATGCGCCGATGAATATGGAGGGGTCTACGCGGGTATTATTCAGGCTGACGTTCCAGTGCAGGTGGGGCCCGGTGGCGCGGCCTGTGGCGCCGACCTTACCGACGTGTTGACCGCGCGCTATCTCGTCTCCTACCTTCACATCGACCGCCGATAAATGGCAGAACATGCTTATCAGCCCCTGGCCGTGATCCAGGAAGACAGTTTTGCCGTTAAAGAAGTAGTTGCCAACGAGAATGACCTGGCCGGCGGCCGGGGCCTTGATCGAGGTGCCCGTTGGTGATGCAAAGTCGAGGCCGGAGTGAGGGTTGCGTTCTTCACCGTTGAAGAAACGGCGCAGACCGAAAGCGCTGGAAAGGCGCCCGTTAACGGGGCGGTCGAACAGCAAATTGCTGGGCTGGCGGGCGCTGAAGGTTTTGTATGCGCTGATTTGCTCTTCAAGCTCACGTTTGATGCGTTTGAGGTGTTCCGGGTCAGGTGTGACGTGTTGCTGATTCTGCAGCTTGATATGTTGTTCAGGATAGTCGCGGTCGCTGATAGTGAATGCGATTCGGTTTCCGCCCTCCAGTTCGATGTGTTCGGTGCCAGCCTTGGCGGTCAGGGGGATGCCAGCTATGGCAATCCAGCGCTGGCCATCTTCACGAATGACCAGCAGAGGCTGCTCGCGATACTGTGCACGGGGCGCATCGGTGTGCTCGGGGAGGGTAACTACGGCAACGCCGCCGGGGACCGGCTTGTTCAACAGGCGGGTTATGAAGCCCTCGGCCTGGGCGGGAATGGCCAGGCTGACTAGGCATACCAGCATAATAAATCGTTTTATTGGCACGGATTTAATCCAACAGTGGCAGGGTGTGGGGGGCATCAAGGTTGTCTTCTACACGTAATGCCAGGCGACCATCGCTGAGCTGAGCTTGGATACGCTGGCCCGGCCGGGTGTCGGCGTGACTGCGTAGCGGCTTGCCTTGCAGGTCGAAAAGAATGCTATAGCCGCGCCCCAAGGTAGCAAGTGGGCTGACCACGTTGAGGGTTTGTGCAAGGCCGTCCAGACGCTGGCGACGTTGTGCCAGTGTTTGCGTCATGGCCCGGGGTAGGCGCTGGTCGAGCTGGTCAAGTCGCTGGCGCAGTAAAGTCAGGTGTCTGCCCGGATGTTGTGCCTGCAATCGCGCCTGCAGCCGTTCGCTGCGCTGGCCAAGCTGGTTCAGGTGTTGTCGTATGCCGCGTTTGAGGCGCAACTCCAGATCGTCGAGGCGTTGGGCTTGTTGGGCCAGGCGTTCGCCGGGGTGGCGCAGGCGGCGACGCAGGTTGTCGAGGCGTAGCTGGTCCCGGGCCAGTCGGTCGCGCATATATTGGCGAAGTTGGCGATTAGCCCGCTCGACCTGTTGCAACATGGCTTGCTGGTCGGGGCTGAGCAGTTCGGCGGCGGCTGATGGCGTGGGGGCGCGCACGTCGGCGATGAAGTCACAGATAGAAACGTCAGTTTCATGTCCGACGGCGCTGACGGTCGGCGTTTTACAGGCTGCAAGAGCACGGGCGACGATTTCTTCGTTGAAGGGCCAGAGGTCCTCCAGCGAGCCGCCGCCACGGGCGACGATAAGTGCGTCGAAGCCGCTGCGGTCAGCCAGCTCAAGTGCACGCACTATCTGCGGTGCGGCATCGCGGCCCTGGACTGGGGTGGGCACCACCACCAGCTCTATGAAAGGAGCGCGTCTGCCGAACACGCTGATGATATCTCTTACGGCTGCGCCACTTGGCGAGGTAATCACGCCGATTCGACGGGGATGTGTGGGAAGCGGTCGTTTGCGCTCGGTGGCGAACAGACCTTCGTCCAGAAGCTTGCCTTTCAGAGCATCGAAAGCCAGGCGCAGAGCGCCATCTCCAGCCGACTCCATGCTGTCGACAATCAGCTGATAGTCACCTCTGCCTTCGTACAAGCTGACGCGTCCTCGAACACGTACCTGCAGGCCGTCACTCAGCGGTATGCGAACACGACTGGCGTGCTGGCGGAAGAACGCGCAACGGATCTGCGCTTTGCTGTCCTTGAGGCTGAAGTACAGGTGGCCAGAGGAGGGTCGGGCTAGATTGGACAGTTCGCCTTCGACCCATATCTGTGGGAAAACGTCCTCGAGCAAGCTGCGGGCACGCGCATTAAGCTGGCTGACGCTGAGTACGTCGCGTTCTTTGGTTAGGCGTTGGAACAGGGCATCATCATTCATGCGTGCCATCTTAGCCTGCGCAGGCGCTGTAGAGAATAATTGCGTCATAATGCAATACCCATTGAGCGTACTGGCCGCAATAGGTATAATGCCGTGCTTCCATTTTCCCGCTCGGGAGCCCTGCTATGCTACGTGTCAGCCAAGAAGCCCTAACCTTTGACGATGTTTTGCTTGTACCCGGATACTCCGAGGTCATGCCAAAAGACGTCAGCCTCAAGTCCCGGCTAACCCGGCGCATTGAACTCAATATCCCCCTGCTCTCCGCTGCGATGGACACCGTCACCGAGGCCCGTTTGGCTATCGCGATGGCTCAGGAAGGCGGCATGGGGATCATTCACAAGAACATGACCGTCGAGCAGCAGGCTGCCGAAGTCCGCAAGGTGAAGAAATTCGAATCCGGTGTAGTGAAGGATCCGATCACCATAGATGCAGATGCCTCGGTTGGCGAGCTGGTCGAATTGACCCGCGTTAATAATATTTCCGGTGTTCCGGTTCTCTCCAATGGAGACCTGGTGGGAATCGTTACCGCTAGGGATATCCGTTTTGAAACTCGTATGGATGCCCGGGTACGCGAAGTGATGACGGGCAAGGATCAGCTGGTTACGGTGAAAGAGGGCGCCAGCGCAGGTGCCGTGCGTGAATTACTGCACCGTCATCGTATTGAAAAAGTGCTGATCGTCGATGACGCGTTCCATCTTAAAGGCATGATGACCGTCAAGGATATCGAAAAGGCCCGGGCTTATCCCAATGCTACCAAGGATGATCAGGGTCGTTTGCTCGTGGGTGCTGCGGTTGGTACCGGCGCTGATACCCCTGAGCGCATTGCTGCGTTGGCGGCTGCCGGGGTTGATGTGGTAGTGGTTGATACGGCCCACGGTCACTCCCGCGGCGTGATCGATCGGGTGCGCTGGGTGAAGGATAACTATCCGGATATTCAGGTTGTTGGCGGCAATATAGCTACCGCAGAAGCGGCTTTAGCGCTGGTCGAGGCGGGCGCTGATGCGGTCAAGGTCGGTATCGGTCCAGGGTCTATCTGCACTACGCGAATTGTTGCAGGTGTAGGCGTGCCGCAAATTTCTGCGATTGCCGATGTCGCCGCAGTGCTCAAGGATCTTGACGTGCCGGTTATTGCAGACGGCGGTATCCGCTTCTCCGGCGATCTGGCCAAGGCGATAGCTGCCGGCGCTTCAGTGGTTATGATGGGTTCGATGTTCGCCGGGACGGAAGAGGCCCCCGGTGAGGTTGAGCTGTTCCAGGGTCGCTCCTACAAAGCTTATCGTGGAATGGGCTCCATGGGTGCGATGGGCCAGAGCCAGGGGTCTGCAGACCGTTACTTCCAGGAATCCAGCGCTGGTACCGACAAGTTGGTGCCCGAAGGTATCGAAGGGCGCGTTCCATACAAAGGATCGCTGGTTGCGATCATCCATCAGCTGATGGGCGGCCTGCGTGCGTCGATGGGCTATACCGGCTGCACCAATATTTTGGAAATGCGTACTAAGCCGCAGTTTGTTCGCATCACCGGCGCCGGCATGAGTGAATCCCACGTACACGACGTGCAGATTACCAAGGAAGCACCCAATTATCGGGTTAGCTGATTCGGCGCTTCATTGATGTATCGGGGTGGCTGACAATGATGCCGGTCACCCTCGATTACCCCGTCTGCACAGTAGCTTGCAGCACACAGCGTTATTCCATCTTTAACAAAACGTCTTTCAGAGAGCCTGCCTTATGGTCCATCAAGATATTCATGCCCACCGCATCCTGATTCTGGACTTCGGTTCTCAGTACACCCAGTTGATTGCCCGGCGTGTGCGTGAAATTGGCGTGTATTGCGAAATACGCGCCTGGGACATGCCTGAGAGTGAGATACGCAACTTTGCCCCCAAGGGCATCATACTGGCGGGTGGGCCGGAGTCTGTTCCTTTGCCGGGATCGCCACGGTCTCCTGAGGTCGTTTTCAGTCTTGGCGTGCCCGTATTGGGTATCTGTTATGGCATGCAGACCATGGCGGAGCAATTGGGAGGCAAAGTTCAAGGCTCGGACAAGCACGAGTTCGGTTACGCACGGGTTGATATAGTCGGCAAGAGCGATTTTTTGTCGGGCATAGAAGATCACATAGACGCCGATGGTCAACTTAGTCTCGACGTGTGGATGAGCCATGGTGACAAGGTCATCGCTTTGCCGGCGGATTTCCAGGTTCTGGCCAGTACACCGAGCTGCGCGATTGCGGCCATGGGCGACGAAAAGCGGCATTTTTACGGCTTGCAGTTTCACCCCGAAGTGACTCATACCAGGCAGGGTCAGCGCATGCTCTCGCGTTTTATTCTTGAGCTCTGTGAGTGCGAAGCTCTGTGGACGCCCTCCAACATTGTCGAGGACGCCATTGCCAATATGCGCGCCCAGGTAGGCGATGACAATGTACTGCTCGGCCTGTCAGGCGGTGTTGATTCCTCGGTAGTGGCAGCGTTGCTGCACCAGGCAATCGGCGATCAGTTGACTTGCGTGTTCGTTGACAATGGTCTGCTGCGCCTTTATGAGGGCGAGCAGGTCATGGCCATGTTTGCCGAAAACATGGGCGTCAAGGTGATCCGCGTCAATGCTCAGGATAAGTTTCTCTCCAGACTCCTTGGTGTGACCGATCCGGAAGAGAAGCGCAAGATTATTGGCCGTACCTTTATCGAGGTTTTCGATGAGGAAGCGACTAAGCTCAAGGGTGTTAAGTATCTGGCTCAGGGCACTATCTATCCAGACGTGATCGAATCTGCCGGTTCCAAGAACGGCAAGGCCCATGTCATAAAGTCCCACCATAACGTCGGTGGATTGCCGGACGATATGGCGTTCGAGCTTGTCGAACCATTGCGTGAACTGTTTAAGGACGAGGTGCGCAAGATCGGATTGGAACTGGGTCTGCCCTACGACATGGTCTATCGCCACCCTTTTCCGGGTCCGGGGCTGGGCGTGCGCATTCTGGCCGAGGTACGCAAGGAGTATGCTGATATTCTGCGCCGCGCCGATTACATTTTTATCGAAGAACTGCATCGAGCGGACCTTTATCAGAAAACCAGTCAGGCCTTTGCGGTGTTCTTGCCCGTCCGCTCTGTCGGCGTCGTGGGCGATGCCCGTCGCTATGAATGGGTCATTGCGTTACGTGCAGTCGAAACAATCGATTTCATGACGGCTCGTTGGGCGCATTTGCCTTACGAGTTCCTGGAAATTGTATCCAATCGCATTATTAACGAGATATCAGGCGTGTCTCGGGTGACCTACGACATCTCCAGCAAGCCGCCAGCTACGATCGAGTGGGAATAAGCGGCAATGCAGGGCCATGACCCGCATTGCATGGGCTTTATTAAATTCATGCGGGGATAGATGCACAAGACTGCAACGGATAAGACCAGAAAGAAGCTTGAGCGGTTGGCCTGGTTTCTCGATAGCTCCATCAAGGTGCCGGGCTTCAATGCACGGTTTGGTCTTGATGGACTGATAGGATTGATTCCCGGTGTCGGTGATGGGATTTCGGCGTTGATTTCGAGCGTGGTCATTTCTGAAGCTGCACGTATGGGAGCGCCAAAGATTCTGCTGCTGAAAATGGCCTTCAATGTGCTGATCGATACCCTGCTAGGCGCGGTGCCCCTGATTGGAGATCTTTTCGATTTTGTCTGGAAGTCGAATCAAAGGAACGTGCGTCTGCTCAATCAGTATCTCGATAGTCCCCGGGAAACAGTGGTCAACAGCCGTCTATTTGTATGGGGCATGGGCATCGTGCTCTTGGGCCTGGTCATACTCATTGGCTCCGGCGTGTTCATGCTGGTCCAGGCTCTGATTAACGCAGTCGCTACATAGCGCTGCGCGCCAACTGCTCTGCAGTCCAGTTGATCACCTGGCTGGCAATCTC
>Ga0307486_1000803_pt1 | contig 26545 bp, 28 predicted proteins | sample CBIW02metaG_FD_203663 | JGI IMG/M metagenome (GOLD analysis project Ga0307486, IMG submission 203663) | Sea-ice brine microbial communities from Beaufort Sea near Barrow, Alaska, United States - CBIW 0.2 | ecosystem: Environmental > Aquatic > Marine > Coastal | place: USA: Alaska | collected...
CTCCCGGGACCTGCGAAAGTGAAGCGACTACACGGTGTTGCCACCGCTGACGATCTGGTCCACCGCAAATTCCATCGGCTCTCACCGAACGAATTATGGGTCACTGACATTACAGAACATCCCACGACTTGGATTCCAGCAGTCGTCGCAACACTCTGATCGGGAGTGTGTGTGTGATGGTGGGTCGGCCGAGGGGTAAGCAGAATGTGCAGTACATGGCGAAGGAGCGGGAGGAGTTCTTTCGTCGGCTGGATCGTGGTGGCACGATTCGTGCTGTTGCGGCCGAGCTCGGGTTCAGCGTCGATGCGTGCTACCGGTGGCGTCGGGAGGCCATGGTCTCGACTCCGCGCGTGAGGAGCCGGGCGTACACGGCGGAGGAGAAGGCGGAGTTCTTCCGGCGTCTGGAGGCGACAGGCAACGTATCGAGGGTCGCGAAGGAACTCGGTTTCGTCAGGATCACCTGTTACAAGTGGGCGCATCAGGCGGGTATCTTCACGGGCACCGATACCCGTGCGCAACGTGCTCAGTTCCAGCGTCTCCGCACGGACGGTGTCAGCCGTGCTGAGGCAGCTAAACGGGTCGGTATCGACAAGCGATCCGCCCAGGACTGGGATAAAGGAATCAAGCAGATCACGGGCGGGCGGGTATACCCCGACGGGCGCGTGGTCCGGTACCGTCAAGCGGCGATACTGGCGAATGTGAAGAACCCGCGTGACGCCTATACGAGAGGGGCGCCGGTCGATCTGGTGCGCCTTGAAACGCTTGTCGATGCCCGCTTCCTCAGCCTCGTCGAGCGCGAACAGATCCATGACCTCCGCACGCGTGGCGAATCCATGAGGGCGATCGCCAAGGTGCTGAGGCGTAGCCCGTCAACGATCAGCCGGGAACTGCGGAGGAACACCGCCGCGACCGTCGGCTATCTGCCCTACGCGGCGCACCGCATTGCCGTGTCCCGCCGACCGAGGCTGCGGACACGAAAGCTGGAATCCCACGGCGGCTTGCGCGCTTATGTGGAGGTGAAGCTCCGGAAGAGGTGGTCACCAGAGCAGATCAGCAACCGCTTGGTGAAAGACTTCCCCGACGATCAAAGGATGCGGGTGAGTACCGAGACGATCTACCAGGCAATCTATATCCAGAGCCGTGGCGCGCTAAAACGAGAGATAGCAGCCGCGATGCGTCGCGGGCGAACCACCCGGAAGCCCCGCCGGGATCCCGCGCAGAGGACGAGTCGTTTCGTGGACCCCATGGTCTCCATCACAAAACGCCCAGCCGAGGCTGACGATCGCGCGATCCCAGGGCATTGGGAAGGAGATCTCATCGTCGGAACGATGAGTCGTTCAGCGATCGGGACGCTCGTTGAGCGTTCCAGCCGTTTCGTGACTCTCGTGCACCTCGAACACGACCACACCGCCGAAACCGTACGAGATGGCCTCGTGAAAACCGTGACCCAGCTCCCGGCGACACTTCGCAGGTCTCTGACCTGGGACCAAGGTGCGGAGATGTCCGGGCACGTCGCGTTCCGCGTCGCGACTGACATGGACGTGTACTTCTGTGATCCCGCGAGTCCGTGGCAGCGCGGGAGCAATGAGAACACGAACGGATTGCTGCGACAGTATTTCCCGAAGGGAACAGACCTCTCCAGGCACTCACCCGACGAGCTCCAACTCGTCTCCGCGGAACTCAACGCACGACCACGTAAGACCCTCGACTGGGACACCCCGGCCGAACGCCTTCATGCTTTACTAGAAGCCAGCTAAGAAGCCAGTGTTGCGACGACTGCTGGAATCCAAGCAGTTTTGTGGTCGGTGATATCGGTCAACCCCAGCTTGTTCTGAGCATCAGCGGTGAAATCGCGTCTAACGAGGTCGTCGCGCACGGGTGAACCGAGCTTGCGGGACTTGCCTTTCTTCTTCGAGAACACGCTCCACAACCTCTGCTGGGAGCAGAGCCGTCAGACCCGTCGCTCACTGGCGGTGGTCTTCGTCACAGGTAGGTGACGCCGCGCACACGGTGGCCGACGGCGATCGATTCCCCGCTGACCGCGCCCGCACGAGGTGAGAGAAGGAACGCGATCAGGTCGGCGACGTCGGAAGGCCGGCAGCCACCACTGAGTCCGTTCTCTACCTCACTCGGGGGGCTCTCTGAAACCATCGACGGACTCACCGAGTTGACGGTCACGCCTGTGCCCGCCGTCGAGTCCGCCAGATTCTTCGCGGCCACTATCAGGGCTGCATTGCGCACCGACCCGGCGATGTTGCCGGTCATGAACGCATTCTGGCCACTCACGCCGATCACACGACCGAAGCCCCGGGCAACCATGCCGGGCAGGGCGAAGTTCGCGGTGCGCAAGAATGTCATCGCCTTCTCATCCACGGCGCGCAGAACCTGGGCGGGGTCGGCGTTCCGCGTGGGGTCCAGAGTGCGGGCGCTCGGCGCGGCCGTGACCACCAGGCCGTCGAGCGGCCCATGCTCCGCCTCGACTGCGGCGAGACCGCGGCTGACCGACTGATCGCTGGATGCATCCACAACCACCCCGTGCGGTGCATGACGAGACGCGGGGATCGCGACGGCCCCTTCGGTTCGCAGCCTTTGGACGACAGCGCGACCGATCAAACCGTGACCGCCCACGACGAGGATGACGCGCCCCTCGAGTTCGAGATCCATCTATTTACTATACTGAATCGCCTCCGGTGTGTGGAGGGTCTGATCCCCTGCAAGAATCGAACCATGCCAGCACCGAGAAGGTATTTGTAGGAGTTGGGAGCGAGCGCCCAGGCTCGCGCAGGAGGCGCGCAGGAGGATCCGGAGTTGTCGTTCAATGCGGCCCTGACCCGGACCGGGCAGCGCACGGGCGTCAATCCAGACACCCTCCGGGCGTCGGCCAAGCACGCGGGTATGGACGCCGGTGAGCGACCAGGAACGACCACTAGCGAGGTCAAGCGGATTAAAGGAGCTCGAGCACGAGGCTCGTGAATTCTTGCGCGCCAACAAGGTCTCGCTCTCGACGTCTTCGTTTTTCGCACGGGAGTTCGACCCGCGACTTCACCGTTTCACGGCCGAACCACCTCTGGTGGAGAGTCTCACCTACGTGCCCACCTGGACCGGCATGGCGTGACCGAATCGAACATCGGGTTCTACGAGGCCGAGTGCGCGAAAATCAATGGGCCATTCCGCGCGGTCAACGAGCTCGTGGTGGCCACGTTGAGCTGGGCACATTGGTTCAACGCGAACCGCCCGCACTCCTCGATCCGTGAGATTAACACCCGACAGCAGCCGCTGCCGGGAGAACTCGCCCTCTATCGAACACGGGCGATTCAGCCCGACCGACGATGACCTGAATATGGCCGTAAAGAACAGGGACGGTTCAACATCTCGTCGCACACGCCCTAGTCCGTCATCAAAGGGGCCATGGCCCCCTTGGTTCGCGGAAGGACCAACGTGGCCAGCAGAATCGCCGACACAGCGGCGCAAGCCGCTGCAGCCGTCCAGGCGATGCTGTAACTGCCGACGCTCGCGATTGCACCGAAACCGAGAGGGCCCAGTGCCGCACCGGTAGACATTCCGACCTGCGCAATGCCGGAGGCCCCTGCCGGCGCCCTGGGTGCGATCAGAACCACCGCATACATCAGCAGTCCGTTCCACCCCCAACCGAAGGCGTAGCCGATGATCACCCCCGCAAAAATCAGGACTTGATTAGGGGCCCACGCAATTAACAGGTAACCGAAAACTCCAACTCCAAGCAGCAGTACCATGAGCGAGATCGGATTGGTGCCAGAGCGGTCGGACTTCCATCCGACCAGCAACCGTGCACCGGCGCCGGCCACGCTGCCGATCGCCAGCAACCAGCCCGCGAGCCCAATCTCGGTGCCTCGCGCGACTGCCGATTCAACGGTGAATGTTCCCAGCGAGGTTGCCGCTGCAATTCCTAGACCGGCCGCCACCGCCAAGAGAACGAGGGGGCCTACTCGTGCTCGTTCCGGTGGCGCGTCGCTACTACGGACACCACTCTCGTCGAAGTGAGTGAGTGCCACCAAGATGATCACCACAATGGCGAGGAACGCACTGAGTCCGAACGCCCACCGCCAACCGAAAGCCAATGCCACGCCGGGTACCATCAGCCCGACCAAGAGAGTGGCAATCGGCACCCCCGACTGCTTGATGCCGAACATCAAGCCACGCAGCTTCTGTCCGACACTGGACAATGCGAGATTGGCAGCGGGCTGGACCAAGCCATTTGCGATACCACCGACCATTACCACTACTGCCAACTGCCACACCTGATCGGCCAGCGCCAGCCCGACCAGGTTGATCGTGCTGCCCCCCATTCCCAGCAGGAGGCTTCGCTTCGCACCGATGCGATCAGCCAGCCGACCAGAAATCGGTGCGGTGACCGCCGAGGTCAAGAAGAAGGCGGCGATCAATCCACCGAGGACCGTTTCGTCGATTCCGAAATCTCCGCGCAAGAGGACGCCGAGGCTGCCGAGCTGAAAGACTGGTAGCACGACGATCGCAGTGGTGACGGTCGACACGACCAAGGTCCCGGCGACTCCGCCCTTAGAGGATTCCGGGCTTCCCGCCGATCCCGATGATGGAGGGGATGCCGCACGACCCACGGCCTAGATCACGCTCCTTTTGCAGAAGCCAAAGACACCTCGACCGTAGGTTCGACTGCCGGACTGCCCGTAACCTCGCGCCAGGCCTCGAAACCCTCCTGGAAGGCAACCACTCCAGCTTCGGGCAGCGAGATTTCAATCGCCTCAAGAATCTCCTGAGGTGAGACGCCCAGTTCCAGCGCGACTCTAATGTGGCTCTGGATGTGTGCCTTCGACGCTCGCATGACGGTAAGGCTGACGATAAAGATCAATTCCTTGGTCTTGCGGTCGAGCAGTCGGTCCTTGAGGTAGGCGGCCGAGACCAGGCCGTTAGCCGCTTGCAGGACATCGAAGTCCGCATTCGCCATGTACTTGTGATAGTCGAGCACGTACCCCCGTGCCCGCACCATGTTGTCAACATATACTTGCTTATCGGCATCGGTAGCCATTTGTTCCTCCGAGTCATCGAGCGGCCGGTGTCCTGCCAGCCTTCTTGGCGTCAGCGACCGAGGTTGGCGCCGACCTAAATCTCGTATTTTGGTCAATCCATCTTGCGGTAGCGGTAAAATTGTGCGACTGCCGCCATGTCTTGAGCCCCCCAGCCATTGTCTTCAGCCTGAGTGAAGCGGCCCAGCACGGCCCTTCCTGACGGTAGGTCCACACTGAGTTCGTCAGCCAGCGTCAGGGCGAGCCGCAGATCCTTCGTGGCCAACGCGAGCGAAAACCGTGGCGCCAGATCGTGATCAATGACCCTAGGCAGACGCTTGTTGAGCTGATAGGAGCTGGCCCCGCTCTGGGACAGCACCGACTGAAGCACCTGCGGGTCCACGCCGGCGGCGTCTGCCAAGGCCAACGCTTCGACCGCGCCCAGCACGTTTGAGATCGCCACGAGATTGTTGACGAGTTTCATCACCTTGCCGTCGCCCAGACCGCCACAGTGATGAATCGTGCCAATGTTCTCCAACACCGCGCGTGCAGTTTCTACCGCATCATCCGATCCGCCGACCATCAAGCTGAGCTTGCCGAGCGAGGCCTCCTCGATCCCCCCGCTGACGGGAGAATCGACGACCTTAACCTCTGGCACCTTGTCGACCATCTGACTGGCAACTTCGCGCATTGTGACGGGTCCGATCGTGCTGAGTTCAATCACCAGCGACCCCGGTTGAAGCAGATCAACGATGCCCCCCGGGTCGGAATAGACCGCGCGTACGGCCTTCGGATCCGGAAGGCTGGTGAGTACCACCTTGCTGCTGGCAAGTCCCTCAGCCAGGCTCTGCACTGGCGTGACGCCCGTCTTGGCTGCCAGTTCCCGGGCCACTGGACTCAGGTCGAAGCCGAGCACCGTCTGGCCTGCGCCTACAAGGCGGCTGGCAATCGCGCCACCCATTTTCCCCATGCCAACCATCAGCACTTGTTGGTGCTCACTCATATCAATTCTCCGTCCGCGTGAGCAGGATCTTGCCGCCATCGCGGGACATCGCTCGACTAAATGCCTCCTGGGCGCGTTCTAGTGGGTACGCTGCCGCCGCCAGATCGGCGAGCTTCACTGGCAGCTTGCGGCAGATCTCGACCATTGCCGGGTATTCCTGGGGCCGATATATGACACTGCCCCGCACATGCAGCTGCTTGTCCTTAACCTGACCCAGAGGCGTCAACGGGCGAGCTTCACCATTACCGACAAGCACCACCTCACCCAGCGGTGCCGCGTTCAGGATCGCCGAGGTTCGCCCCGGCGTACTACCAGTCGTCTCAATCACCAGATCAAAGCCGCGACCGTTGGTCAGTGCGGCCAGGTGCTGTTCGGCATCCGGATCGGAGGCATCCACCGTCACGACGTCGCAGGTTCGCTCGGCGTACTCGCACCGACCGGAATTGAGGTCGCTCACCGTGACGGTGAGCCCGAATGCCTTCGCCACTAAGGCTGCGCACACACCGACCGGTCCGGCACCATAGATGTGCGCGAAACCAACCTCACCATTACGGACTAAGGAGCTATTGGCGATCGCCGCAAACGCAGTCCCAAAATTGCACGCAAGAACGGCACCGTCGGCGAAGCTGAAGTCGTCGGGCAAGGGTAGAGCCGCCCAGGACGGGATTTTGACGTAATCCGCCCCCGAACCGGTGACATCTCGACCGAGCGAGACCAGTCGCTTGCAGTGCACCGTATGCCCGAGAATACAATATTCGCATTCACCGCAGCCGAGCTTGAAGTACAACACCACCCGGTCCCCAACCTTGACGTCGGTCACGGCACTTCCGACCTCGGAAACCACACCAGCGCCCTCATGCCCCGACACAACGTCAAGCATCGCACCCTGTGCCTCCGCGCTCTTCGGGAAGCGAATCAAATCGGACCCGCAGATCCCAGAACACTTGATGGCGACGATCACATCGTTATCGCCTGGCACCGGCATGTCCAACTCGACAAGCTCGGTCTGACTGTTACCCGCAAATCTGATTCCGCGCATTCGACCTTCTCCTCTTTAGCCCAGTGGCCGACCGGTGATGTAAAGCACCTGACCGGTGATGTACCCAGCCCCCTCGGAGAGGAAGTACGATACTGCGTTCGAAACGTCAGCAGGCTGGCCAACCCTCTTGATCGCATTACGATCAATAACTGTCTGGGCGAGCTCCTCATAAGGCAGCCCCATCCTCTCGGCGGTGGAATGAGTCATCGCAGTCTCGATATGCCCCGGCGCAACCGCGTTGACGGTAACTCCGAACGGACCCAACTCAATCGCCATAGTCCGAGCCATGCCCTGAAGGCCCGCCTTCGCAGCGGAGTAGTTGGTCTGACCGCGGTTACCCTGCGCCGCGCGCGAAGAAACCAGGACGATTCGACCGTAACGCTGCTTCACCATATGGCGCTGGGCGGCCCGGCAGCACAAAAACGTGCCCGTAAGATGGGTGCCTATCACCAGATTCCAGTCCTCGTTGCTCATCTTGAAGAGCAGATTGTCCCTGGTCATGCCAGCGTTGCAGACCAGCGCGTCGAGAGTCCCGTGCTCAGCAACAATCTGGTCGATCGTGGCGTCGACCTCATCGCTGTTGGTCACATCCAGACGGTAGGCTGCGGCCGCTCCGCCCTTGGCACGGATCGCTTCCGCGGTCGTTTCCGCGCGCTCGACAACAATGTCAGAGACCGCGACGAGGAATCCGTCCGCCGCCAACTTCTCAGCGATCGAAGCCCCGAGCCCCTGACCTGAGCCTGTGATAAGCGCCACCCTTAGCGAATTACTAGACATCCGTTTCCTCCTGATTACTATTCTGTGCTGGCTGGCTGGCGACGATCTCGAACGCCGGCAGCAGAATGCCTTCGGCGGCCTGTAAGAAGGTCACTGCCACGTCAGCCCCGATCGTGACGTTTTCGGGATCGACTCCGACAAGATTCGCCAGCATTCGGGGACCTTCAGCTAAGTCGATCAATGCGACGACGTAGGGTACCCGCTCGGCCATGTCGGGATGAGCAGCCCGCCGCGACACTGTGTACGAGTAGATAGTTCCGCGGCCCTGGCTAGCGACCAGTTCCAGATCTGTAGAGGTGCAAGCCGTACACACGGAGCGCGGATAGTACTGATAGCGACGACAAGAGCGGCAGCGCTGAATTAAGAATCGCCGCTCGGCGATGGCGTCCCAGTAATCCTGTGTATCGGCATCGGCCACTGGCCAAGGCAGAACGCTCATCAGTCCCTCACCAGTACACAGGTCGCGGTACTGGAAAGAGCGCCGCCCGTTCCGTTGACCAGCGAGGTCCGGGCACCTGGAACCTGCCGGGCTCCAGCCTCACCCCACAGTTGCGCACAGGCTTCAGTCAACAAGAAGATTCCGAACATTCCTGGGTGCAGATATGAGAGTCCGCCACCGCTGGTATTGAGTGGGAAGTCTCCCCCCGGGCCGATGTCATGGCTGGCCAGGAAGTCACGTCCCTCACCTGGTCCACACACGCCAAGTGCTTCCAAGGTCAGCAAGACGGTGATAGTGAAGGAGTCGTATACTTGGAAGACATCGATCTCGTCAATGGAGATTCCAGCCGCAGCCAAGGCTCGTGGCCCACTCTGCGCTGCGGGGGTCACGGTCACATCCGGCATTGATGTCATCGTCCAGTGGGTTTGCGCCTCGCCAAAACCGGCGACCCGAATACCGGGATGGTCCATGTCGCGAGCCCGCTCGGCGGTGGTCATCACCAGCGCCGCACCGCCGTCTGTGACGAGACAGCAGTCAAGCAGCCGCAGCGGGTCACTGAGCATGGGGCTGTCAAGAACGTCATCTACCGTTATCGGATCGCGCTTGGTGGCCGCGGGGTTCAATCCCGCCCAGCCTCGCGCGGCAACGGCGATTTCGGCCAGCGGCTGGCGAATGTCCCCGTATAGGTGGGCGTACCGGTTTGCGGCCAACGCATAACCGCCAACCGGGGAAAGCATCCCGGTTGGGGTCTCGAACTGCATGTTGAGCTCTGGAGAACGACCGCCGAGGCCGCGAGATCTCGCGCTTCGTTGAGTGCTGGCGAAGGTGATCAGAACAACGTCGCAGTACCCGGCCTCTAACGCCATCGCAGCGTGGGCGACGTGGGCCTCGAACGAGGACCCGCCAATGTTGGTGCTGTCGACATAGCGCGGCTGGATGCCGAGATACTCGCCCACTGTCATCGTGATGTGCTGACCAGCACCGGTCGGATTCCATGCACCGGCCGTAGCCAACCCATCAACGTCGGCGAGGGTCAGCCCCGCCTGACCGAGTGCCTTCACAGCGCAGGCCGCCTGCATCTGCAAAGGAGTGACCCCCGGGCTCACTTGTCCGTTGATCAACGGATAGTCGGCGGCTCCAACGATTACCGGTCGTCGGTCCATTAGTCTCCACCTGTTCCTTGAGGCAATCGAATGTCGTCATCTCATCATACGGTAATTTGGATACCTCGCGCTGTCAACACTGCACTCGGGACAGAATGACTATCAGGCCAAGGCAGCGAGTAATTGCCGATCGACGTCGGCAAGCGATTCCACGACTGCCACGCCGTGAGCGATCTGATCTCGCATGCTCGCACTGAGCGGCCGCTCGCCGAAGGCGACGACCTGTGAAAACTTCTCCTCGACCTGCGACCAGCTCATAGGTAAGTCAGGATGCCCTAGAGAAAGCGACACCTGCTTGGTGATCGCTGGACGATCGTGGAACTCCACCGTCACCGTAGCCGGTGCCGGAATCGTTTCGCCTTCCCTCAGGACCGACTCAACCCTCGTGGCCAACCCCATAACGTCGGGGTCGCTGAGACCCGCGTGGTAGGTCGGCAAGCTCGGTAGGCCGCGAGCCAACGTGAGCGCGACAGCGTAGGGCAAACTGAATTGCGACTCCACAAGGTTAACAGGTCGCTGCTTGCGGTCCTGTGGATGGCTGACCGTGTAGTAGTACTCGCGGCTCGGCACAACCACCTCCACCCGGGCGATCTCATTCGCGAGAAACGGGGCCTCTTGGCGAATCAGATCCGCTGCCGTCATCGAGTTGTGGATGCACTTGCAGCACGGATACGGTTTGATGCTGATTCCGGCGATGTGGAAACGAGAACCGAGGTCGTCCAGAATGTGGTTGCGGTCGCATCGACCACCCCAGTAGAGGTTGTAGTAGCCCGCCTCGCCTTCCAGCGGGCGAGTCGCCGCCGTCAGTCCCGCTCGGGCCAATCGGGCCGCAAAGACCCCCGCACCGGAGGACAGCCCCTGCTGAAGTCGGATCACCTGGGCCCCGTCGTAAGTGCCCTGCTGATTACCGGACGCACCACTGTAGGCGAAGCCGAACACGTGGATCATCTGCGCTGCGGGCATCTTCCAAATCTTCGCTGCCGCGACTGCAGCCGAGAAAACACCGACCTGATATGTGGTCGACATGCCACGGCGGGCCTCGGCTGTATCCCAGGCATCGAGCGGACGGGCCGCCAAGCTCATCCGCACAGCTACCTCCATACCGGCGGCTACAGCTGTGATGAACTCCGCACCGCTGACGACGCGCCCTGCGGCCTGAACAGCGGCGATCGTCGCTGGCACAACAGAGGCCGAAACGTGGTTGACCGCGGTTTCGTGCACATCGTCGATTTCGAGTGCTCGACAAGCTGAGCCGTTTATCATCGCTGCTGAATGTGCCGGAACCCGTCGTGTTGCGCCGAAGATGCCCGCCTCCGGCTTGCCACCGATGTCTTCGATCATCGCGCGCATTTCCGTAACAGCCTCGGCATCGCGGCCGGCGATCCCGGCCCCGAGAACATCGAGGACGAGCTTCTTCGTAGCCTCGAGAGTATCGGCGTCCAGTGCGTCCAATTCAAGATCAGCGACAAATTGGGACAGCGCGCGAGTAAGTTCGTCGGGCTTCGGTAGAGACATCTTTGACTCCTCTGTTACTCCTCGAGATGATACTATTGACTTACGATCATACTTCCGTTCGAGGGGTTAGCAGCAAATGGCACATGTTGAGCGCAAAGCTGTACTATTCGTCGGTCTGGGTGCAATGGGCTCACTGATGTGTCCTCATCTCGCCGCCAGCGAGGAGTACGACGTCTTGGTCAGCGATATGGACACCTCGCGGGCGGCGGAGATCGCCCGAAGGATCGGTGCCCGCGCGATCACGGCAGAAGAGATTTCATCCAGTCTGCTCGGACTCGACATCGTGATATTCATGCTTCCCGATAGCACTGTAGTGGAGGATGTTGTCACCAATGGGCTTTTCGACACATTATCTCCTGGGTCCCTGATCATCGACATGGGCTCCTCGCGCCCCGCCAGCACGGTTGCGCTCGCCGAATCTGCGGCATCGCGCGGCATACTTTATGTCGACGCCCCCGTGTCTGGCGGAACCCGACGGGCAACAGACGGCACCTTGACCATAATGGTCGGCGCGACCGACGAAGGGTTCGGAGCTGCCCAACCGTTGCTGGCGCATCTGGGCAGCGAGGTCGCTCACGTCGGTGCGCCCGGCGCCGGTCACGCGCTAAAAGCCCTGAACAACTTGCTCTCGGCGATCGGCCTGGCCGCCGCCAGCGAGGTACTGGCGATCGGTACTCGCTTCGGGCTAAAGACTTCCACCATGTTGGAAACACTCAACACCGCCACTGGGCGAAACCACGCAACAGAAGTAAAGTTCATTCCTCACGTGCTCACCCATCAGTTTGATTCGGGCTTCTCGCTCAAGCTCATGGTAAAGGATCTCAAGCTTGCCGTCGATTTGGCCGACCATACCGGCACCCCCATCCCGATCGCGAAGACAGCCGTCAATCAATGGATGGAGGCCGAGCAGAGCCTGCCACCAGGCGCAGACCACACACACTTTGCGGCCTACGTCGAGAAAAAGGCGGACGTCCGCTTCGAGTGACCGAGGGGAAGGGAGATAGTGCCGTCACTCCCAGTCTTCCGAAACATTTTGCCCGGACATGCACTCGGTGATCAACGTGACGGGAATGCCCGCGCACGATAGCCGGGCGGTACTCACCGTTGGCGGTGAATACCCGATAAGAACGGTCTTCGAACTCGCGAAGCGCTGCGGCACGCCACATAAGGCTTGGAATCTGTCGACGGATAGCACACTGGCGGCACCGCTCCCGAGGATTACGCGTAGCAGAGCAGTGAACCTGTTTGCCGGAACACTTCGTACGGCGGTGACTCCACGTCACCGCCGTCAATATGTCGCCCCGAGTGCAGTTTCCTTGGCGTGAGCCGAGGTCAAGAATCATCGCAAGTGCGCCCTTGTTCACGGACGTCGATCGTCAGCGCACCACCCAGTCGACGGCGATCGGATGTGTGCCCTGCTTGCCTACAATCACCGGGTTAAGCTCGAGTTCCGGAGAGCTATCAGCAAGTTGGTGAGCAGCCCACGCCACGCGCTGGACCAGTTCGACGAAGCCGTCGACCTCAGCAGGAGGGCTCCCTCGGAAGCCGTGCAAGAGCTGCCCGACCTTCACCTCATCGATCATATCCGAGACGTCGGCACGCGAAACTGGGGCAGGCCTGGTGCTGATATCGGAGATAAGTTCGGTCATCACACCACCGAAACCGATAGTCACCAGCGGGCCCACCTGCTCGTCAGTGTGCACCCCAAGCAGCATCTCTACCCCTGGGGGAATCGTCTGCTGGACCTCGACTCCTTCGAAAGCGGCCGCCCCGGCCGCTTTCGTCACCGCATTCTTGATCGCGCTGAACGCTTCGGCAACATCAACCTCGTTGGCGACGCCGAGATGAACCCCACCAATATCACTCTTGTGAACGACGGTCGAGGAGAGCAACTTCATCACTACCGGGTAGCCGATCTGGTCGGCAGCAGCCACGGCAGATTCAGCATCGGTAGCGCAAATCGTGGTCGGGCGTGGCACGCCGATCGCAGTCAGCAAAGTGTCGGTCCAACCTTCCGGAGAACCGCGATCGGGGACGACGAAATCGGCCACACCCGGACCGAAATCATCGTCAACTGCCTCGTCTAGCTTCGACACAACTGCACGGTGACGGGCCAAGGCACCGAACGCATCCATGGTCGACGTGAAGAGTGGAATGTGAGCCTCACGCAGCATCGCCCATGCCTCGTCCAGCCCCGAGCCAGCCTCCCACACGACGATAAGCGGCTTATCCATTCTGGCGCGAGCGTTGATCAGTGCAGTGGCGATGTTTACACAGTAGGCCGCTTCGGAATGCGACTGGAAGAAGAAGACCACATCGAACGTGTCGCTGGAGGCGAAGAGCTCGATAGTGCTCTGCAGGCGCTCGGAGTCTCGACCGAAACCGGCGGTCGGATCTAGCGGATTACCGACTGTCGCGATCGAGGGGAGGATCGGACCAAGTTCTGCGGTAACCTCGTCGCTTAGCGACGGCAGAGTGAAGCCGTTCTCGCTGGCCGCGTCGCCCAGCAGGCTGGTGCCGCCACCGGGGAGGCTCAGAACTCCAATCTGCCAACCGTCGACCCGTCCAAGCTGAGTCGCCAGCACCGCCTGGTCTGCCAGTGCGCGCAACTCACGAACGACGATGATTCCGTGCGCCCTGCAGGCCGCTTCGAAATCGGCCGCGGAACCGCCCATCGCGGCAGTATGCGTCTGGATTGAACGCATTCCAACTGCGCTGCGCCCCTGCTTCATCACAATGACCTGCTTACCGGCGGTCAGGGCTCGGTCAGCGGCGGCGAAGAATGTGTGCCGGTCTCGGATTGACTCCAGAAGCAGGATCACGGCGGACACGTCTGGATCGTCAATCAGCGCCGAAAGATAGTCTGCGGCAGTTGTGACACCCTCATTGCCGATCCCGATAAGATGGCTGACTCCCAGCCCGCGGGACTGGCAATAGGCCATCAATGTGGTTCCGACGCCGCCGGAGGATGAGACGATCGCGATATTTCCGCCGCCCTGTGCGGACAGACCCGAGAAGCCACTAGCGCCGTAAGCGACGAAGCCAACGTTGAAGTTGGCCAGACCTGCAGTGTTCGGCCCGCACATGGCCATACCGGAAGTTCGGCAGATCTCGGCCAACTCGCTTTGAAGCTCAGCTCCCTCGGCGCCAGTCTCTGAGAAACCAGCGGACAGCACAATCAACGAGCGGACACCGATTTGAGCGCACTCTCGTGCCGCCTTGACCGCCGAGGCGGCACTGAGGTAGATTACGGCGACTTCGGGCGGGTTGTCCTTGAGGTCGAGTACCGAGGGATAGCAGGTCAGCCCAGCAATCTCTTCATGGCGAGGGTTTATGGGGTAGATATCGCCCGTGAAACCCAACCGGCGGGCTTGTTCAACGATCATTCCGCTCATCCGCTTGGGATCACTTGATGCGCCGATCACAGCCATCGAGCGGGGGGCGAGCATGAGCTTCAGTGAGTCCGCAGACATTGTAGTTGGCCTTTCATCACCAGAACGTGGGTCTGCCGGTCGCGAGATTCGACGCCTCCGGCGGGGTCAGAGGGGTCAGCGACCCACGTAGGCACGCGGGGATCGCTTCTCAGCGAAGGCCAGCGCGCTCTCCTTGAAATCCTCGGTCAAGTGCAGTTTGTTGCCCTCGTAGAAGAGGGTATGGGCACGCTCATGCTGTTGCAGGTGCCACCGCCGCGAGCGAACCATTGCCCGAACCGACAACGGCGGGTTCTTCAGGATCGATTCTGCGAACTCTTCAGCCTCCGCGATGTGAGAACCCGGCGCAACGGCCTTGTTGATCACGCCATGCTCGACGGCTTCTCTCCCCGTGAAGCGGCGTCCCGTCATGAAGATCTCGTCGGCAAAGGTGCCAGCACCACGGAACTGCATGATCGACCAGTACTGGCCAGCGTAAAGGCCTCGGCGGACTTCAGTCACTTCGAACTGCGTGTCCTCGGCGGCGATCACCGCGTCACAGCGCAGAGTAATGCCGACGCCCATCCCAAACACGTATCCATGGACCGCAGCGATAATCGGCTTCCAATTGACGTGGCCCTCGAACATGATCGGGTGATGGGTAGCACCGCGACCGGATGGTCCGCCGAGCTTGAGCAATTCCTCCCTTGTTCGTAGCTGACGCTGCCGAACGTCGGCTCCACTGGAAAAAGCTCGGCCGTTGCCACTGAGGATCCCGACCCACGCCTCCTCATCCTGATCGAATTCCCACAGCCGCTCTTTGAGCGCCATCACCTGCGCATCATTGAAGGCGTTGAGCTTCTCCGGTCGGTTAAGCGTGATATAGCCGATGCGCCCTTTGCGCTCGTAAGTGACAAGGTTCTCGTTGCTATCCGTCATATTCTTCCTCAATCCGTATGGTTCTGGTAGCCGACTTGGCTGCCAGCGGTTAGCTGACCCCGTAGGGGTCAGAAAGAATCAGCTGTGGTCGCGTTCACGGTCACCCGGTCTTGGCGAAGAAGCGTTCGACTGCCTCTCTGTGGAAAGGGGTTTGCTTGGCGGCCAAGGTCGCCTCTCGCTCGCGGTCTAGCGCGACCCGGAGCGCGGCGACCTCGGCAGGCCGGTTCAATATAAACGCTGCCGCATCCGGTGCGCCTGAAGCTAAAGCATTAGCTGCCGAGTGAGCGCTGGACAAGAGTTCGGGGAGACTCACTACCTCGTCGGCTAAGCCAACGGCCAAAGCTTCCGCCGATCCGATCTGCCGGGCACGGAGTAGCCAGAGAGCGGCCCTACGGGACCCGAGAATGCGGGCCAGATAGTGGGTAGCACCCATGTCGCCGGGGAGACCGAGCCGAGAAAACCCACTGTCGAAAAAGGCGTCCTCCGCGACGATGAGGTAATCACACGACGCAGCTAAGGCGAGGCCAGCACCGACGGCGGTGCCATTGACTGCCGCGATCTTCGGCACCGGCAATGAGGCCCAGCGTATTAGTAGGTCATCAATCCAATCCATCCGTACCCGCTCGGGATCTTCGAAGGAGCCGGTTTCCATCGCGACGAAGGATTCGCGCATCCGCGCCACATCACCGCCAGCGCAAAATGCTTCGCCTTCGCCTGTCAACACAATCGTGTGCGGAATGGCGGATTCGAGCGCATCGAGAGTGTCAGCGAAACTCTCCCAAAACTCTTGATCGAGAGCGTTGCGTCGACTGGCGCCGTCCAGGGTCAAACAGGCGATGTCATCCTCGATGCCCATCAGTACTCGTGTCATCTCAACTCACTTCGCATCCCCGCGAGCCGGGCGGTGCCCAACACGCAGGTGCGGTCGCCGACCAGAACCGTAACGGCGCCATCCTCGCCGAGCTCGACTCGCGCTTCATCACCAGAACGAATGGGGGCGATGAACTTGACGTCGAGCCGGCCGAACCGCGCCCAATCCTCTCCGTATCGAGCTTCTAATTCGCGACCAATCAGTCCGACGAGCAGATGGCCATGCGCGATGGTGGTTCCGAAACTGGTCGTGGCCGCGAAGGCTGGGTCGACATGGAGCGGGTTCCGGTCCCCGGAAACGTCGGCATAGGCATCAATTTGCTCTTGCTCGATCTTCGTCATTGGACCTCTACCTGTTGGATTGGAAGCATCCGGGTGATCCGACCCTCGCAGACGAGGTGCCCATGCTGGTCAGCCGTCTGGGTCCGGATCACCATAAAGCGACGGCCCTTGCGCTCAAATTCATCAATGACGCTGAATTGCGTAGTCACCCGATCGCCTACTGTGAGCCGCCGGTGGAACTCGTAGCTCTGTCCCGTTAGTACGACGCCGGCTTTCACAGGCATGGCTGCAACCGCGGAGTAGCAGTAAACTGACGCAAACGTGGTCGGCACGGTCTCGTCGGTGCCAGACCAGGCCGAACCGCACGCGGCTACATAGCTCTTGACGGCTTCCGCAGTGACGGTGAACTCTGCGCTGCCCGAGGGCCACTCCATCGCCATCTCCTAGAATCGCTACCTCATCATTCGACATGTCGAGGTTACCGTAATACAGTGCAATAGCGCAACGCATCCGATAGACCAGCATCCGTCCGAGCAATTCCGAGGTGAGAGAATGAGCACCGTGACCGAGGACCCCATTCGTGACGTTGTCCACCACGTCTGCCAGACTCAATTCTCGGATCTACCCGAGGCGGCTGTCGCCGCGGTCCAACGCGCGATCATTGACACCGTCGGCGCCGGCATCGCAGGTACCTCATCAACGATGTCGAAGATGGTGGTGGAGATGGCGGAATCAGCTGGCGGGCGACCCGATGCCCGACTCTGGGGAGGCCGCGTGCGCGTGCCATTGGCTGAGGCTGCTTACGCGAATGCGGTCACAGCCCGCTGTCTGGAATTAGATGACGTTCATGAGGGTTCGCCCGATCTCGGACTCGGTTTCGGGGGCCACGTCAGCGTGATGATCATCCCCGCCGTACTTGCGGCGGCCGAGGCCTCGGCAGAACCGGTTTCCGGCGCCGACGTGATTACCGCGATTGCGATCGGATCGGATCTCGTGCCTCGGATCCGAATGGCTGCCGGTACGTCCGGCAGATTCGGTTGGGAAGGTCCCACGATCGGTCCATTCGGAGTGGCCGCGGCGGTTGGCAAGCTCTGGAAGTTCGACGTTTCGACCATGGCGAATGCGATGGGCGCAGCTTACTCGCAGTGTTGCGGAAATGTTCAGGGGACTGTCGACGGTGCATGGGATGTGTGGTTGAACGCAGGGCTCGGCGCGCGCGGAGGAATGGTCGCTGCGAATCTGGCGCGGCATGGTCATCGGGGCACATCAGCACCGCTACTTGGTGTCTCCGGATTGTACAATCTTTACTTCGGAGGTGAATTCCATCCAGAGGCGCTCCTCGGTGGGCTCGGTAGTCGGTTTGAGGGCGCCAACCTCAGCGTGAAGATTTACTCCTCTTGTCGATATACCCACAATGCAATTTATGCCACCGGTGAACTGGCCCACCACAACGGCATCGCGGTAGACGAGATCGAAGAGATCTGGGTAGGCACAAGTACCAGCGGGCTGAAGATGGTAGCAGTCGACAGCGAGGGAAACATGAAGTGTCGTCCGGATTCGATCTCCGCGGCCCAGTTCTCCCTACCCTTTGTCGTTGCGGTCGGGCTCAAGTACGGGCAGGTTTTCCCCGACAACCTTACGGAACAGATGCTGCGGGATCCGGAGGTGCTTGCGCTGGCGGAGAAGGTCGTCGTTGAAGTGGCCGCGGGTAAGGACGAGCTGAACGCCACGCAAGGCTATCCACCCGATGACATCCGAATCACGACCCGTGACGGTCAAGTCACATCTGGGTGCATTCCCTTCACCAAGGGCCACCCGCTCAATCCGGTTACCTTTGATGAGCTAGTCGCCAAGTTTGACCACTGCTGCGAGATCTCCGAACGCCCGCCCGCTGAGGATGCCCGGCTACGGTTCCTCGAAAGTGTCCGGCAGCTAGCCGTCGCGACTGATTGCCGTGACTTGGTCGCGGGCCTTTTCACCTGAAACGACATAGCTGGTGTTTGGTCCGCCTCATGCGAGGTGGACCAAACACTAACTATCATTCTCCCGATCAGGGGCCCGGCAACCCCAGCACGATGCCAAAGAGGACCCAGATTCCCACACCGGTAGCCATTCCAATCAGTGCAGCTTGCCACCAGGTCGGCTTTGCGAATACCTTGGCTATCGCAAAGACAAAGACCGAGATCGCGATGAAATACCCGGCAAGCGAGAAGAGCACTGCAAACAAGCTGCACATTGCCAAGCTGAGCGAGAAGCGCCAGACCTCACTATGTGGGGTATCTAGCGCCTCTGCGTCGCGCTCAGGAAGGAGCAACGAGATTGCGGCGAAAAAGACGAGTGCGATGCCCACCATCAGCGGCCACGTGCCCGCGTCCGGCTGCACAAAACTTCCGGTCGGAAGCTGTGCCGAAAGCACCGTGAACGTGATGCCAATAGCCAGCAGGATCCCCGCACCCGTCCGTGTTAGGAACGGATGCTGGGGGCCCAAATTCATGGGGCCCTCCCCCTCCGACCTGTTGATCGGATCGGCGGGAGCAGGAGTCGGAACTGTCATCTCACCCTCTTTTCGTCAAGAATTTCTCGCTAACAAAACGGATCAGCCCTTAGGCGGATAGTAATTCTGGATGTACTCTTTGTACGCTCCGGACTCACTGGCGGCGAAATCGAGGACTGCCTGTCCGGTGATCTCTGATGGCAGAGCGCTCACTTCGACCAACCCTTTCAGACTCTCGGCGGAACGGCACGCCTCCACCGCATCTCCCCAAACTTGCACCGCATCCGCCGGCACGCCCTTCGGTGCGTGAAGGTAGAAGTTGACCGCGTTCGGGCCAGAGAAGGCTTTGATGCCCTCCTCCTCGTAGGTGGGCACACCAGGAATGGCCGAAGAGATATCCATGCCAGCGCCGAGAATCTTCAGCGTCCCCGCCTTGACCTGCTCGACCAGCGGTATGGATAGGTAGGATGCGCCTACGTTGGCCTCTCCGCCAAGCACCGCGCCGGTGATGCCGTCAGCGGTCGGGAACGGAATCGTTTTCCATTCAACATCGTTGTTGATTTTCAACTCCTCGGGACGGAACCGCGAACTAGATGTCGACACGTAGCCCGCAACTTTCATGCTGGGATCGGCCTTGGCAGCGTCAATGACATCCTGCACAGTGTTGTAGGCGGAATCGGCGCGGGTGAATATTACGTCAGGAGCGGTGCCGATCAAGCCCAGGTAGTCGTAGCTCTCCGGAGTGTAACCGACGTCCGGCGTGAGCAGCGGGATGGCCTGCATCGTTGTAGCGGTCGACACGCCGACGGTGTAGCCGTCCGGTTTGGCCTTGGACAGCGCGAGTGCTCCAACCGCGCCCGCACCGCCATCATAGTTGACGATCGTGACGGTCTGTCCAAGCTCGTCCGATAGACATCCACCCCAAAGCCGTGCGAGGGCATCAGTGCCACCGCCAGCAGCGAAGGGAACAACCAGTTCAATCCGTTTGTTCGGAAAATCGGAAACGGAGCCCTCCGGCGGAGCAGCTGGCTCGGAACACGCGGACAGAACCAGAGTGGCGGCGCTGATGATTGATAGCGCCCCTATTAGCTTCATTCTTTGCATCATTTCTCCTCTTTGAGTCGGACGGCCACTCTGGCTCGTCCCGCCAATCAACGGTTACGTCTAGCTCGTTTCAGAGCTGGAGAACCGAAGTTTCTCTCCGTTGGACTTACACGGTGGTCTTTCTGGCTGAACGCGCGCGCAGGGAGGCGGTAACGCGGGCGATCAGCAGAACCGCGATGATGCTCAAGGCCACCGCCGATACCGGATCCTCCAGGAAAACGCCGATACCTCCATCCCCGACTACGAGGGCCCGACGAATGTTGACCTCGAGAATCTTGCCCAGAACGAATCCGAGGACCAGCGGAGATGGCTCCAATCCGAACTTGTTCAGAACCCAACCAATCAGGCCGAAAAGGAACACTAACGCGACGTCGAACATGCTGTTGTTGATCGCGAATATGCTGACCACAATCACTGCCATGGCGACGGGGACAAGGTAGTGGGTGGGGATCCGCAGCAGCTTCACCCAGACCCGGATGAAGTAGATGTTCAGCACGACCAGAATCACATTGCCCACGAGCATCGAAGCCAACACTCCCCAGAAGACATCCGGGTGATTCGTGATGAGGCTTGGCCCGGGGGTAACGCCTTGCAGCAGCAGCGCGCCGTAGATCACCGCCAGAACCGAATTAGACGGCAAACCAAGCGTCAGTAGTGGTACAAAGGCGGACTGCGAAGCAGCGTTGTTGGCGGTCTCCGGCCCAGCGACTCCCTCAATCGCACCTTTGCCGAAGCGTGACGGATCCTTCGCCAACCGACGCTCCACCGCATATGACGCCAGCGAACTCAGCACTCCTCCACCGCCGGGCACCAGGCCAAGGAAGAAGCCCAAGATCGAACCACGACCGATAGCCCACTTACTCTGCTTGAAGTCATCCCGAGTCGGCAACACCGTCTTGCCAACCTTGGCCAACGGCGCCAACTTATCAATCTGAGTGTCCCTACGAGAAAGCAACCGCAACAACTCCGAAACTCCGAGCAGGCCAACCGTAAGCACCACAATGTCGATGCCAGACGTGAGTTCTAGAATGCCGAAGTTTAACCGAGGTCCACCAGTGAACGGATCCAGCCCTACCGTGGCCAAGAGCAAACCAACCGATGCCATCGCCAGCGACTTAACTGTGGACTTGGTCCCAACGTACGCCACGAGCACGAGGCCCAACAGGGCCACACCTGTCAAAGCGGCCGACCCCATGCTCAATGCGAACTGTGCCATCTGCGGGGCGAGTAGAGCGATCCCAATCACGGCAACGATGCCGCCAAAGAGTGAGCCGATCGCCGCGATCCCCAACGCCGAAGCAGCCCGGCCCTGGCTGGCCATGGGATAGCCGTCAAGTACGGTAACCACAGTGCTCGCCTCACCAGGCACCTTCAGCATTACAGAAGTGATCGTGCCGCCGTACATCGAACCGTAATATACCCCGGCCAGCATGATGATCGCACCTGCCGCGTCGACATTCAAAGTGAAAGGAAGCAACAATGCCACAGTCGCAGTCGGACCCAGTCCAGGCATGACCCCGATGAACATACCAGCTAGAACACCGACCAAAACATACAAGAGATTGGTCCAAGTCAAAGCCGTTGCGAAGCCAACTGCGATGCCGTCTAGGTAATCCATAATTCGTCCTTACTTCTGACCGGGCGGGCTTGAAATAGTGGCGGCGTCAACCTTAGCCATTTCAAAGAAGACTGCAGGCGCATTAATCCGATCTGCTGCGTCCGTCGCCCTTCGCAAGGACGACACAGCTGAACCCACATCGAAGGTGTCGCGGTCATAGTCACCGCTGGATATCAGGGCGCTGAGCGAGCCGTTCCCGCCGGAACCCTCGTCCATTTGCCGGGAGGCCACCTTCGGATCCAAACCGGCCGCGCTGGTGACAGCTAGAGCGTCGTACGTGACAAGTGCCTGCACCCATACTGCGCCGGCGATAACGGCGGTAAGTGCATCCGGATCCGAAATGACGTCTTGGGCGGCCATCCCATTGCGAAGCCACCGAACGACAATTGGGTGGTAATCGAGGTCGTGACCATGGGCAAGCGAGCCACGGTAGTAGCTGAGTGCCACCGCGGAAAGCCGGGAGGGGCATCCATAGTCTTCGGCCATCATCCCGAATAGCCGCATGTCTTTGGCCATCAGTCGGGTAGCGAATTTACCGGGACCAAGATCGTCAGGCAACACATGGGGGACCGTGTGATGTCGCAACACCCAACTGTCACAGCCTGCCTCAATCAACCGATCGACGACATCTCGGGCGCTGAAGCCAGTCTTTTCGCCGATCGCAATCACTTCGCAGATCAACGCATCCAGACAGCCAACCACCATGTTGTTTGCGACCTTCAACGCTTTGGCGGCTTCTGGGGTACCGAGGTCAATCACATCGGAGGACATCGATGCCAAGAGCGGGTAAACCTGCTCACGCACGCCCTCGAAGCCACCGCCGTAGAGCACCAGCGTGCCGGCCCGAGCCGCCGGAGTGCCCCTAAGCAGGCCAAGACCAACGGTGCGAATACCGATAGCATCAAGCTGTTGGCTTACCTTTGTGATCGTCTGTGGCGCAATCGTGCTGAAGTCAAGGTAGGTCTGATTAGGGGCTCCGTGCCTCTTGATCTCATCAGCTACAGCTAACACATGCACATCGGCTGGCAGTACCGACATAATAACGTCCGCACCACTGATCGTCTCTGCCATCGATCCAGCCAGTTCTCCGCTGCCCCGAGCCATTTCCAGACGTTCAGAATCGAGGTCGAAGAGCGAAAGATCGACGGACTCGTTCCGGCTCAAGCATTGTGACATCGGTAGCCCCATCGCTCCGAGGCCGATGAATGCGACCTTCATCCGCTACTGCCCCGTGCCTAAAACGAACGGATCTCTGGCCTTTCCCGAGAGATCTATCATCGTGGATTTGGTGGTGGTGTAGTCGAGGATCGCCTCGTGCCCACGCTCACGTCCGTAGCCGCTGAGTCCGAAGCCGCCCGAAGGAGTTTGTGCGGTGTTCGTTCGGTAGGTATTGACCCAAACCGTGCCGGCCCTCAGTTGGCGAGCCACCCGATGCGCGACTGTAACGTCCTTGGTCCACACACCGGCCGCTAAGCCGAACGGGGTGTCGTTGGCGATCCTCACAGCTTCGTCTTGGTCACTGAACCGCAATATGGAAAGCACCGGTCCGAATATCTCATTCTGAGCAATGTAGGAGCGATTATCAACGTCAGCGAAGATTGTCGGGCTGAGGAAGAACCCTGTCGGCGTCGACTCTGGACGTACTCCGCCAGTGACCAGTCGCGCACCCTCGCCACCAGCCTGGCCGACGACCTCGAGTACCCGGTTTAGCTGAGCGCCGAAGGCCAGCGGCCCCATCTGAGTCTCGGCGACCCGCGGGTCACCGAGCACGATCGACTCGGCGCGGTTCTTCACGGCCTCGATAACCCGATCGTAAATCGAATCATGAACAAGCACCCGGGAGCCAGCTACGCAGGACTGGCCACCCGCGGCGAAGATGCCCGAAACGATTCCCGGGACAGCCAAGTCTAGATCGGCGTCGCCAAAGACGATGTTGGCGGACTTGCCGCCCAGTTCCAATGTCAACGGAACCACGTTCTGGGCGGCGTTCGCCGCAATCAATCTCGCTGCCACAATGCCGCCCGTGAAGCTGATCTTATTGACGTCCGGGTGCGAAGTGAGCAGCTCACCGGTCTTCGGACCGCCCCCCAGTATGTTGACCACACCGGCCGGGACACCCGCCTTTGCAATCGTTCGAGCAAAGTGCAAGGTGCTGGCCGAAGCATGTTCGGATGGCTTAACCACCACGCAGTTTCCAGTGGCCAAGGCTACCGAAAGCTTGTTGATCAGCAGGTTGAGCGGCGAGTTCCACGACGTAATCAATACCGCAACGCCATAAGGTTCCCGGGTGGTGAAGGCGAAAGCTTCCGGATTGTCCTGGGGCTTGGTTTCGCCGCCAATCTTGTCGGCCCAGCCAGCATAGTAACGGAGCACCCGCACAGCGAAGCCGATCTGGTTTAGGTTCTCACGAAGCAACTTTCCGTTGTCGCGCGTCTCGACGGCGGCCAGTTCGGCAGCATCGCGTTCCATCTGATCGGCGATAGCGGTGAGGACCTTGCCTCGCGCTACTCCGGGAAGAGACTTCCACGCGGGCAAAGCACGCCGGGCTGCCGCGACGGCCGCATCAACGGCCGACTCCCCTGCAACCGCAATCTGTGCCCACTCCCGCTCCTCATAGGGATCGATAGTCGGCATCTCGTCGGCTTCCCCTACGAAATCGACACCATCAACGAAGTGCTTGTAGATTTCCACTCAACTGGCCTCTCTGCCACGGTCCCGCGATTCGACTCTGAATTCGGACCTCGCGCAGCGAAGCCTGAGGGATACGATACTCCTGTATTACGGTCTGTCAAGACCAGCGCTGGCTACCTGCAGTTCCTCCAACAAGACCGGAACCCCGAAAGCTACGGAGTGCATTCCGAGGCTGGTCGCCAACTCATAGACGGCCATCACTTCGGCAGACGTCGCACCTCGCTCTAGCGCATTACGAACATGTACTCGCAAACCTTGCGCATATAGGTGTGTGGCTGACACGTTTACCGCGACGTAGATCAGCTCTTTGACCCGTGGCTCCAGCGGCCCCTCAAGCCACGGCACCATCGAGTAGTCGGTATACGCGCTCAAGAAGGCGGGGCTTAACCGCACCAGCTTTTCCCAGTGCGGCCCCCAATTACCTCGCCGCTGTTGGTAGCGCTTCTTTACCACCTCTTGCTCTGGGGTGAGACTGGCGGCCATCAACTGACTGCCTACCTCACCCAATTCCTCCAGCAGAATCGGTACACCAACGTTGCAGCTGTGCATGCCAATCACGGTGACTAGCTGGAAGACTTCCATGACCTCGGCAGCAGTTGCTCCTTCGGCTAGCGCAGCCTTCAGGTGTGTTCTCACACCGGGCCTATATAGATGAGTGGTCGAAACGCTGACGGCCAGCCCGATTAGATGTTTGATCTTCGGATCAAGCACGTCAGCTCGCCATGGCGCTGCCAGCATGGCCAGATGCGCCTGCAAAAAATCTGGATCCAGCTCCAGCAACCCATCTAGTTGGGCGTCCCACTCCCCGTAATACTCCGCGTATTCAGCGCGAAGCACATCATAACTTTCACTCACCAGAAACCTCCATTTCACCTCGTGCATCAGCACAATCGGCAGTCTGTCTTACCGTATTACGGTATATTGGTGACATCAATGGGTTGTGGCGAGTATTCGTCCCTATCTCTCAGCGGCGAAAGTCTCGTCATCTTCGGACAGGATCTCCAAAGCGACGGTGGCGGCCATCCGAATGTGCCGCACGCAGGCCTTGCGTGTTGCCTCGGGCTCGCGCGCCTCAATAGCATCCATAATCTCGTCCAATTCAGAGGCCATGACGATCGCTCGATCCGGCCGCGACAAGGTGGTGCGGCGAAGAATGGTGATTCGCGAGTGAATCCCGTCCAGCATCGACTTGGCACCCGAGTTTCCAGCGCCTTCGAATAGCAGTTCGTAGAAGCCGTCCTTCACCAAAGGCAGATTGACAATCTCACCGTTACGGGCCTGTCTCTTGATCTCATTCACCTTGGCCCGCAGCTGACGGACCTGAACGTCGCTGGCCCGCACAGCGAACAACTCGCCTGCCAGTCCCTCCAGCGCCGCCCGGACCTCGTAAAGGTCCCGGGCCTCTTGTGGCGTGAGCACAGCAACGATGGGACCGCGATTTGGCACCATTTGGACCAAGCCCCTAGATTCGAGCTCGCGCAGCGCTTCCCTGACCGAAGTGCGAGAGACTCCAGTCAGATCACACAGTTCCCGCTCGATCAGCCGGTCCCCTGGCGCGAATCGTCCGCTCTCGATCGCTTGCTGGAGCACGCTCACCACCTGCATACGGACCGGCGCCGCAGTCGCCTGTATCTTTAGTAGATTGTCCATTTCCCGCTCCAATTTCCTCCGGCACTCGTAAGACACTTCCTCGCCGCACCGAGAGGTTGTAAGGTGATACTACCGTATAGCGACCACCGCGTGTAAGCTCAAGGCATCAAAATGGGTATGGTGCGCAGCCGTGACGCGAACTGGACGAATGCCTACACAGCAACGACTCCGAACGTGGTGATCCCCATCGTTCTACCGCTGAGCGAGCCACCGCTACGCACCTAGCCGGGCTCTCAATCCCCGATTCACCGGCCCGAGATGGGTAAGCATCCGATTGACAAACAATTCGTCGCGCTCCCGAACGGGAGCGTTTGGCATTTAAGCACTCGAACCGCCTACACGATGAGCAGTCAGGCGTGATCGTAAGCTAAAAGCGTGCGTTAACAAGGAAAACCCTCCCGGATTATGAACTGCTCCCCGGGAGTTGGACTGAGAAATCAGACACCAACTCCCGGGGAGCATTTCTATGCGTACACGCTCATTACTTGCACATCACCAACGAGAATTTGCGGTAACACTCTTTGACCAAGGCT
>Ga0307486_1000804_pt1 | contig 26542 bp, 24 predicted proteins | sample CBIW02metaG_FD_203663 | JGI IMG/M metagenome (GOLD analysis project Ga0307486, IMG submission 203663) | Sea-ice brine microbial communities from Beaufort Sea near Barrow, Alaska, United States - CBIW 0.2 | ecosystem: Environmental > Aquatic > Marine > Coastal | place: USA: Alaska | collected...
TCATAACATCTTCTATCAAATTTACCAGCACTTCCGTATCTGTATCTGACTCAAAAGTATAGCCTCTTTTTACAAGCTCTTTTTTAAGCGTTGCAAAATTTTCTATTATCCCATTATGTATGATTACTAAATTCCCGGAATTTGAATTATGAGGATGAGAATTCACATCGTTTGGAACTCCGTGAGTTGCCCACCTGGTATGCCCAATCCCTACATGTCCTTTTGTGGAAGTAGTGCTCTCAAATTTCGCTTTGAGATTGGCAACCTTTCCTTTGGTCTTACAAAGGTTAAGCTCCTCCCCATCGAACAATGCAATTCCTGCGCTATCATAACCCCTGTATTCAAGTCGCTCCAATCCCCTTAACACTATTGGATAAGCATCCCTATATCCAATATACCCTACAATTCCACACATATCTTAATTGTTTGTTTCGGTATAAATAATATTAAATTTCAGTCTTTTTCCCGGATCGCTTTCCAAAACTTTCTAATTTAGTAACTTTTAAACCTTGAATTTTGAATTTTTCCCGAATAGGAAAGCATCCTAATCCAGGCTATTTCTTATGTTTCCTTAAGGCAAATGGTGAAAAGTCAAGAGGAAAATGACCTGCGATCTGGAAGGCAGCTTTTTTTCCTTCAAAAGTATAACCCTGTAGGTGTAACCAATCCCATAGTTTTATATAAGCACCGGCATTTACCGTATTAGTATTGTATTCTACCATTACTCCGGCAAAATCTACAGGAGAATATATTATACTCGCAAAAAACCCAGTTAAATACTGACTATCATAATAATCTTTTTTTTCTATGACTGTTATGTCAAAAAAACCCTGGTCCGGTTGTCTAATAAAAACAAAAGGAGATCCATAACCGGTGGTTACATTGATATTACCCACATTGGTTTTAAAATTTTTAGTAGCCACTAAAAAGTCGTGAGCGATCACAGGGGCAACAGAACCGGGAGGTGTTATCCCCACAACTATTGAAGGCCAGAACTTTCGTTCATTCAAAATTTTTAGTCTAAAATCCAGGTGTCGTTCCCCAATTCCTCCGCTTCGGGGTAGATCGGGCCTGTGTCCCAGGCTAAGTCCAATTTCCAGGAAAGTGGTTAAACCAATCCTTAAATTATAAAAATTCAGGTCACTCCTATCTAAAGAATTTCTGAAGTTAAATACATCCCTGGAGTTTTCAGAAGGAATATAAGAGAAGGAAAGTCCAAGCTGCTCCTCTTCTTCCCAGGAGGCCGAAGGGGTAGTCATTACCCCCGGCTTTCCTAAAAAATTGATCTGTCCTACAGCGGGTTGCATCAGCGCACAACCCAGCAGGAAAAGAAAATAAAATTTAAGCTGCATCTGGTAGCATAGATGTGATAACAGTATTTTTAGCCAGCATCGACACAGGGCCTACAAGGAATTGAGCAATAAGAACGGTAGTAGTGGCATCCAAAGCCAGGAATTTGGTCGCAGCATTCGCTATTTTGAAAAATTTAAAGAGGATTTTATTTTTTATTTACTTCTGGCTCCTTTATAAAGAATGCTTCTCATTGCCATCCAGAAATACCTTACATCTGTTTTAAAAGGGGCTTTTTCATAGGCCTCGAGGTATTTTAGCTCAGAAGCTATTATTTCCTCTAAGGTTTTTGGCATATCAGCATAAAATGGAGGGAGCAGGCCAGGCTTGGTTTTAGTTCTCTTTTCCTGAAGTTCTTTGGTGTATAGATTGAAATACTGCTGACTCAAGGGCCTTACACCAATTAACTTCATCTCCCCTTTGAAAAAGTTGATAAACATTGGAAGTTCATCGATCCAGAATTTCCGAAAGATCTTACCTTCCTTTGAAATTCTAAAATCATCTTTAAACTTTCCACCTTCCTGCAATTCATTTCTTTCAAAGACATAATCCTGAAGATATTCAGAGAAGGGATGCATAGTTCTCAGCTTATAGACCTTGATTAATTTACCATCCTTACCTACCCTTCTTAATTTGATCAAAGGACCATAACTTGGATATTTATCAAAGACCGGTTCCTTAACCTTTCTTGCAGTAAAATAAGTTTCCCCCTCAATCAGGTTTTCTTCTGTTATTTCAAAACCACAAGAGTAAATACGGCCAAATGCTTCTGCCTTTGAAAGTACTCTTCCCTTTCCTTTGGTAATATTAAAATAAATTGATTTTGCAACGGGAAATTTTGGAGCCACTCTGTTCCAAAGAATATCTGCTGAATGAATAATATAATTAAAGGGTTTAGGCTGTGGCTTAACCAGCCTGGCTTTTCTGGAATTATATTCTTCAAACCTTCCGATAAATTCTCCTTCAATTGATAATTTGGAATTGACGGCCTCAAGAAATTTATTTAAATACCTTATATCATTTAGCCGTTCCAGATTTATGATCTTTTCCAAACCTTCTTGCAGTGAGGTAATTGTAAGATGGGAAAAACTTGAAATTACCTGGCAATCCTTTTCACCTACGGAATTCGCAACAACTTTCGTGTATGCGGTTTTCCCGATCTTCACTTTAATAAAATCTTCTTTGCTTAAATTTTGAGCATGCAGGAATTCTGTAATAACCATAATTGTATTTTTTCTTGGTTGGCAATTTGGGAAATTATGATTACCCACAGTAGGGTGAGGGTATTATAAATCTGAAGTTTAATTTATAAAAAGCAGGTGATCTTGTAATCCTGATTTAGTTTTTAGTCTTAAAATTTTCAATGAAATCTGTCAAGAACAAAGTAAAATCAATTTTTTCTCTTAACATTTTTTCTTTATAAATTTTTGCTTTTTGCGTAAAATCAGTATTTAATAATTGGTCCAACTCCTGGATAAGCTCATCTCCGTTGCGAAGGCTTATTAATCCATAATGTTTTGATTGTTCATTGAGAGTTCCCGCGGTAAGGGAATTAACATAAATTGCAGGTGTGCCTAACATTACACATTCTGAAGCCATCGTAGCACCTTCACCAATAAATAAGGATGCAGATGCTAAAACATCATGCATTCGCTCGGGTGGAATTTGAATCTTATATTCTTTGAATTGAGATGGTAATTCCCCTTCAGAAGATATTAAAATTTTAAATCCAAGAATTTTTAATTTTTCAATTAATTGGTTCTTAATTTCTAAACTGATGCCTTTTTGGCCAATGTCATGATTAGCATTCCACGAAACAAACCGAAGTAAAACAAATTTTTCCCTATTTTTAAGTCCAAGCAGCTTGTCGACTGGTTTTGGAGAATATCTATTTGGATGTAAATAAAACAATTCTGTAAATGAATTTACACGTACATGCTTTTTTCCTAAATCCTTCTCAAAACAATCTGGAGTTATCACTTGATTTGAGAATGGCAAATAGAATTTCCTGGCTGTAGTTGCTGCTTCTGTATCATCAATAGCTATATGTGGCTTTTTCATTAGCCAAGCTACCTGTGCTGCATACGGAGAGGCTACACTTAAGAACAGATCTGGTTTAAATTTCCTTGCCAACTTATAGACTTTTAAATCTGCTGTTATTAAATACAATAATTTACCTATAGCTGAGTTCTTTCCTTTCCCCCTTGAAGCATAAGAAATATTATATGCATCTAAAAGTTTATGTGAAACTTCTTTGTCTCTGGCTATAACTAAAATTTTATCTCCTGTATTCTTTAGATGAGAAATTAGATATTTAAAGTAATGTACATGTGCAGGGTGTCCTATATCGATTAATATTTTCAATTTCTATAAACTTTTATACAATTCAATAATTTTTTCTGCCACTGTATTAGATTCTAAACCCAAATCAATAATTCTTTGACGACTTTTAGTGTTTATATTTATCTGTGAGAAATCTAAAGCTTTTTCAATATTCATCTTAACGTCTACAACATCGAAAGATGTTAAGAAATTACCATCCTCATCATCAAACAACCAACTTACATCTCCGACTTTAGTTGAAACAATTGGACAGCTACATGCCATGGCCTCCTTAATAAACTGCGGAGAACCTTCTGTAAAGGAGGTCATTAACACCATGTTTGCGGCATTTATTAAATGGGAAACCTGAATTCGTGTGAATCCTTTAAGCTCCAGCAACTCGACGTTTTTATAGTTTAACAATGAGACCGCTTCTTTTGCTAAAGGATAATTCTTAACAGTGTTATCAAAACCAGAAGAGAATAAAATATATTTTTTATCAGGATTTAAACCAAATTTATTCCGGGCTTCAGATTGGTTAATCGGTTTGAATAATTCCATATCCACGCCACAAGGGATTACATAACTATTGGGTGAGGGCATTAACTGCAGCATTTCTTTTGCCACAAAAATATTAGCCATACTTAAACGTGAAGCCACCCACGAAAATGGTCTTATCTTTTTAATGTTCACATCTGAGCCATGAAAGGTGATTACAACCGGACATTTTCTTTGCAGAACAGACAATAAACCACTAAGTCCATAATGTGCATGTATTAAGTCTGGTTTATATATTTTAAGGTGATTAAGCAAATCAGGTAAACTTTTTATATATCCTAAAACACCTTTTCCCTTAATGGGAAAGTATTCTGTATTTACACCTAAGGCATTAAGTGCCTTAACCTGGTCCATAACAAATGGACTGATTTTATTTTGATTACTACTGCAAACAATTAGAATTTTCAATTAATTAAGTTTTAAATAAATTTTGGAAAAAAGCAAACTTAAAAATAACAAGAGTTGTTTATAAGATAAGTACACAATTTATTATACCATTATTTTATAAGTGTTTTCTCCTTAAAGGAAATTTCATTATAAATACTATAAAAACTCGAGACCATTTTTTCAATATTAAAATTTTTTTTAATGCGCTTTTTACAGTTTAATCCGAAAAATTCTCTTTCATCATTGTTTTCAAGGAGGACTTCAATTTTTTGACAAAGTAGTTCTGGTGATTTTACTGTTATCAAATATCCACAATTGTGATTAACAACTAACTCCTTAGTCCCCCCTCCATCAGTTGCAATTACGGGTTTACCCAGTGCCATAAATTCTAGTAATGAATTAGAAATCCCTTCTGTGTAGGTTGACAAAACGCCAATATCACAAACATTCATTATTGATTCTACATTATTCTGCTTACCAAGAAATTTTATTTTATTATTTAATTTCGATGGAACTATGCTATTATATACAGAATAATCGCCCGAACCAACACAAAGAAATGTTACATCTCGTCTTTTTTCTAGAATTAACAATGCTGCATTTAAAAACGATGTATAATCCTTATTACTTGAAAACGATGCAATCATACCTACCACATATGTGGTTTCTATTTGAAAAATCTTCCTTACTTCTTCTTTTACTTTCAAATTACTAATGCGATTAAAGTCAAATCCATTATAGATTACAGAGCTTTTTTCTTTTGGTGAATTATATGCTTTCAGACCAGCATAGGAATTGGAGATAATTTTATCTGAAAATATAAATGATAGCTGATGAGAAAATATACCCTTTGATACTTTTAATGGAGCATTTGTTATTTGATTATTTATCATGGGTATACCAAACAATACTTTTGATGGAATAGCATATATCGCAACCATATTTCCCCAAACATTTATGATATCGGGTTTGATTTTTTTGACAATTTTGTAAAACTGAAAAAAAATCCTTGGATCTTTTTTCAACCCCTTTCTAACTACATAATGAATCTTAATGCCAGTATCAAAGATCTCTGTATAATGAACATCTTGTCTGGTTAAAACCAACTCAATTTCAACATCTGAATAATGACATCTAAGACCTTTAATTAGTTCAACTAATCGGCGTTCTTTACCTCCGGAACGAAGAGATTCTATAAAGAATAGAATTTTCATGATATAATTTTTTTTACTATTTCAGCTTTCCTTTTTTCAGGTTCAGATTCAAAGATATAAACAGCATTCTTCAGTACCTTTTCTTTGTATTCATCGATGCCTTTTAATATTTTTGCAGGCACACCCCCTACAACAACATTATCAGGTACGTCTTTTGTGATAATACTCCCTGCTGCAATTACTACATTATTACCTACCCGAACCGAAGGCAAGAAAATTGAATTTGATCCAATAAAGACATTGTTCCCAATAATGATTTTACCCATAACATTAATCCCCTGAAACTCTTTTCTAAATAATCCTACACCACCGTCATGTGTATGAAAAGTTACATTTTGTGTAATTGTAACATTATCCCCAATTTCTATTAGATAAGGTTCTGAGCTCCATGCTGTGGTTCCAGTGTACCGGACATTTTCACCTATTTTGATACCTAAATATTTTCTATAAATCTTTGTTTTACCATCCGAATCCGAAAGAATAACACGTGCTTTCATAATATTTCTCTTAAGAATGCTCAACATATCATTAATTTTTTATTATTATACCGCTTCTTTTGTTTAATTTAAACAATTTTATCTTCGAAAATATTTTACCCTTTTTGGTAAGGGAATTTGACCACCAACATTAACTTACTTTATAAACCATCCATAACAAACGCTATGATTATTTTGCCTAGAATCTATTTATTAATTAAATTTCTAACAAAAAGCGAAAATTGTTCAGAATAAGAAGATATACTAAAATGGTTTAAACCAATTTCATATCCTTTCAATCCTATTTCTTTTGATTCTTGATGATTATCTATTACAAATTGCATTTTTCTCCTATAATCATCTTCAGTAAATGAAATTGCAATTAATGCGTTATCCTGATCAGTAAAATAATACTTTACATCCCCAACATTATTTGTAATTATTGGACTTCCTGAGGCTAAATACTCAGAAATTTTCTGGGGGACCCTTGCGATGTCTCTAACGTTATCTTCCAATGGAATCAACAGAGCTTCTGCATTTTTATAAAAATTTAATAAAACATTATAATCGACTCCTGAATATATCTTCACTCTGTCCTTTATTAAAAGTTTCTCAAGTAATTGATTTATCTCATTATAAAAATACCCGTTTCCATTAAGCACAAGATATAAATCATAACAATTATCTTTAAGCCCGGCAAATGAATTGATAATTAATCGAATAGCATTCTTATAGCCAATACTACCACAGTAGAGGAAATAAGGATTCGTTTCTATCAATTTTGACATATTCTTAATTGTATTACTTGAATAATCGAAAACCGAAGGTATCCTTATCATAGGTGAACCACATTTTTTTCTGATCAATTGATTCTCTAAAAAAATACTAATTGGTATTACCCCATCAACAAATAAATGGAAGTAGTTATCAAAAATTTTGTCGTTTAATTTCAATAGCTGAGAATCACGACTATTATGAGCGGAACGGTATTCTACGTAATGTGTAACCAAAGGTGCCCCAATAATAAATGATATCATTCTATAATATAACAAATCAAGGAAATTGCCATTGGGATAATAAATTAAAAGATCTACTTTTCTATTTTTTTTGTACTTAATTAGTAAAATCGCTTCATTGAGCCTCCCAATAAATTTATACCATCGACGTACAACAAAAGAGCCCTGTCGATATGGAGTCGGTGTTGTATATTGGTATCTTACACCATCAATAACTCCGACTGATTCTACATTTACACCAGATTTGTTTTCATGAACTGCTGACCTATTAATTACCAAAACATCTATCCCATTATTAACCAACATTTTGTTAATTGCAATGCACCTATTAACTGCTGCGGTACCCTGTGGAAATCCTGAGAGCCCTACTTGTAATACTTTCATATGGAGTTGCTAATTTGAAGATTATTTATAGTCTTCACTGTTCTTTTATTTATCAAATAAAACCATTGTAAAGTGATGAATAATGGCAACATAATTATTCCATTAGAAAAAGTAAATGTTAAAAATATCAGAACAAAGAATATTTTTCCGCTTTTTGAATTAAACAAGAGTTGAAACGAGTTACCTGTCCTCATTAAATTTATTAAAAGTATTATCACACCAAGTACACCAAACGTCCTGATAAAATCACCCCATCCATTGGTTCTGTTTACATCATAGACAGACTCTTCTAGCACCTCCGATTGTCCTCCTATACCTACCAACGGATATTTTTTCACTGTTTGCAAATCCATTATTAAGCTTGCCATCCTACCCAAACTCATTTTGTCTTTACTTGCTGTTTTTCGTGAATAGGCCATATCAATTGTAGCATCTATGTTGGAATATTCAGTTTGTATTTTCTGTGCCATAAAGTCTTGTTGAACTGTAAAGACAGCCAATGCTGCTATAACAATTAGGCTAAATATATATGGAATAACTTTATTTTCTTTTGATGATGGATTGAAACTCATATATAAACCCAATAATAAAAACACCAGATAACCCATTGTTGATTGCGTTGTTAGCAATGCAATAACCATAACAATTAATTTTCTATTCCAAGTGAAATTATTCCGACTCAGATTAAAATATAGAGGTAAAGACAGCATGGCTGCAAAAGCTCCAGGCTCCCACATAAAACCGGAATTACGAAAGGGTGCATAGGTTTTCATAGTAAATACCAAGGAATTAGTATTTGCAACGCCTCCAAATTCTCCAAATGGCAAATATTTTTCAATAAAGCCATTCAGTTGATATAAACTATTGAAATCGAGAATTTGCCACAGAAAAAGAGGCAGGCTTATGAGTGCCAATTTATATACAATATCTTCAAAATAAACTATCAGTTGCAATTTTACCATTTTTGCAACTATATAAGCAATTGTTACTACTGATATTACTCGAATAGAAAAAATAGGATTGAAGGTTGAAAATTGCAAAAAATAAACAAATGTGAACAATCCAAATATTAAAAGAAAATTAAAATAATATTTACCAAACACATATCCTTTTAATCTGAAGTATATAACTAGCCCAATAGTTACTAAGAAAATGATATATATATCTCGAAAGGCTGGAACAGTATTTGTCGATGAAAAAATCAATAACAATACTAATATGTAATGAGCCTTATTCATACTTCTTTTTGAAAGCGTACCCATCAAGAAATGTCCTTTAAATGTTTCAAATCTGATATTGAGATTTTACCTGAAACAAAAAAATGAGCATTTTTTTCCAGCCAATGTTTATCCCTCTCCCACCACTTAATTTCTAGCAGGATAGCTATCATTTCTTTAGTAAACCTATATCGTATCAACCTTGCAGGTATTCCGCCAACTATAGAATATGGTTCAACATCTTTTGTTACAACGGCTCCTGTTCCTATAATTGCTCCATCGCCTATTAATACCCCATCCATTATTTTAACATCATTGCCTATCCATACATCATTTCCAATTTGAATGTGATATTTATTATTTTCATCAATAAATTTATGTTCCTCAAAAAGCTGATTTTTTACAAAAGTAAATCCCGCTTGTTTTTGCAAAGAATAAAAACAAGGATGTGTACTTACCCAATCTGTAGGGTGAATTCCAAAAGCATTACTTACATTTTGTCCAATTGAACAAAATCTTCCAATTTTGGCTTTATTCAATTTTGCATTTCCAGATACATAGGTCCCTAACCCAATATGTGAATTATGGACTTGTGCTTTTTTCTTTAAAAGATTTTTTCCTTCAAAAAAAGTAGATTTCCCGCCAGTAGCTCCTTTCTCAAAAACAACATCATATTTTCTTCTTACAAGAAAATTTGTATATAAAATTCGAATTGAAAGTGGGAGCATACTCTTGATAATATTAAGCATTTAGAATTTCCTTAAATTCATGTATGGTCTGGGGAAATAATAATCTATTATTCGACTTATTAATTAAGTCTTTTTTGATATTTACCATAAATACATCCTCAGTTTTCACAATATCCATTAATGAAATTGTTTTTACCGTTTCAAATTTAGAGGCAGTTATTAACGAGGTCGAATGGAAGGAAATTATGCACCCTGTAACTTTTTGAAAAAACAACTCAACAGGTATAAAATCCGGCATCTCTAAACATTTACTTAACCCTTTTACTGCACCTAATTTGGGATGATTCTTTACGGAAATATTCGAGCTATTTAAAATTGGCAATACTATTTCGATTTTCTTTTTATCAAAAAGTGACTGGTTAGTAAAAGTTTGCGCAATAAATAAATTTTCCATTTTAGGATAATCAAAACTATAATTTTGAAACATTTTTAATGTTAAATTATAATATTGATCTTTATCATCAATAACTTGACTGCAATAGTTATTAATATAATTTAAATCAAATGAAATCATATAAGACGTTGAAGTCGACATGCGAACAACAATTGGCAATTTATATATTATTGCAATACTAACTTGCCAGCTTTTAACTCCATAAAAATTCCTTTGAAATAATGATAGTTTATTGGGGTTCGAGTACACAAACTCAAAATTATGGAAAACAGTTTTTCCATTTCTATCATTCAATTTCTTCACCAAGTAAAAACAAAAAATAGCAAATTGCGTATGTGAAAAATGCAATTCATGATTACCTAGCTCCCGAATTAATCTATCAACTTCTGCATCAATCTTACCCTTTCTTTTAACAAAATCGCTAATACCAAATGGAGAATGTTCAATGCATTTCACTTTTAAGAAATCACAAGCCTCAATAATATTTTTTGCAGCAGTAATTACAATAACTTCATCATTTAGGTTCATTGATAAAGCCAAATTAAACGCCTGGTAGGATTGACAATAAAAATATTTTGTCATTTTTTCGAAAATAAAAGACTAAGCTGTTTCTTGTTTTTTTGCCAAAATAATAATACAATCACTATTGAGATGATCGTTTTTAGAAGCAAACCATAAAATACATTTTGAATAGCAATAAAATCCACCACTACATAAATACCTATAAAACCTAGAATTAAAGGAATGATTACATTCCAATGATATGGAATAAAATAACATTTTTTCGCATACCAATATTGTATTGCAAATAGCGATATAAAAGACACTAAAGTGGCCATTGCAGAACCCATCATTCCAAAAACAGGAATAAAAACGAGATTGCTAATAACATTTATTATTGCCGCTGTTAAGGTTATATACATTATTTGAACAGTTTTTTTAGATTGATATATCATCAAGTTAAGAAAACCTGTTATCTGGGAAAAGAAGAAAGCAATACATAGTATGGGAATTATCTTTATTGCTTCAAAATATTTAGATGAAATTAGAATTTCAATAGCTTCTTTTGAGAAAAAAGCTATGAAAAAACAAATCACTAAAATCAGTAATATAATGGAATTGTTATAAGTTTCTATTTTCCTTTTTATTTCTTTTCCATCTTCATTGGCTAGCTTATAAAAATGAGGATTATAAGCAGTAAAAACCCCTCCGGCAATAACAGTTACTAGACTAGCTAATTTATAACCAAAGGAATAGATGCCAACTTCATTCAAGGATAGAAATCTTTCAAGAAAAATTCTATCGGAAAGATTTAATATCCAGGCAAAAATAAAAGCAGGCAATAATGGCAAAGAGAATTTGACAGAATCCTTAAAGTATTTAACGTTAAATTTAAAAACAATAGCCTTATAAGTGACCAAATAAAATATAGGTGCCATTATTAAATTGGCAAATAGTGTTCCTTTTAACATCCCAATAGCTCCTTCCTTATAATAAATAATAAAAAGAAGGTTAAAAGATGCTGTTAATAGAAAAGCGGAGATTTGAAGCCAAACAAATTTGGCAGCTTGTTCACTAATTCGCAAATATATTGCTGGGACAGTTATCACCTTGGATAACACAGTAAAAAGCAGCATTAACAAATAATAGGGATAAAAAGGTATTGATTCAAAAACATTTTCTAATAACTGCGGAAAGCTTATTGCAATTAAAAATATTAAAACTGAAAACGTTGATAAACCAATTATTATAGTCCCAAGATAAGTTTTCCTCTCCTCATCGGCATAATCATAATAAAGACGGTAAATTCCCCTATCTATTCCAAGTGTAAAAATAATACCTACAACACCTGCCAGTACGGTCATAGCATTTACTATACCATATTGGTCTGGATCTAAATAAGTTGTATATATAGGAAGCAAAATAAATCCAGCCGCCTGTGGTAAAATATTACCTATAGTATAAAAAATGCTATTCTTAACTAACTTTCTTTTACTCATATCATTTTGCTAAATTGCATGTCTGATATTAATATTCCCGTAAGGATTGGCGGTACTCATATATTGGATTTTTATAATCATTGGCAAATGAATGGATGATCCAAAGAATAAAAAAAGAGATTTATTTTTTTTAATGAAATTCAATTCGAATGGTATTAATCTAGTGAGTTACTTGATTGCTATTACTTTTGCCAATTTCCAATCCATTTCGGTATCAATATCATGAGACGAAACCTCATCCATGACATATTTTTTCACTTTCGTGAACTCACTAATTTGCTTGGACTTTAAGGACCTGGTATTAATAATGTATATAGCGCCATTCAGTTCCCATACTTTAGGACAATCTTGTCTTCTGATGAAATTTCCCTCTTTTGATTTTACCAGGAAACCATCCCCATTTTCCTCCCTCAGCACATAATAAGGATTTGAAGAGGTTTCTTTAACAGATACAATCATATCCAAATCTTCTGTATATAATTTCAAAGCCCCTTTAATATGTTCAGCTGTTCTGAAAGGTGAGGTGGGTTGTAATAACAATATTTTATCTGTTTCTTTTATTTGTTTTTCATAGAAATTTAAAGCGTGTAACAATACCTCATAGCTACCTGCTTTGTCGGTAGCAAGATCAGCAGGTCTTAAAAAAGGCACTCTCAGCCCTAATTTTTCTACTATATTTTTTATTTCCTCACTATCTGTAGAAACAATAATTTGATAATCGGGAACAATTTGCTTTGCAGCATCAATCGTATATTGAATTAAAGGTTTTCCTCCTAATTCTTTAATGTTCTTTCCGGGGACTCCTTTGGAACCACCTCTTGCGGGTATGACTACTAACATTAATTCAAATGTTTTACAAAATCCTGGGCCTGCTTGTAATCTCCCGGACTTCCAATATCTATCCAGAACCCAACTATGGGATTATGAATTAACCTACCACCTTCTTTAACCAGATTTTCCATTAAATCGGTAATATCATAAAATTTATTTCTTGGGATTTTTTTTATTAAATCCTTTTTAAGAATATAAATTCCAGCATTAGAATGGTACACATAGGAAGGTTTTTCCTTAAAATCTTTTACCAGGTGGTTATCAGTTTCAAAAACTGCATAAGGCACATCTACCTTATATTCTGTAGAAGCTACTGCCATATCTGCATTCTGATTAATCAAATCCAAATAAAGGTCCTCAAAATCTACATTCGTGAACAAATCACTATTCATTAATAGAACGTGCTCTGACTTAAATTTATCTACTAAAGACAATGCTCCTGCGGTACCTAAAGGTTCATCTTCCCATATATATTCTATACTGACTCCTTTTTTGCTGCCATCCCCAAAATATTCCTGGATTTGCTCCCCGAGGTATTTTACTGAAATGTAGAATTTTCGGATGCCGTAAGAAATTAAGCGGTCAATATTGTGTTCAATAATTGGTTTCTCTCCTAGAAGAAGCATCGGTTTTGGAACAGTATCGGTTAGGGGACTTAGGCGTTTACCTCGGCCACCGGCCATAATCATACATTCCAAAGGGAGTAAAGCTTTTGTTTTTTCAAGATCTATAATCCGTATTAATTTTTTATTCTTATCTAAAATGGGTAGTATCTTGATATCCTGTATTCTGTAAACTTGAAGATCAACAAAATCAGTACGAACATTTTCGTGAATAAACTTCTTATTACAAATATCTTCTACCCGTAAATTTAAATTTGCATTCTTTATTAAGGACCTTCGAATATCCCCATCGGTAATTGTCCCAATTATTGATTTATTTTTGTCAATAACAAACAGAATTAGCCTGCTAATCTGCCCTACATATAGAATATTATTTAATTTTTTTAGTGCATCTATTATTGTCTTATCTCTATGAATAAGTAGGTTATCGATTTCCATAATTTAAAATTGAATATCGTAAAAGGATTTTTTTAAATTGTTTGCATTTTGATTTCGCAAAATATCCATTATTTTTTCAACGGCATTTCCGGAACCATATAGTTGCTCCTGACTTTTAATTTTTGTTCTAAAAGAAATATCAGAAGCTTTTTCGTGAGCCAAAGTGATAGCTTCAACTGTTGGTTGAGCCTGAATAACACTTTCCGATAATATTCGTCCTTTTTGCCTGTCCCCTATATTTATTGTTGGAATATTAAAATAAGGCACTTCAATAATTCCGCTGGATGAGTTTCCCAAAACAATGTCAACATGCCTTAGGGCAGAAAGATAACGTAATTGCCCTAGGGATTTAAAAGCAACTGCCCGGTCTTGGTTTTTATTTACGAATTGTTCTATCATTTGATTTATTACACGCCCATCCTTATCAGAATTGGCATGAGTAAATATAAAATGTGTGTCTTCCAATGAACCTAAAACATCTAAAATAGCTTTAAACTGTGCCTGGGCTGATTGACTTTCTAAGGTAACAGGATGAAAAGTAATTAGAATATTATTCTTGCCCAGTTTGAAGTTAATTGATTGTTCAAATTCTTCCTTATTTAGAAGAACCAGATTCTTTATAGAATCCAAACCAATGGCCCCAACATTGAAAACACGATCGGGATGTTCTCCCAACTGCATGATCCTTTTCCGATATGTTTCAGTGGAAGCAAAATGCAAATAACTCATTTTGGTAATTGCATGCCTTATACTTTCATCATAAGCGCCTTCTGTAGTCTCCCCGCCATGAATATGAGCAATTGGTATATTGGCTACCATTGCTGCAGTTGCCATAGCCAACATTTCGGTTCGATCTCCTAAAATAATAACCAAATCCGGAGATAATTCATTTAAAGCGTCAGCAAAACCAATCATCGCCAGGCCAACAGATTTCGTTATTCCCACCGCAGTATCCGAAGAAAGCAGGCATTCTACTTTTTTATCAATTTTATAACCTTTCTTTTCAATTTCATCAACAGTATATCCAAATTCAGGAGAAAGATGCATCGCCGTTACAATAAGTTGCAATTGCATTTCCATATCATTTTGAATTTCATCCATTAATGGACTCAATAATCCAAACTCTGCCCGGGTTCCTGTTACGACTGCTATTTTTTTCAAATTAATTCTATTAAATCGTCTTCCTGAAAATCTTTTATTGCTTTCTGCCCAAGAATTTCATTCCATCTCATTGGATTAATTCCGGTTCCCGGGCGTTTTATTGAAAGGTTTTCTTCTGATAATACTTCACCTTTTTTAATGTTTTGAGAAGCAATAATACTTTTTCGGGCTATAGGTTTGTTTTTTGACTCTGATGGAGAAGGCTCTTTTATTCCGGAGCCCAAAATCGCCTTTTCTATATTTCGAATAGCAGTGACCATTGCTTTTAATTCTCCCGGCTCTAAAGATGCTTTGTGATCCGGTCCGGGCAAATTCCTGTCTAAAGTGAAATGTTTTTCTATCACCTTTGCCCCCAAAGCCACCGCGGCAATTGGAACTTCAATCCCCAAAGTATGGTCTGAATAGCCAATTTTTATATTTAGTTGTTTTTGAATGTCCAACATCGCTTTTAAATTGACATCTTCCATTGGGGTAGGATACTCCGTATTACAATGCAAAATTGTAATGTTTTCTTGTTTTGTCCCATTCTCAATCAACACCTTAAAAGCCGCTTTTATTTCATTCATATTAGCCATTCCTGTAGAGAGAATAATCTCAGGGAAAAGTTTTGCCATAGCACGCAGGTAAGGCAAATTGGTGATTTCTCCGGAAGGGATTTTAGCCAAATTTAATCCTAAGGATTTTAAAAAAGAAAGGCTCTCCAAATCAAAAGCTGTAGATAGAAATTTTATGGATTTTGAATTACAATATGATATTAACTCTTTATGATTGCTTTCTGAAAGTTCTAACTTTTTCAACATCTCATATTGCGAATCAGAATCACCGGTATTAGTATCTTGATAGGTGGCCCTTTTCGCAGATTTGGTAACCATTTTATCCGCATTAATGGTTTGAAACTTTACGTAATCTACTCCTGCATCCACGGCAGCATCAATAAGCTTTTTTGCTGTTTCGAGAGAACCATTATGATTAACGCCAGCTTCTGCTATAATTATTACTTTATTCATTGTGCTTATTTGCTTTCAAATTTCTGACCAATTCGCAATCTAGAATCTACCTCCAAAATTTCTATAAAGGAATCCTTCGTTTTCACTAAATATCCTTCAGTTGTTTTTGAGAGAATTTGCCCAGGTTTCCCAATATAATGAGGTGCCTCATTAAAATATTTTGCGTTATTTATTTTTATTAATTTCCCATTTAATAATGTTTGTGCCTGAGGCCCAGGTTCTGATATAGATCGTATAAAATTAAAAACATTTCTCGAAGAATCATTCCAATCAACTATTTCATCTCCCTTCATTCTTCTACCACAATACATTCCTAAATTATGTATAGTATTCTGTAAAATTGGATTAACCTTATTATCTACAAATAAGATTAAGGCATCATATAAAATATTAGCGCACTCTTCAAATGCAACCTTCAACAGCGAATTATAATTATCTTTATCAGATATGGGATAAGTGTTTTGTAAAATGATATCCCCAGTATCTATGCCCTTATCAACATAATGTACGGTTATACCAAATTCCGATTCATCATTGATAAGCACCCAATTCAATATATTCCTCCCTCTATAAAATGGCAATTTCCCTGCATGACAATTAATTATTTTGTTTGGAGTCAAGTTTATAATTTCATCTTTAAAAATTTGATTAAAACTCATTGACACCAATATATCACAATTGTAAGATTTAATCCTTTTTATGGAATCTTCAGAGTTTACATTTTCGCATTTAAAATAATCAATATTATATTTATTGGCATATTTTTTTAAAGTTTTATCCTTAGTATCAAATCTTGGAACTATAAATGCCAGTTCTAATCTTGAATCTTGAATTATTTTTTCAAATGCAAGATGGGACCATGGTCCATCTGCAAAATATCCTATTCTTAATTTATTCATTATTTTATTTTGACTGAGCTTGGAATATTTACTATTCTATCCACCAAAAATTTGGCATTCACCTGTTCATCTTTTAAACAATCCTGATACATTGGCAATCTAAACATCAATTCCCAAATAGGCCGGGTCATTACCATAGCCTCATTGGTTTCTTTTAAAAATAAATCCCTGGCACTCCTGTTTTCAAGCTCTACACACATTAACCAATAATTGGCCTTTGTTTCCGGTAATTCAGTCCTGAATATTGCATCTGCTCCTTTAAAGAATTCTTCGTATTTTTTTGCCAACTCCCTCTTTTTTTCAAGAAACCAGTTAAGTTTTTCAAGCTGTGCACAAGCCAGGGCCGCGTTGAGATTTGGCATTCTATAATTATATCCCAACTCATCGTGAACATATTCAAATGCATGAGGTTGCTTTGCTGTAGTGGTCAAATATTTTGCCTTAATTCCCAAGGCGTCATTATTTGTAACAATTGCTCCTCCGCCTCCACTGGTCACTATTTTGTTCCCGTTAAAGGAGAATACCCCTACTTCACCAAAACTTCCGGTTGGTTGCCCTTTATATTCACTACCCAAAGATTCCGCAGCATCCTCGACTACCGGGATTTTCCAAGCATAGCAAATTTTGATCAGTTCATTGATTTGTATAGGAAAACCAAAAGTATGCATTGGTAAACAAGCTGCTATCTTATTGCCGGTTTTTTTATTATAACATCCATTTTGCTGAAGTTCTCCATATTCTTCCAGAAAATTTCGAACCGCATTTGGGGATAGTCCCATTGTTTCCAAATCGACATCTATAAAAACTGGTTTGGCTCCACTATAGGCAATTGCATTGGCTGTAGCCACAAAGGTAAGAGCCTGTGTTAAAACTTCATCTCCAATGTTAACACCTACCAAACGTAAAGCAACCTGGATTCCGGAAGTTCCGTTAACAACAGCTACCGCTTTTTTTGTTTGGGTAATCTCTTGCATCATTTCCTCAAACCTATCTACATAAGTACCAACTGAAGAAACAAATGTAGAATCTATGGTATCCAGAAGATATTTTTTTTCGTTTCCAACAAACCGTGGTTCGTGAAGCGGAATAAAATCCTGAGACTGGTATAATTCCCTTACAAATGAGATTGTTTTTTTATGTTCTGACATTACATTTTAGCATCTAAATATTTCCCGGTTTCCTTATGACCAAAATCGGGGATCATTTTATGGAATAAAGCTACAATTTCATCTTTGGTCCAATTTTTAGATTTTCTAAAACCGCCAATTGTCTCTTCAAATAATTGAAGTTGTGCGTTTTCTGATTTCAATTCATTTTTAATTATCCCTAGATTTTGAAACCTATCAAGATCCAAAATTTCCTTATCCGTAAAAAACTCTTCAAAATCTTTTTCTCCGGTGGTATCACTTCCTGTAAAGAAACAAGGCCATTTTTTTTGATCAGGCAAGGTTTTTACCAATTTGCGGGCTTCCTCCTCATTTTCGCAAAGATAAGGGTCGTAACCCAACTGTTCCAGATATTTAACAGCAATGTCCGCAAATGAAATCAGATGTAATTTTTCACTAAGTTTTGGAAAAAACACATCCCTATTCTCCCCAAACATACAGGACATTAGACATAATTCCCCACTTTCCTGCGGAGTTACGAAATAACGTTTAACATCATTTGGCGCTACTATAGGTTGTTTTTTTTGAATCCGTTGGTTAAATCCATGCAATAAAGAGCCGTCAGAAAAAGCAACGTTGGCGAAACGGGCAGTAGATATTTTTATATCCTTGCTCCTTCGCATTAAAAACATTTCCATTATCCGTTTGGAAGCTCCCATCATATTAACCGGATTAGCAGCCTTATCTGTAGACACACAAAAATATTTTTTGGTGCCATTTTCAATAGATTGAAGTAAAGTCTTATCGGTATTAAAAACATTGACATCAATCATCCGCATCAGGGTAAAAGGATCCTTTTCGCTGCGAACATGTTTTAACGCGGAAAGGTTTAAAACATAATCATATTTCCCATCGGCTTTTATAAAAGCCTCATATTCTAAAGAACCAATATCCAATGCAAATGCTTGGAAGTCGCCATCTATATATCCAAAAGAACTTCTTATATCCCTTACCAACTCTACCATGTTATTTTCTGAAATATCAACAACATGAAGTTTAAGCGGTTTCCTTTTAAATATTTCTTTGGTTACTGCCTGGCCTATGGAGCCGGCACCTCCCAGAACGAGGAAGGAAGATCCGGAAATTTTTCTGTTGAGTTTATTTTCATGCAGAAGGATATCTTCCTCAAACAAGGGCTTATTTCTACCTATTAAATTTAATATATCCATTAGTTATAATAGCTTCGTGAAAATATTTAAACCTATTTTTTTTACATTTAGAAGAAAATATCTCATAGTGTAAAAGAATAGGAATTATAAAAATTTCGCAGATTTATTCATTGTCGATTTGAACAAATGGGTGTTTTGAATTTGGCAATTTTATTAAGGGGTGATAATCACCTTTTAAAGCAGTGATTTTTGCATTTCGTATATCATGAACAATCTCAACAGATGGCCTTGCATGTTCCAATCCAAATCCATTACCTTTAATTATATCCTTATAACTCTCGGTATGTAAATCGGTAAATCCATTGCTAAATTCTATTTCTTCCCCTTCAACCTTTATAGACCTATATGTTCTTTGCCCGGAATCTTTGATTTTGCCAGGTATTGTATCATAGTTAATTGACAAGAACCATCTCACCCTGGCTTGCTTAAATTCCAAATAACCTGCAGCACGATCGTGAGTTTGCTCATGAACTATATTTGACGTTACCTCCCCAAATATCCAGGATAACATATCGTAAAAATGCACCCCAATATTTGTTGCAATGCCACCAGATTTAGCTTCATCACCTTTCCAGGAGGTATAGTACCAGTGCCCTCTGGAGGTCAAATAAGTAAGATCAACATCATACATTTTATCCTTAGGACCTTTAGCCACCTTTTCCTTGAGTGCAATAATACTTGGATGTAACCTTAATTGCAGAATAGTATAGACTTTTTGTTGTGTTTCTTTTTCAACTGCAGATAAAGCATCTATATTCCAAGGATTTAGAACCAGGGGTTTTTCACAAATGGCATCTGCTTCCCTGCGTAAAGCCATTCGGATATGAGAATCGTGTAAATAGTTTGGAGTACAAATACTTACATAGTCCAGGTTTTCCACACCCCTTCTATGAAGTTTTTCGATATGGCGGTCAAAACGTTCAAATTCTACAAAAAAGTCCGCGTTTGGAAAATAACTGTCTATTACACCTACCGAATCAAAACGATCCAATGCCGCAAGTAAATTGTTATTTGTTTCCTTTATAGCCTTTAAATGCCGCGGCGCTATATAACCTGCAGCACCAATCAACGCGAAATTTTTCATAAAATAATGGATTTTAGATTGTGGGATATAAATTCTATTTCCTCACGCTTTAAGTAAGGATTCATTGGCAGGCTTAGGATTTCATTTGATATTTTCTCTGCAACAGAAAAATCTCCATTCTTATAATTTAAATAATCAAAACATTCCTGAAGATGTAGGGGTTTAGGATAGTGAATTGCAGTTGGGATTCCAGCTTCTTTTAATTTGGCTGCAACTTGAGTACGATTATTTACCCTAATTGAATATTGTGCCCAAACAGAACTGTAATCCTCGCAAATTTTAGGAGTGTTTACAATACCTGCTAGATTTTTATCATATTCTCCTGCGACTCTCTGACGATTATCTATATCATTCTGGTAATATTTCAACTTCACGTTTAGAATTTCAGCTTGCAGCGTATCTAATCTACCTCCCATCCCAATATATTTATGATGATATCGTTCAGACTGTCCGTGGAGGCGTAAACTTTTAATTTTTTCGGCAAAAAGGTCATCATTTGTGAATACAGCCCCACCATCTCCAAAGCAACCTAAAGGTTTTGCAGGAAAAAAACTTGTGCAGGCGAAGGTGCTTAAATTGCAACTCTTTTTACCTTTATATGTAGCCCCAAAACTTTGTGCAGCATCTTCAATTACATATAAATTATGTTTTCTTGCTATTTCATTAATAACGTCCATTTCTGCAATCTGCCCAAAAAGTGAAACTGGCATGATCGCTTTGGTTCTTGACGTTATTTTTTCTTCAATTTTAGTGACATCGATATTATAACTGCTTTCATCAATATCTACAAAGACCGGTTTTGCCTTTAAAAATGCGATTGTTTCTGCAGTGGCAACAAAGGTGAATGGACTTGTAATAATTTCATCCCCGGGTTGAATATCTATTGCCATCATTGCCAATAATAATGCATCGGTCCCAGATGAACAAGAAATTGCATGTTTAGCTCCCGTAAATTGCTCCAATGTTTTTTCAAGCCGGGAAACAGGTTCTCCCATTATATAATTGGCATTTTCAAGTACGCCTGCAACAGCATTATCAAATTCTTCTTTATGATCCTTATAAGCCAGAGGTAAATTTGCGAAATCTATTTTCATTATACTTTTTGTACGTATTGGTTAACTAACTGGTATTTATCTTTTGTTTCATGGCATTCTGCGATATCGTTTTTACTAAAATCAAGTTTATGTCCATATTCACTTACCCATCCAACTTGTCGTGCCGGATTTCCAACTACTAAAGCGTAATCCCGGACATGTTTAGTTACTACTGCACCAGCTCCAATAAATGCATATCTGCCAATATCATTTCCACAAACAATGGTCGCGTTTGCTCCAATTGAGGCACCCCTTTTTACAGTAGTTTTTGCATATTCCGCCTTTCGGTTTATAGCGCTTCTTGGGTTTATCACATTGGTAAAAACCATAGATGGTCCAAGAAACACATCATCTTCGCAAATGACCCCTGTATAAATGGAAACATTATTCTGTACTTTTACGTTTGTTCCTAAAATCACATCCGGTGAGACCACCACATTTTGACCAAGATTACATCGGTTACCTATTTTACAATTTGTCATGATATGAGAAAAGTGCCAGATTTTTACATCTTTTCCTATGTCACAGCCTTCATCAATAACTGCAGTAGGGTGTGCAAAATATTTTTTCATTTTAATTTTTTATAATTTTACCTGCTTATATTTGGTGATGTTCTCTAAGAACCACTGATAGGTCTTTTTAATTCCTTCTTCTAAGGAAGTACTTGCTTCCCATCCTTCAATTTTCAACTTATCCACGCTCATCAACTTTCTTGGAGTGCCATCGGGTTTACTGCTGTCCCAGATAATCTCTCCGGTGTGGCCGGTGATGTTTTGAATGGTTTCAGCTAATTTTTTTATGGTAAGATCTTTTCCTGTACCTACGTTGTATAGGTTTTCCGCTAACTTATTTTCCAAACTAAAGCACACTGCCTGTGCAAGATCATCTACAAATAAGAATTCCCGCATTGGGTTTCCGGATCCCCATAGAATAACAGGAATTCCCCCGTTTTCTTTAGCATCGTGAAACTTGCGAATCATTGCCGGAAGGACGTGAGACGTTTTAAGGTCAAAATTATCATGACTGCCATATAAATTGGTAGGCATAAGCGACACAAAATCTTTTCCAAATTGTTTTCTTATCGCTTCACATGCTTTCACCCCGGCGATTTTAGCTATGGCATACCACTCGTTGGTGGGTTCCAATGGCCCTGTGAGTAAATATTCTTCTTTAAGAGGTTGTGGTGCCAGTTTTGGATAGATGCATGAACTGCCTAAAAAGATGAATTTTGCAACATTTGTATGATGTGCGATATCTATCAGGTTGTTCTGGATCTGTAAATTTTCCATTAAGAACTGGTAGGGGTAATCGTTGTTTGCAAGGATACCTCCTACGCGCGCGGCGGCGTTTATGACCACTTCTGGTTTTTCAGTGGCGAAGAAGTCGGTTACGGCTTGTTGGTTACGAAGGTCGAGTTCTTTTGAGGTGCGGCCTATTAAGTTGATGTAGCCTTCAGCCTCAAGTTTTCGCCAGATGGATGAACCAACCATACCGCGATGGCCGGTAATATATATTTTAGAATCTTTATTCATAAAGCACAGATTCCGATAATTTAAAAAATGATTCCCCGGATTTTTTCATGTATTAATATTTATTCAAAGTAATTCAGAATTTTATATCCCCCATCCTGCAAATGTGTTTCTTTTTGCATCAGTTTCACATCGCTTTCCATCATTTCCTTTACAAGGTCCTGTAAATCGTATTCAGGTATCCATCCGAGTTGGGTGTTTGCCTTTGTGGCATCGCCAATCAGCAATTCGACTTCGGTAGGCCTGAAATATTTTGGATCGACTGCCAGTACTTCTTTTCCTTCTTCCAGTTGGAATTCAGGATTGCTGCAGGATTGAACGTAGGCTTTTTCATCTACTCCATTCCCTATAAACTTCAGGGTAATTCCCACTTCAGCAAAAGACATTTTTACGAAATCCCTTACAGTAGTGGTTTTCCCGGTGGCAATTACCCAATCTTCAGCTTCTTCAGCCTGAAGGATCATCCACATCATGCGAACATAATCCTTGGCGTGGCCCCAGTCGCGTTGCGCATCGAGATTCCCCAGGTAAAATTTATCCTGCAATCCCAGCGCGATTCGGGAAGTAGCCCTGGTAATTTTACGGGTAACAAATGTTTCCCCCCGAATTGGCGATTCGTGATTGAACAAAATCCCGTTACAGGCAAACATATTGTAAGCTTCGCGGTAATTTACCGTGATCCAGTATGAATACATCTTGGCCACCGCATAAGGACTGCGCGGATAAAAAGGCGTGGTTTCTGATTGAGGGACTTCCTGTACTTTCCCGTATAATTCGGAAGTGGAAGCCTGGTAGATCTTCGTTTTCTTTTCCAGTCCCAAAATACGGACCGCTTCCAGGATCCTGAGCGTTCCCAAACCATCTGCATTCCCTGTATATTCCGGGATTTCAAAAGAAACGTGCACGTGGCTCATCGCTGCCAGGTTATAGATCTCTTCCGGTTGGATCTCCTGAATAAGTCGGATTAGGTTTGTGCTATCGGTCATATCCCCGTAGTGAAGGATAAAATTCCTGTTCTCCACATGTGGGTCCTGGTATAAATGGTCTACCCTGTCTGTATTAAACTGGGAAGCCCTGCGTTTAAGCCCGTGAACGATATAACCTTTCTTTAAAAGGAATTCGCTTAAGTAGGCGCCGTCCTGACCGGTTACACCGGTGATGAGTGCTATCTTCATGTTAGTATTGAGATATTAGTATTGAGTATTGAGTAAAAAAAAGTACGAAATACGAAGTTAGAAGTAAAAAAGTTTTTCTCTGTAAAACTCTGTGATTCCTCTGTGTACTCTGTGGTTAAACATTTAAGCACGATCTTGAAAACTTAACTACGGAGTTTGGCACTGAGTTTTCGCATTGGCTTTTAAAAAACCATAAACGTTGAACGTTAAACGTTAAACGATTTAGTTAATTAGATTCGAATTGTTTAGTTCCAACTCCTGATAAATTTGTTTTACATCCTGAGATGCTTCTTTGGCGAGGACGAGATTTGCATCTTCTGTTTGCACCAGGATACAATTGCTTAAACCTGCAAAGGCAGTATATTTTGTGGTTCCTATTTGCATATTCCCATACGCATCTACCGGATGTCCCTGTTCTTTTAGGTAATCGTACACTGCTTCAAAGCTGCCCATATCGCTCCATTCAAAGTCGGCTTTTACCACCTTTATTTTGTCGCTTTTTTCCATTACGGAATAATCCACGCTTATGGTCGGGATTTGCAGGGAAGTTTCAATCTCTAACTTTCCGTTTTCCGCCTTTTCCCAGGCTTGCAGGGATTTTTGATATACTTTTGGCGAATATTTTTTGAGTTCTTCCAGGTAAATACCCGCTTTAAAGCAGAACATTCCGCTGTTCCAGAGAAAATTCCCGGTCTTCAAAAACTTGTCGGCGGTTTCTTTGTCGGGTTTTTCCCTGAAGGAAAGTACCTTATCGCCATTGAATTCTATATACCCATAACCGGTTTCGGGTTTGGTGGGATGCACGCCAAAGGTCACCAGGAAATTTTCCTTTGCTAATTGGACGGCGCTTCCAATGGCTTTTTTATAAGCATCCCCATTTTCGATGATATGATCGGCCGGGGTCACCAGCAAAATATCTTCTTCCTGCGCCGCAAAAGCTGCGAAAGCGATTGCCGGAGCTGTATTACGGGGTGTGGCTTCTACAATGCTTTTATAGTCCTCAATCTCAAGCTTTTCCAAAGCTGCTACCGACAAATGCTGGTTTTCGCAATTGCCCACCACTATAAGTTCGTCGGCATAATTGCTGTTTCGCATCACGGAAAGTTCAAACAGGGAATTTCCCTTGAAAATGTCCAAATATTGCTTGGGCCGGGATTGTCTTGAAAGCGGCCAAAGCCTGCTCCCTACTCCTCCGGTTAATATTACATGTAGTATTTCACTCATTAAAAATTATAATTTTCCATCTGCCTTCTCATTCAAAATCCCTTTCACATCATACACCACAGAATTCTCCTTCTTCAATCCTTCCAAATCCATCTCCAAAAACTCTTTATGAGCCACGGCAAGGATCACGGCATCAAATTTTTGCGTTGGCAGGTTTTGGGTGGTTTCCAGGTTATATTCGTGCTTTACGGCTTCGGGATTGGCTAGGGGATCGTAAATGGTGATGTTGGTGTCGTATTGCTGAAGTTCTCTTACAACATCGGCCACCTTGGTATTGCGCACATCGGGGCAGTTTTCCTTAAAGGTGATGCCAAGTACCAAAATGTTCGCGCCTTTCACTTTCAGGTCGTGTTGCAGCATGAGTTTTACAACTTCAGAAGCCACGTATTTTCCCATAGAGTCGTTCATGCGCCTTCCGGCAAGGATGATCTCCGGGTAATAGCCCAGTTCCTGTGCCTTTTGCGCCAGGTAATAAGGATCTACCCCTATGCAATGCCCGCCCACCAACCCGGGCTGAAATTTCAAAAAGTTCCATTTGGTGCCTGCGGCTTCCAAAACATCCTGGGTATCTATCTCCATTAAATTGAAGATCTTGGCCAGCTCGTTCACAAAGGCGATGTTAATGTCGCGCTGTGAATTCTCTATCACCTTGGCGGCTTCGGCAACCTTGATGGTGGGTGCCAAATGCGTACCGGCGGTGATAACGGTTTTGTAGAGCGCATCCACGCGTTTGCCAATTTCCGGTGTGGAACCGGCGGTCACCTTTAATATTTTATCTACGGTATGTTCCTTATCGCCCGGGTTGATGCGCTCCGGGGAATAGCCCACAAAAAAGTCTTGATTGAATTTGAGTCCGCTGCTGCGTTCCAGCACCGGCACACATTCATCTTCGGTCACTCCCGGGTATACGGTAGATTCGTAGATCACGATATCTCCTTTTTTCAATACCTTCCCCACACTTTCGCTGGATTTGTACAGCGGAGTGAGATCGGGTCTATTATTTTTGTCTATTGGGGTGGGCACGGTGATGATGTAGTGGTTGCAGTCCATGATGTCGCCGAGGTCGCGGGTGACG
>Ga0307486_1000805_pt1 | contig 26522 bp, 37 predicted proteins | sample CBIW02metaG_FD_203663 | JGI IMG/M metagenome (GOLD analysis project Ga0307486, IMG submission 203663) | Sea-ice brine microbial communities from Beaufort Sea near Barrow, Alaska, United States - CBIW 0.2 | ecosystem: Environmental > Aquatic > Marine > Coastal | place: USA: Alaska | collected...
TACTCATTCTGTAGTAGCACAGAAGTGGATTACTGCTTGTGTCAGAGTTGCATTGATGATGTTATGAGTGGTGATTGTAGTGAGTAATAAAAGCAAAGTTTTAGCCACGATACACATTGATGGGAAAGAGTTGCTTATGAACAGAAGTGGCAAGGCTAATAGACATGATGATGATGTTACTAGGGGATGTGGTACTCACGTTCCAAAGAAATACAAAGAAAAGAGTAAACAAAAAATAAAAAATAGCTTGAGGGAGGAATATTAAAATGGAGTTATATGATGGTAAGATAGTTTGGGGATGTGCTTTTAAAGTAACTAATAACAAGAAAAATGTTATATTATTTAAAAAACCAGTATTAGGTGTAGTTCATATAGAACCCGAAAATATATTTGGTGGTTTATATGGTAAGTTTTACGAGTTAAAGAAAGGCGGAGGTAAAAAAAGCACTTGTGTGGATATGCACTCTAGGATTTATGCAGAAACTTATACAGAATCGGTAGAAAATTATAATTATGAGATTGAATTTGTAATAGATAGTTTAGAAAATACAATATTTGCATTGGAATTATCAAAAATAGGTTTAGTGGAGGAATTATAATGGGAAAATGAGTGAATTAGATATAATGATAAACGAACTAACAAGAGATATTGAGGAGGATGTTAATATGAATGGTGCGGATAAGGAATTGCAGGATGCTATAAACGAATTGAGAAGTGCGACTGAACATAGACAAATGGTAGAAGAATTGTTAAAAGCAAAGCAAGAGGACTTTGATAGGTCAGATATACTGAACTTATTCACAATAGGGATTGTTGGTGGAAACATGACAGTAGGTATAAACGCAGACCTTGAAGGTATGGTAGATAAAGAAAACTTTATGACTAATGATGAATACGATGCCATCAAAACTGTTGTTGGAAATATAGTAGATAGAACGATTGAAGGGAGATTATAATGGATAGATTGAGAAAATATAAGGTTAATGACTTAGTTGAATGTGTAGATGTAACTCCATGGAATGTGGAGAGACTTTGCCTTGGTGCATACTACAGTATTGAAGGTTCAACATTCCTTGTAGATAATGTAGTGTACTCTCTAAAGAGTTTAGATACTGGACATATATTCTATTCCATAGATAGATTTGAAAGGGTTGGTGAGGTTGTAAAGGCTGATGAAAAGGTAGATTTGAACATGGCAATCCAATCGGAGTATGACAAGGTCAATCATCCCAAGCACTACCTTCAAGGTGGTAAAGAGGTCATAGACATCATTGAGGACGCCACTAAGGACTTGAAAGGCATTGAATGCGTATGTATTGCCAACGTAATTAAATATGTGCTTAGATACCAGTTCAAGAATGGTGTAACTGACCTAAAAAAGGCTCGATTTTATTTGGATAAGGTAATAAAGAAGATTGAAAGAGACAATAATAAGGGGAGTGAGTAAATGTTCTTTGTTCACTTGATATTGATAGTAATAACTGGCGGATGGTGGCTCTTGGCAATGCTAATAATGTTATTCGGCAAGTTAATGGCGAAATAGCACTCACGATATGTGAGGGAGGGTAAAGGTGGTCTATTTCTAGTCTTATCTGAAATTGGAGGTGATAGTGTGGCATTTAAAAAGAAAGGTAAAAAGAAAGACGAAAAGAAAGATAAAAAGAAAAAATAATTGTTGACATCCTCCTCTATCCGTGATATAATAAGTTATAGCTTAGATAGAGGAGGGGTACTTGGTCGGAATGGAGACCTTAAACTCATATCGACGTGGTCGGGATGAAGACCTAAAACTCAATCCAATTCCAGAGTAAACTGTGAAAAATCAATATATAATATTTTAGGAGGTATGTAAAATGGTTAAGAAAATACTAGGTATAATAATGATAGTAGCAGGAGCAATATTATTTCTTGGAGCAATAGCACAGATTATATAGTTGGGAGGTAATGTAATGGGTAAAATGGGATTTATAGATGATGGAGAGGATGCTAAGGTTGGTGAAGTTGGGGTTGAAATATTAGACCTAAACGATACCATAAGACATGCCATCAACACACTTGGTGAGTATATGATGGATGATGAGAGTGTGATTAAAGGAATATCGGTTTCAGTAAATGTGAATGGTGAGTACACGTCCAATATAAAATATTAGGAGGAGGAAGAATAATATGATAAATGTAGATAAAGAACAAACAGTGGTGGAATTTGGGTTTGGTGACGTACTAATGACAAGCGGTACTTCAAAGACTGGTGACGGTAGAGTACGAGGTGTATTGGGTGTACGAGATGTCCCAATGGGTATATGTGGAACAGTTGTTTCAGTGGACAAAAAGGTTTCAGCAACTATATTTCCAGTACTATTAAGTTTTAATAACATAAATAGTATTGACACTCTCATAGCATCATTAGAGCATACTAAAAAACTATTGGTGGAGGGTGATTATTAATGGCAATTTTATTAGGAACGTTACTAACTTTAATAGGGGTTAAATTACTCATGGCCTGGTTACTCCAAGCTATACTATCAGCTTTTGGGTTTACAATAAGTTATTGGCTATGTTTTGGAATACTATTCTTGGTAAGTGCGATATTTAGTTCAAAGGGAGGAGAATAATATGAAATTAACTAAATTAGAGAGGTTGGCATTGAGTTTCTTGGAAAGTGAATGTGATAATGAGTGTAGTTGTGATGATTGTGGTGCAAGTGAGTTCTGTGGTGAGCTATGTGTGTATTTTGAGAAAAACGGACTAAGAAATTGTGATGAAGTGGATATCCAATGTGATGATAATATGGAGGTTGAGTAATATGGGAAAATACAGAAAGTTACCAGTGGTGATTGATGCATTGTTATGGGGTGGTAAAAATCAAAATGAAATGTTCAACTTTTTAACAGGTGGAATGGAGCAGAATGTAACACTAGAGGGTGAAACTTTTAGGATTGATTTAGTTAATGGCGGGTGTCAAGTAGGTAATTTAATAATTAAAACCAAAGAAGGCGACATGAGAGCTGATATTGGAGATTATATTATAAAAGGTGTAAATGGTGAATTCTATCCATGTAAACCAGAGATATTTCAAAAAACGTATGAAGTAGTTTTGGAAGATGATGACGAAGAACTTGCAAAAGCGTGGTCAGATAATACAGAGTATTCAGAGGAAGACGAGAGTATTATGCATAAAATTGATATGGAAATTAAAAGGAAGAGGCACATATGTTAGAGTGTATAGTTAATACGAACCGTACCTACAGAGTTAAAGATTCAGATATAGAATTGTGGATGGCTGATTTTGGTTTTGGAGATACAGTGGAAGATGCTAGAGAAAACTATCTCCACAATTTGGATGTTTATGTCGGCAAAGTAATTAGAGCATCTTCCAAAATTAGAATTCAGAAAGTGAATAAAATGGAAATGATTGTAATGAAAGTGGATGATTTTGGAAGGGAGTATGAAGGTCGGAACTAAAATCTTAAGTTTTGTCACTATTTTGTCACACTAACAATGGGGCAGATAGTGGCTTTAAAAAAAGGCTATTACTAACTTGTCACTACTTTGTCACTATTTTGTCGAACCCCAATAGCCTCATTCTAACCCCTTTTAACCCTCTTTTATACCTTTTTTTCTTAGTGACAAATAGAAAAAAGAAAAAGAGTATATAAATAGAAATAGAGGTATAGAATAGTATAAAGGATAGGGAAAACGTGTCATGTTTGTCACGGCAAGGTTCAAAGCGAGTGAGAGCCACAACGAGAGGTTGACAAACGAATTGTCATTTTTGTCACATAAATATAAGGAGGGTTTGAAATGATTAAAAAAGATAAAAAGGCCAGGAGAATAAGTGCAGTTGAACTTGAAATAGCAGTTTATAGGTCTGCCATTGCTCGTCTTACCAAGAGGTTAGATAAATTAAACAATGTTAAACCTTAATAATTTTACTTGGAAATGGACATAATACTACTGAATGAGGTGATTACAATGGCGAGAACGTATAAAAGCAAAGATGCACAAACAAATCCAAGTAAAAGTGGGGTGAAAAATATGCCAAAAGATTATGAAGCAAAGCACAAAGAGAAAGGTGAAAACGATAAAGGAGTTTCTTTTATGGCTGACTTGTTTAAATTGTCAGTATCAAAAATGCACATGGACCATTCCGCATGGACACCAGAAGACGTGGCTATGGAGATTAAGGGTTACTTTGAATACTGCGATATAAAACAATTAAAGCCTTATATGAATGGTATTTGTCTATATATGGGAATGTCAAAGTCTACCATGTACGAATGGATGGCTAATCCTACTAAGTACGGGGCAAAGTCGGACATTTTGACCCAAGCCAAGATGATTTTGGAGGGACAATATGTTGATAGGAGTGAAAAATATCCTACTGCGAACCTGTTTATGCTGCGTGCAGGACACAATTATATTGAGACTAGTAAATTGGACGTACAAACTACTCCAAACACAGCACCAAACGTAGAAGAATTAGCAGATGCAGTTAAAAAGTTAGGATTGGACAAGAAATAGTAGTATTGAGGTGGGAAATGGCTCCCCATACGCTATGAAAATGGTTATCAGAGATGTAGGATACGCCGACCTACCAATACTATTAAAAAGTAACTGTTAAGTACGAAATAAGCGATTTTCACATTGGGGCTATAGGCTAGATGTGGAGGTCGCTTTTTTCTAAATATCGATTCTAAGCGATTTAATACCCATTCCCCTTACGATTGTACCTCGAGAGAAAACGATAGGCTTAGAATCGACGTGAGGATTTATAATTCACTTTCAAATCGGCTTTTTCTCACCTTTCAAATCGGATGTTTTCAAATCGGCTTTATAAGAGATTTCAAATCGGTTATGGCACAGGTTTCAAATCGGTTTTGTGGATGATTCTCATTCTCACACGAGCGCTGCTATCAACCGATACCAATTCATGGCTGCGAAGTATCCCCAACTGAGAATTAATATCAATGGAGAATGGTATTCACTTCACCACACTAAAGTGCCCCAATATGAGACATGTATATTTATGCACGTTATGCATTATTTCTGTATAATTATGCATAAAGCTAAGAGTTATTGAATACTACGTTCTTGCAAGTTCCAAATCCAAAACTTGCAGAAATAACTCTTGACAAATCCAATAATAAAGAGTATAATCACACGCGCGCACACACGTTCTATTATTTGAAGCGGAAATTAATTTGAGTTATTTTAGTGAAAAGCATTGACAGCTGAATGTATCCATGTTATTATATAGGTAGTGACAAAGACAACAACAAACTTTACTCAGCTAAGCAGTAACTTATAGTTACAAACGGTAATAAAGAAAGTTGTTGACAAGTAGCAAACTACATGGTATAATAAATATAGAAAGGTGGTGATGTTTATCTTAGGCAGATTGTATAATAAGATTACTGAAAAACAGTTAGTATCGGTGGCATTATATTTCACAACAGTTATCATTGGATGTATGTTATATGTTTATAAATATAATTATCAAGGATAAGCTTGACAAGTGATGAAGTACATGATATAATGTAGTTAGTAGCAAAGTAGTAATAAATACATGGAGGTAACATTAATGATACAAGTGAAAGAATTTTTAAACCATCAAGAAGGACAAGAAACCGATATAAATGAATGGTTGAGATGTAAAGGTGATAGTATAGAGATTGTTAGTATAAAATATTCTGTAGGGGTGCTTCAAGGGGATGAAAAAACAGGGTGGAATGCACAAGATTTTAGTGGAGCATTAATAGTTTATAAAATAATCTAGTTAAATAAATACATGGAGGTTTTATAATGAATAAGATTGAATTTATAATATCAACTGGTGAACTTTGTATAAGCGGTGTGACAATGGAGAAGGACGGGAGGAACGTCTGGATATATAAAGAGGGTATATTAATAAGTAGCTTTATGCTAAGGTTTAGTAAGCTAAGATACTCCTTTACAAGCTATGAATTAGATGTAAAACAAGTATTCTTCAATGTAGTAAAAAACGATAACTGGAGGAATGAATAATGAATAAGTTAGAGAGAGCAGAAGCCGTGTGGTTGACACCACCAGAAACAATGCAAGTGTGTGAGTGTGAGCACTGTGCAGGAGAGTTATATGAAGGTGATACGATATATAAATATGATAACATGGATTTTTGTTCCAAGGACTGTATAATAGAACACATGGTCAATAATGGAGATATCGAAGAAATACAAGAATAAAAAAAAATAAAGTTCGCTGGTTCATCTAGAAAGCCAGTAAAAAAGGAGTTAATACATGGAAAATACAAATAAAGCATATATGGCGTTACTCGAGTATGATGTTGATAATGTTTTGGTGGGTGAAAATGATAAGGATATGTTAACTGAATTTATGGACTACAATGGGTCAACTTGCATATGTGAGGCAATATCAGAAATAGCAGAGGGTAATGTTAGTGTATATAACTCTGACATATGTGAGAATACATGGAACTTGTACTCCAGTGGGTCATATGAAGATGCATCAAATGAAGGTTTAATGGGTGATAGTAATGACTTAATAAAAAACCTCATGTGTGCATGGTTCTACTACAATGAGGAACAACTCAACAACAACGTTGATGCCATGGTACACAATTATGCTATTGCCTATATGGAGGATAATAATATAGTAGTGGATATCGAGGAACTGGAAGCCATAGAGGGCAGCTTAGAGGTAATAGATAACAACAGCACGTTTGATATGATTAGTGATGTTGTGGACAATGTAGTTAATATGAGAGGTGATTTATAATGACAACTACTAAGCGATATATAAGAGTGTTTGGGATATGGGTATTATACAATACTACAATAATAGGAGGTATAAACTAATGAGTGTTACAAGCAGGACTATAACAATATACGCAGTAAAGAGCAGCCGTAGCAACGCACAGTGTACTACACACACCTGGCAGGCATGGAGGGGTTATGACAACCTCAAGAAGAAGTTTACCCATGATATGGACTATATGGATATCCAAGACTGGATGAAGCGCCAACCTAATCGTATGTTTAGAATGTCTGTGTATAGTGATAACATATGCATGCACACATGGAATACTACATTATATCATGATAGTGACAGCGTGTATAAAGTAGCCCATAGATTCATGGAACTATTTAATTGTGAGGTGTAAATATATGTTAATATTAATAATACCAATTATATTCTTTATGGAATTAGTTAAGATGTGTAATAGTTAGTACATGATAGAGAGGAGTGCATAATAGCACTTCTTTTTTAATACCATATACTAAAGGATAATGATTGTTATATAGTATAGTGTGTGATAGCATGTGTTATGTGATAGTATGTGTTAACTAGTAGTACATATTACACGATAGCATGTGTTAGTTAACATTTGTTATTAGTTAGGAGCACATAGTACATGATATTATATATTATATGATATTTGTTATTGATTAGTAATGTGTGTCACATGATAGTTATTATTAACAAACAATTACTATTAGTTAACATGATTCATTAAACAATAATTATTATTAGGTAGTAACCCCTATTTCAAAATCACTCTGTGTGCTATCTTACCCCTCCGAGTAACTCCGAGAAAAAATTTGAAAAATGACTTCCATTTTCTCCCAAAGCCAACTCAGTTATTTCCAAGCAATTAAAAGTATTATTGCAAGTCCCACTAAACTAATCATTATCCAATAAAGTATATGCAAAATTAATATCATTTTCATCAACCTCCCTAAATGTTAAACGCACAAAATATCAGTTCGCCTAGAATTATTATTAGTATAACCCAAAGTGTTATTGGCATTTCTATCAACTCCTTATATATAGTATAGCATCAACGCAACAGAAAGTCAATATTTATTTTGGAAAACGAGATATTTTATTGGCTTGAGGGGTATTATATAATGAAATGAAACGGAGGAGGAGATTAAAATTAAAAAAGATTTTGATATGATAGTGAGTAAGTTGAGTGAAGATATAGAGTGTGTAAATATTTATCCATTGGGTGATGTCCATATTGGCTCAGCAGAATTTAGCCAAGGGTTATTCGATAAGTGGATGAAGATGGTGTCAGAAGATGTCAATGGCTATGTTGTTATTATTGGAGACATGATAGATAATGGCCTAAAGAACAGCAAGACTAATGTATACGAAGCTACAATGAGACCAAGAGACCAGAAAGAATGGCTTAGAAAGGCTCTCTCACCTATAAAATACAAGATTCTAGGTGCTTGTAGAGGAAACCACGAAATTAGGTCTATTTTGGAAAGTGATAATTGTCCGTTATATGATGTTATGAGTAAATTAGATTTGGAGGATTTATATCGCGAAAACATGGCATTTCTTAAAATCAACCTTGGTAGAAAGAATAAAGAGAGGCAATTTAGTTACACAATGGTACTCGCTCATGGTGGTTCAAGGGGCAAAGTTACTAAGTTTGGTTATGCTATTGATGGTATGGACGTTATGGTTACGGGTCATACACATTCTCCAGAATCTAATTTTCCAACCAAGATTATTATGGACACAAAGAACGAAGTTGTAAAATTGCAAGATTATGCTCACATTGTTGTACCATCTTTCGCAGAGTTTGGTGGCTACGCACTAAGAGGAATGTATATACCACAAAGTAATAAAATTCCCATCATAAGACTTGGTGGAGAAAAAAAGGAGGTAAGTATAATATGGGTATAAGAAATATATTTTTAATAATTGACCCTAATAAATTTAATAAAGAGGACATTGTAAATATTATAAAATCAGAAGGATGGGAGCATAACTTTTACTTTCCGTCAATGTCGGAACATTCAGATAATAAATTACAAATAAGAAACGCAGACGAAATTTGGCTTATGGGAGAAGTTTCAAGTCAAAGAGATTATAAAATTGCAATAGAACTTAATTGTGATTTATGGCAAATGGCTTAAAGGGAGTGTTATAATGAACAGAGAAGAAATAGATAATTATACAGAGGTAGTAATACCAAACATAGAACGAGAACTTATGAATGAAAATCTTCTAGATAATGAGAAGTTAGAAATATATAACTTATATCATGATGTATTGAGAGCAGTAGCACCTTATAATTTTATTGTGTACAATATGTATTTGGAACTTGAAGAAGATAAAACCTTAGATTCAAAGGGCTTCTATCATCACCGAAAGGAGCACATGGGAGAATTATTCCAAGCACTAGATGATATGGAAAGTAAAGATATGTATGATATATTGATTGTAACTATGCCACCACGAACTGGGAAAACAACAAGTGGCATAAGGTTCCTTTCATGGATAATGGGAAAGTACCCAGAATACACACAGTTAGCTACCTCGTATTCAGACAGTATAACTACTTCGTTTTATATTGGTACAATGGAAGTTGTACAAAGCCAAGCTTTCAAAGATATTTTCCCAGATGCACCCTTGGTAAATCAAAATGGTAAACGAGAGGAAATTTGGCTTAAAGTATTTAAACGATATCCCACAATAACCTATGTACCCATAGGGGGTTCAATGACAGGTAGGGCAGAGTGTAGTAAATATCTATACTGTGACGATTTAGTTAGTGGTATAGAAGAAGCATTAAGTGTTACAAGATTAGAAAAGTTAGTACAAACTTATAATGTAAACTGTAAACAAAGAAAAAAAGATGGTTGCAAGGAAATTCATGTAGCTACACCTTGGTCTGTCCATGATGTTATTGCTAATGTTACTGGAATGAATGAAGGAAACCCAAGATGTAAGGTAATTGCAATGCCTTGTTATGACGAAAAGGGAGAAAGTCAATTTGATTTTGTTGGTGGATTTTCTACTGCATATTATGATGATATGAAAAAATCTATGGATTCTGCTAGTTTTAGTGCATTATATCTGCAAGAACCAATTGAAAGAGAAGGGTTATTATACCATCCAGACGATATGAAATATTATATGAGCTTACCAAATGAAGCACCAGATACTATTGTGGCAATATGCGATAGTAAGAATTTAGGAAATGATTATGTTGCTAGTCCAGTTGGTTATATTTATGGTGATGATGTATATATTGTGGATGTAGTTTATAATAATGGTTTACCAGAAATTACAAGACCACTTGTGGCAAATAAATGGTTGGAACATAAAGTAGTAAGAGCAGATATAGAACTTAATAATGGTGGAAATTATTATGCAGAGGATTTAGATAAACTAATAAAAGATGAAGGTGGCAAAACAAGTATAAAAATATTCTATAGTGGTAATAATAAGTTGACTAAGATTATAACTTATTCGGATTTTGTTAAGAAAAACTTCATTTTTAAAGATATTAGTACGTATTCTCCTCATAGTGAATATGCTAAGTTTATGAAAGATATGTTTAGCTTTACACAAATGGGAAAGAATAAACATGATGATAGTGTAGATTCTATTGCTATGTTAGGGCAAATGGTACAAGAAATCGGTGGAAATACAATTAAATTCTTAGACAGACGAAGATTAGGATTATAAAAAGGAGGAATAAAGATGATTTTGAAGGGCAGAGAAAAAATAGTAACTGAGTTTAACTCAGAAGATTTAAAAGATTTTGAAAATCTGAGAACATTACTGAATACTAGTCGAGCAACACATTTAGAAAACAAAGCTGATATTGATTATCTTATAGCATATCGTAACGGTATTCAACCAGTATTGCTTAAAGAAAAGGTTGTAAGAGACGAAATAAACAACAAGGTGGTAATTAACCATGCACAAATGGTAACTAGAAATGTTATTGGTTATTTTCTGGGTAATCCAATCCAATATATCCAAGCAGGGGCAAATGGTAAGGACGAAATAGACTTACTCAATAAGTATGTAGCCTATGAGGATAAATACTCCGTAGATAAAGAGATAGGAGAGTTTCAGAGCATCTGTGGTACGGCTTTCCGTATAATCTACACTGATGGTGTATATGGAGACGAAGTTCCATTTGAAGACAAAGCATTAAACCCTGCATCAACGTATGTTGTATATGAAAATAATATAGCAGAAAGACCTATTATTGGAGTGACATATTACACTTTATTGAATGATGAAGGAGAAGTTAAAGGTACAAAAGTATATGCCTATACTGACTTTGGACTGTATGAAGTGGAAGTAGATACTGATGGACTTGTAATAACTCCAGATGATGTACAGTTCTCACCATATAATGTAGGTGGAGTCCCAATTATAGAATATCCTAACAATATGTGGAGAATAGGTGACTGGGAACTATGCATTGGTCTTATGGATGCAATCAATAGCTTGCAGAGTGGTAGACTTGATGATATAGACCAAGTTATACAATCTCTTTTGGTATTTGTTAATGCTGACATTGATGTTGATGGATATGATGAAATGAGAGAAAGAGGAGTTGTACTTCTTAAGAATAACTCTGGAAATCCAAGTTCGGTTGACTCAATAACTAACACATTAGACCAATCAGGAATGAATCAGTTCTCACAAGAACTCGAAGCACTATTGTACGCACTTATTGGTATTCCAGATAGAAATAGTCGAAGTGGTGGTGGTGGAGATACTGGTCAAGCCGTTGAACTTAGAGATGGATGGGCAGATTTGGAAATCCTTGCTAGAAATAAAGAATTGATATACAAGAGGTCTGAGAAAATGGCTTTGAGGATTATTCTTAAAATAATGAACAATAAAGAATCTATGGACTTATCACTTATGGATATAGATATTAAATTCACTAGAAACAAGAATAATAACTTGATGATAAAATGTACTAGTTACTCAACGTTATTAGCTACTAAAACTTTGTCACCAGCTGATTGTTTAACTATTGTGGATTTGGTTTCAGATGTAAATGAGTATATTGCGAGAGGAGAAGTATTTTGGGGTGATGGTTTTGCAGGACAAATTGAAAATAACAATAGGGTTGAGATGTCAAATGTTCAATTGGAAACTGCTAAGAATCCACCAGAGCAAGTAGAAGGAGAAGTAGTTCAACCCGTAGCACCAGTTAAATCTGAAAAGAAAATATTAGAAAGTAAAGTACAAGGAGGTAAATAATGCGTGATATAATAGTAGACTTAAATAGTCTTGATACTAGGATAATATTTAGTGAAAACTATATAAAAGAGGGAGAAAACAAGGCATCTAATCTTATTATTACTCTTAATCCCGAATTTATAGATATTGCTTATTCATATAAGATTAAATTCAAATTGAATGATAATGCCCCAGTTTTAACAGAAGATTTAGTTCCAGTTGAAGATGTAATAACGTATACTATCACTAATGTTAACACTTTTGAAATGGGAAGTCTTAGATGTGAATTACAAGCATATGATATAGATAACACTTTACTGAAAAGTGCAAGTATAACTCTAAATGTAATAGAATCTGTAGATGGTCTTGCAGTAGAAGTACCAACAGACTATGAGATTTATATTACCATGATAGAGCATTATATGGACAATGTACTCTATGACCCAAGTCTAAAAGAAGTTGATGTTTATGATATGGACAATATGGATGAAAGTGCAACTAAGAAAATATATACCGTAATTGAAAGAGCCAAACTAGATGATATAATTGGTGATGTAAATGCTAATCCCGATACTTATGTTATTAGGGATGGTATAGGTGGAACTCAAATTGGTCACATTGACTTTGATACTAATCCAACTGCCGACCCATTAGAGATTGGTAGGATGCAATGGAGTGAAACAGATGGTACTGTTACCATTGGTATTGGAACTGCCGAGATAGAAATAAATCAAGCACAGTTTATGAAAGCACAGAATCTTGTTGGTAGAACTATACAAGTTGGAGAAGTTGTTGCTATTAATGGTTCTAATAATGATGTTCCAACATTTATATTGGCAGATGCAGATGGAAGTAATCTTTCTAAAAATGTATTTGGATTAGTTTCAATCGAATCAGTTATTGATGGTGATATAGGTTCTGTATTGACACAAGGAATGGTGCATAATGTTGATACGAGTTTATTTGTAGATGGTGATGAATTATACCTAGATGTTGTAGGTGGTCAAATGACAACTATTATGCCATTACCTCCTGCCGAGCCTATATTCGTAGGTTACTGTATAAAGGCTTCATTACAAGGTGAATATGATGGTATCATATATGTTATTCCAGTTAAGTACCCAAGTGCAACTAAGGTATCTGTATTTGATGACCTTGGTTATTATGATGGAACAACTGCTGAAAGTGTATTTGAAGAAATAGGATATAAACTGCAAAAGGGATATGGTGAGATATATACCAATGTAGGTGCAACCCCACAGACAGTTTTAACTGGTGCAGGATATACAAAATTGACACCAGTATGTTCAGTTGGATTAGCAGTTAACGCAACTCCTTCTGCACTAAACCAAAATATAACAATAGATTTAGATGGTGTATATAATTTAAGTTATACTGCAAGTAGTGAAGTTAGTGTAAATGCAGTTTTATATTACACTATATTTAGAAATGGTGTTCAACTTCAAAATATAAGTGCTAGTGTAACAAGAACTAAAAATATATATAATGTAATAGCTATTGGTGGTATAGTGGAATGTCAAAGTGGTGATGTACTCGATATTAGATTTAGACATAATGCAGGGGTTAGTGTAATTATAACACAATATTATACTAATTTTAGTGCATCAATAGTATAAGATTTATCCATACTAACATTGTTTGTAAATGGGAATAATAATGTTGGTATGAGTATGAATAAAAGGAGGAATTATAATGGCAATCACACAAATCTCTATAGAAAATGGAGTTAACAAAGTTAAACGATATAATTGCCTAACTACTGATTTACAGAGTGCGTATCCTACGGATGGTGCAGACGGTTCTGTAATGGTAATAATAGGAGCAGTTAGTGGAAAAGCTAGTGGTTATTGTACGTTACTAAACGGTCAATGGATACCAGTAAAAGTTAAGCCTAATTTGGAAGGAGTAATTGCATTTGTTCCAATTGCAGATTTAGTAGGGGATTTAACAATTGACTTTGAAGATGCAACTATCAAGAATGTAGTTATGAGTACCCCATTTGATATTGCACAAGTAGAAACTGCAACATTGGTTGGAACTATAACTGGTGCAGGAGATATTACAGTAACAATTACAAGCGAAATCGTAGTTGGAAGTCCTTTAGCAGTTCAAGTGGCAGTATTGGTTGACGATACACCATCTGATGTGGCAGAAAAGATTAGAGTGGCTTTACAAATTGAAAGTGCAGTATCTACACATTATGTTGTTAGTAAAGATGGGGACGATATCATATTAACTGTAAAAGTTATAGCAGATGATGATACAACATTAAATATTGCAATCGCAGATGATACAGCAGTAGGAGTTACAGCAGTAGTAAGTTCGGTAGATACAGTTAGTGGTGGAATCAATGCTAAGACAATTGGATTGGCTAATGTGCCAAATATCTGTAAGTTAAATCTACAAATCATGGAAACTAATGGTTCAGTAATAACTTGGTTCGCAGGAATAACTTGGTTAGGTACAACTTTAGTTCCTGCAATTAATACACTATACGATTTAGAATTTGCCACTTTTGATGGTGGAACTTCTTGGATAGAACAAGCATAATTTAGATTTATTGAGAGAAATTAAAACCTCTCTCTCTCTTATGCATAATTTGTACACTTAATAGGTATTATAATAATGAAATAAATAATGTGTTGGAGAAGTGATTCTATGACATGGTATTAGGAGGAATAAATAATGGCAGAATTTACACAAGAGCAAATAGACGAAATGATAAACAACAAAGTAACAGAGGCAAGGAAAGGCTTATTCTCAGAGGAAGAAGTAAACAAAAGAGTTACTTCTGAAACTGATAGGAGAGTCGAAAGTGGAATCCAGAAAGGTCTGGAAACAAGCAAGTTGAAATGGGAAACCGAATATTCTGAAAGGGCGAAACTTAGTGCTGATGAATTAGCTAAAAAAGAATATGATGAAAAATTAAAAGATGTTTCTTTAAGGGAACAAAATATAAAAAAGAGAGCTAATAATCTTGAAGCAAGAGATATGCTATCAGAAGCACAGATACCCAAATCGCAATATGATAAATTAATGACCATGCTTGTATCTGATGACGTTGATATTACAAAATCTAATGTTCAGAACTTTATTGACAGTTATACAAGTTCAAAGAGTGAAATCGAAACAAGAATTAAGAGCGAGTACACAAAAGTACCACCTCCAAAAGTAGGTCCAGGAAACGAAGTAGTAACAATTAAAGAATTTGCTAAAATGGGTTATGGGGATAAATTAAAATTTAAAACTACAAATCCAGAACAGTATAAAGAATTTATAAAATAATCTAAGATAAAAAAGGAGATAGAAATATTATGGCAGGAACAAATTTAAGTTTTCCCTTTGATGCAGAACTATTCAACTATTCATGGAGAAATGTACCAGATTTAGTATTAACATCAATGATAGAATCTGGAGCAGTAGTAAACGATAGCGAAATCGCTGGAATGATATCTAATGGTTCTAACTTTTACACAGTACCTTTTTATAATGTACTAACTGGAACAGAAGATGTATATAATGGTGTAGATTCATTTACTGGTGGTTCAATTACTGGTGGAACATATAGTGGTGTTGTATATGGTAGAATGGCTAAATGGAGTGCAATATCTTTCATTAAAGACTTCAACTCTGGTGCAGACCCAATGGCTCAAATCGTTAGTGGAGTAGCAAACTTCTATATCAAAGCTAGACAAACTAGACTTTTAGGAATACTAGCAGGAGTATTTGGTATCACTGGTAATGCAGAATGGACTAAGCATATTACAGATATATCAACTGCACTTAGTACTACAGACCCATTAATAAATAAAGTTGGAGCAACTACAATTGCAGATGCTTGTGTTAAGGCTTGTGGGGATAATTCTCAAGATTTCTCTCTAGTAATTATGCACTCAATCGTTGCAAGTAGATTCGCTAATCTTCAATTGCTAGAATTTAGTAAGTATACAGATGCTAGTGGAATAACTAGAGATTTACCAATTGGTACAATCAATGGTAAGACGGTAATCGTTAATGACGGAGTTCCAGTAACTGCAAATGCTACTGATACAGACGAGTTCGATTATGTAACTTATATCCTTGGTATGGGTGCAATTCATTATGCAACTGCCCCAGTAGATGTACCATCTGAAATGGATAGAGACCCAAATGCAACTGGTGGTGTTGATTTAATATACACTAGAGTAAGGGAAACACTTGCACCTTATGGATTCTCATTCACTGGGGACGTAACTACAGATGTTGGTATGCCAGATGCAAACTTATTCCTAGCAACAAACTATGCAATAAAAATGCCAGAGAAATCAATAATGATGGCTAAAATAATCTCTAATGGTTAATTGAAAAAAAGGAGTGTTTTGAATGTACGTTTATCAGAATGGTAAATTGTATCGTCAAGACGGTGAAAAACTAGTCGGGGTTAACATATACCCCGATAAAGTTTTACTTATTGAAGGTACTGAGACAACAATCGCAGAGGAATATAAAATGTATTCACACTATGAAGTAAGATGTAAATTTCAAACAGATGCAGTTCCATATATATTCCCTAGAGAACCAAAAGAAGAATTAAAAGTAGAACCTAAGAAAGTAGCACCAAAGAAAGCAGCTAAGCAAGAAGTGAAAGTGGAGGTAGATAATAATGAGCCAACTAAGTCAGTTAGAAAAACTAAAACTACTCCTAGGAAATCCACTAGAAAGTGATTCTCTACTAACTCTTTATTTGGATAACGCAAGTGATATAATTTGTGATTTAAGAAATTCAAATCTTGTAGAAGTTGTATATCTGAATTTACAAGTTAAAATGGCAGTAGAAATGTACAATAAAATAGGAGCAGAAGGTCAGTTATCTCATAGTGAAAATGGAATAGCTAGAACATATCAAACTGCTGATATTTCAAATAGTCTATTATGTCAAGTCATGCCAATGGCTAAGACACCTTTCTCTAATATAAGGGTGGTGTAGTTATGAGAACTCTAGCTAGAAACAAAGTTAAACTATGGCTAGTTACTCCATTGACTTCATCACCTTTATTTGATATTGATGGATATGATACTGGAGAATTTACACTTAATTATGCTATTCCAACAATTGTTTATATTAGTTTATTCCCATCCAATAGTGCTGTAACCGAACGAATATTTGGTAAAGACTCGCAATTGGATATGATATCTGTCAGTAATGAAGTTGCGTTAACCGAGGATGATTTGCTGTTCTTAACTGAACCACTTGATAATTTTGGAACAACCTATGACTATAGATTGACAAGTATACAAAAGAGTATCAACACTTATAATTATGGATTTAGGAGAAGAACGTAATGGGAAATCCAGTAACTAGGGGATATCAAAGTTCCTCAGATTTACACTTTACAGTTGATATGAATAATTTATCCAGAAGTATTACACAATGGAGACATTTAGAAATTGCATATGATAAAGGTGTTCGTAAAGGAATAGAAGAAGTAGCTGATAGACTTAAAGATAAGATAATTTTTAATCTTGGTAAATATGGATTGGCCAATAGTGAAATAGCACATAGTATATCAGTGGTTGATAATGGAAAAGGAATATCAGTAATAATTGGTAGTGACTATGCAATCTATGTAGAATATGGAACTGGTGTAGTCGGTAAAACGGGTAAACAACATCCTAAATTAAAATTGGGATGGGTATATGATGAAGGTGATAACGGTGAGCGAGGGTGGTTTTATCCAACAACACAATCAGACCCAAACCCTAATAAGCATACCTACAAAGGTCAATTATATGGGTGGACAAAAGGTGAAGAATCAAGACCATTTCTATACGATTCTTGGAGATGGGCAAGAGCAAGTTTCACACAAATTATATCAAAAAATGTAAAAGCAGAGGTAAAAAAAGTTAGAGGGGTGAGATAAATGGTAATAGATATTATCAATGAGATTTATACAAATTTAAAGACAACACTTACTGATGTTACAGTATTACAGAATTATCCATCCACCACTCCAATCTTCCCATGCTTAGTGATAGAGGAAATAAGTAACACAAGTAATTTGAATACAATTAACACTTTAGGGGAACAATATAACGATATAACGTTTGAGATAAATATATTCTCAGATAAGACAAATAAATTATCAGAAGTAAAGAAGATTCGGGGAGAGGTAGATGCCATAATGAGTGGGCAGTATAGAATGAGCAGAAGTTCATCAAATTCAATTCCAAACTATCTTGATACGGATGTATATAGATATAATCTTAGATATGATTGTACTATAGGGGAAACAAAACAATTATTTAGGAGGTAAGTAATATGGCAATGTCAACTGCAACAACAACTTTGAAATATGCTACTTCTTCTGCTCTACAGATAGAAACTGCTACTGTTGTGGGTACGATTACCCAGGCAGGAAACGCTACAGTAATAGTCACTGGCAGAGATATAAGTGGTAGTCCAATAACTAATCAAGTGGCAGTAGCTTTGGATGATACTGCTTCACAAGTAGCAGAAAAGATACGAGTAGAATTATCATTACTTCCAGATATAACAAATGTTTATACTGTTGGTGGAACAACTAGTGATGTTATTTTAACTAAGTTAGTTGCAACCAATGATGATACTACTTTGAATATATCTGTAGATAATGGAACTTGTACTGGAATAACAACTGCTTTAACATCTGTCGATACGTTAGCAGGGGGGACTTATTTAAGTCTAGTAGCAATCAATAGTTATCCAGATATGGGCTCAACTCCATCTAAATTAGATACTACTGATATGGCACAATCGACTTACAAAACTAGTATTCTTGGATTACAAGAAGTGCCAGACTTGACATTTGAATGTAATTATGATGAAACAATTTTTAACACTATAAATAGCCTTAATGCCAGTAATTATTTCTTTCAGTTAGTATTTGGAATAGCAGATGGCAAATTCGATTGGCAAGGTCAAGTTAAAATATACGCAATGGGTGGGGGAGTAGACGAAGTTAGGAAGATGACAGTTACACTCTCTGCATCTACACCATTAGTATTTGGAGTAGTAGCTTAGTAAAAAAGGAGGAATTAGAATGGCAATATCAACTGCAACAACGAGTTTAGATTATGGAACAGACGGAGTAGCTTATGATAAACTAATAGACATAATTTCATATCCAGACATGGGTTCTACACCATCTAAATTAGATACAACTGATTTGGGAGCATCTGTATACAAGACAAGTATTCTTGGATTACAAGATGTACCAGACCTAACATTTGAAGCTAATTATGATGAGGGAGTATTCAATACAGTAAACAATTTAAATGCACCATCTTATTATTTCAGATTAACATTTGGAACTGCTGATGGAGTATTCAAGTTTCAAGGTCAAGTAAAAATCTATGCTATGGGTGGGGGAGTAGATGAAGTCCGTAAAATGACAATTACACTATCTGCTTCAACCCCAATAGTATTCAGTTAAGAGGAGGAATAAATTATGGCAATGTCAACTGCAACAACTTCACTATTAACTAGTGCAACGCAAGGTGGAACATATGCAAGTCTAGTTGATATAATCAGCTATCCAGATATGGGTTCAACTCCAAGTAAGCTAGACACAACTGATTTATCAGCATCCGTATTTAAGACTTCCATTCTTGGATTACAAGACGTTCCAGATTTAACTTTCGAGTGTAATTATGATGAAGCAACTTATAATACAATAAATACTATTACTGGAACACAATGGTTTCATTTAGCTTTCGGAGAAGTTACTCTTGGAGCAGGAGAATTTGGAACATTTGAATGGTCTGGACAAGTTCAGATTTATGCAATGGGTGGAGGTGTTGATGAGGTTAGAAAAATGACAGTAACTTTATCAGCTTCAACTCCATTAACTTTCATTCCAGTAGCATAATTTAAAGCAATATAGGTTATAATAATGTTGGGTGAGGTAGATGAAAATATCTCACCACAATTAAATTCGTAGGAGGAGTAGGAAATGATAATTACAATTAAAGGAAAAGAATGTGAATTAGGGTTTACTTTTAACTCATTCAAGTATATGGAAAATTTTGATGTAAAAGCAATGGATGATATTGAAAACAAACCATTTATGGTTATAGGTGTATTAGAAACACTTTTAATGGGTGCAGTTAATACTTCACCAAAAGTTAAATATTCTATGAATGATGTTTCAGCTTTTATTGAAGAATATATTGAAGAAGAATCAATCACAGAATTACTATCAGACTTAATGGAATTACTTCAAGAGTCAAGTTTTTTCAAGTCACTTCAAAAGACAACAAAGAAAAAGAAATAACTGTTGCCGAACCTTTTGAAGATAAAGAATCAGATGATGTAAAACTTTCATTTATAGAACACATAACAAGTGAATTATTACCAAGTGCCTTAATGATGGGTGTTGATTATGAGTTATTTTGGACATTGAATCCGAAATCATTATCACCTTTCACTAAGGCTTTTTCTTTAAAACAGAAATATGATGATTCTATGGCATGGCAAAGTGGAGTTTATATCAGAATGGCAATAGTTAGTTCACTTAATAAAGAAGCTAAGTACCCTAAAAGACCAATGATGGCAGATAAGGTCAAAGAAAAAGGGATGAGTTCTGAGGAAATTAAAAACAGAGTTATGGCACAATCACAGAAAATAAATGCCAAGTTTGAGAAAAAAGGAGGAAACTAAATGAGTGAGAATATGTTTGTAAATATCCAAGGTAATGCCGATAGCCTACGACACTCTTTGCGTGGAGTCGGAAATAGTTTAGGTAACTTGGATAGAACTACTGCTAGAACAATGGGTAGTATGACAAATTCATTTCAAGGTTTGAATAGAATAATTGGAATAGGAATGATGTATAAATTTGCTAGAGGAATGGCTAGTGCAGTTAAATCTGCATTGGACATGATTGAAGTTAACAATTTATTTGTGGTTTCATTAGGTAACCTGACAGAAGAAGCTATGAAAACTGTTGATTCACTACAACAAGTTTATGGACTAGACCCAACCAATCTAAAAAGTGCTATAGGTGGATTTGCATTACTTTCTAGGTCTATGGGAATGACTACCAAACAAGCAGAAGTTCTATCAACAAATACAACAAGACTTGCTTTGGACTTATCATCTTTAACAAATGTTCCAATCCAACAAGTTATGCAAGATTTAAGGTCTGGATTAGTTGGACAATCTGAAACAGTTTACAAGTATGGTATTGATGTAACAGAAGCTGGACTTAAAACCGAAGCTATGAATCAAGGTATAACTGAATCTGTAAGAAACATGAGCCAAGGTGAAAAGATGGCTTTACGTTATGCTACAATGCTTAGACAAACTACGTTGGCACAAGGAGATTTCGCTAGAACGATTAATGCTCCTGCCAATCAATTAAGGATATTATCAGAAAGATTTGTAACTCTTAGTAGGGCAATAGGAACAATCTTCATGCCTATGTTAAAAGTTGTATTACCTTGGTTAAATGCATTAGTTATGGTACTTACTGATGTTGCTAATAAAATTGCTAGTCTATTTGGATATGAAGCACCTACAAATGCTACTGGATTAAATCAAGTTGGAGAGGATGCAAAAAATTCATCAGATGCATTAGGTGGTACTACCAAAGCAGTAGATGGGACAACTAAGGCATTGAAGAAAATGAAAAGTGCCACTCTTGGTTTTGATGAACTTAATATACTACCTAAACCAACAAGTCCCAGTGCAGGAAAAAATGCAGGTGCAGGAGCAGGATTGGATGGAGGTGCTGGAGGAATTTTAAGTGGTATGGAATTACCAACTCTTGGAGAATTACTAGGTGATGTTCCACAAATATCAGATGAACTTAAAAAGAAATTACTTCCAGTATTAGATGGTATATTAGATTTGGTAACATTGATTGGTGTGGGATTTTTAGCATGGAAATTAGCACCATCTATAGCAAATATGTTTTTTGGTGCAAAGGCTCTTGGATTAGCAAGTATATTGGGAAAGGTAAAGGACCTACTGTTTACTGGTGGAAAACTTACAACTGTTAGATTTTTTAGTAGGGTTGCATACCTTCCAATGGCATCCATATTAACTGCTATATCGGGAACACTTATTGTTATGATAGGACGTTTTGTTGACTTGCTTAAGAATAGTGAAAATTTTAGGAACGGTCTTAAAGTTATAAATGATTGGCTTGCTGATGCTACAATTGAGGCATTAAAATTTGTAGGTGCGTTTGAATTTCCACCATTGTTCCAAAAAACACTGGGTAAAATTGGAATAGATTTTGAAGATTTGGCATTAACAATTCTAGGGGTAGCATTACTATTTACACCATTTGGTGCATTTGGTGTAGCGATTCTAGCATTTGAAGCATTCACATTATTAGTGAGAGGGGTTGGGAAACTTTTTTCTCCTGCTATTGAATCCGTTGATGTTCTTGGAGAAGGTATATCAGATGTAACTAACAAGAAGATGAAACCATTTATGAAAGCAATTGATGATGTAAGAAGTTCATTTACTGAATTGAGTTTTACTGGAGAAATAATTGATGATGAAACTCTTAAAGAATTAAAAAAAGATGTTAAAACTGTAACACAAATAATAGTTGATGAACTTGATGCAGATAAAAATGAAGCATTAAAAAACTTAGAACCGTTAAGAGATGTAATGTCAAAAGAAGATTTCGACCAAATGAGACGAGATGCTGAAAATTATTATGAGGGAGCAAAAACAACAGTTGCAGATAATGAGGCTGAAATATTAAGAATAATAACAACTGCAAATGAAGCTGGTGTAGAAGTATCAGATGAAAACCTTAAGAAAATAGCAAAATTAAATGAAGAATCAAATGCAATAGGAGTTACCAATCTTGTTGATAACAATGCAGAACGTATGACAATAATGAGACGAATGGGTGCTAATACAGCTGCATTAACTGTTGAAGAGGCTAGTAAGGTATTGATTGAACAAAAGAAAGCAAAAGAAAAGGTTATTGAAAATGCTGAAAATCAATATTCAAGACAATTACTGTTGGCAACTGCTTGGTATGGTGAAAATGGTGTTAATAACAAAGAAGCCTATGATGCAATGGTACTGGCTGCTGATGAAAATAAAGAAGCTATAGTTGAAAGTGCTGAAAAAGGTTATGAAAAAATAAATAAAAAAACAAGAGAGAAGTTAGGAGAAAATGCAAAATTTATTGATGAAAACAATAATGAAGTTCTTGGTATTTGGGACAAATTTTGGATAAAATTAGATGGTGGGCGTAGTGCTGCACAAGAGGAGCAGGCTAGAAAGAATAAAGAGGCCAATGCTAAAATGTTAACAGGTTTTAAGGAATATTTTAAGAATGTCGGTATTGAACTTGAAAAGTGGAGGGTTAATAGTAATAAAGAGTTACAGAAATGGGAAGATAAAACGTCCCTTAAGCTTGCAGAAGGATGGGCAAGATTCATGAAAGGCTGGAGTGGCTTTTGGACAGAATTAGGTAAGGGTCATGCCGAATCACAAGAAGAACAGATAGAAAAGAATAACAAAGCAAACGCTAAAATGTTAGAAGATTTCAAGGGATATTTTAGTGATAGACTTACTGCGTTTGAAGAATGGAGAGTACAAAGCAATAAAGATTTGGATAAATGGTCAGAGGAACAATCTATTAAAATTGGTCAATGGAAAACTAGAATGTTATTAAAAGCAGAAGAAGGTTGGGTAGACTTTGCAAGGGGATGGAACTCAACACTTGCGACTATGGGTGGATGGTACAATGATATGTATCAAATTGGTGTAGATTTATTAGATGGATTATTTGAAGGTCTTAAACCATCTAACTGGAAAATATACAATTGGGGAGTAAGATTTATAAATGAATTTATTGCTAACTTACCTCATTGGATGGATAGAATGAAATTAGTAGGTAAAGATTTGCTAAGTGGATTATTTGGAGGTCTTAAACCATCTAACTGGAAAATATGGGATTGGGGAAGTAGTCTTATAAATAGACTAAAAACTAGACTTGGTATTCATTCTCCTTCAACAGTTATGCGTGACGAAATAGGTAAATTCATGGGATTGGGTTTAGCCATTGGACTTGGAAATACCACAAAAGATATTGTTGGAACTGCTGGACGCATAGTTGATGGTATAAAGGGTCAGTTTGCAAATGTTAACTTAACTCCAACTAGTGACTTCTCTGCTACTGATATGGCATTAAAAGATATTGATAATAAGGTATCAACTACTGCAACAATGAACGTAGATAACACAGACTTTTCAAAATCAGTTTATGATTCTGTTTATAGTGCAATAGACAATGCAATGAAATCCCCAGACAACTCGCAAGAAGTAGTATTAAATGTTGGTGGAAGTGAATTTGGTAGAGTTGCAATAAACACAATCAATAAGATTACGAAAAGTGAAGGAAGATTGGCATTAAATATTTAGAACACAAATTGGTAATTATAAGATAGAGGTATGTTGATTCATTCCTCTATTTAAAATATTGGAGGAGATTTTAATGGGTAGAATAAATTTAACAACTGCTGAAATAAATGCAAGATTAATACAAACTGAAACTAATACAGATGAATTAATAGACCATACGTCGCAGTTGGTAGATATGGCGAAAATAAACATTAATTTTATCACAAAAGGTGGAAAGGTTAATGATAACACTTATGATTCAACGATATTATTACAAAGTTTAACTGATGAATTATTTACTCTAGGTGGTGGAACTATTCAATTCCCTAGTGGTAAATTTTATTTTAAAGGCACTTATATTGCAAAAACAGGTGTAGTAATAAGTGGTGCCTTAGAAGGTCAATCATGGAGTGGTAACGCCGGAGTAGGAACTACTACAGGCACAACCTTTTATCATATACCAACCGTAGTAGATACTGATTTCATTACTTTAGACCAAGTAAATTTATTAGTTGGTTACGTTGGCAATATAAACATTAAAAATATATATATTATTGGTTCAACTAATTCTAAAATAGGTTTGTATGTAAAAAATGCAGTTAATTCTACGTTTAAAAATATGATTATAATTGATTTCAAAGATAATATACAAATTGATGGTGTAATGAATATTAAATTTTCAAACGTTACGTCACAAAGGGCAACAATACATTGTTTATATGTAACAGGTGAGTTAAGCACTACTGTAACATATGACAATTGTTATTTTGGACAGACAAAAGCATATATAAATTCAATTCCTGTAGAAGTGGGGTTATACAAAATAATAGGTTTAAGTTTTAATAATTGTATATTTGAATCTACTGAAAAAGGACTAAAAATAGATAGTGATAATACAGTTTCTTTTAATAATATTTACGTTGAAAACATTCCAAATAGTTCGGCTTCCCCTACCTTTGATGTAGGTATGAGTGTACCAAGTTCAGTCTCTAAGGGTGGTATTAATTTTAATGGTGGAATAATACAAGGAACAATCTCAACAATTATAGATGGTATGTCTATATTTAATGTAAATTATAGCGATACTGTTAATTTAAGTGGGGTAACTTTAAAAAGGTCAAGAAATGTAATATTTTCAACAGCAAATTCAAAAGGGATAGTATTTGTTGGTTGCAATGAAACCTCTATAACTAATAATATTGAAGTATGCGACACTTTAAAAAAAATAGCTAGAATAAATCATGTTTGTGGTTCAACCACTTTACTAAATTCAACTTTTTTACCCATGGTTAATTGGATAACACCTACATTGTTAAATGGGTGGACAACGTATAGCGGAGGTAATAAATACAGAAAAAATAGTCTTAATCAGATTGAATTAGTCTTTAGTGCGACAAGTGGAACAATAGCGGTTGGAACTATTATAGCAACTTTACCTATTGGTTACAGACCTTTATCCGATACCGTATTTCCTTTATTCGACCTTACTGCATTCAGAACAAACGGATATACAATTTCAATAAATACAAATGGTGACATACAAATATTAAACTCTGTTATATCACTTGTTACGAGTACGGTTTATACTGGCAGTATTATATTTATTGCATCGTCATAGGAAAATAGTACCACATAAGTATAATAAAAATATACTTATAATTTGATATTAATAATTAAAAAAATGGTAATTATATAAGTAGAGGTGTGGGTAAAAACTTCATCTCTTTATCAATTAAGGAGGTATTATTATGGCATTGTTAACCATAAATTTAACAGCAGTAAAGACACCAAGCAAACTGCAAGTTGATATAAGTGATATAGATGGAGAAAGCACTAGAAATGCTAATGGAAATCTCATTAGAGATAGAATTGGAACTAAACGAAAATTAAATTGTGAGTTTCCTCCAATGAGCCAAAGTGATATGGCAACTTTACTTGGAGCAGTATCAGATGTATTTTTTGAAGTAACATATCAGGACCCAATATTAGGAGTAACAACAAAGACTTTTTATGTTGGAGATAGAAATTCTCCAATGTATAGATTTGGAAATGGAACAACCGATTTATTATGGGAAAGTTTAAAAATGAATTTTG
>Ga0307486_1000806_pt1 | contig 26508 bp, 28 predicted proteins | sample CBIW02metaG_FD_203663 | JGI IMG/M metagenome (GOLD analysis project Ga0307486, IMG submission 203663) | Sea-ice brine microbial communities from Beaufort Sea near Barrow, Alaska, United States - CBIW 0.2 | ecosystem: Environmental > Aquatic > Marine > Coastal | place: USA: Alaska | collected...
GGCGAGGTCGTCGCGAGTTCCCATGGTGACCCCCTGGATGCGGATCTCCTGGAAGAACACCCGGGTCAGGCTCGCGGGTTCGGGGTCCCCGGAGGTAAGCCCCGCCAGCGCTATCGTGCCGCCGGCCTTGACCGAGGCGACCGAATGCGCCCAGGTGGCCTTGCCTACGGACTCGATCACGGCATCGACCCGCTGGGGGAGGCGTGCGCCGGGTTCGAACGCGCCTGCGGCACCCAGTGCGATAGCGCGCTCGCGCTTCTGGGGCGAGCGGGACGTGGCGTACACCTCGAGACCCGCGACCGCACCCAAGGCGATGGCGGCAGACGCGAGCCCACCGCCCGCGCCCTGAATCAGCACGCTGTTGCCGGGGTGCAGGTCAGCGGCGACAAAGAGCATCCGGTAGGCGGTCAGCCACGCGGTGGGGAGGCACGCGGCCTCCTCGAAGGACAGCGCGGCCGGCTTGGGCAAAAGATTGGCGGTGGGCACACTGACACGCTCAGCGAAAGTGCCCTGATAGCGCTCGGATAGCAGGCTCCGGCCTTCGCGTGGACCCACGCCGTGGCCATCGGCGCCAATCACGCTGTGGAGGATGACCTCGGTGCCGTCGGGGGCGATGCCCGAGGCATCGGTGCCAAGGATCATCGGCAGGTTGGCGGCGACAAGGCCCACTCCCCGGAGCGCCCAGATGTCGTGATGGTTGATGCTCGCGGCGCGGACCTCGACCGTGGTCCAGTTCTCGCGGGCCTCGGGCTGGGGCCTGTCGCCGACCTTCAGGCCGTCAGCTGGATCCTCTGCGCAGAAGCGCTGGGCGTAGGCGGCAAGCATATTGTCAGCATACGACTGGCGAGATGCGCCTACCGGCGACCGCTCGACAAGACCCGCCGATACCTCGGTGGTAGATGTCTAAACCTGGCCCACTACCACCACCGAACAACTGGAGTTGGGCCGTCATCCGGCCCCAACGACGCTACGCCACTGGGGCCGCCATGGCACAGGTGCTTTACGCCACCAGTCGAGCTATCCCACGCAGCTTCACCCCGCTCGACACGCCCGACGTTAATAGGAGAATTGGGTCTTTTCGGGGGGAGCGACGACGCAGCGCTCGTCGTGACAGGTAGGGCTTGACCGGGGATTAGTAATATGAGAACATTAACCCATGAAAAATTGGCTACACGGAGATCGGCCTCGCCTGAATCCCGCCAGCTTTACGGAGACCAGTAAATGAACATCCCCGACCTCCCTAACGAATTACGAGCGGATGTGGACAGTCACGTCCTCACCATTACCTTGGATCGGCCTGCGAAACTGAACACAGTGACGCCGGACATGGGTCGCGCGTTGACAAGCTTGGTTTCGGTCATCAACGATGACGATGGGATCCGGGTCGTCATCCTGAGAGGGGAAGGTTCGCGTGCGTTTTCTGCGGGCAGTGACGTCGCTGCGCTAGATCAGTACGGGTCCAACTGGCAGTTGCGCAACCGCACCGATTACGCGCGGGCGATCTGGGCTATCCGTAAGCCGGTGATTGCCTCCATCCGCGGCTACTGCATCGGAGGTGGTTTAGAAATGGCGTTGATGAGCGATATCCGAATCGCGGACAGCACAGCCCAATTCGCCGCAGGCGAGATTAAACTCGGCTGGCATGGTGGGGCGGGCAACACACAGCTTCTTCCGCGAACGGTCCCTACCGGCGCCGCGTTGCTCATGCTGCTCACCGGCGACAGGGTGGACGCCCAAGAGGCGCACCGGATTGGGCTAGTCGACGTTCTGACGGAGAACGATGACCTGGATGAGAAGGTCGCTGCTATCGCGTTGAAAATCGCATCGAACGCACCGATTGCAGCGCAGCTTGCCAAGCATCTCGTTCGGACTGCACAGTCCACGTCACTAGACGTCGGGCTGGCGTACGAAAACGATCTCTTCGCATACTGCTTCACCACCGCCGATGCTCAGGAAGGCCAATCGGCATTCCTAGAGAAGCGGCCACCCAATTTTACTGGTGAATAGAACCTACGAGCCCGGAAGAGTCATGCGAGCCGCGATACCAGAGGACTTGACGGCACGGCCCGTGGCCGGCGACCACCATTGGAATGTTTCCCAGCGCAGAATACCCGCCGGAGAGTTGATGCGATGGGGGCCACGCGCACAGCAATAGTTCAGGCAGATGCTGCTCGTCAGCATTTCGTTGATATCCGATTAGCAAGATGAAAGTAGAGGACCATGAGTGGAGCACTCTCAGGGGTTCGCATCCTAGATGCCACCCAAATGTTGGCCGGGCCGTTGGCCGGGACGCGGCTCGGCGATCTCGGCGCCGATGTCATCAAGATCGAATCGCCGACAGGCGGTGAGTACAACCGGAAGTTCGGCTTCGAAGACAAAATGAGCAACGGGGAGATGACCACTTTCCTCTCGGTAAACCGCAATAAGCGCAGCCTTGCGATTGACCTTAAGAGCACGCTAGGCCGTCAGACGATACACGATATGGTGCGCAACAGCGACGTTTTTATCCAGAATTTCCGTCACGGCACCGCGGACCGGCTGGGCATCGGCTACGAGCAGTTGAAAGCGATCAACCCCCGATTGGTGTACTGCTCTATCTCTGGTTACGGCTCAAGCGGTCCGTATCGCGACCGTCCGGGGCAAGACTTGGTAATCCAGGGCTACAGCGGCTCGCTTTACAGCGTCGGTGCTTTGGGCGACGCCCCGGCGCCAAGTGCGTTGTGGGGGGCGGACGTGATGACTGGGTACCAAGCCGTGATCGGTATCCTCGCCGCACTCAACGCCAGACAGAGCCTCGGTTACGGACAGCATGTCGAGATTGACATGCTGTCGGTAGTGATGGACTGCCAACTCCAGGAGCTGGTCACTTACCTCAATTCCGGTAGCATGCCGAGGCGCACCGAGGAACGCAGCGCGCACGGCTCGATCCCGGCTCCTTACGGCATCTACAAGACCAGTGACTCGTGGCTGACCCTCGCCATGATGCCGCTGACTGTCCTCGGCGAGGTGTTGGACGACGACTGGTTGCGCACGTTGACGCACCGCAACGATGGCCAGGTGCACCGTGATGAGGTCTACGGGCGCATCCGCCATAGTTTTGAAGACAAGACGACCGCGGAGTGGATCGAGATCTGTGACCGGCACGGCGCTTGGTGCGGTCCGGTTCTGGACTACGAAGAACTAGTTAAGGACCCTCACATCATCGACCAGAACTACATTGTCGAACAACCTCAGCTGAGAGGTGGAGCCGCGAAAACGGTGCGCCCTCCGCTGAAGTTGTCCGAGACTCCAACCGGAATTTGGCGAGGTGCTCCCGCGCTGGGTGAACACAGCCGAGAAATCCTCTCTGAAGTGCTCGACTACACCCCCGACCAGATCGACGAGTTGATCCGCGCTGGCGCGGTCGGCGAGGTCGATGCTGATCACGGTAACGAGTAGTCATGACAGAGAATGTGCAAGGACAAGTTCGGTTGGAAAAGCACGGAGCGGTCGCGCACCTCATCTTAGATCGGCCATCAAAGATCAACGCCATGTCGGCGATGATGGACCGCCAGATGAACAGCTTGATCTTTGACATCAACAACGACAGTGATATTCGTGCCGTCGTCCTTTATGGTCTTGGAGAGAGAGGGTTCTGCGCAGGTAGCGACATCACAGATCTAGGCGAGTATGGCAACAACTGGGAGTACCGCAACCGATTCGACGCCGGTATGGACTATGCAAGAGCGGTGTGGCTCATCAGGAAGCCAGTCGTTGCAGCCATCCACGGGTGGTGCATCGGCGGAGGACTGGAAATGGCATGCGCCGCCGACCTCCGTATTGCTGCTCCAGACGCGATGTTCGGGGCAGGAGAGATCCGTCACGGCTGGCACGGCGGCTCAGGGCAAACTCAATTCCTCACGCACCAGATCGGCCCCGGGAATGCTGCGCAGTTCCTTCTAGTCGGTGAGCCCATTGATGCCGAGACGTCACTGAGGATGGGGCTGATTCAAACTATTGTCGAGCAGGATTCCCTGCTGGAGAGAGCTCTCTCCCTGGCCGAGTCGATCGCGGATAAGGCACCCATTGCCGCGCAGATGACAAAGCATATGATTCGTATGGCACAGAGTGTGCCATTGGAAGTAGGACTATTGTATGAGAATGATTCCTTCGCCTACTGCATGAACACTGACGATGCAGCCGAAGGACGCCGAGCGTTTGCCGAGAAGCGGCCACCAAAGTTCGAGGGGAAATAACGATGTTACGCAACGAGCCTCCCATTCTTCCGTCGCAAGAAGAACGGCGGCAACTCCTAGCGAAGGCTGCCGGCTCGCTCAAGGGGATGCGGTACGAGACATGGAATTTTGGCGATTCGACGGGGTTTGAGGCACTTATCGACTCGAGCAAGGTTCTCGGCGATTCCGACCTCTATTCATACGCGCACGGCTGGATGAGGTCGTGGGCCACGCGAGCGCAGCCCTTCCGTCGCTTGGATTGCACCGCGCCAGGATCAGTGATGGTTCAGGTTGCCACGGAGACGAACGACGGCGCTTTGTTCGAGACTTTGGTCCTACTGGCGCGCTACCTGATGTCGAGACCGACCGACCGCGGAATCTACGACACGTGGGATCGCCTCTGTCTGATTCCACCATATGGCGGAGAGCCGCTGCCCCCACGTGAGGCGGCGTGGTTGGCGGAGCCGCCGAATGGGACTTGTGTGGATTGCCTCCACTTTGACCCGCCCTTCTTCACCGCGCTGGGAATGGCGGTCGGTGAACCGGAGTTTGTCCAGGCGGGAGTCGATCAAGCGCTCGCGTATGTGGGCGCGCTCCAGCAACCGAGCGGAATCTTCGACCACTTCTTCATGCGTGATATCGAGGCCACATTCGGCCCGGGCTGGGGTAGAGGTCAAGGCTGGGCATTGCTCGGCCTCCTTGACGTTCATAAGTCTTTGCCGGTTGACCATCCTGCGCGCCCTGAGATCGCTGAGAGCGTGAGGCGGCTAATCGATGGGATGCTTGCGCTACAGCGGCCTGACGGCCGATGGTGGTGTGTGGTGGACGAACCTGAATCCGGCGAAGAGGGGTCCACTGCGCCGTTCATGGCGACGGGGTTCTTCAGGGCGATTAATCAGGGCGTGTACCCGGAGTCTGAACTTTTGGGGCCCGCGTCTCTCGCGTTGGCGGCATCGATCGACGACGTCGATGAGCGCGGCTATCTCACCAATGTGACCGCCGCGGTCATGGCTTCAACACGAAAATCGCACTATGTCTACACTCCTCGGGGCTTTTTCGTCCCATGGGGGCAGGGCCCTCTCGCGCTGGCAATCTGCGAGGCGGCAGAACTGCCTTGAATCGCAACTTCGCCGGAAGCCTCACCCAACAGGTGATCGACTCCCTCGGTCTTCGTATCCTTCGCAACGAATTGGAGGAGGGCTCTATCACCACGGCGGCCTCGCTCCAGGAGGAGTACGGGGTGAGCAGGACAGTCGTACGCGAAGCCTGCCAGGTGCTGCAATCCAAGGGGATGATGCAGGCGCGCACCAAAACCGGGACAATTATCCTTCCCCGTTCCGAGTGGAATCTGCTGGATCCGGAAATGATCGGGTGGTACCACGAAATCGGCGCCGGTCCGAAATTCGTGCGGGAAATGGAGGAGGTGAGAGCGAATTACGAGCCCTGGGCTGCGCGCATCGCTGCGGAACGGCGCACCGGCGTGGAGCTGAAAGATATCCGGGATGCGTACGAGGGCATGATCGCTGCAGTCAAGGCAGGCGGGGTCCTTTCACCGGACCTCATCAAGGCAGACCTAGAATTTCATCAGGCCACCCTCCGGGCCACTCACAACGGTATCCTCATACGCCTCGGTCTGTTGGTCCGGCCCGTCCTTCAAATTCGCGATGAGATGGCCATGCGTCACGACCCCGACACCGACTTCCTTGACCAGCACCTCGCTGTGCTCGACGCAATTGAGAAGCAGCAACCGGATAGAGCCGAAGAAGAGATGCGAGGCCTGCTCGAGCGGGCGGCCATGGACGACGCGCTCGCCGCAAACGAATCTGAGACCCCCACCAGACAGGTTGTGGCCTCTCGCTCTGATACCGCCAGCTATCAAGAAAGTGAACGCACACCGTGAAGATAACGTCGTTTGAGGTCATTGTCGTCGGAGCTCCGTGGCGAGAATTGACTATTGTCGAACTTCAGACCGATGAGGGGGTCACCGGTCTCGGCGAAGTACGAATGGTCAACAAGACGGCCACGCTTGTCTCGGCGATCGAAGAACTCGGAGAGCGGTACGTCATTGGTACCGACCCGTTCGACCGCAGTCGGCTCGCGTGGAACATCGATGTCGCCGAATACGGCTTGCCCGGCGAAGTCGGGCGCTCGGCGCTCGCCGCGTTTGACATTGCCTGCTGGGACATCATGGGCAAGTCATTGGGCGTCCCCGTATGGAAGCTATTGGGAGGCGCCTTCACCGAACGAGTCCCGGGATATGCCAATGGCTGGTATCAGGGAGGGCGTGATCCCGAAGAAATGGGCGACCTCGCGCGAGCTGTCGTCAAACGCGGGTATCGCGGGATGAAGATCGACCCGTTCGGGGCTGCTTCAGCGGAGTTGACACCGGAGAACCAGCGCCGTTCCATCGGGATCCTCGAATCGGTTCGCGACGCAGTCGGGGACGACGTCGAAATCTACGTCGAGATGCATGGGCGGTTCACTGCCGCCACCGCAGTCTCCGTGGCCAAAGATTTTGAGCACATCCGACCGGGTTGGATCGAGGAACCCGTGCGGCCCGAAGACCTACGAGGTCTGCGGCACTTGCGTAACCATTCACATCTGCCTGTCGCGCTCGGTGAACGCATTCATAGCGCTGCGGAGTTGCACCCGTACCTCGAAGAGAGCCTTGTCGATGTCTTGCAGGTCGACGCTACCCATCATGGCGGGATCACTGGGCTGCACGGAATCGTTGGCTGGACCGACGCTAGTAACGTGCGTCTGGCCCCTCACAACGTGTGTGGACCGATTGGAACCGCCGCCGCGCTCCACGTGCTGGTCGCCGCGCCAAACGCGAAAGTTCTGGAGCACTTCAACGATTTCGCCGACCCGTGGGTTAGCGAGATCGTCACTGGCGCGCCATACCTAAACCCGACTGACGGCTGTTTTGATCTGCCGACCGCTCCGGGACTGGGAGTCATCCTCAATAGGGATGCGTGCGCCGCGCATCCGCCAACTGGAGGGCGCCTGGCCCTCTACAGCCAAGGTTGGGAACAGCGCCAAGACGTCCACAAATATAGGGAGTCCTACTGATGGTTGCTAAGAGGGTGGCTATCGTCACGGGCAGTGGCAGTGGCCTTGGGGCGGCGACCTCAATTGTTCTGGCTAAGCGGGGGCTGACCATCGTTGCCACGGATATCGATGGCGATGCTGCGGAACGTGTCGCAGCTCAGATTCGTGGCTCGGGGGGCGAGGCCCACGCCGCGGCGCTCGACGTTGCCGACGAGCGCGGGGTGCAAAACCTCGTATCGAAGGTGGTTCGCGAAAATACGCGGGTGGATGTGCTCGCGAATAGTGCCGGGATTGCCGGCCCGGGAGGCAAGCCGAGCCACGAACTGTTGGCTGCGGACTTTGAGAAGACCCTCGCAGTTAACCTATTTGGCTCGATCCACCTGACCAACGCAGTGATGCCCCACATGATCGCTGCGGGTTACGGACGAATCGTGCACGTGGCCTCGATTGCTGGCAAGGAAGGCAATCCGAACATGGCGCCGTACAACACGTCGAAGGCCGGAATGATCGGTTTTGTCAAGGGTGTGGCCAAAGAAGTCGCGCGTCATGGGGTGACGGTAAATGCTGTCGCACCGGCGGTCATACGCTCGCCTATGAACGAAGCCGTGCCCGATGACACGTTGCGTTACATGCTTGAGAAGATTCCGATCGGGCGTCTAGGTGAGCCAGAAGAAGTGGCAGAGCTCATCGCCTTCATCACCTCGGCAGAATGCTCGTTCACCACGGGATTCGTTTTTGATGCTTCGGGCGGCCGCGCCACGTACTGACGCTTCGGGTCGTCAGGCATGAAGTTGATGCGCCTTGTACCGAGTGCTTCGAAATGTCCGTGGTCTGCCTCACGGACGAAACCCTCATCGTCGTGTCATATGTTGTCTGCGACTTCAACCAGGAGTTTTGGGAGTGTCCGCGATTGTGGTGCGCCAGTCATCCCTGACTCTGAAGACTCGTCCACCAACAAGCGAAGGATCCATCGTTGCCGCAGACGTGCGCGCGGGCACCGAACAGAGTTTCGATTCGATGGACCCCGGGGCTAGTTCATGGGACGCCGATTTCACAGAGCACGATCGTCGCTTGCAACACCGTGCCGATCACGACTTTAGCCTTCGATGGACAACTGTGCACAGGCGGCTGGGTTCGAGTTCACCAGCCTTTCCCGACATCCGCGCGTGCCACAGGGCTCCAATTGTAACGTTTTGGGCTCAATCAAAATGTGGTGGCGCCAGACTGAGATGCTGCTGATAGCCTGTTCGCGATACTATAGTTCGTATCAAACGACTAGTCACGAAAGCGGGATTCAATGTCGAAACTCAAGCCAAACCTGGTCCGCAACCTCTCGGTTGTCGCACTGACGGCTCTCGTAGCCGCTGGGTGTTCCTCAGGTGCAACCACCACCCCCAGTTCGAGCCCTAGCGGTGATGCGTCACCTACTAGCTCAGGCACGGCCGGAACTGCTAGCCCAAGCGCGTCCGGCCCGATCACGATTGCCCTGATCAATAAGCAGGGCACGCAGCAATACTTCGTCGACCAAGCCGACGGATCCAAGGCTGCCGCAGCCGAGTTGGGTGATGTCACCGTCAACGTCCAGGACGTTCAGTTGGACGCCAACGCCGCGATCAACGCCATTAACACCGCGATCGCGCAAGGGGTAGACGGCATCATCATCACCGTTCCAGATCCGAAGATTGGGCCCGAGGTCATTAAGTTGGCGACGGCGGCCGGTATCCCCATCATGGCGACTAACGATACGATTTCGGACGCCGATGGCACTCCGGCTCCCTATGCCGGCTTCAGCGGCTTCGCGATGGGCCAACAAGTGGGCGAGAAGGCCGGCGAGTTGTACAACGAGTCGGGATGGGACGCGACGAATACTGCCGTCATCAATATCCAGAAGCAGGATTTGCCAACCTGCGTCGAGCGGGGTCAGGGTGCACTTGCGGCGTTCACCGAGACCGTCGGCGCGGACCTACCCCCGGTGATCGACTTGGGGACCGATGCCTCCGCTCCGCAGGCGCTGGACCGCACGGGTGCAATTGTCACCGCAAATCCTGATGTCAAGAACTGGGTCGTCTGGGGTTGCAACGACGAAAGCGAGACGGGTGGCGTGTTGGCGTTGAAGAACGCCGGGTTCGGTGCCGATAACGTCATCGGTGTTGGACTCGGAGCCTACCTGACTTGTAAGGATTGGAAGGCTGGCGAAGTGACGGGCAACAAGGCGGCGCTCTCACTCAGCGGGGTCGAAGTCGGCAAGTTGTCAGTGAATTTGATGGTAGAGAGCCTCCGAGACGGGACACCGCTACCTGAGGATTCTAAGGTACCGACTCAGATCGTGGATGCCACAAACTGGGAGCAAGCCGGAGTCATGTGTAGCTGATAGTTGGCTAGACAGATATCCGAGTAGTCGATCCGCGTGAACCCTCACGCGGATCGACTATGTCCTCGAATAGGAAGGGAGTGCAGATGTCCACAAGTAAGTCCGATGTCGTCCCCGTGCCCACCATGCAATTGCAGGGCATCAGCAAGGAATTCTCGGGTGTGCATGCGCTCACGGATGTGTCTCTTGATATCGCGGCCGGTGAGGTCGTTGCGCTGCTTGGCGAGAACGGGGCCGGCAAGTCCACCCTGCTAAAGATCCTCAGCGGCGACCATATACCGGACAGCGGCCGAATCGTGGTGGACGGCGAGGCGGTCTCCTTCCATACGCCGCGGGCAGCACGGGCCAACGGGATCCGGGTGATCCATCAGGAACCGCATATCATCCCGCACGTCTCGGTGGCAGAAAATGTCTTCGTCGGCGGACTGCACAGCCGATTCCGAATTTACCACCGTGGTGCCATGGTCAGAACTGCGACGGAGGTTATCGAGCGGTTCGGCTTCGCCGAAGTCATCTCGGCGGAGAGTATGGGCGATCAGCTCTCGCCCGCCCAACGCCAGGTGGTGGAAATCCTGCGCGCGCTGGTGGAGGACGTCAAGCTTATCGCCTTCGACGAGCCTACGTCGTCGCTATCGGACCAGGAAGTCGATGCGCTGTTCCGGCTGATCCGCAACCTCCGAGAGCGCGGTGTCGCGATTGTGTATGTATCCCACCGGCTTAAGGAGATCTTTCAGATCGCCGACCGGGTCGCGGTACTCCGGGACGGTCGCTTTGTTGGTGGTCAAATGGTCGCAGACACGAAGAACGACGACCTTGTCAAGATGATGGTGGGCCGCGACCTCGGCGATATCTTCGTGCGCACCGCGCATGAACCCGGCAAGATCGTGCTGAGCGTTCAGGATGTAACGAGCGACGATGTGACGGGCGTGAGTCTTGACGTGCGCGCCGGGGAGATTGTGGCCATTGCGGGCTTGATAGGTGCCGGGCGAACCGAACTCACTCGTGTGTTGATCGGCGATGTACCCCTGCGCTCTGGGAAGGTTCTGATCGATGGGGAGCCGATCCGACTTAACAGCCCTAGGGACGCGGTACGAGCCGGCATAGGGCTCGCCCCTGAGGAGCGTAAGACCGAAGCGCTGATTATGCAGCGGACAGTGCGGGAAAATATGTCTCTGGCAATTCTCGAGCGGATCCGGCGTTGGCGCTTCATTAACCGACCGGCCGAGGTAGAGATTGTGCGACATTACTCGGACAAGTTGAATATCCGCACGCCATCTATGGAGCAGGAAGTTTCCAAGCTCTCCGGCGGTAACCAGCAGAAAGTTGTAGTCGCCCGTTGGCTCGCCCGCCACCCGAAAGTGCTGATTCTAGATGAGCCAACTCGCGGCATCGATGTCGGCGCCAAGATGGAAATCTACTCGATCATCAACGAACTGGCCGCCGACGGCACAGCGATCTTGGTTATCTCGTCCGAACTTCCGGAGGTTCTTGGCCTCGCGGACCGGATCATCGTAATGCGGGACGGCCGCGTGACCGGCGAGATGAGCAGGGCAGACGCGACCGAGGAACGAATTTTAAAACTGTCCATTCCAGAGCACTGACAATCATGTTTTAAGGAGCACCATTGAGCACCATAGTAAAGTCACCCGCTCAAACGCCCTCATTTGGGGCGCCGGACTCGAGTTCGATATCCGGGTGGAGAAAGGTCGTCCGAACCGTCGGCGGCCAAAACCTCAGCCTGATGGCCGCACTCGTCTTGCTGGTCACCGTGATTGGTTCCCAGAACGAGAATCTCTTTCTCCCACAGAACTTGAAGACAATCGGAACCAGCGTCGCCGTTCTGGGCATCATAGCAATCGGCCAGTCGGTGGTCATGATTGTGGGAGGGCTAGATATTTCCGTAGGCTCCCAGGCGGGGTTGGCGTCCGTGGCAAGCGCGATGATCTTCACGTCGACCGGGTCGGCCGTAGTCGGAATATTCGCTGCGCTGGCCATCGGAGCCGTGGTTGGACTATTTAACGCAGTGGTGATTGTCTACGGCCGGGTGCACGCGGTGATCGCTACGCTGGCTACCTTCGCGGGATTCCGCGGGATTGCCAACCTTGTGTCGGACGGCCGGTCTCAGGGGTATACCGGGTCGGATCCGGTGTTCGTGTTCCTTGCGAACGGGACGGTCCTGGGAATCCCGGTGCTGATTTGGATGCTTGCGCTCGTAGCGGTTCTTGTTCATATCATGTTGCGCTACACCGATATCGGCCGAAAAACGTACGCCATTGGCGGCAATGACGTGGCTTCCCGCCTATCCGGGATTAACCTCAACCGATACGTCATGGGAGCGTACGTCCTGATGGGCATAATCGCGGCAGTGGCTGGGATTCTACTGACCGCCCGCACCGGTGGTGGGCAGCCGGTTTCTGGCAGTCAGGGCCTGGAATTGCAAGCGATCACCGCCGCTGCGCTTGGCGGGTGCGCACTGCAGGGCGGCAAGGGAACCGTCTTCGGCACCATTCTGGCGGTGGTGTTGCTGGGCGTGCTGACAAACGGGCTCACCATCCTGGGAATCAATTCGTTCTGGCAGGACATTGCGCAAGGTGCGCTGCTCATCATCGCGGTGATGATCCAACAGAAGCGGGTCAGACAGAGGGCGGTCGGATTACCGGCGTAGAAGGTCTCCCGAAGTGGCGATGCCCGATTTTCTCTGATGACCAGTCGTTTGCCGACGGTGGACTACATGAAAGGTATGTACGATGAAACTCGATAATCAGCACATCTTTGTGACCGGCGGTGCCCAGGGCATCGGAGGTGCGATCGTTCTGAATGCCGTCCAGCATGGGGCTCGAGTCTCCTTCGTCGACATCAGCATAGAACAGGGCGAGAAATACGCCGCAGAGTTGGGTGCCCAGGGATATGAGGTGTACTTCACACCTGCCAACGTGGGGGATCTTGAGGACCTAACGAAGGCCCACGAGAGGATCGTCGGGGAACTCGGCGATATCACCGGAGTTGTGAATAACGCCGGTATCAATTCAAACGCGGATCCTGTTGAAATGACAACGGAACAGTGGGACTCTTTCCTCGCGGTGGATTTTAAGTCGGTGTGGCACACGGCCAAGCTCGCTCTCCCCGCCATGCGCGCGGCACAGAAGGGAGCGATCGTCAGCATCGCTTCGATACACGCGCGGATGACACTCCCGGGATACTTCCCCTATGCCGCAGCCAAGTCAGGAGTCATTGGCCTGACCCGCAACCTCGCGCTTAACGAAGGTGGGAACAACATTCGGGTCAACGCGGTCTCACCCGGCTATGTTCTGACGCCTCTGTTGCAGGAGTGGTTTGATGAACTTCCTGAGAGGGAAGCCGCGGCAATGAGCGTGCAGCCCTTGGGGCGAATGGCGCAGCCTTCGGAGATCGCAACCGTGGTGACGTTTCTGCTTTCCGACGAAGCGTCTTTTGTCAACGGGGCCGATTGGATGGTGGATGGTGGACTGCACGCACGATTCGCGTGATGGGAACGTTCGCCCTCTCCTAACGGAGACAAATAAATGAGCCGCCCCATCCCCACCCCGGGCTCCAATATGCCGCACGTCGTTGACGTGATCAAAGTGCCTACATCTGACCGAGGGAGCATCCGATGAAGATTACGCGCGTTGCCACGCATGTCATCAACGCCCGAGTTCGCAACTGGGTCGTGGTGCGGGTAGAGACCGATCAACCTGGACTGTACGGGCTCGGGGAGGCAACCATCGAGTTCCAGACGCATGCCGTGGTGGGTGCCGTTGAGGATCTCTCGGAATTAATCATCGGGCGGGACCCTCGCGATATCGAACGCCTGTGGCAAATCATGTATCGCCATCCGTTCTTTAAAGGAGGCGTGGTAACCATGTCTGCGTTGAGCGGGATCGATCAGGCGCTCTGGGATATCACCGCTAAGGATATGGGAGTACCGCTCTGGAGAGCGCTCGGGGGTTTGGCTCGCGACCGAGTTCGGATGTACGACCATCTTGGCGGGGGGGACTCCAATGCCGTATATAACTCGGACACATCGCTGTCATTCGCAGAGAAGATGAAACAGAGCGTTTCGGACGGTTTCACTGCAGTAAAGATTCTTGCAGTGCCTAAGAGTGCGGCGCTCGACAACTCTGCGCAGCTGCGTCACGCAGAGGAACTGATGCACACCGCGCGTGAAGCCGCAGGTCCCGATGTAGACATCATGGTCGACTTCCACGGCAGAACCAGCGCTGCTATGGCGATTGAATACGCAACTGTGCTGGAGCCCTTCCACCCATACTTCTTAGAGGAGGTCGTGCAACCCGAGTTTGTCGCGGGGATGGCGAGAGTCGCGCGCAGCACCCGCGTTCCTTTAGCTAGCGGCGAGCGTCTCCTCACCACGCAGGAGTTCCTCCCATTGCTGCAAGCAGAGGCGATTGCTGTTGCTCAGCCCGACGTGTGCCACGCTGGTGGAATCACCGGCGTCCGCAAGATCGCGGCGCTTTGCGATACGTTCGGCGTCGTCATGGCACCGCACAACCCGCTCGGCCCGGTCGCGACAATGGTGAATGTCCACCTCGGCTTGACCCTTCCAAATTTTCTCATTCAAGAGGTCATGCGTTCGGACGTACCCTGGCGAGAAGACGTGGTGCGCGGCGCTCCGGAGATAAAGGGTGGATATACATTACCGCCCACCGAGCCCGGTCTGGGCCTGTCTATCAATGCGACTGAGGCCGCGAAACACCCCTTTGAAACCAGTACCCCTACTCAGTGGTTCCATGACGACGGCTCGACAGCGGATTGGTGATTCGTCGCATGGACCTGAGCGGAAAGACGGGGTGCTGAGCAAATCAGTGTCTCCACGATTGGACCGGAAAGGAAGGAGGGGGTGATGAGCGGAACGCTACGCCCAGCTGTTTTCGGTGTTTGTCCCGTGCTCGAAACCCCGTTTACAGAGGACGAAGAGGTTGACTACGCGAGCTTCGGGCGCCTGATCGATCACTTGGTTAGCGTTGGGGTGCCAAGTGTGATGTACCCGGGGTTTTCGTCGGAGTATTACAAGTTGTCGGACTCCGAACGAACTAGTCTCACGACATTCCTAATCGACCGGGTGAAAGGGGTGCAGGGATTCACTACGGTGATCTCGGTTCCCGACCACGCAACCCATCTCGCCGTGCGTCGAGCAGTCGAGGCCGTCACGGCGGGCGCATCAGTCATCAATGTGCTTCCACCTCATCAACTCGCACCCAGCGGGGGGGCCATCTGTGACCACGTGCGAGCCGTCGCCTCAGCAATTGCGCCGGTTCCCGTCATCCTCCAATATGCGCCTGCGCTCACCGGCACAAGTCTCGATGCCGCTGTGATCGCGCGGATAGCTCGGGACCTTCCAAATCTCGTACAGGTGAAGGTTGAGTCAGTTCCACCAGGTGCGTTTATCACCGCTCTCGCTGCACAGAGCCCGGCGCTCGATTCAGTCGTGGGCTACGCCGGAGTTCAGCTCATCGATGCGATACGGCGTGGCGCGGTTGGCGTCCAGCCCGGCAGCTCATTCGTAGAGATTTACCTCGATATCTGGTCCGCATGGCAGGGCGGCAGGGAGAAGGAGGCAATCGACTTACACCGGCGCCTCCTTCCATACATTTCGTATTGGATGCAGAGCGTTGAGCTCATCATTGCCGCAGAGAAACGTATTTCGCGACTGCGAGGACTGATTGACACAGAACGGTGTCGAGCTCCAGAGCGCAGATTGGATTCCGAAGAAGAGGCCATGATCGACAGGTTCCTCAGCGAGTTCGAGCAACAGTTGTTGCCGATCGACAAGTTGGAAATACGTCCGTGAGCAAGCATCGCTCACCCGTCTCACACCGCGATTGTCTGGGTTGCCTTTGACCCCACAGGAACGCCACGACTATGACGCGGTGTGTCTAGGCGAAACAATGGCACAGTTTGTGCCCACCGACGGGCGGAAGGTTGAGGCTGCTGAAGAGTTCGCCCTTCACCACGCGGGCGCAGAGTCTAACGTGGCTATCGGTTTGGCAAGGCTGGGCCACCGCGTTGCCTGGGTAAGTCGTCTCGGAAGGGATGCCCTGGGAGAGCGCATACGATCCGCGATACAGAAAGAAGGCGTTGAAACCGCACTGGTAGAAACGTTGGACAGCCGTCAGACGGGTATCTTCATCAAGGATCCTGCTGGTGGAGCGCGTTCGGTGACTTATTACCGACGAGACTCAGCGGCTTCTACCCTGGACAAGACTGATATTGACCGAGCACTAAAAACCAATCCCCGACTCATTCATCTCAGTGGCATTACGCCTGCACTATCCACGAGTTGCGATGACGCTATCGGCTATGCCATTGACGTCGCCCGCACAAAGAGCATCAAGACCTCGTTCGACGTCAACTACAGGCCAAGCCTATGGCGCGATCATTCTGATGCGGCCACCCGACTCTTTGAACTGGCTAACTTGAGCGACATCGTCTTCGTGGGACTCGATGAGGCCGAGAGCCTCTGGGGAATCAAAAGCGTCGAGGATGTTCGGAGCACATTGCGGGCTCCGGGTGTGTTGGTGGTGAAGGATGGTTCGCGGCGCGCTGTCGCGTTCGGTGGAGGGCAACTCGTTTCGGTCCCTGCCCTCCAAGTCGACGTGGTGGAATCAGTCGGGGCGGGAGACGCCTTCGCCGCGGGGTGTTTGAGCGGAATCCTTCAGGGCGGCGGTCTTTCAGTCTCTCTCCGATTTGGACACCTGATGGCGCGTGCCGCGCTCACTTCGTTGTCCGACCAAGGCGAGGTCCTGACACCCGAGTCACTTACCTTGCTCGTGGGAGATGAGTCTCTGTGGCTCACGGGCGAAGCGGCAAAGAGTGAGTGAGCCCTGAGTATCATGTGGAATTTTCCGGCGAGTCAAAGGGAGGTAGGAGAAGAAAGTGAATATCGAAGAGTCGCAGGAGTTCTTTGACCGTGCGTTCCGCCTGCACCGCGCAATGGCAATCTTCAGAGGTGCCGACGAGGAAGCAGTCGCCGTGCTCTCTCGGCGCGCGTGGACGGCAGGGTTGGTACTGGTGGAAGTGCCCCTCCAGTCGCCACAGAGCGAACGGGCTCTGCGAACGGCGGTTGCCGAAGCGACGCGATACAGCGCTTGGGCTGGAGTTGGTGCGGGCACCATTACCTCGGTTGAACTCGTGGAGAAGGCGGGCGCTGCGGGCGCCGCATTCACGGTCGCTCCCGGATTTGATCCCGAAGTTTTGACCCGTAGCCTCGAACTGGGTATGCCCCACCTTCCGGGTGTCGCCACTCCAACAGAAGTCCAGTCGGCGATGAAGATCGGCGCACGCTGGCTGAAAGCGTTCCCTGCAGATGCACTTGGTGAGGCTTGGTTCTCCGGCATGAGGGCGCCGTTTCCCACCGTCCGCTTCTTGGCCACGGGCGGCGTAACGGGGGAAAACGCGTTAAGGTTCCTGGACGCGGGCGCCGCCGCAGTCTCGTTTGGCTCCTCCTTTGCAGCACTCACCGGCCCCGAACTAGACGCTGTTCGATAGATCATGACTCCAGACCAGGGGCCATATTCCAGGCTATCTTGGTGTCCCGCTCAGCGGGGGTCGTCGGTCAGTCAGTGGGCGGCAATGCTTACCGTGGCCGAGGAGTCGGCGGCTGACTGGTGCATCGCTTCGATCAGGTCGACGGTACGTGCCGCCAGGTCGAGCGGAGAGTTGTTGGTCTCGGACTCGCCGGTCACCAGTTCGATGAAACGGTTCACCGGGATCTGGCAGGCGTAGTCACCCGCACCAGACGGGACGTTGAGCTCGTTGTGCTGCCCGTCGTGGCGACGTAGCACCGCGCGCTCACGTTCCACGTCGAGCAGCAGGACCCCATCTGATCCGAAGATGCGGATATCAACCTGGAACTTATCGTCGTTGGGTAGCGTCGCCGCGCCAGAGAAACTACCACTGGCACCGTTGGTGAACCCAACGATCGCGGCGTCGTACATGTCCACTTGGGAGTGCGGGCTTCGCATGGTCGCGTTGACATGCTGTGGTTGCAGCCCGGTCATCCACAGCAGCAGTGCGCTGACGTGGGTCAACTGGCCATGGGCATAGCCGCCGCCCTGGTCCGGGGCCTGCCAGGTGCGTGGGTCGGGCGCGACAAGGGTAGGCATCCAGTTCGACGGCACGGTGCCTGCCCCGGCAAAAAAGTCTTTGGTGGGGGAGGCCATCAGGCAGGAGACATGTTCGATGTCACCAAGCAGGCCGTCATCGACCCACTTCTTTGCGGCCACAATGAAAGGAGTGTAGTTCCACCCGAATGGCACCAGGCCTACAAGATCGCGTTCGGCGGCGACGGCGGCTAACTCCCACGCCTGCTCACCGTGCAACGTGAACGGCTTCTCGCACAGCACGTGCAGTCCTCGGTTGAGGGCCGCCAACGTATGTTCGTAGTGCAGATGATGGGGGGTGGCGATCAGGACCGCATCCAGTTCGACGTCGAGCAGGTCGTGGTAGTCGGTGAAAGCGTGCTTAAAGTCGAATTTCGCCCCGATCTGCTCGACCAGATCGGCTTCCGGGCGGCAGACCGCGACTAGCTCTACGTCGTCGCGACTGGCCAGAATCGGCATGTGGTTGGTGGTAGCCCACCAGCCAGCTCCGATGAAACCCACACGGACTGTCATCGGCTCAGCTCATAGGTTGGCGTGCTCGCACCCGACTCGTCAGAGGAGGACTGAGTGGCGATAACACCACGCTGTTGAAGGACTTCGATGTGGCCGAGCAGCGGGTAGGTGAGCAGCTCGGCAGCGGGCTCAGCCCAGACACCAAGACGCTCCCGGGTGGCTGCGACGATTTCGAGCAGGCTCATCGGCTTCTTGGCTGCGCGCAACGTGGCGAGGAGAACGCTTTCCACGCGGTCGGTGTATGCGAGGCTCTCTGCGAAGAAGTCCGCTGCCGCGCTTCCTCGGTAGACCGGGTAGTGCGCGGTCAGCAAGACTGACACCGACATCGCGACGAGACGCCTGATGGTGCCGCGGTACGTGTCGACAAAACGGTAGGTGGGTGGGAATGCGTCGAGCCCGTCGGCAGTGAGCAGCGTGTTGAACAGAACGGCGTCGCCTATCATCAGCGAGTTGGATGCCAGGTCGTGGACGGCGACATGTCCCCAACTGTGCCCGGGGGTGTGCAGAATCTCTACGATGCGCCCGCCCAGGTCGATGCGCTCCCCGCCGCGAAGACCGATGTCGACATGCGCAGTCTTGGCGACCGAACGGATGTAGGCGTTGGTTTCCTCGGACTCGACGATGCCGTGTACGCCAAACTCGCCGTAACGCTCGCCGATCATGAGATCAATGTCGTTGATCAGACGGCGGTCGTCTTCACCGCACATCAGCACACAGTCCGGTACTAAGGCCTTGATGGCGGCGTTGCCTCCGGTGTGGTCGAAGTCGGCATGGGTGTTGACCACGTAGCGTATGCGCTCAGGTGCGATCCCCACGCTCCGCAGGTAGGGCTCCAGTGTGCCTAGAATCGATTCGTCTAGGCCCGTGTCGACCAACAAGACGGCGTCGTCACCTTCTACCAGGTAGAGAGCCACGTAACGATCTCCGAGCGGGACCTCGACCCGGTGTAGTCCTGGCGACAGTTCCACGTTGATTACCTCATTCATCGTATTTTTGGCTTTGCTCATGTTACATTTGTCTGATGATTTCGTCAATAGCACGAGGAGACTCCTTTCATGTGCCCGTAAAGTGTCGGAAGCAGTCCCTGCCTCGACTGCCCCAGGCCATTACAGAAATGTCCCACGTGGTGATGGAGAGTGGCCGATGACGGAAACCTACGCGTGGCCCGCTGACGAAGAACACGTTGAGGTGGTGGGCAACGGCTTGTCGGCCATCGTTGTCCCGAGCCGTGGAGGGAAGGTCATCTCGTTGCGAGACGGCCGAGGCGTCGAGTGGCTGGCGCAGCCAGACCGTCCAGTTGGTGCCGCGGCCCGACCCGGAGATGACTTCCTCCATGCCGAGATGTCGGGCTGGGACGAGTGCGCTCCAACAATCGTCGAGTGCGTTGTCGATGGGGTCGAACTCGCTGACCACGGGGAGTTGTGGACTAAGGCGTTCCACCACGACGGGCCCACGATGAGCGTGCACGACGATACGCTCGGATATCGCTTCCAACGCACGATTCTGGCTGCAGAATCCGGACTCATTTTCTCGTACGAGGTAACTGCGATGGAGCGAGCCGTGCCGTTCCTCTGGGCCGCGCATCCGCAATTCCGCGCACCGTCAGGCTCGTGGGTGCGACTTCCCTCGGCGGTTGAGACCGTCGTCGATGTGATGGACCCCGCTATCGTGGAGCTGCCTTGGGCTCCCACTCTCGGTTCGATCGATACCGTTCCTCGGGAGGGATACCGCAAAATTTATGCCCATCCTGAGCGCACCGTGAGCGAGGCGGCGCTTGTTCACCCCGACGGTGCGGCATTGACGATGTCCTGGTCTAGCACTTGTCCCTACGTTGGACTTTGGTTCGACAGGTTTACATACCGAGCAGAGCCGATCATCGCCATCGAGCCCTCCACGGCATACTTCGACTCGCTCACCACCGCCATGTCACTGGGGCGTGCGCCGGTAATACCTGCAGGGGAGACACTCGCGTGGACAGTGTTACTGCGCGTGGACTCATGATGTAGTCGAATCCGTGCACACGGGTGATTCCACCGGTGGTTGTTGCGTGGGTCAATGATCCCTGGGGTGAACCGAACCGATCATGAGTTGAAGACTGAACCCGATGATGCTCCCGGAGCGTCCGCCGTTACTCATCGGTGTCGAGTTGAGAACTGCGGGCCGCTAGCTCTACGACACTGCTCTTGAGTGCCACGGGGTGACGATAAGACACCTGCCGTGATGAGTGCTCTGCGGGCTTCCCGCACGCGTCGCGAGCCTTCGGTGTAATACTCGACGGCGTCATGCGATCGGCTCACGACACAAGGCCGCAGCCAGGGGCACTACGACCACACGCTGGATATCTTCCAGGCCTCTCGCGTGAGCGTTGCCCAAGACGACGAAGCGGTGAGTGTGTCAGGGAGCGCTGTAGGCAGTAATGATCCGCTCGAGAACACCCACATTGACAAACGTGCCGACCCCGACTCCAAGAGGGTCGGAGAGCACGTCTGCGACCACACCCGCGGGGTCACCGAGCGAGGTGAGCACTAGTTGGGCCCCGGCGAAGTCGTCATGAGCCGTCGAGGGACCTACGGTGACGATGGTGGGCAAGCCTGCAGTGCGTGCGGCGGAGAGGCCTATCCCACTGTCCTCGACCACCACGGCGTCGCCGATACCGATGCCTAGCCGCCTCATTGCCAGCAAGTAGATGTCTGGGGCAGGCTTCTTGCTTTTCACCGCGTCGCCAGCGAACACCTCGAACCGGGCTGCCAGCTCGGACCCCATCGCGGACGTAAGCACCGCGCGGACGGAGGCCTCCGCGGATGTCGACGCGACAGCCAGTTGCCATCCGGCGGCGTCCGCCTCCGCGGCGAGACGTCGAACGCCAGGCCGGGCCGGTACGGCCCCGGAGCGTACTAGTTCGGTATACCGCGCGGTCTTCAGCGCGTGTAGGTCAGCAATGAGGGCAGCTATCTCCTTTTCACTGGTGCCGCCTCGCGCGTCGAGCACCGGTCCAAGCGCCTTCGTCATGCGCTCCTTGCCACCGCCGATGCGGAGGAGGCCGACATACTCGTCCTCGCTCCAACGCACAGGTAGTCCTGCTTCGGCGAAGGTCTCGTTAAAGGCAGGCAGGTGGCCCTGTAACTCCGTGTCTGCGAGGACCCCGTCACAGTCGAAGATCAGCGCGGTCATCGCGTCACCCCAAACGCGCCTGCCGCGGAGGCGTGCCCATCCGAGCCAAATATCTTGATGTGCTTACCAATCTCTGACCGTACGGATTGTCCCGCGGCGCGCAGCAAGCGTAGAGGATCGGTCGCGCCAGTACTGCCGTCGAGCGTCTCGCGGAGCCCAGCGACGTAGGAAACCTTCACCGCGGTCGAGATATTGATCTTTGACACGCCGGCGTCGATGAACCGTCGGAAGTCTTGATCCGTCAGTCCTGTGCCACCGTGGAGCACGACAGGGCGGCCACTGAGGCGCACCAAATTCTGTGCCCGCTCGGGAGTAAGAATCGGTGGTGCCTTGTAGACGCCGTGGGCAGTGCCCAACTGCGGCGCCAGGAGGTCGGCGCCTGTACGCTCGGCGGCGTCAACGAGTGTCTCGATCGAGTAGCCGTTCCCGGCTTCGTTGGAACCTACGCCGTCCTCGACTCCAAGAATGTTCTCGATTTCAGACTCCACATCCAACCCGGCGGCATGTGCGAGCTCGACGATCTGTGCGGTCTCTCGAAGGGCTTCGTCGAGCGGGGAGGCGGACATGTCGAGAAGCAGCGATGACCATCCGGCGTGGATGACGGATCGCGCCACCGCCAGGTCGGGGCAGTGATCCAGGTGTAGAGCGAGCGGGACGGGTGCCTCGGAGGCAACAGCCCGGAACATCTCGGTCATCAGCGTCAGTCCAACCTCCCGGACAGTCTTGACCGAAACCTGGACGATGAGGGGGGATGAGTGGTCAACGGCGGCACCGACGACGGCGCGCAAACTGACATGGTCAAACACGTTAACGGCGGGAACGGCGTAGCCGTTTTCCTGCCCGTGCCGGGCGAGGGCGAGCGTTGACTTGATCATGTGAGACCTTCCGAGAGTTGATGTGTGGGGTGATGTCGTTGCGCCAGGGCGACGTTGCCGAGGACAGAGCAGTTTTGGACCTGCTCGAAGCTGAAGTTCGGCATGAGCGCCTGCTTCACCGAGAGGTACGCGACTGAGGACATCCCACCGCTGACCTTGATCACCGGATCGAGTGCTACGACCTCACCCGCTCTGCTCAGGGTTCCGGAAAGGACTCCTACCATCGCCTTCATCATCGCCCCGAGCATCCCCTCCCGGGTGCTCGACAGCGTCAACCCGTCCCACTGGCCGGTCCGGCGCTCGAGGCTCTGACGGTCACCAGTGAGGTAGGGGTGAAAGATGATCGTGTCATCGTCGAGATGCTCGGAGAGGGCCTGCGGCACGATCTCGTCGAAGAATGCCTTACGGCTCATCTCGCGCGCGAATTGTGCGTGGAACCAGTCCAGGGCGAAGCCCCCGGCTGTGGTCGCGTAGATCTGCCATAGTCCGGGGGTTGCGGCGCAACGCAAATAATAGTGTGGACTGGGTACCGGATGATCCGTGAGCACGCTGATCATCTCGCTGCTCCCGGCCGTGTTCATCGATTGGCCGGCCCGGTCGTTGCCGGCGCCCAGATGTGCGGCGGCCATGTCGTTGGTCCCCACGGCGACGGGCGTGCCGGCCCGCAGGCCCAGGGTGTCGGCGATGCCGCGGCGCAGCGTTCCCAGCGACGTACCCGGCTCACGGACATCCGGGAACCACGCCGCGTTGAGGTCGAACGTCTCAAGAATCTCCGTCGACCACCCGCGTCCAGTCGTCGTTTCGTAGGCGCCAAACATAGAGGCGTTGACGGGGTCCGTCGTCCACTCACCCGTGAGCAGGTGGTGGAGATAGGTGGTCAGGTGTCCGACCCGGTAGGTGTCCCGCAACGTCTCCGGCTCGTGCTTCAGTAGCCAGAGCAGCGAGAGCAGGCCGGAGCCGCCTACGAAGGGAAGGAACCCCGTGATCTGAAGGAAACGCTCGGCGCCGAGGCGTTCGAGAACGTCGTGACTCTGCTCCCGGCTCCGGCGGTCCAGGTGCGTGATGATCCGGGGGTAGGCCAGCTGGCCCGAGGACTGCATCACGACCAATGACGGCGAAAAGGTGTCGAAGACTATTTGGTCAACGCCGCGGCGCAACGGTTCGTCCAACTGACGGACCGCGGTCTCGATCGCGGTGAGCAACGTGCTCGGCTCGATCTCGACCCGGTCGCCCGGCATGCGGATATGGCTGTACTCGGTGGACGCCCACTGGAGCTCTCGCCCGGTGGAGTCCACGACCGAGGTCTTGACGGCCGAAGTCCCGACGTCGATTGAAAGAAACGTCGCGGCGCCGCGGAGATTCGTCACAAAAGCCCCTGCGCGGTGAGGGTGGACCGTATCTGTTCGATTGCCTGCGGGGCAACCGGCAGGACCGGCCTCCGCGGGAAGCCGCCGTCTAGTCCGCGTAACGTCATGCAGGCCTTGACGCCAGCGACGCCGTGCGCGCCCGCCGTCCGGGAGGCGATGTCGCTCAGCAGGCGCAGCTCGTCTGCAGCCCGGTCCCGGTCGCCTGCCACGTGCAAAGCGGCGACGCGCGCGCAATCGTCCGGGAGGTAGTTCGCTGCTGACACGACACCACCGTCGCCGCCCGCGTCGAGGCACGCAAGCAGGGAACTCACGGACCCTGCCAGGACGGAGAAGTCTGGTCGGGGGCCACCGCTCAGGTGTGCAGCGAGACGCCCAGAGTCGCTCTCCTTGATCCCGCGAATGTTCGGGTGCTCTGCGAGTTCCGCGACGGCCTGCACCGAGAGGGTCACTCCGTTCGCGAACTTCGGTGCGACGTAGAGAAAAACCGGGAAGGCGCTCCTGTCCGCGACGTCCTCGTAATACGTCACGAGGGCCTGATCCGACATCAGGTCGGCGAAGTAGTGCGGCGTGAGCACCGCGACTGCGTCGATTCCCGGCACGGAGGTGAGTTGGTCGATGAACCCAAGGGTGAGGTGGAGCGATTCTCGCCCCGCGCCGACCATCAGAGTCTTGTCGCCCTTCCCCGCGCTCACCACGCGGACCACCTCCAGCGCTTCGGCGTCAGACAGGGAGCACCACTCGCCGTTGCTACCTAGCGCCAGGGTGCCGACAACGGCCGATCTGGCCCAGTGGGCCTGGTTTCGCTGAATCGCAGCGAAATCAACCGTGCCATGTTCATCGAACGGTGTCACCGACGGCACCATAACGCCCGTGAAACTTGCCGTATTCGGGTCGGTCATTAGTACTCCTTGGTCGAGCGAACTCGGGCGGCGTCTCGCCTGCGAGGGGCAACTACCCAAGATATCTGCTCCAGTATAGACAGGTTCGTACCTGATAGTCTATGACCGTATATTGAGTCGGCCGTCGATAGGCTGGACGAAGGCATTTACTGCCGGGAGGTTGGTGAGAGCGTGCTGATTCGCGACTCGGCGGTACCGTTGCATACGCAACTGGAGGAAATTTTCCGCGAGCGGATCGCGAAGGGTGACTGGGAACCAGGTCGGCGGATACCGTCGGAGAACGAGTTGAACCGCACCTTCGGCGTTAGCCGCATGACAGTCCGGGGAGTCCTTACCCGGATGGTCGATGCTGGGCTTCTGCGCCGGGTTCCAGGCAAGGGCACTTTCGTTGCACTCCCGAAGATCACGGCTCTGCCACCGGCGTATCAAGGCGTTCGCGAACAGTTGGAAGCTTTGGGATACGCCACAGTCACGAACTTGCTCCACGCGAGTGTGGGGCCGGCTCCTGCGCCGGTGTGCCACGCACTTGGGCTCGACGCCGACGAGCCTGTGCACGAGATCGTTCGGGTGCGGTCGGTCGACGACGTGCCCGTGAGCCTGCACCACTCCTGGGTTCCCGTGAGGTTTGCCCCCAACCTGACCGCACACAACGTCGAGACGGAACAGTTGTGCGTCATCCTCGCCAGCCACTTCGGCCTCACGATGGCGCGCGTCGATGAGCGACTCGAGGCTGTGGGTGCTGATCGCGAACAAGCGCACCGACTGAGTGTTAAGACCGGACGTCCTGTTCTCGTCCTAGAGGACACCATCTTCGACGGCCTTGGTCGCGCGTTCGAGCACTCCCGTGTCGTGTTCAGCGGCGACAAGATTCGGCTGCGCTTCAGTTATGACCTTGCCGCGACCGGATGCTCTGCGCCACCCGAATAGTGCCACCTTAGTCACGCGGAGCCAACGGAATCCGGTGTGGGATCTCGGCGGCAACGACGCCCGGGTTGGTCCTGGCAATAAGTTGAATCGCACTGGGTCTGGTTGCGCTTCCTTTGGGAGGATGGACTATGCCCCGTCAATTTCTGCCGGAGTTCCGGCAGCGTGCACTCAGGATGCTCGAGGAGTCGTTTCCTGAGTTCGAAACCGATTATGCAGCGATCCGGCATGTGAGTGCCCGTCTTGGTGTTGGGCCAGAGACGTTGCGGAAGTGGCGTCGCGGCTCGTAGGTCGATTCTGGTGTCCGACCGGGTGCGACTAGCGACGATCTCGCAGAGATCAAACGGCTGAAACGCGAGAATGCGGAGCTGAGGCGGGCCAATGAGATCCTGCGGACGGCGTCAGCGTTTTTCGTGAGCGTATCGACCGTCCCACGACGAGATGATCCAATACGTAGACACGTTCAAGGATCACTTCGGGGTCTTGGGCCTCCTGCCGCACCCTTCGTGCAACTGAGTGTGGGTTTATCACCGATCGAGGATGTCCTACCGCGAAGTCCAGTCCGCCATCGGCCAGGACGTTGTCTGATCAGCTGCTAGGCGGTGAAATGATACGACTCCACGCTAAGAACTACGGTGTTTACGGGGCCCGCAAAATGCATGCTCTGATGCGACGGCAAGGCTGGGCAATCGGTCGAGATCAAACCGGCCGGATCATGCGAAGCCTGGGCCTTACCGGTGTGAAACGCAGCAAACGGGTGTTCACCACCAAGTCTGATCCGGCGGGGGTGAAGTCGGCTGATCTAGTGCAACGCAGATTCACCGCCACCGCACTCAGCCGGCTTTGGGTCGTTGACATCACCTATTCGGCTCAGTCCGTGGTTATGTGCAGTTCGGTTGGAAGGCCGCGTCGTGGGTGGTGATTCCCGTTGCCGTGACTGCACATAATCGCGAGGCTTCTTGTCTATCTGATCGCTGATCAGTTA